>MDSW01061668.1_pt1 | contig 35744 bp, 29 predicted proteins | sample 811171 | NCBI WGS metagenome assembly MDSW01 (sample SAMN05326641, study PRJNA326480) | marine metagenome | isolation source: seawater | place: Atlantic Ocean: North West | collected 2012 | reverse complement strand
GCCGGACGCGCCATGCGGCGTTGCGGGCCTTGACCGTGGCTCGCCACGCTCGGCGGCCCGCGCCTTGCCTGGCACGCCCGGCGCGGGCAATGCGACGTCATATCTGATGACGACACGCCCTAGCCGAACGCCCGGTGCCTGCCGGGCGCGGCGGCCACGCGGCCTGTCCATAAATCGCCCCTGAAATCATCGGCGGGCGATCGATTCCCCACTTTCTCCCACCGCCCCCGGTGTCGGGCTGCGTACGCGTGTTGGATGCACTCATTGTGCTGTATTTACATACAGCGATGTGCCCCAAGCATTTGACCCGAAAGCCCTAAAAATTCGTATTTCCAATTCGTAAAGCACCTGCCGATATGCTCGGAAGCTGCTGATTGGCGGGGGTTTTTCGTCGATTGACTGTCTTGACACTCTGATTTGGCCCTGCCTATAGTGGCGTGGAAGGGAGAGATGTGGGGCAAAGTGGTTTAACGAGCGCCCAGGGGCCAGACAGTGTTCAAGGGGTCACACGCGGTCACCGTTGATGCCAAGGGTCGTATAGCGATTCCGGCGGCATACAGGCAGTCGTTGCTCGACGACTGTGCGGGCCGGCTTGTGCTTACAAGACATTGGGATGGTTGTCTCTTGATTTACCCGGCGCCCGAATTTCAGGCCTTCGAAACACAATTGCTGGCACGCGGCAGTCTCAACCCAAAGGTGCGCGACATTCAGCGCTTCTTCATCGGCAACGCTCGCGACGTGGACATGGATCGGCAGGGCCGTCTGCTCTTGCCGGAGCCGCTGCGTGCGGCCGCCGGGCTGGGCACCAAGGCCACGCTGTCGGGCATCGGCAATCTGTTCGAGCTGTGGGACGCCGAGACCTTTGCACGGCGCAACGCCGACACGGCCGAGTCGCTGGCCTCGGATGCCGCCGCCGGCGACCTGCCCGACGTGTTGATGGATATCAGCTTATGACGGCGGCCCATTCGTATATTTCGGAGTCCGATGTCATGGCCGAGCCGTCGCATGTTCCCGTGATGCTCACCCCGTGCCTGGACGCGCTGGCGATCAACCCGGCCGGGCGTTATATCGACGCCACGTTCGGGCGTGGCGGTCATGCGCGGGCCGTGCTCGATCGTCTCGACGACGACGGTCGACTCATCGCATTCGATCAGGACCCGGACGCGCAGGCGGTGGCCGACGGCGGTTTTGACGATGCACGCCTGACGTTCGTAGCGCGTTCGTTCGCCGACATCGGGGACGAGATCGCGGATCTAGGGCTGGCCGGGCAGATCGACGGCATCCTGTTCGATCTGGGAGTGTCTTCGCCACAGTTTGACGTTGCCGAGCGCGGTTTTTCGTTTCGCCACGCCGGGCCGCTGGACATGCGCATGGATACGCGCCGGGGCGAGACGCTCGGCGCGTGGCTATCGCGGGCGAGCCACGGCGAGATTGCACGCGTTATCAAAACGCTGGGCGAGGAGCCTATGGCCGGGCGTATCGCCGCGCGCATCATTGATGCGCGCGCTAACGGTCAGCTCACCGATACCGCGGCTCTTGCGCGTATCGTCGCGGATGCCGTGCCGGCCAAGATCAGCCAGACCAAGCGGATTCATCCGGCCACGCGCACGTTTCAGGCGTTTCGTATGTTCATCAACGACGAGCTGGGCGCGCTCGACGCCGGGCTCGCTGGCGCGCTCACGGCACTTGCGCCGGGCGGCCGCCTGGCTGTGATCAGTTTCCATTCGCTGGAAGATCGCCGCGTGAAACGCTTCATGCGCGGCCAGGCCCGGCCGGCCCAGCCGAGCCTGCCCATGGCGCCTGAGATCGAACCGGCGCTACGCCTGATCGACAAGCCACGCCGTGCGGATGCCATGGAAACTGCGGCCAACCCGCGAGCCCGAAGCGCCATTCTGCGGGTGGCCGAGCGCACCGATGCGCCCGAGGTGACGACATGACCCGGCGCCCGATATTGCTGCTCTTAGCACTGTTGGCGATCAATATTGCCAGCGCGGTCGCCGTGGTTCAGACCAAGCACCAGACGCGTGAGCTCTATCATGGCCTGCAGGCCGAGCGACAGACGCGCGATCAGCTGGCCACCGAGTGGGCCCAGATCCAGCTCGAGGACAGCGCCTGGGCCAGCCCCGACCGTGTGTCTCAGGTTGCGCGTCAACAGCTGGACATGATCCAGCCGGCCGATTACATCGTGCTGGGGGCGCGCTGATCGTGGCGCCCGAGACACAGAATTTCTCGCCGCCGCGCTGGCGGGCCTGGGTCATCCTGGCTCTGTTCGGCGTGTTCGGCGCCGCATTGGTGTGGCGCGCCGTGGATCTACAGATCTACGACGAAGCGTTTCTGACGCACCAGGGCGATATGCGTCATATCCGCACGTTGGAAGTGCCGGCCAACCGGGGTGCGATTGTCGATCGCAACGGCCGCCCGCTGGCGTTATCGGCGCCCACCGAGTCCGTGTGGGCGGTGCCGCAGGCCGTGCTCGGCGCGCCGGACAAGATAGCTGCCCTAGCGCGCTCGCTGAATATGGACGCCGACGCGCTGGAAGACCGGCTCGAAAAATACAGCGGTCGTCAGTTCTTATATCTCAAGCGCCAGCTCTCGCCGTTCGACGCACACCAAGTGATGGCTCTGGATACGCCGGGCGTGTTTCTGCAGCGCGAGTACAAGCGCTACTACCCGGCCGGTGAAGCCATCGCCCAGCTGGTGGGCCTGACCAATATCGACGACAAGGGCCAGTCGGGCATCGAGCTGGCGCGCAACAGCTATCTCGAAGGCGAAGCCGGCGAGCGAAAGGTGATCAAGGACGGTCGCGGGCGTGCCGTGGACGATCTTGACGAATACAAGATGCCCAAGCCCGGTCGGGACCTGAAGCTGACCATCGACTCGCGGCTGCAGTATCTGGCCTATCGCAATATCAAGCAGGCGGTCATCGACCACAAGGCCAAGGACGGCGTGGTGGTCATGCTGGACCCGCGCTCGGGCGAGCTGCTGGCCATGGCCTCGTATCCCAGCTTTAACCCTAACGATCGCAGCTCGATCGAGGCCGAAGGCATGCGCATGCGCGCAGCGACCGACGTCATGGAGCCGGGTTCGACGGCCAAGCCGATCGTGCTCTCGGGCGCGCTGAACACGGGGCTGTTTGATACCTCGAGCATCATCCATACCAAGGGCTGGTTTCAGGTCGGGCGGCTCACGGTCAAAGATGAGCTGAACTATGGCGACGAAGACTTCGCCAAGATCCTGAAGAAATCGTCCAACGTGGGAGCGGCCCGCGTGGGTCTGTCCATGGGGCCCAAGGGCGTCTGGCAGGATTTTCGTAATTTCGGCTTTGGCGAGACCACGGGCTCGGGCTTTCCCGGCGAGCGCTTCGGCGTGCTCAAGGATTTTTTTACCTGGGACAAGGTCGAAACCGCGACGGCCTCTTATGGCTACGGGTTCGCGGTCACGCCGTTGCAACTCGCCCGGGCCTACGGTGCCATCGCCAGCGAAGGCAAGCTGCGCAGCCTGCGGCTGATCCTGGGCAAGGGCGCCGACATGCACCCGCCGGCCCAACAGGCGATCTCGTCCAATACCGCAGCCACCATGCGCGGCCTGCTTGAAGGCGTCGTGGCGCCCGACGGCACCGCTTCGCGCGCGGCCGTGTCCGGCTACAGCGTGGCCGGCAAGACGGGGACCGCCCGCAAGATCAGCGCCGACGGCTATCACATGAATCAGCACCGGGCGCTGTTCGTGGGCATGGCCCCGGCCGAAAACCCGCGTGTGGTCACGCTCGTGGTCGTCGACGCGCCCACGCGCGGCTCTTACTACGGCGGCACAGTCGCGGCCCCCGTGTTCTCCAAGATCATGGCCAGCGCCATGCGCATCCTGCACGTGCCGCCGGACGAGCCGAAGATGCTGACCGCTGCGGCCCATCCCCCCAATCATGGAGGCTAAGATGCAGAGTCGCTCGCATCCCAGCCTGCCTCTGGCCACGCTGCTCGGCTCTTATACCGAAGCCGAGCTGCCCGACGTGGCCGTCACCGATGTGTGTCTGGACAGCCGGACGCTCGGCGCCGGGGCCTTGTTTCTAGCGCTGGCCGGCACGCGCGGCCACGGTCTCGACCATATCGAACATGCGCTGGCCGGCGGCGCGGCGGCTATTGCCTATGAGCCGGCCGAAGGCCTGGTGCTGCCGCGTCTCGATGTGCCCCTGGTGCCGGTGCCGGGTCTGACGGTACGCGCCGGCGAGATCGCGGCCGATTTCTATGGCCGCCCCTCGGAGACGCTATTCACGACCGGGATCACCGGCACTGATGGCAAGACCTCTTGTGCCTGGCTGCTGGCACGCGCCATGGGCGAGCTGGGCATGCCCTGCGGTTATATCGGCACGCTGGGGTTCGGCGACCCGGCGCGCTTGTCGCTGGCGACCCATACCACGCCCGATGCCACGCGTATTCAGCACTGGCTGGCACGGATCGCGTCCAGCGGGGCCGCGGCCGCTGCCATGGAGGTGTCCTCGCACGCGCTGGCCCAGCATCGCACCGACGCCGTGGCCTTCGACGTGGCCGTTCTGACGCAGATCGGCCGCGACCATCTGGACTATCACGGCAGCGATGCGGCGTATGTCGCGGCCAAGCGCCGGTTGTTCGAGCACGAGACCCTCTCGCACGTCGTATTGAACGCCGACGACGCGAACGGCCGTGCCTGGCTCGACGCCGCCGGCCAACGATCCGGGCTGACGCCGATTGCCTACGGCAAGACTTACGACGTCACCGGATACGGCGCCTATGTGCATATCCGCTCGGTGGATGCCCACGCGGGCGGCCTGGGCCTGCAGCTGGCGACGCACGCCGGCACGGCCCACCTGGATACCGCGCTGATCGGTCTGTTTCATGCTTATAACCTCGCGGCCTGCATGGCCGTGTTGCTGGCCCGTGGCATTGATCTGGATCGGGCCTGCCGAGCCTTGTCGTCGGTCGATGGCGTGCCCGGGCGCATGCAGCGCATCGACGGGGGGCGCGACGCCGCGCCGCTGGTCATCGTGGACTATGCCCACACGGCAGGCGCGCTCGAGGCCGCACTGGCCAGCATGCGGGCCCATGCCAACGGGCGTGTGTTCTGCGTGTTTGGCTGCGGCGGCGATCGCGACCGGGGCAAGCGAGCCCTCATGGGCGCGGCTGCCGGTGCGGCGGATCGCGTGTGGCTGACCGACGACAACCCCAGAGGCGAGACGCCGGCCGATATCGTGGCCGAAATTCGCGGCGGCTTGCCCGCGGCCTGGCGCGAGGGCGAGCAGTTTGTCATCGAGCATCGCCGGGCCCGCGCGATCGCCGCGGCGATCGATGCGGCCGGCCCGGACGACGTCGTGCTTATCGCCGGCAAGGGCCACGAGACCACCCAACAGTACGGCTCGCATATCTACACGTTTGACGATCGCGACGTCGCGACACGCGTGCTCGGCGCAAAAGCCGGTCATCTATCGCCGGAGGCCTCATGAAGGGCCGGCTGTCTGCATTTGCGGCCGCGCTGGGGGCCGAGCTCGTTGGCGCCGACGGTGATTTCGCCGGTGCGGCCATCGATACGCGGCGAATCACGGCGGGTACGTTGTTCTTTGCCTTGCCCGGGGCCACGCGCGACGGCCACGAGTTCGTGGCACAGGCCAGGGATGTCGGCGCGGCCGCGGCCGTGGTCACACATGTCCAGGACATATCGATCGCCCAGCTCGTGGTGGAGGACGTGGCCGATGCGCTGCAGCGCGCCGCGCGTCTGGCTCGTGCCGGCTATCACGGGCCGGTGGTGGGCGTGACCGGCTCCAACGGCAAGACCACGGTCAAGCAGATGATCGCGGCCGTGCTGGGTGAGGCCGGCTCGGTGCTGGCCACCGAGGGCAACCTCAACAACCACCTCGGCGTGCCGCTTACGTTGATGCGTCTGGACAACACTGCCGATCGTGCGGTGATCGAGATGGGCGCCAATCATCCCGGTGAGATTGGCCAGCTCGCCGCGATCGCGCGCCCCACGGTGGGGGTGATTACCAACGCCGGCTGGGCGCATCTGGAAGGCTTTGGCTCGCGGGAGGGGATCGCCAAGGCCAAGGGCGAGTTGTTCATCCGTCTGCCCGAAGACGGCACGGCCGTGATCAACTTCGACGATGACTACGCCGGGCTATGGAAAACCCTGGCCGGGCGGCGGCGTGTCATCGGCTTTGGCCTGTCGGCGGCCGATGCCGAAGTGCGCGCCGAAGACGTGGCGACCACCGAGCAGGGCAGTCAGTTCACGCTGGTCGTCGGCGATCAGAAGGTGTCTGTCCGGCTGGCGTTGCCCGGCCGTCATAACGTGGCCAACGCGCTGGCCGCGGCCGGCGTGGCCCACGCGCTGGGACTGGCGCCTGCGACCATCGCTGCCGGGCTGTCGCGCATGGCCCACGTCGGCGGGCGACTAGCGGTATCGCCGGCGCGCTTTGCGGCACGCCTGGTCGATGACAGCTATAACGCCAACCCGGGCTCGCTGGCGGCTGCCCTGGACTGGCTGGCCACCCAGGCTGGGCCACGCTGGGCCGCGCTGGGTGACATGGGCGAGCTGGGCGAGCACGCGCCGGCGGCCCACCGTCAGGCCGGACTGGATGCCCGCGCGGCCGGGGTTGGCCGGCTGTTCGTCACTGGGCCTGCCAGCCGCGCCACCGCCGAGGCGTTCGGCGACGGCGCGAGCTGGTATCCCGATCGCGAGACATTGATTGCCGCACTGCTGGCCGAACTAGAGCGCACCGCGCAGAACGCGCCGATCGTGCTGGTCAAGGGCTCGCGTAGTGCAGGCATGGATCAAGTGGCCGCAGCGCTCAAACAGGCCCCGGCAGCCGATGCCTCCGGGTCGTCTCACCCTACCTCTGCGAGCTCGCCATGTTGATGTTTCTGGCCGACTGGCTCGAGCCGATCTATTCCGGTTTTCGGGTGTTTCAGTTTTTGACGCTGCGCGCCATTCTGGGCGTGCTGACGGCGATGATCTTTTCGTTCGTCTTCGGGCCCATGCTCATTCGCGCCCTCACGGTGCATCAGATCGGTCAGTACGTACGCGACGACGGCCCGCAGAGTCATCTGGTCAAGGCGGGTACGCCCACCATGGGCGGCACGCTCATTCTGGCTGCGGTGTTGATCGCGACGTTGCTATGGGCCGATCTGACCGTAGGCTGGGTGTGGCTCGTGGTGTTCGTGACCGCAGCGTTTGGCGTGGTGGGCTTCGTCGACGACTATCGCAAGCTCAAGTTCGGCAACAGTAAGGGCCTGTCGGCCAAGGCCAAATATGGCGGCCAGACGCTGATCGGTCTGATCGCCGGTTTCTGGCTGTACTTCGGGGCCACGAGCCCGGCCGAGACCAGCGTGCTGATCCCCATGCTCAAAGATGTCGCCGTGCCGCTGGGTATCGGCTATGTCGTCTGGACCTATCTGGTGGTGGTCGGATCGTCCAACGCGGTGAACCTCACCGATGGCCTGGACGGTCTGGCGATCATGCCCTGTGTGCTGGTGGCCGCGGCACTGGCGATCTTTGCCTACGTGACCGGTCACGCCGAGTTCTCGCGCTATCTGGGCTTTGCCTATATTCCAGGCGTGGGCGAGCTGGCTATCTTCTGTACCGCGATCGCCGGCGCCGGGCTGGGCTTTCTGTGGTTCAACGCTTATCCGGCTCAGGTGTTCATGGGGGACGTGGGCGCGCTGGCTTTGGGCGCAGCACTTGGCATCGTGGCCGTGATCGTGCGCCAAGAGCTGGTCTTATTGGTCATGGGCGGCATCTTCGTGGCCGAGACCGTGTCCGTCATGCTCCAAGTGGGCGGTTACAAGCTGACCGGCAAGCGCATCTTTCGCATGGCGCCGTTACATCACCACTTCGAGCTCAAGGGCTGGCCCGAGCCGAAGATCATCGTGCGGTTTTGGATCATCACCCTGGTGCTGGTGCTGATCGGTCTGTCGACGCTGAAGATCCGATGAGCGACTGGTACGCCAATCTGACCGGCAAGGCCGTATTGATCGTCGGCTGCGGGGCCACCGGTGCGTCGGCGGCGCGCTTTGCTGCCGCGGCCGGGGCCGCGGTGCGCGTGGTCGACAGCCGCGTGAGCCCGCCGGCTGCCGCGCGACTGGCCGTCGAGCTGCCCGAGATTGAGCTCATCACGGGCGACCTGCCGGTCGCCGCACTGGCCGGTATGGACGAGATCATGGTCTCGCCCGGCGTGGATCTGCGTGAGCCGCTGATCGCGGCCGCGCGTGATGCCGGCTACGATGTTGTGGGCGATATCGAATGGTTCGCCCGCTGCGCGAAAGCGCCCGTTGTCGCGATCACCGGCTCCAACGGCAAATCCACGGTCACCGCCTGGACCCACGCCATCGCCCGGCGCGCCGGCGTGAACGCAGTCATCGGCGCCAATTTCGGCACGCCGGCCCTGGATCTACTGGCCTCCGATGTCGAGCTCTACGTGCTAGAGCTATCGAGCTTTCAGCTGGAGCTATGCAACACGCTGGCCCCGGTCGCGGCCACGGTGCTCAATCTCTCGCCCGACCACATTGATCGCCACGGCGACTACGCGGCCTACGCTGCGGCCAAGGCGCGGATTTTTGACCACGCCGCACTCGCCGTGGTCAACGCTGATGATGCACCGGCAGCACAACTCGCGGCCGGGCACAAGCGCGTGGTGTCTTTCGGCGGCGGTGCCGAGGCCGATTATCGGTTGACCGAACAGGGCTTGGCCCGCGGCAGCGAGGCCGGCCCGTCCGGCGACGAAATCGCGCTGGCCGGTCGCCACAACGCGTTGAATGCCCTGGCGGTCTGGGCACTGGCCGACGCAGCCGGGCTGGACCCGGCGGCCATCCAGGCCGGCCTTCGAGCCTTCGACGGGCTGGCCCATCGCTGCCAGCCGGTAGCCGAAGTAGCCGGAGTGCGCTATGTCAACGATTCTAAGGGCACCAACCTAGGCGCCATGCTCGCCAGCCTGGCCGGCATGGATGCGCCGGTGGTGCTGCTGGCCGGCGGCCAGGGCAAGGGGGCGGATTTCTCGCCGCTGGGCCCCGTGGCCGCCGACAAGGCGCGGGCGGTGATCGTGTTCGGTGAAGACGGCCCGACAATCGCGGCGGCCGTAGGCGAGCACGCCGAGGTGATCACCGTGGCCAATCTGGCCGAGGCCGTGGCCCGCGCGGCCGAGATTGCCCGGGCCGGCGACGTGGTGCTGTTGTCGCCCGGCTGTGCCAGTTTCGATCAGTTTGGCGGCTACGCCGAGCGCGGCGATGCGTTCACGGCCCATGTTCGAGACCTGGAGCGTGCGGCATGACGCAATTATTGTCGCTCCGTTTGCCCAAAGTCGCGCCGGATCTCTGGCTGCTGGGCACGCTGGTGCTGATCGCCACGATCGGCCTGGTCATGGTGGGCTCATCGTCCGTGGCCGTAGCCGACAAGCTGGCCGGCGACTCGCTGTATTTCTTCTATCGCCAGGCGATCTATGGGGTTGTTGGCCTGATCGTCGGCTTCGCGGTGCTGCATATTCCGATGCAGACCTGGCAGCGGCATACCTTCACGATGCTGGGCCTGGGGCTTGCGCTGCTGGTCGTGGTGCTGGTGCCGGGTATCGGTCACGCGGTCAACGGGGCCCGGCGCTGGATCGATTTCGGCCCGGTCGCGCTGCAGGCTTCAGAGCCGGCACGTTTGTGTCTGATTCTTTATATCGCCGGCTATGCCACGCGGCGACAGACCGAGCTGGCCACGACCTGGTCCGGCCTGCTGCGCCCGATCCTCTTTCTGGTGCTGGCCAGTTTCTTGATGCTGCTAGAGCCAGACTTCGGCGCTAGTGCGGTGTTGTTGGCGGTGGCCGGCATCATCTTGTTTCTGGCCGGGGCCCGGTTGTGGAATTTAGCGGTGCTGGCCGGTCTGGGGGGCGCCAGCGTCGCCGCGCTGGTCGTATCGTCGCCGTATCGCATGCAGCGCCTGATCAGTTTTTCTGATCCGTGGGCACACCCCTTTGCCAGCGGCTTTCAGCTGACCCAGTCGCTGATTGCGATCGGTCGGGGCCACGTCTTTGGAGTCGGTCTGGGTAATTCGGTACAGAAACTGTCGTATCTGCCGGAAACCCATACCGATTTCCTGTTTGCGATCTACGCCGAAGAGTTCGGTCTGGTCGGCTCGCTGGTCTTGATCGCGCTGTTTTCGATTGTGGTCTGGCGCGGGTTCGTCATCGCCGGCCGGGCTGTTGCCCAGGGCCAGCTGTTCGGCGGCTTTTTGGCCTACGGCTTGTCGGCGTGGGTGGTCCTGCAGGGGTTCGTCAACATGGCCGTGAATATGGGCCTGTTGCCGACCAAGGGACTGACGCTGCCGCTGATGAGCTACGGCGGCTCGTCGCTGGTGATGATGTGCGCGCTCTGTGCGCTGTTGCTGCGGGTCGACCTGGAAAGCACGGCTGCGCGCGCGGAGGGCAGCTCATGAAGGGCGCGGCAGCAGGCAAGCGTGTACTCATCATGGCCGGCGGCACGGGCGGGCACGTGTTTCCGGCGCTGGCCGTGGCACGCGCGCTGGCAGCCGACGGTGCCGAGATCGCCTGGCTGGGCACGTCACGCGGTATTGAGGCCCGTCTGGTGCCCCAGGCCGGCTTCGCGCTGCACACGATCGACGTGGCCGGCCTGCGCGGCAAGCGTTTGACCACGCTGCTGGGTGCGCCCGTGGCGCTGGCCCGGGCGCTCTGGCAGGCGCGTGGCGTGCTGGCGCGTACGCAGCCGGACCTGGTGATTGGAATGGGCGGCTTTGCCTCGGGCCCGGGCGGGCTGATCGCGCGTCTGCTGGGGTATCGCCTGCTTATTCACGAACAGAACGCAGCTGCCGGGCTCACCAATCGATGGCTGGCGCGCATCGCGCACCGCACGCTGCAAGCGTTTCCCGATACCTTTGCGCCAGCGCGCCGGGCCGAGACCGTGGGCAACCCGGTCCGGGCCGATATTCTTGAGCTACCCGAGCCCGAAACGCGGCTCATGGCCCACGACGGGCCTCTGCGCCTGCTGGTGCTGGGGGGAAGCGGCGGGGCGCTGGCCATCAACGAGCAAGTGCCCGCCGCGCTCGCCGAAATGCCACCCGAGGCCCGGCCCTCGGTCTGGCATCAGGCCGGGCGCACCAAGGACGCAGCCGATGCGGCGTATGCCGAGCACGGCGTGACCGGGCAGGTGGACGCCTTCATCGACGATATGGCCGCGGCCTATGCCTGGGCTGACCTGGTGGTGTGTCGCTCTGGCGCGTTGACCGTGGCCGAGCTGGCCGCGGCCGGGCTGGGCGCGCTGCTGATTCCGTTTCCCCACGCCGTGGATGATCACCAGGCGGCCAACGCCCGGCATCTGGTCGACGCCGGGGCCGCTCTCATGGTTCGACAGCACCAGCTAACGCCGGCACGGCTGGCCGAAGCCGTGACCGGACTGGGCCGAAATCGCGCCGAGCTCCTCGTGCGCGCCCAGGCCGCGCGCCGTATGGCCTGGACCGATGCGACCGATCGCATCGTGGCGGCCTGTGCCCAAACCTGGAGTTCCTCATGATGGATGTCCAAAGCGCGGCCATGAGCCGGGCCGGTTTCCAGCCGCTTACCCATCGCCCTATGCGCCGTGTGCGCACGGTACACATGGTGGGTATCGGCGGCGTTGGCATGGCCGGTATCGCCCGCGTCTTGCTCAACCTGGGCTATCGGGTGACGGGCTCGGACCAGAAAGACAGCGCCACCACGCGCTCGCTGGCCGAGATGGGCGCCACGATCTATGCCAGCCATGCCGCTGAGAACGTCGTGGATGCCGATGTCGTGGTTGTCTCGACCGCGGTCGCCGCTGACAACCCTGAGGTGGTCGTGGCCCACGAGCGCCTGGTGCCGGTGGTGCGCCGAGCCGAGATGCTGGCCGAGCTGATGCGTTTCCGCTACGGCATCGCCGTGGCCGGCACCCATGGCAAAACGACGACCACCAGTCTGGTGGCGCAGTGCCTGGCCGACGGCGAGCTGGATCCCACCTTCATCGTGGGCGGCAAGGTGCTGGGCGCGGGATCCAACGCGCGTCTGGGCGCCGGGCCGTATCTGGTGGCCGAGGCCGACGAATCCGATGCGTCGTTTTTGTTTCTGACGCCGATGATGGCAATCGTCACCAATATCGATGCCGATCATCTAGAAACCTACGGCGGACAGTTCTCCAAGCTGACCGATACGTTTCTGGAGTTCTTGCACCATCTGCCGTTCTACGGGCTGGCGGTGCTGTGCGTGGACGACCCGGTGGTACGCGATCTACTGCCCGAGGTGGGGCGGCCGATCCTGACCTACGGCATCGACCAGGACGCCGATTTCCAGGCGACCGATCTGGCCTTCGACGGCACCGGGAGCCGGTTCACCCTGGTGACCAAAGAGGCTGGCTCGCACGCCGTGCATCTCAACCTGCCGGGCCGGCACAACGTGCTGAACGCGCTGGCCGCGGCCGCCGTGGCCTACGAGCTGGGCGTGGATATGGCCACCATCGGCGCCAGCCTGTCGGCGTTTGCCGGCATCGGGCGGCGCTGTGAAGTGCTGGGCGAGCTGGCCTTCGGGGACGCGCGCGCGCTGCTGGTCGACGATTACGGCCATCACCCGCGCGAGCTGGCCAGCACCATCGCCGCCGCGCGCCAGGCCTGGTCGGACCGGCGTCTGGTAGTGGTGTTTCAGCCACACCGCTATACCCGCACCCGCGATCTATTCGAGGACTTCTGCGAGGTTCTGGCCGATCTCGACGTGCTGGTGTTGTGCGACGTCTATTCCGCCGGTGAGGCCACGATCACCGGTGCCGACGGGCGGGCGCTGGCCCGCGGCGTGCGCGCACGCGGCCGGGTGGACCCGGTCTTTGTCGACGACATCGACAAGCTCGACGACACCTTAGCCGCGCTCGTGGCCGATAACGATCTAGTGCTCACGCTGGGGGCGGGCAGCATTGGCGCCGCCGCCCAGGCACTGGCGGGCACGCGAGGCGGGCTATGAATGTTTCGACACAACAAACAGCAGGCGTGCCGACGGCACGTCGCTTATTCATTCAACGGGGAGATCAGGCATGAAAGCGCTTACGATTCGTCACCTGCGCGACGTCACGATTGGTGCCGGCCTGCTTTTCGGCGTGGCTGCCTGTACCTGGCAAGGCTTGAAACCGGACACCGGCGATTCACGCACGCTGTATCTCAGTGGCCACTCGTCGCACGTCTCGGACAGCCGTATTGCCAAGATTGCGGCGCCGTTTCTCAAGGCCTCGTATTTCGATATCGATCTGGCAGGGCTCGCCGGACGCCTGTCGGAGGAGCCGTGGCTGACCGATATTGAGGTTGCAAGGCGTTTCCCGGGCGGTGTCTCGGTTCACGTGGCTGATCGCAAACCGGTGGCTTACTGGGGCCCGGACCAGCTGGTCGATGCCCAGGGGCATGTATTCAAGCCGCGCACGCGTCCCGACGGGCTGGTGAGCCTGAACGGTCCCGAAACACAATCTGAAAAAGTCTATGCACAATACCGCGCGCTATCCGGTATCCTCGCCCATCAGAGGGCGTATTTGTCGTCTTTGACGTTGGATACGAGCGGTGATTGGCGGGCTCGCCTAGATAACGGACTCGAACTCAGGCTCGGGCGAGAGCAGATGGCCGAGCGCATGCAGCGTTTCGTGCAGTTTGCCTTGAACCGTTCGGCGGCTGACGGCGCGCTTGCCGATGCCGGCTACGTGGATCTGCGATACAGCGACGGGTTTGCCGTAGGTGGCACGCGAACCAAGACCGCATCAAGGCGCGGGCAGGAGAGCATGGGATGAGCAAACGGCCGGAGAAAAATCTCATCGTTGGTCTGGATATCGGCACCTCCAAGGTGGCCTGTATCGTGGCGGAGACCAACGACGGCCAGCTCGAAATCATCGGCTTGGGTAGTGCCCCGTCCAAGGGCATGAAAAAAGGCATGGTGGTCAACATCGAGTCCACCACCGACTCGATCCGGCGTGCGGTGGAAGAAGCCGAGCTGATGGCCGGCTGTCGGATCCAAGCCGTACATTGCGGTATCTCTGGCGCGCACGTGCGCTCGCTGAACTCGCACGGCATTGTTGCGGTGCGCAATAAAGAAGTGAGCGAATCGGATATCGAGCGCGTGATCGACGCGGCCTGTGCGGTGGCGATTCCGGCCGACCAGAAGATTCTCCACGTGCTGCCGCAAGAGTTCGCGGTCGACGATAACGAGGGCATACAGGAACCGGTGGGCATGTCCGGTGTGCGCCTGGAGGCCAAGGTGCATATCGTCACCGGCGCTGTGACCTCGGCCCACAACATTCAGAAATGTGTCGCGCGCTGCGGGCTGGAAGTATCCAAGCTGTCGCTGGAACAACTGGCCTCGTCCTATGCCGTGCTCACCGACGACGAGAAAGATCTGGGCGTGGCGCTGGTGGATATCGGCGGTGGCACGTCGGATATCGCCGTGTTCGTCAACGGCTCGATCCGGCATACCGCCGTCATCCCGATCGCCGGTGATCAGGTCACCAACGACATCGCGGTCGCCCTGCGCACGCCTACCCAGCACGCCGAGCAGATCAAGATCCGCTACGGCTGTGCCATGCCCGAGCAGATCGTCGAGGACGATGCCATCGAGGTGCCCTCGGTAGGTGAGCGCCCGCCGCGGCGTCTATCGCGCTATACGCTGTCCGAAGTCATCAAACCGCGTTACGAAGAGCTGTTCATGCTCATTCACAAGGAGCTGGTACGGTCGGGCTTTGAAGATCTGCTGGCCGGCGGCGTGGTGTTGACCGGTGGCTCGGCCAAGATGGAAGGGCTGACCGAGCTGGCCGAGGAAGTCTTTCACATGTCGGTGCGCCTGGGTACGCCGCAGCGCATCCGCGGTTTGTCCGACGTAGTGCGCAACCCGATTCATGCCACCGGCGTGGGGCTTCTCGAATTCGGCAACCGCACCCAGCCGCGCGGGATGGAGGTCGCCCACGGCGAGACCTCGTTCGCACAGGTCTGGGAACGCATGAAAGCATGGTTCAAGGGTAATTTTTAAGCGCGACAGGCGACGGTTGTATGACCGTTGCCCGTTCAACGGATTTCAAGAACAGCCAGGGCACGAGGCGAGATTTTTCCCGTAGAGGAAAAGCACGGCGAGCAACATGAGGTGCAACATGCCAGAAGTATTCGAACTTGCGGATCAGCAGAACACCCAGGCGGTGATCAAGGTCATCGGCGTCGGTGGCGGCGGTGGCAACACCGTGAATCAAATGGTCGCCGGTGGCATCAAGGGCGTGGATTTCATCTGTGCCAACACCGATGCCCAGCACCTTGAGCGCTGCAATGCCAACGTGCTCGTTCAGATGGGCAACAACGTCACCCGCGGGCTGGGCGCCGGCGCCGACCCGTCCGTGGGGCGCCAGGCGGCCGAAGAGGATCGCGAGCGTATTCGTGAATCCATCGAAGGCGCCGACATGCTGTTCATCACCGCCGGCATGGGCGGTGGAACCGGTACAGGGGCAGCGCCGGTCGTGGCCGAAATCGCCCGCGAAATGGGCATCCTGACGCTGGCCGTAGTCACGAAGCCGTTCCCCTTCGAGCGCGGCAAGCGCATGGAAGTGGCCCAGAAAGGCATCGACGAGCTGGGTCAGTTCGTGGATTCGTTGATCGTCATCCCGAACGAGAAGCTGCTCACCGCCCTGGGCAAGTCGATCACCCTGAAGAACGCGTTCCAGGCCGCCAACAACGTGCTGCATAACGCGGTCCAGGGGATCTCGGATCTGATCACGCGGCCGGGCATGATGAATGTGGACTTTGCCGACGTGAAGCGCGTCATGGGCGTGCAAGGTATGGCCATGATGGGTCGTGCCACCGCGAAGGGCGAGGATCGCGCTCGCGAGGCCGCCGAAGCCGCGCTGGCCAGCCCGCTGCTTGACGACCTGTCGCTGCACGGCGCCCAGGGTTTGTTGGTCAACGTTACCGGCGACGAGAACCTGGGCATCCACGAGTTCCAGATCGTCAACGAAGTAGTGGCCGAAATGGCCGGCGACAACGCCGAGGTTATCGTGGGCATGGCCGAAGACGCCGACTGCGGCGACGAGATCACGGTCACGGTTGTTGCCACAGGCCTGGGCGGGCATCAACAGACCGCCGAGCGCGACGTACGCCGGCCGGTCAAGCGCGATGCCGCCGGCCAGATGCGCTACGAAGATCTGGATCGTCCGACGGTCATCCGTCAGTCGCCGCGCAACCAGCAGAGCGATAACGCCGCTGTCGACATGGACTACTTCGACGTGCCGGCGTTCTTGCGTAATCAGGCCGACTGATCGACACCTCGCCCGGTCGGAGACGCGTCCGGCCGGGCGTTTGTGTCATGGGGGTGACACAACCAACGTGGGATAGAGTCTGGCGGCCCGCTGTGATAACTTGGCCGGTTTTCTTATGCCGCCTAAAGAAGGCGTTAAGATTAAGTCAAAGTTAAGACTGCCCGACTAGACTGTATCGCATTGTGATGACGGGATGATGACGCGTGTTGCGGACTCGTCCAGCCGATCCCGGCGAGCATTCGTCGGCGCTTGGCCCAATCTCGACAACAAAGCCTGCTTTAGAAAAGGCCAAGCGGACGTTCAGGGAATATCGACCTATGCTACGACAGCGCACGCTCAAAAATTCTATCCGTGCTACCGGCGTCGGTTTGCACACGGGTAAAAAGGTCTACATGACGCTGCGACCGGCCGCTGCCGGTAGTGGGATCGTGTTTCGGCGTGCCGACTTGAGCCCGGCGGTCGATGTCTATGCAACCGCTGCGGCGGTTGGTGAGACGACACTTGCCACTACGCTGATCCAAGATGGCGTGCGGGTCAAGACGGTCGAACATCTCATGTCGGCGCTGGCCGGTTTGGGCATTGATAACGCGATTGTCGAGCTCTCCTGCGACGAGCTGCCGATCATGGACGGCAGCGCCGGGCCTTTTGTATTTCTGTTGCAGTCGGCGGGTATTCAAGAGCTTGATGCGCCCAAGCGGTTCATGCGTATACGCAAGCCCGTTGAAGTTCGCGAAGGCGACAAGTGGGCGCGCCTGGACCCGTTCGACGGTTTCAAGGTCAACTTCTCGATCGAGTTCGATCATCCGGCGTTTTCCAGAGAAACCCAGTCGGCGACCGTGGACTTTTCGACGACGTCGTTCGTACGCGAAGTCAGCCGAGCACGCACGTTTGGTTTCATGCGCGATATCGAGTACATGCGCCAGAATGATCTGGCCCGCGGTGGGTCGATGGACAATGCGGTGGTGCTAGACGACTACCGGGTATTGAACGCCGACGGTCTGCGCTACGACAACGAATTCGTGCGGCACAAGATACTGGATGCTATCGGCGACCTGTACCTGACCGGGCGTGGCCTGATCGGCTGTTATTCGGGCTTCAAGTCGGGCCACGCGCTCAACAACAAGTTAGTGCGAGCGCTGTTGGACAACCCCAAAGCCTGGGAAGAGATCACTTTCGACGAGCCGGAAGCGCTGCCGATCTCTTATATCAATGCCCAGCCGGTCACCGTTGCCGCCTAAGCGGCTCGCATATGATCTGACAGAGATAAGCCGGCGCTACGCCGGCTTTTTTAGGTCAGCGCAACACGCCTCGTCGATACAGGCGCCATAGAATCGGCCAGGCATAGATCAGCGGATGCCGTCGCAGACGCTCGGTCACCTCGATCTCGACGCCGGTGTGACGGGCCAGTTTATCGGCGCCGTAGTCCACGGCGTCGCCGAAGGTGAAACACGCCTTGGATAGCCGAGCGATCGACAGCGCGCGTCCGATCGGCCGCCGGAGACGCCAGCGTCGATGTGCCCGTCGGATCGCGGCTTCATCGGCCTGCCAGTGCATATCCCCGCGGGCATCGATATGCGCTGGCACGTCGAGCAGATCAATCGCGTCGCGCGCGCGTCGGGCGTACTCGTCGGCAGCGGCTTTAGCGATATCAGTGGCCCGGCGGGTATCTTCGGCGCGTAGCTCTCCCCCATAACTCAGGGTCAGGGCACGCGCGAAGACCGTCGCCGGGGCAAGCGGCGGCTCAAGCGCCGGCAGGCTCTCGTTTAACAGGGTAACGATGGCCTGGCCGCAATGGATCCGGGTCCGCTCGCGGGCCACATCGTCTCGGGCATAGACGATGGCGACCGGTTGGGCCAGCCGGCCCCATAGGCTGGATGTCAGTGCGCAGCACGTGCCGTAGGCCAGCTCGGCTTCGCTGATCACGGCATATTTACAGCGCAATCGCGCGGTCTCGGCCGCGTGTGCTGCGGGCGTTTCCAGGTAATAGACGTTAGGCGGCACCAGGTGGTTGGCGGCCGCGGCCAGGCGGTTACTATGCGCCCGTCGATAGCGATCGACCACGACATAGAAATCCACCAGGCCGTCTTGGATATCGCCGGTTCGCAGACAGTTGCCGTAGAAAATAACGCTCTGTACGGCATCGCCGTGACGATGCCGAATAGCGTCGATCAGCGGCGACAACGACTCGCTGGCCTCGAACCGACAGGCCCCGGCCAGTGCGGCCAGACGCGCGCTTTTGAACGCCACTGCGCTCATGATAAGCCGACGAAGGTGATGCGCCCGGCCACCGAAAGCCGCAGCGGGCCGTCGCCTCGGCGATGGGTGAAGAATTCACCGTCGACGATATAGCCGCCGTCGAAATCCAGTTCCAGCGTGCGGCTGTTGTGGCTGGTATAGCCGCTGTTCTCGGACGTGTCGGCTGCGAACGGTGCCTTGCCGCGCACCACGGCCGGCAGGCGCCAGAACAGCCGCGGTGCGCCGTGGCTGATAGCGGTCCAGCGCATCGGGGCGTTCTCGCGCCCCCAGAACGGGTTGAAGCGCAATACCAGCCGGTGCAGCGTCGAGACCACGATCAGCAACGTGTCGCCGCTCAAGCGGTGGGCCTGGTCGTCGTGAGCCGTCATGGGCGTCGGGGCAAAATGACGCCGATCGCCGGTAATGACGGATTTGATGAAGCGTAGAAACGCCAATGCTGGACCTACCTCGCCACGCAGACCCACGCTGTGCAGGCGCTTCTGGGTGTGTTCGACGGCGTGATGCACCGCGCCAGCGCCAAAGAACATGCCGGCCACCGGGGCGCTGCCATCGGCCGGCGTCACGCGCAGGACATCGCGTTCGCGCAGGCGGGCCGGGTGCTTGCCGGCCGCCCAGTCGCACAGGGGCTGCCAGCCGTCATGGCGCACGTCCACAAAGCCGGCATCGTTGGCGGTCATGTTGGTGCTGCCGGTCGGGATGAGCGCGATATGTGGCAGCGCATCAAAAACCTGGCGAATGAGCAGCTCGCCCAGCACGCACTGCACCGTGCCGTCGCCGCCGGCAATCGCCAGCAGCCCGATATTTCTTGCGGCCAGCTCGGCAACCGCGGCTCGAATTTCGTCGACCGTATTGGCTTCGATGGCCGGCACGTCGGTCGGCAGCGGGTGATGCCCCCAACGGCGACGGTGACGCCCGCTCTGCGCGTTGTAGATGATGCCGAGCCGGCGCGGGCTGTCAGCGTAAGCGTTACGAACCATGCCGGCTCCCGGGGATGTACGCGCGGCATTCTAAGCAATGGGCCGGCCGCATACGAGGTGCGTGAGTCAGCGACGACCGTTGAGAATCGCTTCGACCTGGCGCAGATCGGCTACCGTGTCCACGTCGATCGCGGCCTCGGGCGTTGTCAGAAGCGTCGGGCCCACGCGGACGTCGAAACGCCGAGACAGGCTGGCAAACGCCTGTTCCAGCGACAGGCGCCGAAGCGCATAGCGGGCCAGAGCGCTCCAGCCGAGCATGCCGGAGACTACGCGCGCCGGATGCTTGCGCTCATCCTCCACGCGTCGCCAGGCGTCAACCAGTCGACGCCCGCGTGCGTGATGGATCGCAAACAGGTTGCAGCCGCAGTAACCGCGCCCGCCCAGGCGAATCGCTGTCCGCTTGGATTCGGGATAGGCGCTGGATACCCGGGCGCGATCGATCAGACCCACGGCCAGGTCGACATCGTCGCGCGGTGCGCACATAGCCTGAATCATGCCCTGAGTGAGTAACGCATGATCTGCGGTGGTGATCAGTACCGGCCGGTCTTCGTCGATAGTCGCAAGCGCGGCCATGGCGCTGGCCACGGGCGAGTCGGCGGGTGCCAGCCAGCGGGCCCGGCTGTCGGCGATCAACGAGGCCAGCGTCGGATTGGCCGCCACGATGTCGGCGCCGGGGCCCACGACGTGACACTGGGACAGTTCCGGCGCGGCCGAGACCGTGTCCAGAATCCGGGCCAGCAACGGCCGACCGGCGATCGAGGCCATGGCCTTGCAGCCGGCGCCGGCGGCCTGGGCGACCGGGTCGTCGGCGCCGCGGTCACCGGCCAGTACGATCACGTCCCAGGTCATGACAGGCGTTTCTCGAGGATGCGATAGGTCTTGTAGCAGTGCCCGCCCAGGCTCTCGATGATGTCGGACATGCCGGCGTTGTTATCCAGAATCCAGGACAGTTCACTGCCGGTGGCCCCGCGCGCCACGACGGCCTGTTCCACGGCGCCGATCACGCCGTAAGCCAGTGCCGCACCGAGCGGACTGTTCTGATAGGTCTGGCGCACGCCCATCAAGGGCACGCGAACCGTCTGCGGGAAACGCACCTTCAAACGCCAGAGCAGCTTGGCGATGCCCACCGGCGTCAGGCGGCCGTTGATATCCCGAGCGGCCTCGTTGAGATTGGGCAGAGCCACGATAAAGGCAGCCGGTTCGCCGTCGACCTCGGCGATCTGCACCAGCGAATCGTCGATCAGCACCTTGAGCGTATTGCCCAGATCATTGAATTCGGCTTCGGTGAAGGGCACGAAGCCCCAGTTGTTGGCCCAGGCGTCGTTGAAGATATCGCGTAGCGCGACCAGTTCCTCGGCGTAGCGCTTGCGCTCGATCGGGCGGATACGCACCCGTTTGGCATAACGACCCAACAGACGCGACATGGCCCGCGGCCGGGCAAACGGCAGGTCAAGCCAGTAGGCCAGCATGTCGACCGCCTGGTGATAGCCCTGGGCCTCGACATGGCCCAGGTAATAGTCGCGCCCGTGGGGCATCATCATCATCGGCGGCGTATCGAAGCCGTCGACCAGCAGGCCGCATTCGTCGTTAATCGTCAGGTTGAACGGGCCCTGGATTCGGTCCATGCCGCGCTGGGCCAGCCAGGCTTCGGCGGTGGTGAGCAGGGCCGCGCTCACGCGTGCATCGTCGACGGTCTCGAATAGACCGAAAAAGCCGATGCGCTGCCCGTTTTCAGCGGGACGCAAGGCATCGATCTGGGCGCTGATACGCCCAACGTCCCGGCCGTCGACGACCGCAATCCAGGCTTGCCATTCCAGATGTTCGAACGCGGGGTTGTGCTTGTCCGACAGATGCATCGAACGTTCGAGCCGAATCGGGGCGCGCCACTCGGGGCGGTCGGCGTACAATGAATGCAGCAGGCCGATGAAGCGTCGGCGTGTGGCGGCCGAGTCGACCGGCTCGATCGTGACCGCTGCTTGGCCGCTGGCATGCGCCATGACAAAGCCCTGTATCGATGGTTACCGGTCCGCAATATACGCGACGTGTGTGTTATGCACAGCCTGAATCGCTCTAAACGATTTTTTAATTCTCGTTCCGGCACAATCAGATGCTAGATGTTTGAAGCCGCCTCTCATGAGAGCAAATCAAGCGACGTTCACACGCCCGTGGTCGGGCGTCTTCACATGCGGGATGACGTTGTTCGCATGGCTTGGTTCGTGCAATGAGAACGCTGTTGCAGTACGATTTCGCCTTTAACGCCGCAAGCTCGAGGTCTCGTGCTGCGTAAGACGAGAATCTCTCAACGCGGCTCGGCTGGCGCCTGCCGACGTCAACAAAACGCATGGCCAATGCGCTGTATCCCGGCGGGGCATAGAAGCGCGCGGCGATGCATGATCGACCGGCTCTTGTAAGTGCCCGTACACAGGACAGGTAACTCGATGATCAAGCCAACGCCTACCGAACAGCGGTTGACGATGCGCCGCGGGGATTTCGCCACGCTTGGCGAAGCACTCGACTATGCAGGCGAAGGCGAGACGGGTTTCAACTTCTACTCCGGACGCGGCGAGCTGGTCAGCGTCCTGTCGTATGAAATGCTGCGGCAAAAGGCGCGCGAGACGGCGCGGCGTTTCATCGCGATGAATCTGGCGGAAGGCGCGCGGGTCGCGCTGGTTGCCGATACCGTGCCGGGGTTCATGGTCGCGTTTTTTGCCTGTCAGTACGCCGGCTATGTGCCGGTACCGCTGCCGGTGACCGTGGGGCTGGGCTCGCGAGATGCCTACACGCGCCAGCTGAAATCGCTGCTCGCCGGCTGCGAGGCGGACGTGGCCTTGGCGCCGGATGCTTTCATGAGCTTTCTGGAAAACGCCGCCGCTGACATGTCGCTGACGCATCTGGGCAGTTATGAAACGCTCGATGATCTGCCGATGAGCGAAGCGCCGCTGGCCGAGCCGGACGTTACGCGTACGGCGTATCTGCAATACACCTCGGGCAGCACGCAGTTCCCTCGCGGCGTGGTCATTACCCAGGCTCAGGTGATGCAGAACCTCTCGAGCATCCTCGAGCTGGGCGTGCAGATGCGCGACAACGACCGTCTGGTGTCGTGGCTGCCGCTGTATCACGACATGGGCCTGGTCGGCTTCATGCTCGCAGCACTCACCTCGCAGCGCTCCGTGGATTATCTGGCCACGCGGGATTTTGCCATGCGCCCGCGTCAGTGGCTGTCGTTGATCAGCCGCAACCGCGGCACGATCTCGTTTAGCCCCTCGTTCGGCTATGAGCTTTGTGCGCGGCGCATCCGCCACAACGCTGACGATTTCGACCTGTCGAGCTGGCGCATCGCGGGGGCCGGTGCAGAGACGATCCGCCCGGATTCGCTCGGCCGCTTTGCCGAAACTCTGGCGCCCGCGCGATTTTCGCCGAAGGCGTTCGTGGCCTGCTACGGCATGGCGGAGTGTTCGCTGGCGATCAGTTTTGCGCCTCTTGATACGGGTCTTGAGATCGACGCGGTCGACGCCGAAGCATTGGCCGACGAGTGCGAGGCGGTGCCGGCCGATGGCGCACAGCGCCACGCCAATTTCGTCGACTGCGGCGAGGTGCTGCCGGAGTACGACTTCGAGATTCGTGATGCGGCCGGTCAGGCACTTGCCGAGCGCCAGGTTGGGGCGGTGCACGTCCGCGGGCCTAGCGTGATGTCAGGGTATTTTCAGCGCCCGGAAGAGACCGAACGCGTACTCTCCGACGACGGCTGGTTGAACACCGGTGACCTGGGCTATCGCATCGGCCGACGTATCGTGATCACCGGCCGCGCCAAGGACCTGATCATCGTCAACGGGCGCAACATCTGGCCGCAGGACCTTGAATGGCTGGCTGAGGCACAGCCGGAGCTGCGACCCGGGGATGCGTTGGCGTTTTCGGCGCCGGCAGAGAACGGTCGGGATGCAGCGGTACTGGTCATCCAGTGCCGTGTGCGCGAAGACGCGGCCAGACGCGAGCTGATCGGGCGGCTCGAAGGTCTGATGCGCCGCGAGTTCGGTGTGGAATGCCTGGTCGAGGCGGTCGCCCCGCATACGCTGCCGCGCACGTCCTCCGGCAAGCTGTCGCGTGCCGGCGCGCGCAACGACTATATCCAGCGCCTGACCGATCGCGTACACGCGCGCCAGTCGGCGACGACGGCGTCCCAGGCCGACGGCGAGCGCCAGGTCAGCTAGGCCGTGGCACGGATCGCCGTCACCGGCGCCTCCGGTTTCATCGGCCGGGCGATCGTTTCGACACTGATTGCCGGCGGCCATACGGTGACCGCGCTTGTACGCCGGCCGGAGGCCGCCGGTGAGCTGCGCGCGCTTGGCGCGGCGCCGCTCGTCGGCCGGCTGGATCAGCCCGAGCGCCTGGATCGTTTGTGCGAACGTGCGGACGCGTTGATTCACGCAGCCGGTGCCACCCGCGGGATCACGTATACGGACTTCGAGGCGACCAACGTCGTCGGGAGTGCGGCGGTGTTCGCCGCGGTCGCGCGCGCTGATCTCCCGGTACTGGCGCTCTCCTCGCTAGCCGCGCGACATCCCGATGTCTCGCCTTATGCACTGTCCAAGCGCGCTATGGAACGCCTGCTCAGCGGCCACGACGCGCCTGCGACGGCGTTCGTTTTAAGGCCGCCGGCGGTCTACGGCCCGGGTGATCGCGAGATCGCGCCGCTGTTTGCAGCCATGCAGCGGGGCATGGCACTGACCCCCGGACGCGGTCAGACACGGTTTTCGATGTTGCACGTCCAAGATCTTGCGGACGCGGTGCTCGCCTGGATGACTCAGGGCGCACGAGCGACCGGCGTTCACGAGATCGACGACGGCGCATCCGGCGGCCACGACTGGGATGACATCATCGCCCAGGCTAGCCAGCTTCTGGGCCGGCGCGTGCGTCGGCTGCGCGTGCCGTCTCGGGCGTTGGGGTGGGCCGGGCAGATCAACGCCGCATTCGCGCGCCGAGCCGGCTATGCGCCGATGCTCACGCCGGCCAAGGCGGCCGAGCTGACCTATCCGGATTGGGTCGCCGATACCGCCTCGCTGCACGCCGCACTCGACTGGCAGCCGCGGATCACGCTGATCCAGGGCATGGGCCAGCTGTTTGATCGGGGTGCCCACGACAAGGATGTCTTTGATGAGCAGTCGCTACGACGAGATCTATACCCATCTGGCCCAGCTGCTGAAGCCGATGACGGCCGAGAGCGCGACGATCACGCCGCAGGCGCGGCTGGTGGACGATCTGGGGCTGGATTCGGTGCAGGTCATGGAAGTGATGATGGAACTGGAGGATCGTCTGGACACCTCGATTCCGCTGAACTTCCTGCCGGACGTGCAGACGATGGATCAGCTGGTGCGGGCCCTGGAAGAAGCCATCGGCGAGTAAGCCTGTTCGACAAGTTCGCCCCCATCGCCGATGTGCGCCGCCAGATGCACGAGGCCGGCATTGAGCCCTTGGCGGTGCCCATGGAACAGGTGCTGTCGGCCACTGAAGCCATCATTCGCGGCAAGCGCACGATTCTGGCGGGCAGCAATAATTATCTCGGTCTGACCTTCGATGAGCAGTGTGTCGAAGCCTCGGTCACGGCGGTGCGCAACCAGGGCACGGGCACCACTGGCTCGCGCATGGCTAACGGCTCGTACGACGGGCATCTGGCGCTCGAGGCAGAGCTCGCGGCGTTCTACGAGGTCTCGCACGCGCTAGTGTTCTCGACCGGCTACCAAGCCAATCTTGGCATGCTCTCAACGCTGGTCGGGCCCAACGACACGGTCATGCTCGACGCCGATTGTCATGCCAGCATCTACGACGGCCTGCGGCTGGGCGGGGCCAAGACGCTGCGCTTCAAGCATAATGACCCGCGTGATCTGGATAAGCGACTGGGCCGGCTGGGCGACGCCGCCCAGCACACGCTGGTGGTAGTCGAAGGCATATACAGCATGTTGGGCGATGCCGCGCCGCTGGCCGAGATCGTGGGTGTGGTGAAGAAACACGGCGCCTATATCCTGGTCGACGAAGCCCACTCCATGGGGATCTGCGGTGCCCGCGGGCGCGGGGTGGTCGAAGCCGAAGGCGTACTCGGCGCGGTAGATTTCATCGTCGGGACGTTTTCCAAGTCGCTGGGCTCGGCGGGGGGGTTCTGTGTCAGCCCGCACGCCGGCTTGGACATGATCCGCTATGCCAGCCGGCCGTATATCTTCACGGCATCGATGGTGCCCTCGGTGATCGCCTCCACGCGCGCCGCACTCCAGCGTCTGGCCAGCGACGACACCTTGCGCGACCGGATCTGGGCCAACGCACGACGCCTGCATCAGGGCCTGTCCAACCTCGGGTTCACGATCGCAGCCGCCCCGGGCCCGGTCGTGGCGTGTATGTTCGACTCACGCGAGGCCGCGCTGGGTATGTGGCAGGGCCTGCTCGACCGCGGGGTTTACGTCAATCTGATGCTGCCCCCGGCCACGCCGAACGGTCAGTGCCTGGTGCGGGCCAGTCTCAGCGCCGGGCATACTACGACACAGATCGAGACCATGATCGGTGCCTTCGGCGAGACGGCTCTGGCGCTCAAGCGCTATGCCGAGGCACAGACCGCGGCCGACGGCTAGTCGTCGTGTCCGCGACTGATCGCGAGATCACGCTGATCACCGGCGCCTCGGCCGGTATCGGTTACCACCTCGCAAAGCGACTGGCCGCGGCCGGCGATACGGTCATCGTGCTGGGGCGTCGCCGTGCGCCCTTGGATGCACTGGCCGCTGATATCCACCGGGCGGGCGGGCGAGCCTATGTCGCCGTGGCCGACGTCACTGACCTCGAAGGCATGGCCGCTGCACTCGAACAGGTCGTGGCCGACACCGGACCTGTTACGCGCCTGATCGCCAACGCCGGCGGCGGTAAGCCCACCTTCATCGATCGTTTTAGCGTCGACGATGCCCGCCAGACCTGGCGCGTTAATCTGGACGGTACGCTGCACAGCGTGGCCTATGTGCTGGCCGATATGCGCGCGGCGCGCAGCGGGCATCTGGTTTTCATGGGCAGCATCGCCGCCGCCCGCGGCCTGCCTACGGCGGCCGCCTACTCGGCGGCCAAGGCGGGCGTGGCACGCTTTGCCGAGTCGATGGCGGTGGATTGCCAAGCGGCGGGGATCGACGTCACGCTTCTCGAGCCGGGCTTTGTTACCAAGCCCGGCAAGCGCGTGAAGTGGCCAAGGATGTCGATGGAGCGTGCCACGCGGGATATGGCCGCTGCCATTATCCGTCGCCGCCCGTATTGGCGCGGGCCGCGACGTCTGATATTTGCCGCCTGGGTGCTGCGGTTGCTACCGTCGCGCGCCTATAATCGTTTGCTGGCGGGTCGCGGACGTTCGTGACCGGCCGGTTCTTGCCCGAGTGCCCCCGGGTGTTTCAGAGGTAATGTGGTCATGAGTGACGGCTCGAAGAACATGTCTGACCTGCGTCGCAAGACGGTCAAGAAATACGGCAAAAAGCTCTTTCGCGGCACGCTGATGGATTTCCTCTCGTCGCAGTCGCGGATTCCTGACGAGCCGGTGCTCGACAACGCCTTGTTCCCGTGGGCCGAAGATCTGCGCTCGCAGTGGACGGTCATGCGCGACGAGCTGGATACGCTGCTTGAGCGCCGTGCGGCGCTACCGAGTTTCCAGGAAATCAGCCCCGATCAGGCCAAGATTTCCACCGATGACCAGTGGAAGACCTTCATGCTGTGGGGCTTTGGCACCCGCATGGATTTCGGCTGCGAACTCTGCCCGCAGACGGCGGCCGCGCTAGAGCGGGTACCGGGTCTGTCCAACGCGTTCTTCTCGATCCTCGGCCCGGGCAAGCATATTCCCCGGCATCGCGGTGTGACCAAGGGGCTCGTGCGCTGTCATATCGGCCTGCGCGTTCCGGACTCTTCCGAGCGCTGCATGATTCAGGTCGACGATGTGGATTGCCCGTGGGAAGAGGGCGGCATGTTCTTCTTCGACGACACCTATCCGCACGAAGTCTGGAACGACACCGACGGCTATCGCGCGGTGTTGTTGTTTGATATCGAGCGCCCCATGGGCCTGCCGGGCAAGGCCGTATCACGCGGCATGATCGCTGCCCTGCGTCGCACGGCATACTTCCGCGACGCGCTGGCCAATCAACGCGCCTGGGAGGAACGTTACCGAGCTGCAATGGCGTAGCGCGGCAGACGAGTGATGTCGCGCGCGGATCGCCTTGCGCACACAAGCGGGCCGGCGCTATCGAACGATGCCTAGATTCTATTTTTCCTCGAGGCGCAGCCAGGAGGTCGCTCGCTGGCAGGCACGACCGATGTGGCTGGCCGAGGCCGCCGCCGTAGGCGTCGTGGCCGGGGTGCTGCGTCTGTTGCCCCTGCGGGCCTCGTTGGCGCTGGGTGCGTGGCTGGGCCGGGCGCTGTGCCGGTTCTCACCGCGGATCGACAAGGTTCGACGCAATCTGCGGGTGGTGTTTGCTGATCGCGATTCGGCCGACTTAGAGCGCCTGACGCGGGCCTCGTTTACCAACGTCGGCGTCGCCTTTGCCGAGCTGGTCAACCTGCGCCGGATCTGGCGGGCCCGTCGACGGCGTCTCGAGTTCTGTGAGCTGCCCGGCGCGGTCTCGCCCGAGGCCTGCCGGCGCACGGTTTTCGTCACGGCCCATCTGGGGCCGTGGCAAATGACGCCGCTGGTGGGCCCGGAATATGGCATGACGATTCCGGTCATCTATGCGCCCGAGCAGAATCCCTATGTTGACCGGCTGTTGAACCGTTTCCGCGGCGTGTTTGATGCGCCGCTGGTGGCCCGGGACGGCGGTATGCGGGCGTTCGTGCGGGCACTGCGCCAGGGCCAGTCGATCGGGCTGACCGTGGATACGCGGCTGGACTCGGGAGAGTCGGTGCCGTTTTTTGGCGAGGCGGCGATGACCAACACCATGCCGGCACGCCTGGCGTTGAAGTTTGACTGTGACTTGGTGCCGGTGTTGGCTGAACGCCTGCCGTGCGGACGTTTCCGGGTGAATATCCATCCCCCCATCGCCCCGAGCGATCAGTCGGCGACCAACGATGATCAGGTGCTGGATATGTCGCGCCAGATCAACGCGCTTTTCGAGCGCGAGATCGTGGCCCGGCCCGAACAGTGGCTGTGTCTGAAACGGCGCTGGCCCAAGCAGGTTTACCAGCGCTATGCGTGATGGGCCCGGTTTATAATGACAAAGCTCGTATTCGCCCGATCCCATAGCAGGTAGCGCCCGTGGCCGTACGTATCAAACGCATTGCCGAGACCTTCTGGGAAGGTGATCTTCGTCACGCCGATTCCGGCCAGTCGACGACGCTGATGGTCCGGTTGACGCCTAGGCCCGGGCTCACGCCCAGCGACAAGCCGCCCGTGCGGATCTTTCTGGGCACCGAAGCCGTACAGTTTCGGGCCGAGCGGGCGTTTATCTATTCCGTGGCGCGGGTGCGTGACCCGGCGCGGACTTATGAAATTCATCTGATGAAGGATTTCAAAGGCTTCGAGCGCCGCCTGTGGCTGACGGGCTTTACCAACTATCGCTTCATGATCCCGAGCCTGGCCGGTGGAACGGGCCGGGCGATCTATAACGATACCGACCAGATTTATCTGCGCGATCCCGCCGAGCTGTTTGATGCCGAGATGGGCGAAGCCGGTGTGTTGTCGATCAACGACCGCGATACCTCGGTCATGTTGATGGACTGCGCGCGCATGATCGGGTTGTGGAACACCGACACCGCCCGACGCGTCGGCAATCGCGAGCTGGAAAAACAGATGCGCGAGGCCGGTTTCTGGGCCGACCTCGACGACGCCTGGAACGCCCGCGACGCCGAATACGTGCCCGGTGAATCGGCCGTAGTCCACTACACCACGATCCATACCCAGCCCTGGCGGCCCACGCCCCAGGATTATGTCTATCGCGACAACCCGGCCGCCGACATCTGGCAGCAGATCGAGGACGAGGCCGATGCTGCCGGCTTCCAGGTCTGGGACGCGGCCCATCCCTCGCCGCTGCTGGCCGCGCGCCAGGCCCGGCTGGACTCGACGACCGATAGCCGGCCGGCCCGTGTGCCCGCCGAGGCGATCGCCGACTTCAAACGCCTGGTATCCGACTGCAAGGCCAAAAGCGCGCGACTGTTTTCCGCGCGCACGGCCGAGTTCCCGGCCGGCGCCCTGCGTCTGGCCGAGGTGTCACACGCCGGCGTCGCCGATCTGCTGGCCGAAACAGCGCTTGCGCCCCGCGACGTGGTGCTGGCCCCGGACCTGGTCGAGCTGCCGGATACCGATCTGCCGTGGATTGTCGATGCGCTGTTCGCCGGTGCGCAGCGGGCAGTGTGTGTCTCGATCACGCTGGATACGCGGGCCACGCGTCAGACCCCGGCCGATGCCATCTGGTGGTATCAGCTGTTGGTGGCAGCGGGCCGGCGTGCGCCCGGCCGACACTGGCGCCTAACGGTTCGTAAACCCCGCCGCGGGCGCGCCGATAAGGTCTGGCGCTGGTCGGGCGGGGCGCTGGCGACGGCTGCGCCCACGGTCTGGGCGATCACCCACTACAAGACCGGCCATCGCAGCCAGGCGCTGGGCGTGGCGCGCGCTCTGGGCTGGTCGCTCGTGGACAAGCCGATGGCCCGTGAGCCCGGCCGCTATGCGCGCGCGCTCGCCGGCGATTGGCTACGCCCGATCAGCCGTCGTCGGCCGGGCAGTTGGCCGGGTGAGCTCACGCCGCCCTGGCCGGACGTCGTAGTGGCCTCGGGGTGGTTGCCAAGCCTGGCCGCACGCGCCGTGGCCCGGCGTAGCCTGGGCCGCACGCGGCTGATCCTGATGGGGCGCCGCGGCGGTCGGATTGGCGAGAGCCAGGATGTTGCAGTGGTCTGTCGACATTTTGACCTGCCGCCCAATCCGCGCCAGATCGAGACCGTGCTGCCGCCCAGCCGGGTCGCACCGTCACGTCTGTCTCAGGCGCGGGCTGACTGGTCTGACCTGTTCGGCGAGCACGAGGGGCCCAATATCGTCTGGCTGGTTGGCGGTGACACGCCCCAGCACGCGCTGGACGCCGAAACCGCCGCGCGCCTGACCCGAACCATCAGTGCCCAGGTGCAGGCCGCGGGCGGCCACTTAGCCATTCTCAACAGCCGGCGTACCTCGCGCGAGGCCACGGCGGCCATCGATCGTGCCCGCGGGCCCGCCAGCACGTTGGTAGATTGGGCTGAGCACACATCGGGCGCGGCCAATCCGTATCTGGGCTATCTGGCCCATGCCGATCGCCTGGTGGTCACCGGCGAGAGCGAGTCGATGCTGGCAGAAGCCATCGCGACCGGCCGGCCGGTGTATATCGCCCCCTTGCCAGAGGCGGATCCCGGCCCGCGTCGGCGTCTGGCCGATTGGGTGGTCGCGCAGGCGGCGCGTGATCGTTTCAACAAACGCGGCTCGCGTCGCCCACAGGAAGGGCTACAGTATCTCTGCGCGCGGCTCGTCGAGCAGCGCGTGTTCGTGCCCAAACGCAACATGCCCGCGTTGCACGCGGCACTTATCGACCAGGGGGTTGCCCGCTATCTGGGCGACGCCTTGAGCGCGTTTTCACCTCCGGTCTGGCATGAGACCGACTGGCTGGCCCGGCGGATTCGTGCGCTGTTGCCGCTGGCTGCCGATGGGCAAGCCGCCCCGGGCCGTCCGGCCAGCGCGGTGAGCCTGCGTGTCGGCTGAACACCACGTTGCATCGGTGCCTCGGGTCTGGGTGTTGCTGGGCGAAGGCGCCGGCGGAAACGCCCAGATGCTGGCTCTGGCCGAGGCGCTAGCCAAGACCCTGGGCTGGTCGTACCAGACACACCAACTGCGCTGGAATACGCTCAATCATCTGCCCAACCCGCTGATCGGCGCCCGCGCCTTCACCCTGGCACGCGACGCCGCACCTCTCGAGCCGCCGTGGCCGGATCTGGTGATCGCGGCCTCTCGTCGATCGGCGCCCATCGCGCGCTGGATCAAGCGTTGTTCGGGCGGGCGGACTCGGCTGGTGCATCTGTTGCACACACAGATGTCGTTGCACACCTTCGACCTGGTGATCACCACGGCGCAATTTCGGGTGCCGGATGCGCCCAACGTGTTGCGCACCACGCTGCCTTTGAACGTGATCAGCCCGGAGCGGATGGCCGAGGCCGGCCAGCGCTGGGCGCGGCGCTTAGCGCACCTGCCGCGGCCGTGGACGGCCGTGCTGGTAGGCGGCGATAGCTCGAGTCACCGCCTGGACACCGCCGTGGCCCGGCGGCTTGCCGATCGCGCTAATACACTGGCCCGCGCCGAGCACGGCAGCCTGCTGGTGACCACCAGCAAGCGTACACGCCAGACCGCGGCAGATGCGTTAGCCGAGCGCCTGGCACTGCCGTATTATTGTCATCGCTGGTGCGCCGACGACACCGATAACCCTTACCCGGCGTTTCTGGCGTTGGCTGATCGGTTCCTCGTCACCGCGGACTCGGCTTCAATGCCGGCCGAAGCGGCGGCCACCGGTCGGCCGGTCAGCCTGTTCGAGTGGCCCGCAAAGCGCGCGCCACGATCGTTGCCGGCTATGGTCAAGCCGATTCATCGTGCTTTAGTCTATGAGGGCTGGCACAAGCCTCGGCGTGATTTCACGGCGTTCCATCAGGGCCTGCGTGAGGCCGGGCTCATTGATACGGCCAGGCCCGCGGCGCCGCCGGCCGATATGGCACGCGCGGTGGCAGCCATCAGCCGTCTCATGGGCCGGCGCCCGCCCGATGTTTCTTCTACCGGACCTGCATCATGACCTATCTCGACTTCGACAAGCTGGCGGCCATGGATGGCAAGGCCTTTCGCAACACCGATCCCTACCCGTGGGTCAATCCGGCAGCGCTTCTGACTGATGAAGGCTATGCCGCGCTGTTGAACTCGATGCCCACGACCGATCAAATGACGCCGCAGTTCGGTCAGGCCCGCTCACACGGGCAGAAACCCCATGATCGCTACTCGCTGGAATACCGCCCCGGGCTGGATATTTCCAGCGCCTGGCAGGGCTTCATCGACGAGCTGCAGTCGGATGAATATCACGCGTTTATCAAGAAGATGTTCGGGCGCGGCCTGTTCAAGCTGAACTTCCACTGGCACTACGCCCCGAGAGGCGCATCGGTCTCGCCGCACTGCGATGCCCAGCGCAAGCTCGGCTCGCATATCTTCTATTTCAGCTCGCCGGAGACCTGGTCGCCGCAGTGGGGCGGCGATACCGTCATCCTGGACGACCACGGCGCCTTCGATCGCAAGTCCGCGCCGAACTTCGAGGACTTTCCCGACGCCTACGAAGGCGAGAGCGTGGGCAACTACAGCCTGCTCTTCCAGCGCCAGTCCAAGTCCTGGCACGGCGTGCGCGAAATCACCTGCCCCGAAGGCATGCACCGCAAGGTCTTCATCGTGGTCATCAATGATCGCGTGCGGGCCGCGGTACGCCGCGTGAAAGGCCGGCTGAAGGGTGAAGAACTACGTGACGTCTGAAGCGACTCCGGTATCGACCGTTATCCCGGTGCTGGGTGCCGGGCGCAGCGGTACATCGGCCATCACCCGCGGCCTGGCCGCACTGGGCGTGGATCTGGGCGACAAGCTGCGCCGGCCCGGCGGCAAGAACCCCACCGGTTTCTTTGAAGACAACGACGTCCTGGCCATCAGCAAGCGCTTGAAGGCCGCGCTTGGCATTCGGGGGCACACGTTGCGCCTGCTGGATGATGCCGAGTTCGAAACGCCGCAGATGCGGGCAATTCAAAGCCGGGCGATCCAGACGCTGGGATCGCGTTTCGGCGAGACGCCGCTGTGGGGCTATAAATACTCGCGCACGCTGCGCACGCTGCCGTTCTGGGAGGGCATTCACGACGCACTGGGTTTGGATGTGCGTTATCTGATCGCACTGCGCAACCCGCTGTCGGTGGCGCGCTCGCGAGGCAAGATCAACCCGCAGCGCGGCCGTCAGGTCTGGTCGGACATGGAATGGCTGGTCAACGTGGTGCCGTATTTCTATCGCACGGCCGGCCACCGGCGCGCGGTGGTTGATTTCGACCGCCTCATGGCCGATCCACGCGGTCAGCTGGCGCGGGTGGCACGGGATCTGGCGCTGCCGGTCGGCAATGCAGCCGGGGCCGGGATCGAAGAATACGCCACACGGTTCTTGCAGCAGGACAAGCCGGCGTCGCGTTTTACCCGCGATGATCTGATCGCCGACCCACGAGCCAATCGCTGGACCACGGAAGGCTATCGGCTGCTGGACGCCGTGGCCGCCGATGAGCTGTCGCTGGAAGATCCCGAGTTCCTGGCCCGCTGGGAGCAGCTGGCCGAAGACGTGCGCGGCCTGGGGCCGTTTCTGGCCGAGTTTGACCATATGCGCGGTGTGACCACGCGGGCGCGCTGGAATCCAGCCAGCCCGGTGCACGAGCTTCGCCAAGTCTGGCGAGATTTGAAAGCCAAGGGCTAGGGCGTGTCGTCATAAGATATGACGTCGCATTGCCCGCGCCGGGCGTGTCAGGCAAGGCGCGAGCCGCCGGTCGTGGCGCTCCACGATCAAGGTGAGCAACGCCGCATGGCCAACTTGGGCCCAACCTTTCGGGACAAGCGCCCTGATATTAAAGACACGTCGGCAATCCAGCGTTCTAGCCCTCTTGCGCAGAGTGACTGCGCGGCGCGGGCTACGCCTCGTCTTGCCGCAAAACAGCGCTTGGCGCGGACTCGTATGAAACGGCAACAGCCCCCAGGACAGCCAAAAGATCAAGCGCCCGACTGTTCGGGGTCGAGCAGTGCGGCATAGGCTGCGCAGGCGCGATCGACCGAAAAATCCTCGGCGCGTTCGATACGAACGGCGGCATCATCCGGGGTATCGAGAGCGGCGATGATTGCGCGCGCCATGGCCTCGACGTCGCCCACGGGCACCAGGTGGCCGTAGCGCCCGTGGTCCAGAATTTCGGCGCTGCCGCCGGGCGCGTCGGTAGCCACCACCGCGCAACCGGCGGCCAGTGCCTGGATCAATACCCCCGGCAGGCCTTCCCAGCGAGAGGGCAATACGAACACATCGGCCTGGGCCATGGCATGAAATGGCCGCTCGTCCCAGCCGGGCAGACTTACATCACTGGCGACTCCCAAACGTTGTGCTTCGGCGACAAGCGCAGTGCGCAGCTCGCCGTCGCCGACGAGCGTCAAACGGGCCGCGCGTTCCCGGCGCACGCGCGCAAACGCGCGCAGCAGCGTCATCGGATCTTTTTGATCCACGAGGCGGCCGACGCCCAGCACCTGTTGGGGACCACCCGGCGGGCGCGGCTCGGCTCGCGCCCGAGCAACATCCTGGCGCAGGGTGTCGTCGACGACCGGGTTGGGGGCAACATCGACGGCCGAGTGGGCCAGCCCGCTCGTCAGGATCAGATCGTCGGCTACGGCCCTGGAAACGGCAATGACCGCATCGGCGCGTTGATAGGTATGGCCGACCAGCGGCGCCAGATGGCGCCAGCGGGACTTCTTTGCGTGGCGCTGGATGAAAGCAGAGAGCATGTTGCGCTCGCTGACGGCGATACGTCCCGGGCGGCCGGCCAGCCGGTGTGCCCATAGGGCGACGAGATTGCACTGGGTCATGGCCGACAGCAGCGCGTCGGGCGGGCGTTTGACCAGATGATCACGAAGTGCGGCCAGATAGGCCAGTTTGCGCCAGGTCTTGATCGGCCAGACCACTGTTGGACCCAGCAGCGTGAACGCACCGGGGTCGGCCCGACAGGCCAGCGGCCGTCCGACGCCCGGGGGGCTGGGCTGCAGCACGAAAACGGTAACGCCATCGCGCGCGAGCTGATCGGCCAGTGGCTCGTCGCCGTGGCAGACGACGAGATCGACGTGATAGCCGCGCTTGACCAGGCCGACGGCCAGTTGTCGCATCGAGCGTTGTACGCCGCCGCCGCCCAATGATGAGGTGAACAGACACATCCGCTTACGGGATGCCCGGGCCGTGCTCATGGGTGTTGTCTCGACTCGCGGTGGCTGATATGTGTAGATTGCATTGTTGCGGCAGCGGGACTCGATGCTTGCTTCGGCTTGGCCCGCCCAAGGTTAGCGACTGGGCACTTCGAGCGCGCAAACACCAGCAGGTAATGTCCGAGGCGCGTAGAATCCAGCGCCCTAGGGCCTGTTGAGGTTTCATACGAGTCCGCGCCAAGCGCTGCTTTGCGGCAAGACGAGGCGTAGCGCGCGCCGCGCAGT
>MDSW01074585.1_pt1 | contig 35767 bp, 38 predicted proteins | sample 811171 | NCBI WGS metagenome assembly MDSW01 (sample SAMN05326641, study PRJNA326480) | marine metagenome | isolation source: seawater | place: Atlantic Ocean: North West | collected 2012 | reverse complement strand
TCACTTGGCGAGTCAGGGATGGAGAGTTCATGATGTTCGAGTGAAAGCAGTCTATGGGAGTGAACAATCAGGAATCAAACCACTCCGATTCTTCACATCTGTTGGTCTCATGATGACTGTAGAGCATCATCGGAGAGCGTTCAAACATCTGTTTGGATCGATATGGATGATGCTCTCGTTCTTGTTCTACATCGCAGGCTACGGGTTCGGCTTCTATGCTTTCCAGAAACCAATTGCATTACTCGGACTGTTTTTCAGTTGGTGGATTGCACACAGGCTTGACCGCCTTGCTATGCGTCAATGATGGTGGGCGTACCAAGATTTGAACTTGGGTCCAAGGCTCCCAAAGCCCCGAGTATAGGCCAAACTAACCCATACGCCCTTGAGTTGGGGGACGTGGTTCTCCCTATGAACTTCACTCAAGAAGAAGCCAGGTTCCATCCTGCTGACGAACCAGCGTTCCATCAAGTTCCATCTGCTCCAAGAGATTGTCAGCTGATTGTTCGGATTCATGATTGTCAAGTATGGATTGAACATCGCTACGATTTAGGATCATATCATCTCCAACGACCTTTGTTATCGCTTTGAAGATGGCTCGAGGAGAAGATGAGGAGGAAGCTATTAGTGGTTCATCCATCGATTCTAACTTCTTCCTCAACTCGGATCTTAGTTCCTCAGGAGTGTTAGCGAGAGCAACCTCAATTCTAAGCTGTGCAGACGTTTCTACTGTTGTAATGATCGGCGTTGTTGATGGCAGTGATTGGCCACAATGAGGACATTGACGCGGCTGTCCACGTGTGCCATGACAATTACGGCATGCAGGACACCGAACAACGGACCATGCTCCTGCCATGAAAGTAAATTATGGCAACATATTATGAAGATTCACAAACTGAAATCTGGACTTTCGTTGTTGCGTCGAGCACCTGGTCGAAGTGCTGGAGCTGCAGGTGCTTTCGTATCAACACGCTTCTTTTCAGGCTCTGCTGAACGTGTAAGAGAACCACGAATCGGTCCAGTTCGACCACGTCCTGCCATTCGCAGGGAATCAGGTAGAATCAATGCAGCAATGGCAACACCGTGATGGTCTTGACCTGCAGTGACCTCGTCGACTGCAACATCGAATGAAAGAACTTCAAGATCACGGGAAGCAAGGCGACGTTGTATGTTCCTACGAAGCAGAAGAACCGTTTCCTCATAATCAACTTCGGTCGTAATACTCGCAACAATAGCACATTCATCACCCTCAGGGGTTTGACACAGAGCATATCCAACACCTGCACAAGCCGTAGAACCACTCCAAGAATAAGCTGTAGCGAGATGACATTCAACCAAAGAACCCATTGGAAGTGGTTCAGGAGGAACGATATTGAATCCAAGCGGAAGCATTGCACCTTGAACTTGAATCAGTCGAGCGTCGCCTAATCCCAATTCTACGAGACCTTGATCAAATGCGTCTTCAGCATTTTCACCCCAAGGTGAAACAGCGGTCATAAGCCAGCCACGGGATGATTTTGAACCTCCTTCAGAACCTGCCATGAACATAAGAAAACCCATACGGTTCATGAACAACATGGTTCGATTGGTTAAAAAAAATACGAAACGCTATCAAAACAAAAGGATTGGAGACATCATGGCCAAGGCATCAAGACTCCTCTTGTTGCTAGCAACCATTGGATTGTTTGTACTAGCCCTAATCATGCTTCTAAACAGTGATTCAGAGTTAATGGCCATTCCAGTGATAGGAGTCTCAATCCTTGCAGGATTTGGTTACATGATGTTCGATGCTGATGCACCATCAAAGCCAAACAGCACGCCTGGAGCAATTCAAGATACACATTCGAGGTATTCTGATGAAGTCCACAAACAATCTTTACCAGATGTTACACAAAGCGACTATGACATCCCAATTTTGTAGATTCAATTTGAAAATATCTACGCCCTGTAATTCATTATATAGAGAATGATGTTGGATCATTCATTAACATAATTTGCGAGCCATTGATCTTCTTCTGCTGTTGGAAGACCTCGAGGTGCTTTCTTTGGTGAACCTCGGACCAAGAGAAGCAAAACCAAAACCCCAAGCAGAGCACATACTCCAATCAACAGGCTTTCCATCGAATCGGAATCATCTCCTTTCTTATCATCCACATCATCTGTAACTTCGACCTGTTCGATGATGACTTGTGGCTGAATCAAACAAGTTGTACAAAACAATGCATCAAACGTGATGCTATTTCCTGATGCATCGGTTACAGTAAACGTGAATGTGATGTTCTCAATAGCATCAGAAATTGCGATGTTAATCGATGGAGTTGTTTCGCTTAGATCGAGAACTTGACTTTGTGATTGCGTAGATTCAAGATATGTAACTGAAACAACATCGTTTGACAATGTAAATTGAATTGAGTAAGTGTCCGGTTCAAGATTTGAGAATGATGAGGATTCTCCACCCGTAAACCAGCGACTTGTTTCCAAGGATTGGGAGGAATCAAACAACTTCAACTGAGCCTGGGGATTTTGTCGGTCTTCCTTAACGGAGTTGCTCAATTTCCACTGGCTAAATTCGATTGAATTACCATAAGCATCAATTCCACCAATGGCGTATACGGGATTAACGACTTCACCTTGCATGGCAACCGTTTGCACATCAAGGGTGTGAAGAGATACTCCTACATTGGGCATTTCACCTACGAAAACCCAATCCGATTCATCTGTGAAGTCTGTATTCATGTTCCGATACAACATCCATGTTGTTCCGTCTTCATCAGCACTTCCTGCCCAGCGAAGCTGCGTAGTTCCATCTGCAGAATAATCAGCATCGAGAGATTCTGGAGCATTCGGTGCAGCCGTATCTTCGACGATTGGCAACATCATGGAATTGTAGGACATGATGATTGTTGTTTGGGCATAGGTCACGTCTTGGGTACCAAACGAAGCAATGACGGTTACAGCATACCAAGCATTTTCAGAAGTTCCTTCCGCGATGATGTTGTTGTATTGTTCCTGACCTGAATCAACAACCGCTAGCAAATCAGCAGTGTTGCTCGATAATATTGTTGAGTTTATTCGGCCAACTGATGATCGCCAAATTTGGTATTGGGCTTCAGGGTGCCCAGCGATATCTGTCCAGGTAATCTGAGTTGTACCGTCCTCGAATGAAGCACTTATGTCATCAATAATGTTCTCCTCAGGGATAAGAGTGTTCTCAACCACCACTGAATTTGGTGCACTTGCAAGGTTTGATTGTTGATTACCAAGTTGATCAGAGAGCGTAACGAGATAGTAGGTTTGTCCACTGTAGCTCGATTCGACAGTGTAGTTGTATTGAATCGCCGTCGCAGAGAGTTGTGCGATTTCAGTAACACTATTCGAAGATAAATCTACAATTGCTGATGGGCTTCTCCAAACGTGAAGCGTGTGGTTCGCATCTTCAATAATCGAACCGTTCCAATTCAGTGAGGTAATGGAGGTCGAGGAATCAAAGGAAGCGACGAGAGTCCCTGTTATCGAAGAACCTGTGTTGTCTTCAACGATACCCTCAGAAAGCGTATTTCCGGAGAGCAGACGTGTGTCGGATTCACCATCAAAGGAATGCAGAACCGTGTAGAAGATGGTATGGCTTACGGGTTGTTGATGGACAATATCAAACTGAGTAATTGCCGAACTTAGATTTGCAGCAACTTCAGTTTTGGCCAAAGAGTCCCAATTTGAGGGAGTCGCAGCAACAGCATGACTCCATATCGAGGTTGTGTGGATTGTAGAGAAAGATGAATCGACCATTGAAATGTCAATCCATGTCAAAGTGGTGGTCGCGTTGCTTACATCATAGAAAGCTTGCAAGGCATACGGTGAAGCGATAGAAGAACCAAACTCATGAATCGGTTGGGCAAGCGCAGCATTACCTTCAGTAAAATTGCTGATGATCGTACCGTTTTGCAGCGTACTTACAACACCGTAGTAGAAACTACCATTGGTTGATGGAGGCACCGCATGTGTTACTGTATGTGTACGTTCTTTGCATTCAGACAACGTATCGAGAGCGAGACAGGCTTGTATGTTATCTTGGATTAGTTGAGCGTTCATGTAATTTGAACTGTTTAGAGGTTCATCTGAGCGGTACAATGAGTAGTTTGTCAACTTTAAATCATCCAATATCATGAAGTCGTTGGTGTCGATGTTTTCCCAAGAAAGAGTGGTTGTCTCATTCTCCAAGTCGAAAACAGCAGTCAAATTCTTTGCTTCAAGAGCAGGTCCTTCGGATTCATCTGCACTTACGACACTCAGCAATGGAATTATCAAAAGAAAAACAAGAAAAATCGAGATGCTTTGCTTTGTCATAGTGACCCCTTCGACAAACCTAAACGAACCAGCCTTATGTGAATTTTCCATATACCCTCAACCAAAATAATCATGAATGGTGGGAACAACGAGGAATCATGCTTAACGATATTATTCACCAAATGGAACCATCTGAACGTTTCCAATACGCTCAACTTCTTGGACACCTAGCAACTGTTGACAACACCGTTTCAAAGGCCGAAATGGCTTTCTTTGAACAACGCCTAGGGGCAACACTGCTCTCTCCTGAACGAAAAGAGCAATTACGTAAACAATTGAATAAAAAAATAAATCTTGAGAAACATCTCCAAACAATGCACCCTCGCTCGATTAAACTTGCATTGAGAGATATCGCCTTGATGACCATGGCTGATCGTGAAATTGATGAAAGCGAACGTGCAGTTCTGAAAATGGTTGCAAAAGCTGCTGGTTTAACAGAGAAACACGTCGATGCATTGCTTCAATGGACTGTGAAAGGATTTCATTGGATGCAAGAAGGTTACAATGCACTTGACATCTGATATGCAATAGAAATCAAAGTATACGGACAGTTTCCAAGTTCTTTGGCGCATAGGTTCTACATCTATACTTGTCACGAAGTTCCTTTCCAAGTTCACTACACTTGTAATAATCGCCGTGATGACAAATGATGTTTCGAGGCTTTGGATTCATCGAATCAACAAATGCGAGCAATTGGCGACGATCTGAATGACCGCTAAATCCGTCAATAGTAGCCATTTCACAGCCAACCTTGACGATTTCAGTTCTTCCATTGATTTGCATAGGGACTTCACCAAAACCTTTCTGAAGACGACGCCCAAGAGTTCCTTCCGCTTGATAACCGACGAAACAGAGAGAGTTTCTCTCCTCATGCGCCCAGTTCTGGAAATAGTTCATGACAGGCCCACCGTTGAGCATACCTGATGTTGCAAGAACGATGCATGGACTTGTATCCATGACAATGCTTTCTCGTCGCTCAGCACCTTCGACTGTGCGGAACCATGGACTTGTGAATGGGTTTTCACCATCGTTTTGTTGTAAGGACTTTCGCAATGCAGAAGTCAAGTAATTTGGATGACTGGCGTGAATTGCAGTAGCTTCCTGAATCATTCCATCAAGCCAGACTGGAACTGGCTTAACAGCTCCAGAGCGGAACAGATCATCGATTGCGATCATCACTTCTTGTGAACGACCGACTGCAAACACAGGACAGATGAGTTTACCATTCCTTTGCAGCGTCCTTGTAACAATGTCTTGCAACTCTTGATTGGCTTCCTCACGAGATGGTTGATAGTCTCCTGCAGCACCATAAGTGGACTCGATAACCAATGTTTCACAACGAGGGAAACGTGTGTTTGCAGCATCGAATAACCAGGACTTCTCAAACTTCTGATCGCCTGAGAACACAATGTTATGCTTACCATCAGCGATGTTGAGATGGACAGCAGATGATCCAAGAATGTGACCAGCATTTGAGAAGGTCATTTTCACATCAGGAGCAACATCTGTTGTCTGGTTCCAGTCAACATCGACAACGTGACGCATGCACATGCGAATATCTTCCATGTCATATGGAGCACGCTTACCTTCTGCACCACCGACCTTGAGATAGTCGGTCTGCAAAAGAAGCATCAAATCGCGGGTAGGTGGAGTACAGAAAACCGGTCCACGATATCCATACTTGAACAAGACAGGAAGCATTCCAGCGTGGTCGAGGTGAGCGTGGGTCAAAACCACAGCATCGATTTGCTCTAGTGGAAGTGCCTCTGGAGCGGTGAAGTAAGGCATTGGATCGGTATCGGATGCAATATTGACACCAACATCGATCATAATTCGAGATTCATTTGTTGTGACAAAGTGACAAGCACGACCGACTTCTTGGTAAGAGCCAAGCGCAGTTACACGAGCCCAAGTAGAACCTGGTCGCTTCGGACGGTGAATATTCAGACCGAAATTTCTCAATAGTTTACGACGCTCCTCTGCATTAGCTTCTCGATAACCACGAATATCACGAACAGTCTTTGATAGGATTGGAGGAGTTCTTTCAACAGAAACTTCCCAACCGGTTGAATTTCTAATCTCCTTAGCGATCGAACCTCTTCGACCTACAGCATCAGATGGGTTCTCACATTGAATGATTACCTTCCAAATACATGGGTCAAAGAATAGTTCAGAAATATTGGCGGATTCTGGAACCAAGTCTTTGATGGCCGCTGTTGCATCCTCCTTATCCATGACCATATCAGGTTCAGGACGCATGACAATTCGTCGCTTGATTTTCTTCGATATCTTTCCAGCCAATCCATCGCTCGAAATGAACGGTTCGAAGTCTTTCGTAAAAATGGCAATATCACCAGCCTCGAGATCTACTTTGTAGTCGAGGTTTCGAGGTACAATCTTACCAATCTCATCTTTGATTTCCTTAAATGTCAATCGCATAATCTCATCTCCAGCCACGACATCGCACGCTACGCATATCCAGAGGATTACGGCAACGCCGCGGGAGTGTAGGGATGCTCACTTCTTGAGATAAGCATCGATTTCGGATTGTTCCACTGGAACAAATCCATCTTTAGCAGTGATAACAGCAAGGTCCATGCCGTTTCCAGATGCAGCATCACGCTGACCGGATGCGTTGAGTGCACGTGCTGCCAATCGAACAGCATCATTTCGGCTCATGCCTTCGGAGAATCCATCTTCAAGCACACCATACATGTAAGGAGATCCTGAACCTGTGGCACAGTAAACATCAGGAATTGAACCACCTGCTGAATCAATTGAGTATACGTGGGAACCATCATCGTCAACACCGACGATTAGGAGTTGAACCCAGTGAGGGCGTCCAGAAAGAATGTTTGCAGTGAATGTTGCTGCCCCTTTCACAGTCATGTTTTGTCCTCGACGAAGTTGGAAAAGAGAAACTTCAGCAGCAAGTGTGCGGGACAATGATTGTGCGTGACCAACGAGACCTGCGGTGGTTAGTGCGAGATTGTCACCAATCTTGAACAACTTCTGAACGCTCTTGTTTGCAATAAAGTGCCCCATAGTAGCACGGTGATCGGCTCCAACGACAACACCACCATTGAATGTGATTCCTACAGTACTGGTTCCAGTCTTCAATACACCATCTTGTGATTCCATGATATCACCAACTCGCCACCCCATATGAACCGTGGGGTAAGCAGTCTGTCCTGTCCGAACCCCCTTATCAACTCGACGATTGAAAACTATGATTTCATGCGTTCAGGAAAGAAAGCCTTCTTGAGCCATCGGGGTCAGGCTAGGACATGGCACGGAAACGTTCCTCTCAACCAGATGAGGGACAGTTCTCGCTTGATGATTTCATCAACCAAGAGCCTGTAGACGCTGAAAGTGTTCCTGAAATGATTGACCTGTCACCACAACCCGAACCGGTTGAGGCCAAAACAATAGAATCAAAACCGCTTCGTACATTCACCATGCCAAGCAGTGAGACTGCAAATGAACAACAGCCAACACCACCAAGTTCCGACATATTTCACAACCTAGGCAAGATGTATCCAAACCCTCCAATTCCAATGGATGATTCTGGCATGGTACTACACCGTGCAACATTGTACGATCTCACTGGAATCGACACGCTTCTAGATTGGGTCAGCGATGGTGATGCAGCCCTAGTTGAAATGGAACGTCTAATGAATCGAGAGCATGAAGTCAAGACGGTACTCGCTCGCCTGCATCGATTTATAGAAATGGACATGGGTGGACAAATAGTCCAAATCACAGAAACTAGAGTGATGTTACTCCCTCCTGGATGTGTTGGAATCAGCGGTCTTGAAGATGAGGCTTTCAACGATGAAGCCGAATGGACTGGAGGCGTTTGATGGAGGAGCAAGTCATCGAAATGCCGTGCCCAATGTGTCATGATGAAGACAATCTGAGGATGATTGCCCATGTCGATGAAATTCCATATTTTGGTGAACATACCCAAGTTACTGTTCTCTGTCACGCATGTGGCTGGAGGCAAACCGATTTCATTCCTGCAGAAGGAAGAAAGCCTGGCGGTTGGACGTTTCATATTGAATCGGAAGACGACCTTTCAGTTCGCGTTGTTCGATCTTCTTCTTGCACGGTTTGCATTCCCGAATTGGACCTTGAAGTCAATCCAGGCGGCGCAGCCACAGGATTTGTTAGCAACATGGAGGGTCTACTCGTTAGATTCATCGACATCGTCAAGATGGTTATGAAAGGCATTGGAGATAATGAACCAGATAATCAGCAGACACTAATGCATATGATTCATCGATTGCAAAACGCTGGTAAAGAAGGAAAAGCACTGAAGATCGAACTTCTTGATCCTCATGGACTATCGCAAATCCTTCATGACCGAGCAATCGACCGAGATCTAACTCAAGAAGAAATTGATTCACTACCGGTCGGACCAGACCCTGCTGTCTACTCAGCTTAGATCTGCTGCAAAGAACTCATCGACTAGATGTGCTGTTTGATCTTTCATCTCTTGATGATTCGATAACCAAGCAGTAGCACGGTCAATGCACAACTGCTTCATCTCACCTGCAAGGAGTGAACCTGAACGATATTGCTGATTGATCTCTTGCAAATAGTCATCATCATCTTCAAAGAAATACATCATGTACTGGTAGGCTACATCAATATCTGGATTACCACCAATACGTCGGTGCTCCTCGATAGTTGGTTGCCCTCCAGAGAAAGCACGCTTGATTTTCTTCTCAACCGCTGCAATCTCATCGTCGAGGAATATGGTCGTCTTTGGCTGACTACTCGACATCTTATCACCGGTCAGTCCAACAGCGAAGTGATGATAGGTCGAAGATGGAGCTAACAGGCCTTGACCGCCAAGCGATCGCTCATAGGCCAGCATCTGCATTCTAATTCGATGAATGTCTTGCGAAGTTGCACTTGGAACGTTGACCATGCCTTCCTTCGGATTGGACATAATGTCAGAGAATCCCATTCCCTCAAGATTTGAAACAATACCATCGAATACCGTTTGCCGTCGTGCACGATCGACTCGACCATTAGGCGCTTGGCCTAACGCCTCTGCATTCTCATCTTGAACCGAGAGACGAATCTGAGCACCACTGCGCTTACCTGGACCGACATTGAACCAATTGGTCTTTCCAGCAAGACCTCGAGTCAATCGAAGATGCGGATCTTGGTCAACACCGACTGGAACAACGATTGGTCGAAGACCTCCGTATTCATCTAATTGAGGATGTAAGATATCACCTACTTGTACCATAGGAGCCTGAACGTGAGCAAGATTTGTCTCACCTCCAAAGCCATAAATCGATTCAAATTCATTCAAGTTCGTTCGCTTTCCAAGTTGAAAACCAAGTCTCTGGACTGCAGGTCGTTGCGATTGAAAGTACACTTCAGTTGAATCGGAAAGAAGACCAAGAGCTGCATAATTAGCCACATAATCCTCTCGAGCAATCTGTCGGCCCTTAGCCAAGGAAACGCCACGAGTGGCTTGAGATTCAAGGTCTGCAACTGCAATGGTCACATCAGCACCCATCTCCTGATAGTAACGAACTTGTTCGATGACCATCGAATGCCCGAGATGCATTCGACCACTCGGCATCAGACCAGTAAGAACTCCAAAGGATTCCTTGCGCTGATGTGCTCCAAGGATGACATCTAGATCTCTATGAGCGAAGACGATCCCACGTCGGTGTAACTTTGTTGCATTAGGTAAATTCAATCCATCGAGAGACGATAAACCGAACTGATCTATGATGCGTCCATAGTCCGTAGATTGGTTGCTGCTCCACGGGTCAATACGTACAGAATCGTCACCCATGGTTCACCCTCCGAGTGCTTGCTTGAATCAAACCGATTAGAAGCCTTCGCCTCTATTCCTCTTCATACTGGTGATTTTTGTTGTGCATGATTCCAGCCAATGGACCAATTCCTTCACGACCGAGAATACCCATCATGGCCACGATTGTGACAACACCAGCAACCAAGGAGGCATAAGGTAGCCAAGGTAATCGACCTTCAACAGTTCGTGGTGAGACCAACCACGTAAATCGCAATTGATCTTCATCATCAAATCGCTTCGACCATAGGAACAAATCGGTGGTATCATGAGCAGCGATAGTCACAGCAGCATCATATCCATTCCAGAATTCGGTCTGATTGTGAACATCGAAGGATATGTCCTCACCATCGAGTATGACAGTAACAACCGTTCCACGCTTGACCGAGACCAATAGTTCATCACCATCCATGCGCCAACCTTCTGCTGTTTGTCGCTCTCCAGTCAGATTTGTCATCGATTGACCAAGTACATCTTGGACGTCAACAACGGTTGCATTTTCAAAAGAGAGACGCCATGTAGCTGGAACATTCCAAGCATTTGGAGAAACGCTTGTGCATTGTTCAGTAACTATGGAAGAGAAGGTGAACGTTGCCGCTTCTTGATCGAGTTGATTCGAATGCTGATAACATCGATTCGATGACCAGTATGACCAAGCCTGACCCCAAGTTGTCATCCATGCTTGTGCATCGTTCTGCAAGTAATCAGCAATATCTCGATCGTGACGGATGGTGGCATCATTGACACGACCAATCCAATACAGATTGACCAAACCACCTTCTTCTACAGCATTTTGAACCGTTTCAAGACTTCCAATCTCCTTCTCGAGACTACCTCCTCGACGACCAAGATTGTACCAATCCCAAACATCGTTTGGAACATCAGTAACATTATGCCAAGCCGTATCAATCAATCCAGTCTCATCACCATGAACAACAAAATCTTGCGATGCGATGTAGTTATGTTGAGCCATCGTCAACCCATCTGGAGCATAAGTCGAAAGCGCATCATCGCCCCACTTAGAGGCCTCAGTATTGTTCTCGATGTAGGAGCGACACTCCTTTGCAACCGCTCCAGGATCGTTATACCAGGAATATCCAGGAATGCCATAGCAACCGAATTCATCACCCATAGTCAAGCGTTCATCTGCAAGGGCTGTGGTCAACCAACCATCACGTTCCCATTCAATATCAGCAACGACTGGTGCAGCGATGGTTGAACTTGCAAACAAGCCCATCAACAAGCAGGCTACGAGACGTCGTGAACCTGCCATGGCCTTTCCAACTCAACCCTCTCTTTGAGGTTGATGTCTCAATCAGAAGCGGTTGCAGTGTGAATTACAACAGGAAGAACTGGACTATCTGAGCTATCGACAGCAACTTCGGAAAGTGTTGTAACGTGCTCACAACCACTCGTAATGGTTCCAAAGACCGTGTGCTTTCCATCCAACCATGTGTGCTGATTGATGTCATCAGGCATCAAGAAGAACTGGGAACCACCTGTGTTGGGCATACTTGTCTTCGCCATCGAGATGGTGCATGAGGTGTGCACCAAACCATTGTTAGCCTCATCAGGGACGTTGTAGTAGATTTGGCTTGGACAATCAGATTGGTTCATGACATCACCATCACAGATACCGTACCACTTTGCAGCATGTCCGCCTGATCCATCACCGTTGGTAAAGTCACCACCTTGAATCATGAAATCATCGATGACTCGATGGAAGGTCACATTGTCGTAATTTCCATCCAGTGCATGGGTTCTGAAGTTGTCAGCATGTAATGGAGCAAGAATGTGATCAAGTTCTATTGTAATGGTATAATTCGCAGTAGCAGTAGCCAAACTTTGCCCATGATAAATTTCGAGTGTAACGTTACTTGTCGCACCAAGATAGAGATCAAAATCATCCAACGCATTGTTGACTTCTTCCACCAATTCAGTACATCCAGCTGCAGATATCATCAAGACTGTCAACAGTCCAACACCAAACATTCTCTTCCCATTTTCTAGGCCGCTCATGACATTACCAATCGTTTCCAGTATATCCATTCACCGATTTTCAAGAATCAAAGACATAGGGCACAGAATGTCAATCATAATTAGACAAAGATTCAATTGGAAAAAACTGGAACCCACATCATGAAGAGCATCAAGACCAACTCACCTATTTCGGTGAGAATGTCATTTGATGTTTCGAATGACGCTCTCTGGGAACTGATCAGCTCGCCTGGTAATCTCAATGATTGTCATCCTTTTTGCAAATTGAATGAAGCTCTTCAGTGGGATGATGAAGGACACATCGATCGCTTGGTTTACCTGAATGGCCGTACCTACATCCGTCAGTTTTTGACGTGGGATGAGGGTGAAGGATACACGTTGCGAATTGGTGAAGAGAATGGCTTGCAATCGTTCGTAAAGTGGGAAATCGATTCAATCTCTGCGAATAAGTCTCAATTGACCATTACAGTTCATCCATATCTCCTTGCAGGATACCCAAAGGTTGTTTCTTTCTTACCGTATCAATTCTGGATAAAGCCAAGAATGCGTCGATATCTTCGTTCCGTAGTTTCTGGATTTGAGCACGTTGCTCGAACAGGAGAACCTGTTCCGCGAAACCACTTTGGTCGTCATTCGTGGTTTTCGTAACTCAATTGTCAAGTTCTGAGAGAATGAGATCGACAGTGGCCTTGGCCGAGTTGAGAACACGAGCAGGAATCATCGCAAGCAACACCATTGACAAAGAGGCGAGGATTCCAATGCTTGGAAGTGCTTTTTCAGATTCTTCTTCCTCTACATCATCACTACTTTTTGTTGCATCATTTGGGTAGAGATCTGCATTATCCCCGACTCCATCACTATCAGAGTCGACTGTTTCATTTGGATCATCTGGGAATGCGTCTGTGTTATCACCTACACCGTCATCATCTGAATCTGTTTGCTCGCTTGCATCAAATGGGAATGCATCCGTTCCTGAAACACCGTCATCATCCCAATCATAGGAACAACCCTCTCCCCATATGCCAAGTATTGCTCCTGAATTGAGTGAGGAATAATCGTAGACCAATGACATTCCAACACCTTCTAGTGCAAGTCCTGCATCATCTTGTGAACGTATGTAGAGGGTATCACCTGTACCGAATGTAGCGACTGCGTCACCATTGACAACATCCAAGACATCATAGAATGTGACTATTGATTCACTATTCGTTGGATTAAATCCGTAGACTGTATTATTGGCAAGATTCCAAATCTCTTGCTCGTATTCTCCCTGAGAATTAACCCAATTGATGCACATGTTCATACCTTGAATTGGCAAGTCCATTTGATTCGATGTAACGGAAATGCTCCAGAATCCATCTTCTGCTTGCCCATTTGATTCATCATAATCAAAGGTAAATCGAGGAGGTTCGGCAGGCAATTTTTCCAATCCCTGGAGTTGAACGACATTAGGTATGTTCGAATCGATGCTTAAAATCTGATTCGAGTGAGGTTCAGCTTCAAATCGTTCTTCGATCGGTTTACTCATATCACAAGGATCATCTGTGCACAGTAAAACTTCAAGTTCAATGTCGACTTTTGTTGTTGACCATTTGATATACACTTCACCTTGAACTTCAATGACATTTGAGGATTCCATCGAGGGGATGTAGACGCTGTGGACATGGAGGACATGACCATCTGTCTGGTAATGAATGGCAATCATGTGGCTGCTGCTCAATTCATTTATCTTGCTTATTTCAACTGATACTGGCACGGTTGTACCAGTCATGACCCATTCAACAGAGTTGAAATCGACGTCAGAATCCATCCAATAGATTGGTTCACTATCCTCCGCAAACGCAGATGGGGCTGATGCTACACATAGGAAGGCGAATACAACGGAAAAAACCAGAACTTTCTGAACATGTGGGTTCATGTTCTTCACGAAGTTCATGAAAATTATAGTTCTAGTGCTCAAAAGAGAGTTCGCTATGGTTTGATATCTATTAGATTCCAAATCGATGTATTGAGTATATTCGCCTCCAAACCATCAAAACCCTATTTCTCAAGGGAGGCTTATGGAAGAAGACCAAGATGTGGTCGCCGCGTGGGAAGCGTTGCGTCAACATTGGTTGATTCCAACTACTGGAAACAAACCCTCTCGCTACCTGTTTTACAACTTCTTGCGGATGACTTTGGTACCAATTTTTCGCTTTCTTTTGAGAATGAGGATTCGCGGTGAACACCACATACCTCGCAAGGGTCCTGTCATTCTTGCTGCTAATCATTTGTCACATGTTGATCCAATCATGGTCATTCTTTCATCGAGAAGAACTACCCACTATCTTGCCAAAGACGGACACTTTGCTAAGTGGTGGACTCGCTTCGTGATGAAATCAACAGGACAGATTGAAACTCAACGGGAAAGTGGTGGACTTGATGCACTATCTAGTGCAGCTGACGTACTTGATCAAGGTCGAGCATTGGGTATATTTCCTGAAGGAACTCGATCTAAACGTACTGATGCACCGTTCTTGTTACCAGGAAAGACAGGTGTTGCTCGCTTGGCTGCATCCTATCCAAACAGCGTAGTGGTTCCAATCGCTTTGCTTGGAACAAGAGAGATGATGGAGCCACAAAAACACAAATTACCCCGATTGCATAGACCTGTTAAATTCCAATCTGGTGAAGGAGTTACTTGGTATCAATGGTTGATCGATGTCAATGGAGGCAATCAATCGGCTACATCATTGAAGCAACTTGCTGACAAAGAGGAGCATGAAATTCGTAGTGAACTGGCAACATTATATCGGAAATTCACCGACCAATTGATGGGTAGTATCCAAGCCTTAGGCGCTCCTTGACCATTGGTAAGCCTCAAGGGCTTCCATCGATGACAACCTTTTGGTGAGCGAATGCAAGAGTATCTCAACCTCATGAAACATATTCTTGACCATGGGGCAAAAAAGGGTGACCGAACAGGTACTGGCACACTATCTGTCTTTGGTTATCAGATGCGTTTCGATCTCTCCGAAGGCTTTCCAATGGTCACTACAAAGAAGTTACACTTGCGCTCGATTGTGCATGAACTGCTATGGTTCCTCAAAGGAGATACCAACGTCAAGTATCTACAAGAAAACGGAGTTCGAATCTGGAATGAATGGGCTGATGAGAATGGAGACCTAGGTCCAGTCTATGGAAAGCAATGGAGAAAATGGGAATCCAAGGATGGACGTATTATCGACCAAGTTGAACAAGCTATTGAGCAGATTAAGAACAATCCAAACAGTCGACGTATCATCGTATCAGCCTGGAACGTTGGTGAACTTGATGAGATGGCTTTGATGCCTTGTCATGCCTTTTTCCAATTCCATGTTGCTGATGGTAAGTTGAATTGTCAACTGTATCAAAGAAGCGCTGATGTCTTTCTTGGAGTTCCATTCAATATCGCCTCCTATGCTTTGCTTACACATATGATGGCTCAGGTTTGTGGACTTGAGGCTGGAACGTTCGTTCACACCCTTGGTGATGCGCATCTGTACATGAATCACCTCGATCAAGCTAGAGAACAAATCAGTCGAGATCCACTTCCACTTCCAACATTGAAACTTGATGATTCGATTATGGATATCGATGCATTCACGTTTGAGAGTATCGAAGTTGTTGGCTATGAACACCACCCTCACATCTCTGCACCAATTTCGGTATGATCACTATGCAACTCAAGATGATCCTTGCCATGGATTTGGATGGATGCATAGGCAAGGAGAATGGACTTCCTTGGCGTCTTCGATCGGATATGCTTCGATTCAAACGACTAACAATTGGAGAAGGAAATAGTGCAGTATTGATGGGAAGAACAACTTGGGAAACTATTCCTGAAATTTATCGTCCACTAGTTGAACGAATCAACATCGTCGTTACTAGAAACAAAGAATACACGCTTGATGATGCTGAAGTAGTCTATTCTATAGAGGATGGAATCAAACATGCTAAGAATAAGAACTGCGATGAATGTTGGATAATTGGTGGTGCAAACGTGTACGAACAATGTCGAGATATGGTTGATGAAGTCCACCTAACATCGGTTGAAACCTCTAACTCAGGAGATGTCAGGGTTGCTTTATTTGGAGAACAATGGATTCGCGAAGTGATCGAATCGACACCTCAAAGCAGCGACAATGAGCACCCAACAACTTACATGATTTTGAGAAAATCATGAATCGGTATATTCTGTAACACGAATACCAAGACGTCCTTTTCGAGCAGGACGTTGCATGATTTTGTCAACTTTCGCCTCGAAGGATGCTTTGAGATCAATATTCATCGCTAATGAGTGACCCATTAGAAGAATCAGTACGTCTGCCATCTCTTCTGCTACTTCTTCGATCGGTTTGTTCTTGGTAATAGCTGCCGCTAATTCACCTAATTCTTCAACTGTCAAAGCGATTCGATATCCCATATCATGCCCGTTGTTTCCAGCGAAGTCGTGCTTGTGATGGAATGCTGCAACGCGTTTCATCATTCCAGTCCAAACATCTTCATCTTGAGATTCAAGCCACGATTCGACCGAGAACGGTTCCATAATGGAGGCTTTTGGTGAACGCTCAAAATCATTGTGTCAACAACGAGGTGATGCAAGACCAGACAGGTCCAAGCCTACGGTTAGCTTCAGCAGATACCGCTTCATGGCTCAAATCAGCACTTGCATCGCCCGGTTCCTTACCAGCAGCCCAGTTAGATCCAATCAGAAGAGCGGAATAGGGTAATTCTACTTCGCGACATAGTTTGGCTTCTCGTGGCATGGTCATTCCGACAACGTGACCACCGAGTTTCTCGATTGCGAGAACTTCAGCAGCTGTTTCAAATTGAGGACCTTGAGCCAACCAATAGGTGAAGAGAAGTCTTTCATCGTCTAGACCTTGGTTCTCTCGTAGAACTGCTTCTAGTGCATTATTCATATCTACATCAAATGGAACTGTTACCGAGGTGAACTCTGCTTCATCATCATGGAATGTGGTTGTCTGTCCTGTGAAATCGATGTATTGGTTGGCAAGACCGACTCGTCCAGGAGGAAAGTCTTCGACAATGCAACCGACTGAACAAACCGAAAGAACTGCATCCATGTTGGCATTCTTCAATGCCCAAATATTGGCATGATGATCGATGTTGTGTGGAGGCTTGTTCGGTTTTCCAGCATTATGATGACGCTGAAGAAAGACGAGTGTCTTCTGTTCTGAACCATGTTGTAATTGAAACGACTTCAATGGAACTTTACCGTAAGGAGTCTCAACTTCAAAGGAATCTGTGGTAAGAACTTCAAGGCCTGCATCAGCAAAAGGCTGGCCTGTTGCCATGTTGAGAAGACCCGTACCGCCGATGATAGCAAGTCGCTGCATGGACTCCCCTCTCAGTCAAGGGTTGTCAAATGTTCGCTGATTACTCTTGCAAGCGCTCAATTAGTTCAGCCTTCTTTCCAGAGACAGGTTTGCCTGCCTCCTTGAGAAGTACTTTGAGTTCTGCAACGGTCATTGAACTATAGTCAACATCATCCGATGATTCTTCCTCAGCAGGAGCTTCTTCAGCAGCCTCTTCTTCAGCAGCCTCTTCTTCAGCAGGTGCTTCTTCTGCTTCTGCAACTTCTTCAACAACTTCTTCCGATGCTTCTTCAGCATCGTCTTCTGCTTCTTCATCAGCCATTGCTTCAGCAAGTGCTGCAGCCTTCTTGGCCTTGATCTCAGCTTCCTTACGTGCTTCTTCAGAATGGATTTCATCGAGAGTAGGTCCTTGGTCAGTAACAACACCTTCTTGCAAGAGTTGGCTCTTACGGATTACGACTGAACGACATGGATAGATACTCTTGATCTTATTCTGGATTTCTCCTTCAAGTGAACCATCGAGCATAGCAACTTGCAGTGAATCATAGGTATTCTTCGCAATATAGCCATGAAGAACTTCCCGTGTCTTAGCACGAATTGCTTGCTTGAGCGAGGTCTGGATACGCTTTTGGGTGATAATCAATGGCTTGATTCGAACCAAGTAACCGTCTTCGGTTACAGCGTCTAGTACGTCGTCGATCTTTCCACGGTATCGGCGAATTTGTCGTCGAATGTGGTTGGTCTGGTGGTGGTGACCAATAAACGTGGTCAATGCATCTTGTCCAACTGTTTCTGAAACTCGGAAACGAAGCATAACATGCATCTTGGTGAAGTCACCGTTGAATTCTTGCTGTGTCATTTCATAGATACGTCCGATGATGTGTTCGTCTGACTCACCGATGGTCTCACCAATGTTTTGATAATTCCATGGATTTCGAGGCGCTCGAATCGTGTACCAACGCTTGGTCTTCCACTTATCTCTCTGCTTACGGGCTGCTGCTCGCGCTTTTGCGCTAATCTTCTTTGCCATGTCGCTCATCTCGGAGGTTATCTTGAGGGGGCTACCCCTCTAGCGTTTCACCGACATACATCACCTATTTGAAGCAAATTGATGGAAAAGACGAGCGGTAAAACTCATGACCCTTGCATTACAACGTGGATTTATGGGCATCCTTCACGTTCATGCAGCGGCAACGGCGCATGAATTACAGGATATTGATTTGGTCACGCAAGCACTTGAGTGGTTAACAGAAACAGAATGGTCTGTTAACATGACAACCTCCTACCATGGGCCAAAGGTAGCTATGCTTTCAACACAGATTAAGAAGAATAAGCAACTCGAATCCTTTGTACAAAAACTCAAGCCACACCATCCAACCCTCCTAGCCGAACTCGATGCAAGATTGGATGAGGACAACGTTATCCATCTACGGCTTTGCCTAGAGTCTGTTATTGGGCAGGATGTGATTCTTAGCGATCCAAAGCAAAAGAATCCAGTTATCAAGATTAGAATCAAACTAGCAGTATACCCTGGACAGGATGTTCAATCGATTGCAATGGATATTTTCGGCTAACCTAAACCGTTGTGGCTGAATGAATAGCATTCAAGTAGTTGATGACAATCCGTAATTCATGACTCACGTCGTCACCTCAGCATGCATGAACCACAAGTACCAAGATTGCGTCGCAGTTTGTCCTGTTGAAGCATTCCGCGAAATGGACACATACCTGATTATCGATCCAGATGAATGCATCGATTGTGGTGCATGTGTTCCAGAATGTCCTGTCGAAGCAATCTTCGCTGATACCGACGTCCCTGATGAAGAAGAAGAATGGATTGATAGGAACGAAAATGAAGCCGCTGATGCACCTATTGCCGAAGGCGACTCACCAGTTCTTGGCTCTTGAATTGAGCATTGCCCTAAACCAACCTTCTTGAAGGGGTAAACCTCCGCAAGGATTGATACTCATGATGCGTACTGATTTTACCAAACTTCGTCACGGAAGCGACCTCCTTAAGCGTGGATTCGCTCGTATGCAACAAGGTGGTGTCATTATGGACGTCGTCGATGCTAAACAGGCGGCTATTGCTGAAGACGCTGGTGCTGTTGCAGTCATGGCATTGGAACGTGTACCTGCTGACATTCGCAAGGCAGGAGGCGTTGCCCGTATGAGCCATCCTGACATGATTCAGGGTATTCTTGATTGTACATCCATCCCAGTTATGGCGAAAGCTCGTATTGGCCACGAAGGAGAGGCAAGAATCCTTGAGGCAATGGGCGTCGATATGGTTGATGAATCGGAAGTATTGACACCAGCAGATCCGTTTTTCCACATCAGTAAGAAAGACTACGAAATCCCATTCGTTTGTGGTGCGACCGAACTTGGTGAAGCAGTACGAAGGATTCACGAAGGTGCTGCAATGATTCGTACCAAAGGTGAAGCAGGTACAGGCAACCTTGTGGCCGCTGTAACCCACTCCCGGCTGATCACTCAAGAGATTAAGCAAGTTCAATCGATGGATGACAACCTACTCGACGAAACAGCAGAACTTATCTTGGAACGTTACCGTGTCCTTGCAGATACCTCAAAACTACCTGGCACACACTTAGAGACACCATTTGGAACCATAGACGATGCAATGCGTTCCTCAATACGTGAGATTCTCGATGAAGTGAAAGCAATTGGTCGACTTCCTGTCGTCACATTCTCTGCTGGCGGTATTGCCACACCTGCCGATGCATCGCACATGATGCGTATGGGTATGGACGGAATCTTTGTTGGCTCTGGAATTTTCAAGTCGGACGACCCTCCAACCATGGCCGATGCTATCGTTATGGCAACAGCTCACTACGATGATGCAAGCAAAGTTGCAGAAGCGATGGCTATGACTGAAGGTAATCCAATGAAAGGTGATGAGCTTGAAACTCTTGAAGTTCGACTCGATCAACGTGGCTGGTAATCATTCCAGTGGCGTTTCAACACTCACATCACCAAGTGTCCACTTGAGTGTCTTGATGACACCTTCCAAGGCCTTGAAATTACGAGCAGCATCTTTCATACCATCACGGTCACCACGTTCTCGACAGTCTTCAAAGAAGTCTTTCCACTTCTTCATCTTCTTTTCAGCACGATCGAGCATGAGCTCTATCTGTTCCCATGTCCGGTTATACGTCCTCTCTACCTGCATTGGAATCCTCTTACCGTCGAGAGTATTAGAACTAATGTCTATTACCTATTTATTTCAAACATTTTCAAGGCGTTCATCATCACCCAGAATAACGTTGGATACTGATGAATTAGCAGAAACAACAGCACCTGGAGAAAGAATACAATTATCCAGAACAGCCCCCTCCTCAACTCTTGAACCATTCATGAGAACGCAGTGCTTGAGAACAACATTTGCTCCAACAAAGGCGTTTTGTGCGATTACAGATTCTTCAACGATTGAATCATTCAAAACAGTAGCACTTGGGTGGATAAACGATGAACGCTCGATTCTAGCACCATCAGGAAGAGGGAACGGAAGTTCATCTCTTCGCTCGATCAGAACGTTTTGAGCGCGGATTAATTCTTGAGGAGAACCCACATCAAACCATACACCATCGATAGCTTGTGCATACATAGGCCAACCCATTTCAAGCAAACGAGGAAATAGATTCTTTGAGAAATCATACTTCTCTCCTTCGGGCACAAGTGCCATCACTTCGGGTTCAAGTATGTACAACCCAGCATTGATGACATTACTGAACGCTTCTTCTGGAGTTGGTTTTTCCTTAAATCTGCGAATATAACCTTCTCGAAGACTTCCATCGATTTCACCCTCAGCGCTTGATGACAATCCAACGATACCAAACGGACTAGGATCTTCGACTTCCCACAATGCCATGGTAGCTTTTGCACCACTACGCTTGTGCGCATCCATTAATGCAGCAACATCAAATGAAGCCACAGAATCTCCTGAACCAATAATTACGGTGTCAGTAATCTCATCGAGCAATAAGCGAACGCTTCCAGCAGTCCCCATAGGAGTAGATTCTTGGTTAATTCTAGCAGTACGACCATCGATATTCCACTCCTTAACATGTTCAGCAAGCATCTCTCCACGATAGCCAGTGGTTACGATGATATTGTTTACACCACCCTGAATCATTGAATCTTTGACAAAATCGATTACAGGTCTTCCAAGAACCTCAACCATAGGTTTTGGTCGAACATCCGTAATGGGACGTAATCGTGAGCCTTGGCCACCGGCCATGATAATTCCAAGCATAACTATCAGCGACGTCGACGACCAGCCGACATATCGATTCGGCCCATCTTCTTCTTCTTACCACCACGTCGTGGAGCGTTGGAAGCGGTTGTCTCCTCTTGGCCCATTCCACCAAAAGTAAGTGTTCCTTCACTTAGTAGATTAGTAATCAATTCATCAGCAACTTCCTCAGATTCAGCACCTGTCTTGAGACTCTTGGTTACAGCATTGTTATGCTCAGTCATCCAAGACTTACGTTCTTCACGAGCCATGTTCAATTCATCTCTGACCTTGTTGACATCGGTCATCATCTCATCGATCTTAGCGTGAGTCTCGTCAGCCTTTGCACGAAGAGCAACATACTCGTTGTGATGGCGATCACCCTCAGCCTTGAGGAAGTCTCGATGAGCAAATGCTTCGTCGACTTCCTTTGACTTTTCATCAGCACGACCGACTGCCTCAAGCATTGCTTGATGCGCAGCATCAGCCTCTGCCTTTAGAGTCTTGATCGCTGAATCGAGATCATCTAGATCGACTGCAACCAACTCGAAGGCTTCTACATCAGGAGACAATTCCTGAATACGGCGAGTCATATTCTTGATTTTCTCCATGGTTTCCTTTTCTTTCTTCGGACCCATAGCGGATGTATTGTAGAGGTTCTCAAGTTGGGCAACATCACGCTTCAGTTGAGCGTGTTCTGCTGTTGCACTCTTCTTCTCGTTCTTCTCACCTCGACGTCCCTTGGCCTGACCAATTACGGACTTGATTTGATCTTGAATCGCATTTCTCTTTTCTTTGAACATACGAACTTCGGTACGGATCGCTTTAACTTCTGCAAGGACCAAATCGACCTTTTCTCGATGTTCCTTATACTGAGCCTGTATTGCATTGCGTTGTTCGGCTGCTGAACGCGCTTCAGAACTGAAGTTGTTACGTACTTCTCGTAACTTTCTTACTTTCGCTTCCATCGCATGCAAGCGGTCTCGCAAGTCTGCATCGGGGCGTTCATCAGCTTGGTCTTTCGAACCCAACATACCACTGCGTAGCGGTTTTGCATTTCAAACCTATGGCTTGCAATATCCATCTCAAACGTTGAAAATTTCAAGCAATTCAAGGATGCTTGCTAAGGTGATGACCAACGTACCTAACACTTGAGTTGATAAGGTGACAATGCGTCTTAGGCGTCGTTGGAACTCGTTCCTTACATTGACGTTTATTTGACGACCAATGAGAAGGTCACCGCTTACTTCCTCAAGACGGACGGATACGGTTGCTTCTCCAAATCTTTCAGGTAGAAGCGTTTGCCATGCCATCGTACCATCTCGAAGAAGTCCAGTCATTTTACCGAGAACATCTTCATTACCTTCAACTGCGATAGGAAGCGCATCACTTGACCACCACATCTCCTTTCCTGGAGCAAGTTGGTAGCGCATAGCGATTTGATGAGGACGGAAATCAGGTGATTGAACACGGAACACAACAGTTCTACTCTTATTCGAAAGGTTATGCATGAAGACGAAGAGATTAGCACGCTTGGTAACAACATTCTCCAAATCGACTTCGAAAACGAGGTCCTTGAGTGCTGGAGGACGCCCAAATTCCATATCTTGTTCAATTCGATCTATGAGACGGAAGAAAGCAGGACATTGTTGTTGAGCGTGTTCAATCAGTTGTAACCAGAGCTCTAGGCTAAAGGATTCATCATTCAACAAAAGGTCTGCTCCCTCTTCTTTGATCACTTCCTCAAGTTCAAGACGCACCGTCTTTGAGTCGAGTCCATTGTAGTGACGATACAGTGTCATCAGAACCTTTTCACGAGCATAATCGTGCTTTATACCACGCTTGACATATCCTTGTACTGAACGCATTAGTTCGTCATACTGAGAACGAAGAAGCGGGTCTAGATGAGTTCGAATCATATCATCGAACACACCATTCAACGTCGAAGGATGAACAGGTGCTTCAAAGGCATCCAACAATCCTGATTTATGGACCATGTTAAATCGGTTCTGTCTTGTATTCATATGGAAACCAAGAGCTAGAAGTAGCATCCCCCATGATGCGAGGAAAATATTCTCACCAAGAGAGGAATGAAGTCCTATCAGGAGCACAACTCCAAGACCGAGACAACTGAGTAGTACGGTCGTGAACGAAAGTGAGTGCATTCGAAGTTGCTTGTGAATTCTATGCGCCATACCATCGTAACCATGCAGAGCTTCGATGTTTTGATGCCGCTTTTCAGATGCCTCAACTTTCTGAACAAAAACAGAGTAAGAAAGAGCAATCCGATAGCGGTGAATCCCTAAAGCAAGCAACCATCCGATACCAACTACAGTTCCGAGCAACAACAGAGTTGAACTGAAAGATTGTCCGAGCGATGGTTCAATACTGGACTCCCACCAATTAGGATCTGTTCCTTCGTACGCCCATGCTCCAAGAAGTATGAACAAACAAAAAGCTGGAAGGAGTAATGTTAGTCGTATTCCTAAGGAGATTAGTTGATTGTCGATGGAGAGCAGTACTCGCTCTCGTTCAAACAACGAAGAGGAAATGTCATCGCTCAATGCATCAACGGTCGTTTCGCTCACACAAAGTCCTTGATGGTGGAACTCAAAAGGATTCGGGGACAAACCGGATGAATGTTTCAATTCTAGTTGAAATCACGTTCAACGATAATACCCTTCGCAATTTTATCATCCAATAGCAATTCTTGCCCACCGATAGAATAAACACTCTGGCCATTAGAAGTAACAACTTGTCCAAGACTGATCGTTTCTCCAAGGAGTAATCTTAGGGAATCTGAGATGATTATTCCTTGAATTATTCCAGATTCATCGGCTTCAAGATTTGAAAGTTCAAGATGTGCTTGTTGGAATGACTTGATGCGTTGCTCGATATGTTCGCCTGATTTCGGAATATCTCTGCCACTCGGGTCTAATTGAGGATCACCGAGAAGTACGGTCAGAGCCACTTCCAAATCATCGTCGATAGCATGTTCGAGCCTGCAAGCAGTCTCATGCATGTTTCCATCGAAAGGAATACGATTCAACAGAACTTCAGCAAGACGATGGCGTCGCTTCATCATACGGCCGTGTTCAAAACCTTTCTGAGTTAGTTTTGCTCCTTTGTAGCGCTGATAATCGATGTATCCTTTGCTCGCCAATCTCTGAACCATTTCGGTGGCTGAAGCGGGTGAAACACCTAACTTTTCGGCTAAATCACCGGTTCGAACACGCGAGGTTTCGTCCTTTTCAAAAAATTCATACATCATCTCAAGGTATTCATCTTCAAATTCTTGAAAGTGACCCGCCATGTACCTTGCTACTATGTTCTGAAATTCAAGGGTTTCTCTAAGTCTTATGCTGCAGAGAAGACATTGGAACATGATGGGCAGCGGACTGAACCCTTGTATGTTGAAGGTACGCGAAGCTTAGAAGAGCATTCGGGACATTCGATTTCGATCTTCTCTTCAACAGGTTGTTCTTCAGGTTCTTCATCATCGATCGAGTCCAATTCATCTTCTAAATCCAAAGATTCCTCCGCTTCAACCTCGAACTTCTCTGAGCAATCTGGGCATCGAACGGTTCCAGAATAGTCACCAGGGATACGTAAGGTTCGTTCACACGCTGGACAAGATTTTTCCACGGATTCGGCCTTTTTCTTCTCTTGCTTTGGCTGTTCCTTCTTTTCTTTCTTAGGCTTTGATTCAGTCGATGTTCCTCGTCGTAAATGGAGTACAAGAATGATACAACAGGCGACAGCAACACCACCTCCAATAGCAACGTATGGAATCTCAGCTGATGTATCCTCGGCTTCTTGGGCAGACACGAGTATGCTTTGCTCATCTTCAACAACCAAAGAATCGTATCGCCATTCAGCGTTCAATAAAATTTCATTGCCATTCGGAACGACAAAGGTTACGTCATAATTCCTTGAGGAACTCGCTTGCAAAGGCTCGGTTGCTAATTGTCCAAGAAGTAGTCCACTGCTATCTGTAAGGTACAAAACGCCTCCAGGACCCTCTATAGAACCAGTGTTCTGGAGCATTATGGTTACCGTAACCTCCTCTCCTTCAACAGGCTCTCGAGGCAGAGTAATCGGATCGATTTCAACTGAATATGCAGCTTCACTGACCGACAGTGATGCAGTAGCAATGTAACTGTTCGTTGAAGCAACCCAGTCTATGGCCTCCATTCGAATCAAAACAGTATCACTCTGGATTTCACCCAGTATCGTTTGACCGGTAAGTGTACCAGAACCGAGTGTAACGATTTGCTCATTGACAAAAACATCTGTCCCAGAGATACGATAACCAAATCGTAATTTCACTTCTCGATCAACTCCATTTGTAATCGATACATTCCAATTTAGTTGAACTCCTGATGTACTTTCTTCCGCCTCAACCTCCGCGAACATTGCTTGAGGGCTAAGAACAACCATTGCTGCAATTCCATCGAGACCACTTGAAACGATACCATCTGTTGAAACGATCACCCATGTGAAGTTGTGTTCACCTTCAGCAAGATCCTCGAAAATAAGTCGCAACTCACCAGCAGAACCTGAATCTAGAGACAAAGAATCGCTATTGTATTCGATTCCATCATGAACAACATTGAGTTGTGCAGTACCTGTCGTATCACCTTGATTACGCAATATGAATGAGACCTCCATGTCATCACCGCCATGCCATGGACCTCCTATGAACGAAAACCCACTCGAACCTGCCTGTTCAAACACGGCAGATGGTAGGCCTTCTAGCGAATACATTACTGTAGTCTGAGATGATTGATTACGATCGCCAAGGACTTGACATTCCAATACACCAGGACGTGCATATAATGCAAGATTGTCGCTAACATCTTGCCCAACACCGATGCTTAGAGATTGATTGTACACTTCTTCATCAAGGAAATTACAAACAAGGTCTCCTTCGAATGACCTCTCTCCATCATCGTTGCTTGATGAAAGGTTGAATTGGATAAGATCGCCTGAAGAATACGAGGTAGTCAATAATTCAATATCGACATGAACATTTGGTAGAGGTGGAGGACCAATTTGTATCGAATCGGTCAGCATAATGCTCGTGTTGTTGATAGACATTTCAACGTCAAGTGTACCTTCATCGACTTGAGTTGATGAGAGGTAAAGTAGGACCTGGGTGGTCATCGCATCGATTGAGATGTTTTCAAAATAAGCCGTTTCATTCCACCCCGCTTGGCTAACTTCGAGAACAATTGAAGCAACTTGTGCATCAACTCCTGTATTCTCGACTGGAATCTCCAGATTGAGATAATCCCCTTGGCGGACTGTGGAATTTGTAGTAAGCACACCGGATTCATTAGCCCCCGAATACGTCAATGCATTCGAACCAACGAATTGGACATCCGTAGGCCCATCCGCTTGAACAATGGGTATTGAAAGTAAGGAACAAACAATCATTCCAACCAAGAATATGGTTGGAAAATGATTCCGCTCTTGCTCCATAAGATGCTTGAAACTGTGGAGGTTTTTGAGCATGATGTCGAATAGAGGCATGACGGGAGGTTTATTGAAGGAAGCAGAGTGGGCGGAATACATGACGCCTGAGGAACTCTTGGCCATTACGCCCGAGTTCTTGGGCAAAGCCATCCTTCATCGCAGAGAAAGGCTTGCTGCAGATATTCCTGAACAACTCGATGCACGTAGTAGTGAACTTACGGAAGCTGCTTCTATGGCACGTGCAGCTAAAGCAAAGCGAGATGATGTTAACAAAAAGGTTGCATCGCTCAAGAAAGAAAGGAATGATGCTCAGACAAAGGCAAAGAAACTGTTTATTGAAGCGAATGCAATTCGTGAATCAACACCTCAGCAGAAAGGCAATACCGCCGCTGAACCAGAATGGGCAAAAGATCGCTTACAACAACGACTCGATGCACTCGACCTTTCATTGCAAACGAATTGGGGTACGCACATCGATGAGCGAACAACACTCAATGAAATGAAAAATCTCATTCGAGAGCATGAGGACTGGGTTGATTCTCGTAAAGAGAAGTTTGCTGAAATCAACAGAATGAAGGAATTACGAGAAGATGCGAAACAATTGCTTGAAACCGCTGACAAAGCACATCAAGCAATGGTTCAATTACACGATGAGAACCAGATTTTTCACGACACTTACATCGAGAACGAGCAAAAGAGAAAACATGCTGATGCTAGAACAACTCGACTGGCTCAGGCCCTTGACGAAAGTCAACGAGGCATTGAGTTCTGGAATAATTGCATCGATAATGGATTCAATGAACTGATGACCGATGCTGAACGGGTACGAGAAGGCGGAAAGTCCTCGAGAGCATTAGCCCGAGAACGTCGCCAAAAACTCGAGAAGGATGGTGAGGAAGAATGAGTGTCTGCACGACGACTGGGCTTTCTCAGGAGCAGCAAGATCAATGGCCGCATCTTTACAAGCATCTGGTCGAAGAAATTGTTATTCCAGATTTAACAACTATTGAAGAGATTTATATCCAAAAACTTGATTCTGATTTGAAGAATGTAATAAAGAAGATAGGCGATGCTAAAGCAAGAAGTAGAGAATCACTTACAAAGCATCTCAAGGGACTTTTGTTCCGACGTTTTGGAAAGAATGCAATGATTGAAGTATTCGGTTCAAGCGTAACCAATCTTTCGATTGGAACGGGAGATCTTGACCTTTGTCTGTCCTTCAAAAACAAGACTCCGCGCAAAGTATTGAGGAAAATATCAGGACTCCTTCATGAAGAGGGAATGGAAGATATCCAACTCATTCCAAAAGCAAGAATCCCAATTGTGAAGTTCAAGGACCCACGTTCCGGATTGGATGTCGATATTTCCCTCGACAATCGACTTGCAATATACAACTCAATGATGTTGAAATCTTACGCTCAAGAGGAGCGACTTAGGCTTCTGGTTCAAATGGTCAAGTATTGGGCTAGCCGAAGAGGGATAAACAACGCCTTTGAAGGCTCATTATCTTCCTATGCATGGACATTGCTTACCATTCAACACGCACAAATGGCACAGCCCCCACTAGCCCCCAACCGACAAGAAGGTTGTCCTTCAAGACCGCTTTCATTCCATGGGGAAAAATACGATGTTGGTTTTGATGATGAGGTCTTTGCTACCAACAATACACAATCCTTAGCATCTCTTTTGATCAGTTTCTTTGACCGCTTTGCAACTCGATGGGACTGGGACTCTATGGTAGTCTCAATTCGTAATGGTGAGGCACTCTCAACCAAATCAAAAAAGTGGGAACATACAGGACCGTTGCCACTTGAAGTTGTGACCGGAGCTGATGATGGATGGATGGAACATGTGATGCCAATCGAGGATCCATTCGATCATGAACACGATCTCTCTCGAGTGGTCAGAGCAGAAGGGGCGATGTCAATTCAAAATGAATTCATGCGAGCCATCAATATGCTCTCTGATGGAAAAACCTGGCACGAAATATGTGAACCTGTGTTCGAAATCGATGAAGAACCGGATGACTTGTTCCATGATTTGCGAAACAGTTCCAAGGATGAGGTTGCTAGTCGCCTTGAGGAACTACGAGCAAAACTCGAAGATGTTGAAGGTCAGATTCGAGACCTTGTTGAGGAGCGACAGAATTCAAAGGAACTACTCGATATTCTTAGAGGAGGTCTAAGAGAAACCCGGAATGTGAGATCAGACCGGCAACAAATCCTCTCCGAACTTCGACCGTTGAGTATGAAAGTTCAGGAACTTCGAGAAGTTCGAGATGGCATCAACCAACGTGTTGCTATTCCAACCAAACGAATCCATCAGGAAATGGTACGTATCTTCGAAAAGTTAACTTCAGAAGTTGATGTCTTCAATGCCCCTACTCTTGGTGTAGAAAGAGGCGACTTCGCTTATTTCTTTGAATTGCAAGCGATGTATGAAGCATCATTGAAATCCAATGAAGCACACCAAGAATTCATCCGATTAAGGCGGGAACAGAATGAAGAATACCGTGCACTAAAGAAGACGAAGAAAAGAGAGGAGGATGTCCTTGTCAAACTCGTTGAGAGCAACCCTGCATTGGAGAGCGTCCATCTCAACCCTAAATCGGTAAAGGAGTTTCAAAAGAATGCGAAGTTGCTTCAACGATCTATCAATGAACAATATTCATCAAAGCACGAATTGCGTCGAGAAATAGGTCGTTTGGAAGCATGGCAGCGCATATCCTCAAAGAAAAACAGAAACCAACGTTCTCCTAACCGCCAATCGAGAGACCGTAGGCCTCGTGCACCTGATGTAAACATCAATGAGGTCCGTCAAAAGGCTTCCAGTGGCGACTCACTATCGTTGAATGAACTCGACGCATTGCTTTCCAAAGGCGGTATTGCAAGCATTGGTAACAGTGGAGAGCAAAAACCTAAACCAAAACGACGCCAATCAAAAAAGCGATCTTCTCAAAGAATCGATATCCGTCAAGGACGTACACGTGGACGAAAAGAATCGAGGAAGTGATTCATTGAAGGAGGGATGGCGGCATGGCCTCGCCCCTACTCAACTCTCCATCGAATGGACTCAAGCCATTCAGAGATTATTTCTCGAAGGTACTGGAGAGGAGTATTTCATAGGATCAATTCAATCCCTACCAGTTCCCGAGTGGGAAGGGAATTTCATGTTGTTCGATTCAGAAGAATCGACTCCTGAATCGATGCGTGGTCTTCTCTGGACCTCACCTTTCAAAGAAGATACAATTCGAATCGTATCCTTTGTTCTCGATGTAGGCGCTCGTGGAAAAGGCTGGGGTTCGCTTGTTTGGAATCTGATGATCGATGAACTTCTTGCAAAGGGATTTCACAATATTCAGTTGGAGGTTCGAGCTTCAAATCAGCGAGCGATATCATTCTATAGAAAAAGAGGTTTGGAAATCATACAGGAATTACATGGATACTATCGCCAAGGGATGGGATATATGATGCGCGGTAAACTACAACATTATCATCCAAACAATGATACACCCTAGTAAGAAGTTTGAATCGTGCAAGAATCCCTTGATGCGCTACGTCAAATTCCACATGTCGTTTCAGTGGAAGTTCTAAGTGAAGAGAACCCTGATTCAAAAGTAAATTTCACCTCAGTTCAAAGAATTCTCAAAAACAAAAAGAAATTGAGTCTTATCGGTAAGAATGGGTGCGCAGTATTCTTTTCCAATAAATCATCAATCATAATGATCAAATCAGAAGCAAATGTAAACCTAGGCGCTATTGACCTACTGCTCGATTCAATCGAATAGTGGCCCAAGTACGACTAAACCATGGGGGCCAACGTCGATGGCCTGCTTTTCCATAGCATGTCGAATGTGGCGCATTTTCTCTATTTGCATCGTCCGAACCAATTTACCATTCCGATGATCCATCCCTAAGTTAATCACTGCATCGGCAAGGAATCCTTCATTTCCTTGCAATTCAGCATGATTGCCAAGGTTTCGCTCTGTTATGAGAAGCACGTTTAGATTCATTGAACGAAGGAAATCGAAGAATGAGAACATCTTCTTTCGCATTGCTTCATTGACGGTTGTCAACGAATAGATTGCACCAAGAGAATCAAGAACAAATGTCGTAAATCGATCACCATGCGTTTGCTTGAAATGTTCAATCATTTTTCGTGTAAACTTAAGGTAATCCATATCTTCATTTTCACGACGGAGTTCAGTAAAATCGGTCACTTGCAAGTTCATAGGCAACTGCAGTCCGAGGCTACTCGCTGCACGCATGAGTGAATCAACCGTTTCTTCAACCGTACAATATAGCCCAAATTCGCCTGTTCTATTGAGATGATTTGTCAACAAGGTCAAGCAGAGTGAGGATTTCATCGAACCTGGGGGCCCAGTCACGAGACTGATGTATGGAGCATGAATATCTGATTGTACAACGCGTTCCATCCCTTGCATTCCGCCAAGAAGCATCTTCTCACCAACATACTATATTTCCTCAATGACTTTGAACATTACTTTCCGATGATTTCCTTAACTCTCAATCTATCGGACGGAGTGAAGGGGTTATATGGGCGTGGCAGGTCGGTTGGCTGTAGCATATCCAACTGTGCCACGGAACGAGAGTGAAGACCATGGATGATTTCAAGCAACTCTTCGAAGAACGACGTTCAATCCTTGACGGAAAAGCCACGCAGTATCGTGAAGAACGTGATTCGTGGAATGAGAAAACCAAGGAATTGGTTTCTCAACGAAACGAATTCAACTCTGAAGTTCGTGAATTGATTCAACTTTCAGATCAACAGAAGCAAGTTCGTGAGCAAATGAATCAAGTCGTTCGTGAAAAGAAAGGGATGCGAAATGAAGCGAGCAAGAAAGTTGCTGAAATTCGTGACAAAATCCGAGCCGAACAGCCTGAAGAAAAACCAGCAGAACGTGGTCCAAGAGGTCGTCGAGAACGCCCTGTTACACTTCAATCACTCCAACGCGAATTCAGCCGCCTAGAGCGTGAATTCGAGCGCGGTGAGCACACTGGAAAGAACGAAGGTAAGGTCATGAAGCGTTTGAAAGAACTCAATGCGAAGATTCGTCAAATGAAGAAGGACCAGGAATCAATGGGCTCCGAATCCAATGGAAATGAGGATCTCAATGCTGCACGAAAAGAGCACGATGAGGCTCATCACGCTGTTCAAGAAGCCGCTACTGCTGCTCAAGAAGCTCACGATCTGATGATTCAATGGGATAAGGAAGTCAACAAACAGCGTGAGCGTGCAAATTCAAAGCACCGAGAATTGCGAAATACGAAGCAAGAAGCTGACAAGGCTCACCGTTTCTACATCGTATCTCTCCGCTGCCTACATTCCATTCAAGACATGATGCGAGCACGTCGCAGTGCTGAAGCAGGTGGAGGAGAACGCCCAACTGCCCGTGTCGAAGTTCAAGATTTGATGAGCAAGTTGATGTCCGGAGATACCCTCACAACCGAGGAATTGATGGAATTGCAGCGCTTTGATTGATAGTGTCGAATCGATGGTATCAAAGACCTAGATTGACAAGAGGCGGTTGAGAACAATGCTTCAACGTGATGATATTGCAAAAATCATCGAAGAATACGATCGGATGAAACTCCGAATCGGAATGACTGCATCACATTCAGCACTGGATATTTGTGATGGAGGAATCGAGGAAGGTTTCCCTACAGTAGCTTATTGCCAAGAAGGTCGACACAAGACCTATGCAAATTACTTCAAGACAAAACGTTCCAGTTCAGGACGTGTTCTTCGTGGCATGGTTGACAAGGCAATCGTTATGCCTTCATTCAATGATGTGATGGATGAATCGATGCAAGTTGAGATGAGAAAGCGCAACGTAGTCTACATTCCAAACCGTTCGTTCACATCCTATTCATCGATTGAGGACGTTGAGAACAAGTTCAAGGTTCCACTCTTTGGTTCACGAAACATGCTACGAATGGAAGAAAGAACAGAGGAACAGGATTACTATTGGATTCTTGACAAAGCAGGTCTTCCATACCCAGAAGCTATTGAAAATCCTGAAGATATCGATTGTTTGGTCATCGTAAAACTTCATCACGCACAAAAGAAGTTAGAACGAGGATTCTTCACTTGTGCATCTTATGCGGAATACAAAGAGAAGTCCGAAGTTCTGCTTAAGGATGGTATCATCGATCAAGCATCGCTTGATGGAGCACGTATCGAACGTTATGTTATTGGACCAGTATTCAACCTCAACTTCTTCTACAGTCCACTCGCTGAAGAAGGAGAGAAGTTGGAATTGCTTGGAGTTGACTGGAGATTTGAATCATCCTTGGATGGACATGTCCGACTTCCCGCACCACAACAAATGACGATGCCAGACAATCAGAAGATTCCAGAGATGACCGTTGTTGGTCACAATACTGCAACGATTCGTGAATCATTGCTTGAGAAGGCGTTTGAACTCGGAGAAAAATTCGTCACTGCGAGCAAAGAGCACTATGATCCTGGAATCATCGGACCATTCTGTCTACAAACGTGTATTGACAAGGATATGAATTACTGGATTTACGACGTTGCTCCTCGCCTTGGTGGAGGAACCAACGTACACGTCAATGTCGGACATCCATATGGAAACGCTCTCTGGAGAAAGCCAATGAGCAGTGGCCGTCGAATTGCTATGGAACTTCGAATGGCTGCTGAACAAGATCGCTTACTCGAAGTTTTAACCTGAACAAATTACGAGTTGCCCAATCAGTGGGTACCCACTGCTATGAGGCTCAAGCAGAGGGGCCCCCTTTGCTCAGATTTGTAAATTTTCTAACAGAGAGGTTCAGATAAACCCCTTGATCCAAAAATTTCGTATCTGGCTAAGTCTGTTATTGTTTAACAAATCATTTCTTTAATTCCCCTTATTGGGATTTGTTAATGAAGTCTTTTTTCATCTTGAGCCAATCATCTTCCCAAATTGACACAAGTTTGAACCCATATGCCTTGATCAAATCTTCCCTTTGTATCGTTCGTTGGTACAGTTCTCCAGCTGTGACGGCTTTGTCATAGGGATGACAAAACTCTTCTGCTGTGAAAACATTTGGGTTTCCATGATACAAATCTCCATAAAATTCGTAAACAGTGTTGGATGCTTCACAAAATCCGTCGAAACTTAACCATCTTCCATTCCCGAGGGGAAGCCTATACTCGCCGTGGTTTCTTGCATGCCTAATCTCAATATTATCCCTAGACGCTATGGCATCTAACCATTCAATAGCCATCATCGAAAAATTACGAGGTAAATTGCCAAAATGAAAAATCTCACCCTTAGCGGATTCTTCGGCCTTAGGGATCTTGACCCCGCAGGGTTTGTAAAATGATGAAATAAAGATTAACCCTGTGTAATTTCCATTCGAATCTTCTGTAAGCGGAATTCTTCTTCGTTTGTAATCCTGAATCGTCTTTATGTTGGAAATGGGTTGTAATCTAGTGTGTGAGGATACAAAGTGTGGGTGTACAATATTCTGGCCTTCTTTATCGGTTTGAGGCGAAATGTAGCGAATTTTATCATCACCCCAATTAAAAATTTTTGACTTGTGCCTACGACTAGTTCTCGCTCTTTTCCCTCTTATGGATTGAGTTGTCACACGCTTCAACTCACCACGCAGTGCGGGGTCCATTCGAGCTAGTGAGAGATGTAGCAATAATGGGAATACCTTGAGGCGATGGATTGCCATGTCATCATAAAAACTCCAAACCATTTGGCCATCATTGGGATCCCATCTATCCGGGAAGTGGTTGAGCATTTGGTGGACAAAAAGAGCAGGATACATAGAATTTCTCTCGTCCGGTAAGTACCCCTTGGATTGAGAGTCAACTATTTTTCTGATTCTTGTATTATCAATTGGCCCAGTGCGCTTCATGCCCATATTTTCTCTAAGTGTGCGAAACATTACTTTAGTTGAAACGCGACCGTTTTTTACACACTGGTTCAAATCCATTCTGTGGATCATACTGTGGAGTTTGTGGGTACTAATGCAAAAATAAATCCAGGGTCCTGATTTCCATAGCTTGAAACTAGTACCTTTTGGTATGTCAATCTCCTGTGAAACTTTTTCTGAAAATCGAATTATAATCGGTGAGTTTAGTAAACCTCTTTCAAAGTAATCAAATGGAATAGACAAGTTTTCACCTTTCATTCTATCAACAATTGAGTGATGTACTGTAATATCGATTTCAGCAATCTCATTTATCGAATAATCTATGAAGTCTGTTATGCATGAGATGCTGTTGGATAGACCCTCGGGATCAGGCAACTTATCTATGTCATTTATCGCCATAACACCTAGAAGATTTGCGTAGTTTGAATCTATTGAAAATGCTAGATAAATAGAGTCCTGCTCTTCATTTACAAAATTCGGATAATATTTTCGAACCGCATCATTTATTGGTTTTGTACCATTTTTGATGTGCATGTCGGTTGTTAATGAGACCTTATTTCCATACTGGTCAAAACGATACATG
>MDSW01188618.1_pt1 | contig 35768 bp, 32 predicted proteins | sample 811171 | NCBI WGS metagenome assembly MDSW01 (sample SAMN05326641, study PRJNA326480) | marine metagenome | isolation source: seawater | place: Atlantic Ocean: North West | collected 2012 | reverse complement strand
GTATTAATAATCCTATAGAAATAAATATTAAATATAAAATAGATAATATCTTAAAAATTTTCATAATATAAAAAATTGATAATTAATTAGTTACCAGTCCATATATATGCTCTATTATACTTTCAGAAAGAGCTATTAAATCATAACCACCCTCTAAAAAGGATATAATTCTACCTTGAGAAAATTCATTTGACATACTTACAATTTTTTTTGTTATCTCATAAAAATCTTTCGATTCTAAATTTATATTTGATAAAGAATCCCTTTTATGTGCATCAAATCCAGCAGAAATTAATATTACCTCTGGTCTAAATTTTGATAAATTATTAAGAATTTCTTTTTCAAAAATATTTATAAACTCTAAACTACTAGTACCTGCTTTAATAGGTGCATTAAATATATTTCCAACACCAGTCTGATATTTTAATCCTGTTCCTGGAAATAATGGTGATTCATGAATTGATCCATAAAAAACAGATTTATCATTATAAAATATTTGTTGTGTGCCATTTCCATGGTGAACATCAAAATCTAATATTGCTACCTTTTTAATATTAAATTTATTTTGTAAGTATTTTGCAGTAACAGCAATGTTATTTAAAAAGCAAAATCCATTTGCTCTAGTAGTTTCTGCATGATGACCAGGAGGTCTAATTGCACAAAAGATTCTTTTTTTATTATTAATAATAAGATCGTTTGCAGCATTTATACCTGCACCACAAGATCTTAGAATGGCATTTTTGCTATTAGGACATAAAAGGGTGTCAGCATAAGGTTCTTTTTCTACTCCAATTAGTCCTCTTTCAGGAATTAGCGCAAAAATATTATTAATATATTCTTGGGGATGAGTTAAATTTATATCTTTTAATTTTGCAAGACTAGCTTTTTTATAAATAATATTAATATCTTTAATTTTTCTTATAGCTTTAAATATTATTTCTAAACGTTCTTTTCTTTCAGGATGATTTTTTCCATTATATTTTAATAAACAATCTTCATGACTAAATATTATTATTTCATTCATATAATTGCTACAGCTAAAATTAAGCTTCCATAAATTAATGCTAAATAATTAATTATTCTTATAAAAAGATTGTCATTTATATTCTTAAAAATAATTTGTGCTGGAAAATAAAAAATTAAAACCAAAAGAATATAAAAAATTTTTGAAAAATCTAAATCAAATTTATTATATAAAATAATTATTATATATTGAATAGAAGTCATAATTAAATATGCGTAAGAAATATAATATCTAGTTATTTTTTTATTATTATTTGAAATCATTGAGCAAATAATGGATAAAAAACTTCCGCCCATATTAGATGACCCATGTATAGCTCCTATAAATGATAACATTATTTTATAATTTTTATTAATTTTTTTTTCAAAATAATAAAGTTGATTTTTAAAAATCATTATTAAGGATGATAAAATTAAAAGTAATGAGATGTATATTGAAAGTATATAAATGCTACCAAAGTTAAGAGAAATAATTAAAAAAATAATTAAAAATGGTAGACAATAAATATTATACTCTTTTACAAATTTATTAATTGATGATTCTTTATTATAATATTGAAGAAAACTAATTATAATTGAAATAGGCAATAATAGATTTAATGTGTCAGAAAAATCATAACCCATAGCTATAAATGTTGGAGTTCCTAATATTAGTAACCCAATTCCAAAAATTGATTGAAATATTATTAAAAAAATAATTATTGAAAGTTCAATAAAAAACATATGAAAAAGTAGCTATTAATCTATTTGGATATATATAAAAAAATAAAGTTTACATAGAAAATTAATTTTGTAGGTGCTTTTTACCAATTAAATATATAATATTAATTATTTCTAATATGATTTTATAATTATTAATAAAATGACAAATAATATACAGTTACAGAGAATTGTAATGGAAGTATTTGGTGGTTGTAATTACACGTGTCAAATGTGTCCTCAAACAAGTCCAGGCAGAGGTAAGTCTTTTACAAGAAAAATGCCATTAAATGAATTTAAAGATATTCTAGATCAAATTATTCCAAAATATGGCCATCCTATTATTAATCTTGAAGGTAGTGGTGAGCCAACTATGGCAAAAGATTTACACAAATATGTTTCAGCAGTTAAGTCGAAAAATTTAAAATGTTTTATGTACTGTAATGGTGCTCGTTTGACAGGAAACTATATGAAAAAAGTCATAGATGCAGGTATAGATTTTATTAGATTTAGTATGATTGGTTATAATAGAAAGATGTATCAAAAATGGATGAATATAGATAATTTTGATTTAATTATTGATAATATTTTAAAAGCTAAAGAATATATACGCGAAACTAATAGCAAATGTATTCTAAGCACATACCATTTAATAACTGATAATAATAAAATAAATTATGAAGTAGATGAGTATAAAAATAATATTATCAATAATACAAAAGTAAAAGCATATATTTGGAAAATGCATAACTGGAGTGGAAATTATGATAACTCTCAAAATGCAAGACAGATGAATAAAAAAAGATCTTGCGGCCGTCCTTTTGCTCCTGAATTAACTATTCGTGCAGGAGGAGAAAATGGTAGAACTGGTGCTATAGTTCCATGTTGCCAAACATTAGGACCTCCAAATGAAATTAAAAGTATATTAGGACATTTGGACAAAGAATCATTTGAAGAAATTTATTTTGGTGAAAAATATGAAAAACTAAGAAATGCTCATAAGAATGAAGAATTTGAAAAAATAGATTATTGTAAAGATTGTGATTTTCTTGATGGAGATCCCGAAGTGCTTGTATGGACAAATGATACAAATGCAAAAGTTAATCATATGCTTGGTACTGATGATAATTTTATCTTAACTGACCCAAAATTCGTTTAATAATAAATAATTTAGGATATGATTATTGATTAGAAATGAAAGTTAGAGATTTATATAAGTTAAAAAAATTATGTAATACCATGATTTATTATTACAAAGATAATTTTTATATTAAAATATTGCCAGCGTTTAATTTAGTTAATGAACATCCTATTAATATCAATAGATTTAAATTTGTAATTGAAAAGAAATATTTTAAAATTTTTTTATATCTAATATCCTCTATAATTGTTTATAAATATAAAATGTTTTTAAACTTTTTTGAAAAAAAATATTCACCTCAAAGTTTTTTTTCATCTTTAGCTGAAAAATATGATAATATATTTATTTCACACTTAGTAAACGAGAAAACAAAATCAAATAATGATTTTTATTTTAAAAATTTACCATTAATTTCTGCCGAAAAAAAGAATACATTAGTTTTACTGATTGATCATAATAATTTAGCTAAAAGAGTAGCTAAAAAGGTAAATAAAAAAAAATATACTACTTTAATTCTGTCAAACAATTTACCTATAAAAATTAAATTTATATTTTTTTTAAAAACTATAAGAGTTTTCTCCAGGTTAATTAAAGATTTAATGTTTTCAAGTAATAATAAAAGTATTTTGTTTAACTCTCTAGCATCTTTATTTAGAGAAAATACTCAAATGACTTATAGATTATCTTATCAATTTAATTTGATTTTTAATAAATTCAATCCTAAAAATATTTTTTTTACTTATGAAGGTTATTCTTGGGAAAAAGCTCTTTGTATTTTGATAAATTCAAAATATAAGAGTACTCAAACTATTGGATTTCAACATACAAAAATTTATTCAAAAACTTTATTTAAAAATAAAATTTTTGAAAAAGAAATGGAACCAAATATAATTCTTGCTACTGGCAAATTCTCTTATGATGTATTTAATAAAACTAAAAAATTTTCTCAAATAATCAATATTGGCAAACCAGAGAAAAAGGAAATTTATAAAATTAAAGGTAAAATTAATTTAGATAAAGATATAAGAATATGTGTTTTGCCTGAAGGTATCGATGATGAATGTTATAAGTTAATTAGCTTTACTTTAAAGTGTGCGAAAAAATATAAAGATTTAATTTTTGTTTGTAGGTTCCATCCTTTAACTAATTTTAATAAATTATACAAAGTAATAGATCTTAAAAAGAAACTACCTAAAAATATTATATTGTCTAATTCAAATTTAGAGAGTGATTTAAAAAAATCTAATTATGCGTTGTATAGGGGGAGTGCCTCTATTTTTACAGCAATGAAAAATGGTGTTATTCCAGTTTATTTAAAGATTAATAACGAAGTTAATATTGGAATTACAGATAATAAATATGAATGGCACTTAAATGTCAATACTCCAGATGAACTCTACAAAAAAATAATAAATACTTTTAATAATAATTATTTAAAGAAAAATAGAGATGATGTAATAAAATTCTATAACAAATATTTTGAAAATTTTAATTATACTAAATTTAAAAGAATAGTTTCTAAGTAATGAAAATTGATTATCAAAAACACCTAAATAAAAATCTAATTAATGTTTTTAAAGATGTCATTAAAGATTTTGAAAAGATAGGTGTTAGAGAAGGTCATCATCTCTACGTAACTTTTGATACTAACAACAGAAAAGTTAAAATTCCTAAATTCTTGAAAGATAAATATCCTAAAGAAATGACTATTGTAATACAATATGAATATTGGAATTTAAAAGTTAAGAAAAATTCTTTTAGTATAAGTTTATCTTTTAACAATTCAACGGTAGATTTAGATGTGCCTTATGATTGTATTAAATCTTTTGTTGATCCTTATGCAAATTTTGGGTTAAAATTAAATAATGATGAACAAGATATAAAAACTAAAAAACAAAATGTAACTAGTTCAGATAAAAAAAATAATGTAATTAAGTTTAAAAAAAAATTAAATTAAAAATTCCGAGCTAATAATTTTATTAGATTCATAATTAATGACAAATGGTTTACCTGTTGGCATTTCAATATTAGAAATTTCATTTGTTTTATATAAACCTACTTGGATCATAGTAGCTCTTAAAGAATTTCCATGAGCTACAATTAATATATTTTTTTCTTTAGATATTTCAGGTTCAATAAATTTTATAAAAAAAGGCTTAACTCTATCAACAACATTTTTAAGACTTTCTCCTCCAGGAGGAGGTATATCAAATGAACGTCTCCATATATGTACCTGATCATTTCCATATTTTTTAGCGGTTTCTTCTTTATTTAATCCAACTAGATCTCCATAATCTCGCTCATTTAAACTTTTATCACAAGTCATTATTAATTTATCATCATTCCACAAATGTTTATATTTTAGTTCTTTAATAGTTATTTCAGCAGTTTCATTTGCTCGTGCCAAGACACTACTAAAGATAATATCTATATTAATGTTGTTTTTTTTAAGAATTTGTCCTGCAATTATAGCTTCTGTTTTTCCTTTTTCTGTTAAGGGAACATTTTTTAAGCCAGTAAATCGATTTTCAAGATTCCATTGACTTTGACCATGTCTTAAAAGAATTAATCTATTCATTTATGAATTATTTTTTTTATGTTTAAGTTTGTGTTATATATAAATAAATAATTAAATTAATATAGCAAAATGAAAAAAACATACAGGGTTGAATCAGATACTTTAGGAAATAAAAAAGTTGAGAATTCTAAGCTTTGGGGCGCTCAAACTCAAAGATCAATAGAAAATTTTAAAATTGGTAATGAAATAATTCCAAAAGAGGTAATTATAGCTTTTGGCTACCAAAAAAAAGCTGCTGCATTAACAAATATGAAGCTTGGAATACTTAATAAAAAAATTGCCAATGCAATAATAGATGCTTGCAATAACATAATTAATTTAAAGTTAATTAATGAATTCCCCTTATCTGTATGGCAAACAGGTTCTGGTACCCAAACAAACATGAATATTAATGAAGTTATTAGTAACTTTGCTATTAAAAAACTAAAGGGGAAAATAGGTACAAAAAAACCTGTTCATCCAAATGACCATGTAAATCTTTCTCAATCTACTAATGATACTTTTCCAACTATTATGCATATTTCATGTAATACTATGTTAAATAAAAAATTATTTTTATCTATAGAAAATTTAATAAAAGAATTATCTAAGAAATCTTCAAAATACAAAAATATTATTAAGATTGGACGTACTCATACTCAAGATGCAACACCTATTACTCTAGGTCAAGAATTTTCAGGTTATGCTCAACAAATAATAAATAATTTAAAAAGATTAAAGTTGGCTAAAAAAGAATTGTTATATATTCCACAAGGAGGAACAGCAGTTGGTACAGGAATTAATGCTCCTAAAAATTTTGATAAGTTTTTTTGTAAGTCATTATCAAATATTACAAAAGAAAAATATCAACCCTGTCAAAATAAATTTGAAGGTATTGCAAGTCATGATGTAATGGTAAATTTATCGTCCAATCTCAATAATCTTGCAGTATCTATCCTAAAAATTGTTAATGATATTCGCTTTCTATCATCAGGACCAAGATCAGGATTAGGAGAACTAATCCTTCCTGAAAACGAACCAGGTTCATCAATAATGCCAGGTAAAATTAATCCTACTCAGATAGAAGCTTTGTCAATGGTTTGCGTGCAAGTAATGGGTAATCATTCAACTATTTCAATTGCTGGATCGCAAGGACATTTTGAATTAAATGCTTATAAGCCAGTAATTTTATTTAACAATATTCAATCAATTAATTTATTATCAGACAGTATTGATAGTTTTGTAAAAAACTGCCTAATAGGAATTAGACCAAATAGAAAAAAAATTAATGAACATTTAAACAACTCTTTAATGTTAGTTACAGCTTTAAATAATCATATAGGATACGATAACGCTTCAAAGATTGCAAAAAAAGCTTTTAAGGAAAACTTAACTTTAAAAGAAGCTGCTTTAAAACTTAAATTGATAAACGAAAAACAATTTAACAAAATTGTTCAGCCAAAAAAAATGGTTTGAAATAAATTATATAATATCAAAGTTGGATTTATCAGAAAAAAGCTTTTGCAATAACTGAATATTCAGAAAATGACCAGATTTTAGACCAAAGAAATAACCTTGTATAGGCATTCCTGCTAAATACAAATCACCTATAGAATCTAAAATTTTGTGTCTAACAAATTCATCATCAAATCTTAAACCTTCTTTATTGAGAATATTATCTTTTCCGACTACTACAGCATTTTCTAAAGAACCTCCAAGTGCTAATCCATTAGCTCTTAAATTATGAACATCTTTTTCAAATCCAAAAGTTCTTGCTGAAGATATATCATTTTTGTAATTCCCATTTACTAGCTGAAGCTGACAAGCTTGCTTATTAATTAAGTGACTGGAAAATTCTATTTCAAAGTCTATCGAAAATTGATTATTTGGAGTAATTTTGGCAAATGCATCATCTTTAAATACTTCTAGTTCTTTTTTTACTAAAATTATTTTTCTATCTGCTTGCTGTTCCTGTATTCCACTATTTTCTAGGGTTTCAACAAATGGAAGTGAACTTCCATCCATTATAGGAACTTCTTTGTTATCAATTAAAATATTTACATTATCTATATGCATGCCTGATAAGGCACTCATTAAATGTTCAATAGTTGAAACTGATACACCTTTATTGTTACTTATAGTGGTTGATAAATTGGTAGAAGTAACATTTGACCAAATAGCTTTAACAATATTATTATTATGTAAATCAGTTCTAATAAATTTTATGCCATTATTTGGTAAAGCTGGCTGAACAACAATATTAACTTTTTCCCCAGAATGAAGGCCAATCCCACTCAATGAAAATTCTGATCCAATTGTTTGCTGTTTTTTTATTTTATTACTATTTGATGCTATCATATATAAAAAGTGCTGTTTACAGCACTTTTTTTAATACATATATTTCTATAATTTCACAATTAACTGAATATTACGAATTATTTCAAAAAAAACCTTTAATTTGCCTGCCTTCTTAAAAATGTAGGTATATCCAGTAACTCCTCTTCTGAATCTTGATTTAATTCTTCCTCAATATCAGAGTCTTCAGGTGAAAATTCTTCTTCATTAGATGAAGTGAGATTTTCTGATTCTGCAGTAATATTGTCATCTTGCAAAATTGGTTCATTTTTACTTTCAGCTAAATGATCAAAATTATCTGCTTCTTTAGCCTCCAAACTATCAAATAAACTCAATCTACGGACACTTGCTTTTGTTTCATCTTTATTTCCAACATTTTCATGAGGTTCTTCTTTTTCAATCTCCAAATCATCATTTAAAGAAGCTTCTAAAGAAATATCACTTTCTAATTTTTCAAAATTATCATCACTTTCTGATATTTCAGAAGAATCAATATTTTCTGAAGAAAGCGAATTTATATCATTTGATGAATTATGATCTAAACTATTAGAATCTTCTAAAGAATGATCAACAAATTCTGATTCTTCAGTAATTGTTTTTTCAATCTCTAAATTAGAATCTATTATATTAGGTTCTTCTTCTTTATAATTTTGATCAATATTTTCTGCTTCGATAAATTGACTATTTGTTTGAATTTTATTTTCTTGTAAGTCGTCACCTTTTTTATGATAAACTGAATTATCTATAGATATCGCGCTTAAATTATCCATGGGTTTTGGAGAATTTACCGAATTTACATCTATGCCTGTAGCAACTATACTAACTCTAACAACTCCTTCTAATCTTTCATCGCAAGTTGTACCATAAATAATATTTGCATCATCATCGACCTCTTGCTTTATTCTATTTGCCGCTTCATCAACTTCGTATAATGTAATATCATTACCACCAGTTATATTAATTATTAATCCCTTAGCGCCTTTTAAAGATACATCATCAATTAAAGGATTAGCTATTGCTGCTTCAGCAGCAGCTACAGCTCTGCCTTCCCCTGAAGCTTCACCAGTTCCCATCATAGCTTTGCCCATTTCAGACATAACAGTTTTAACATCAGAAAAATCTAGATTTATTAAACCTGGCTGAACCATCAAATCAGTTACTCCTCTTACGCCGGCATATAAAACATCATCAGCCATTTTGAAGGCATCAGCAAATGTTGTTTTCTCATTAGCTATTCGAAACAAATTTTGGTTAGGAATAGTTAAAAGGGTATCAACATACTGCTGTAATTCATCTAAACCTTTGTCTGCTAGCTTCATTCTTTGTGTACCTTCAAAATGAAAAGGTTTGGTAACCACTCCTACTGTAAGAATTCCCTTTTCTCTGGCAAGTTTTGCAATAACTGGTGCAGCACCAGTTCCTGTTCCGCCACCCATTCCAGCAGCAATAAAAAGCATATGGCTTCCTTCAAGCATTTCTGAAATTTCATTTATGGTTTCTTCAGCAGCTTGTTTTCCAACATCTGGTCGCATACCTGCACCAAGACCTCTTGTACTTTTAATGCCTAGCTGTATTTTTTTCTCACAACTTGATATTTGAAGAGCTTGAGCATCAGTATTAGCTATAACAAAATCAACTCCTTCAAGATTTGAATTGATCATGTTATTTACTGCGTTACCTCCAGAGCCTCCAACACCTAAAACTGTAATCTGTGGACGTAAGTTCGGACCTACATCTGGTATAGAAATATTTATAGTCATTTATTTTCTCCGCCGTTTTTTTATATTTTTTAACGATTTACAACCGAAACCGTCAATAAATATAACTACATATTGTATGTTATATTAAATATATCGATCTAGCCAAGAAGAAAAACGGCCAAAAACAGTATTTTTACTCAAATTTTTGCTTTTTTTAAGAAAATTTACCTCATATTGGCTTTCTTGATAAAAAACTGTACCAAGTGTCTGTGAAAATTGAGGGCCACTAAATACCTTATTTAATCCATCTAATCCAAGAGGTTTGCCTAAACGAACGTTACTATCGAAAATTATTTTTGCATATTCTTCAACACCATCCAATTGAGAGCCTCCACCTGTTAAAATTAAATTTTTAATTCCTTTTTTGTTTAACCCATATTGTTTTAATTTTTGCCATATCATTTCTAATGTTTCTTCTACTCTAGGTTTAATAATTAAATTTATTGTACTCCTATTTATTTGCCTAAATTGATTTTCTTCAGAAGAGATTATCGGAACTTCAATTATCTCATACTCATCACTGGGAGAAGATATAACTGATCCATATAAATTTTTTAATCTTTCTGCACTTTCTTTAGTAGTTGAAATTCCCCTTGCCAAATCATTGGTAATATTCTTACTACCAATACTGATTGAATCACAAAATATTAATTTTTTATTTTCATATACAGCTATTGATGTTGAAGATTCTCCTAAATCAATACAAATAGCTCCTAATTCTTGATCATCATCATTTAAAGTAGCCAAAGCAGAAGAAACAGGTGTTGGAATGAAGTTAGCAACATGAATTTTTAATTCATCAAATAAATTTTGATATGTATTAATAATATTTTGATTAATTGATAATTTATAAAACCTAACATTTAGTTTTTTTGCAAAATTTCCAATTGGATTAACTTTAATAGGTTTGTTGTCTATCTCATAATCTACAATATAGTTTAAAATATTCTTGTAATCTTTTGATTCATCAAAAAATTCAGATTGATTAATTGCTTTTTTTAAATGCAACTCATTAATTATTTCATTTTCAATATTTATCTCAGAGTTATAATAATATGAATTAGATCCATTTATTGGAACATTAAGATTAATTGATTGAATCTCTGTCTGTGATTCTTTTGCTGCAATTTCTATTATTTCACTAATATCTTTTTTTAGGGTATAAATATTTGTATTTGCATTTTTATTTAAGTTTGCAGTTGGTAAATTAACAAAAGCAAGTATTCTTGGTTTTTGATTAATCTTAAAATCACATACCGCACAAGAAATTTTAGAATTACCTATATCTAAACCAACCTTAATCATTATTTTCACCTCTATACTTTATTATTGCCTTATCTTTAATTCTTAAATCAATAATTTCTATGTCTTTTAATTCTTGATTAGAAAGATTAGTGTAAATTTTATTATAATTTATAACTGCTTTTTTTATATTTTCTTCAGGCAGCATTAATATAATTAAGTTATCCAATACTAAATTCCATCGCCTATTTTCTATTAAGATAGCAGAATTAATGTTTCTGATAAAATCTTCTCCAAAATTTAATAACAATTTTTTAGAATTATTTATAGAGTTATTTCCATAAAAATTAATTAAATTTGAATATTTTTCATCATTTTCTAAAATTTCTAAAATAACAAGATTTTTACTAAATAAAATTTTGTTATTACTATTATCATAAATCCCTAGTGGCAACTCTTCTTCCAAGGTAACATTTAAAGTATCTTTATAGTTACTTTTTATTTTTAGAGAGTTGATCCATTTATTTTTTTTAATATCAATTGCAATTTCACTTATTGGAATTAAAAAAATAGACCTTCCTAAATATTGAGTAAAGTGTTTTAAAATTTCATTCTTATCTATATATTTTAATTTAGAAATTTTTACACTTTCTAGATTATAATAATATTTATCAGAGTAATTTTGTATATATTTTAATGAGTGAAAAGTAATCTTATTAAAGTTAAAATAAATATATAAAAAAACAAATAGCGAAATTACTAAAATAATAATTAAACTTATATTATTATAAATAAAACTTGATTTTCTTTTATTTATGAATTTTTTTTTCATTCAGCACAATTAATAAGATTCATGATTAAGTCATCAAAACAAACATTTTGGAATTTTAGTTGTTCTGGAACTAGTGAAATATTAGTTAAGCCAGGTTGAGTATTTATTTCTAAAAAATATATATTATTGTTGTGTAATATAAAATCAGTTCTGCTTACTCCTTTACAGCTGATTTTATCATGAACTAATTTTGCATAAGATTTGCATTTTAAATACATTTTTTTTGGAATTTTTGCAGGTAAAATATGTCTAGAAAAACCTTTAGTATATTTTGATTTATAATCAAAAAAATCACTCTTAGAAATAATTTCAGTTACTTCAATAGCTTTACTTTTTTTATTTCTTTCTAATACAGCTACAGTTAATTCTCTCCCAGGTATATATTTTTGAATAATTAAGTTATTATGATTTTTATATATTTTAACATTTTTATTAAGATTTTTTAAAAAATAACTAATTGATTTTTCATCTCTAAATATTTTTACTCCAAAACTAGATCCACTAGATACAGGTTTTATAACAAAAGGCCCAAGATCATAAAAATATTCAAATAATTTTTTTTTATTTATATCATTATATTTTACAATAAAATATTCTGGTATCAGAATTTTGGTATTCTTAATTTTTTTAATTGTTGATTCTTTATTAAAACCTATCATTGATGTTTTGGCATTTGAATGAGTATACTTGAAAGAAAATTTACTTAATATCTTTTGTATTGTCCCATCTTCTCCAAAAGTGCCATGAAGTGCGTTAAAACATATAAATTTTGAATCATAATTTTTAATTTTTTTTTCAAAATTTTTTGGAGATACTAAAAGAGATTTATAATCTATTCCTAAATTATTAAGGGATTTTTTAACTTCTGCTCCAGTAGATAAAGAAACTTCATGTTCTTCATTAAAACCTCCTTCTAAAATCAAAACTTTTAAATCTTTCATTATTTACCTATAATTTTAATTTCCCATTCTAAATTGATTTTAAACTTGTTATATACTCTATCTACTATTCTTTTTCCTAATTCCTCAATATGAGTAGCCGTAGCTTTATTAGTATTTATTATAAAATTTGCATGTTTATTACTAACAAAAGCATCTCCTACATTTAATCCCTTGCATCCAGCATTTTCAATTAATTCTGCAGCAAAATAATTTTTTGGATTTTTAAAAGTGCTCCCACTTGTTTTAAATTTTAAAGGTTGCGAATTTTCTCTCATCTTTAATATTTTTTTAGTCCTATTAATAATTTCTTCAGTTTTTCCATAAGAATAAAAAAAATTAGCTGAAATAATAATGCTACCTAATGGAATATTAGAATTTCTGTATGAAAGATCAATCTCATCTTTACTTAAATATTGTAGTTTACCATAGGGATTTATTATTTTAATTTCTTTGAGAATATCTCTAATTTCCGAACCATAACATCCTGCATTCATTTTTATTGCACCGCCTATACTTCCTGGTATTCCTGATAAAAACTCGAAATTATCAATATCTTTATTGCGAGTATATTTTGCAAGATTTACATCTAATATACTTGCACCCACTTCAATTACAGACTCATGCAAAGTAATGTTATTAAAACCTTTTCCTAATTTAAATAATATTCCATTAAAACCATTATCTCTAATCAATATATTAGAACCTGCTCCAATAATTTCATAAGGAATATCTCCAATGTTGCTTAAAATTTTGGTAAGTTCACCTTCATCATAAACTAAGCAATAAACTAGAGCTTTTCCTCCTGCATTAAACCATACATTTTTAGAGGTGTCATAATCAAAATAAAACTTACTTTTAAGATTCTTACTTATTTTTTTAATTCTATCTTGCACTATTCTGTGAATAAACTTTGTGCTAAATATGTTATGGATCCTGCTCCCATAAATATTATTGTATTATTATCATCAAAATATGGTTCAAGAGTTTTTTTAACTTTAGCTTTTTTATTTAAATAAAAAACAGTATTATTTTTATTTTTTAATTTTTTAACTAAATTTTTTGAGTTAATTTTTCTAATAGGTTTTTCACCAGCTGCATATATGTCTAAAATATATAATATATCAATTTTTTTTAACACTTTAATAAAATCATTTAGTAAAAAACTAGTTCTAGAATATCTATGAGGTTGGAAAATTACTATAATTTTTTTGCTAGAAATTTTTTTAGCTATTTGATAACTTGCTTCAATTTCTGAAGGATGGTGCGCATAATCGTCATATATTGAAGCTTTTGAAATTTTTCCTAATAAACTAAAACGTCTTTTAACACCCTGAAAAGCTGATAAGGAGTTTGAAATTTTCTCCATTGGTACTCCACATAATAGGGAGGCGATAATTGCTGCTGTAGCATTTAATATATTGTGGTCTCCTAAAAGAGACAACTTAAAATTATATTTCCCTATTATATTTTTAATAACTCCTTTTTTAAAAAGTAAAGTAAATTCTGAATTATTTTTGTTATTATTATTTTGAGATAAAATTTTAACATCAGAATTTTCTTTTGATGAATATGTAACAATTTTTCTTGTTTTAATATTTTTTGATAATTTTTTTACATTAGAATTATCTATGCATAAAATTGAATAACCATAAAAAGGAAGATTATGAATAAAATGAAAAAAAGCCAATAAAAGGTTTTTTTTTGTTTTGTAGTAATCAAGATGCTCTGTATCAATATTGGTAATTATATTAATTTCATGAGGCAATCTTAAAAACGATCCATCACTTTCATCTGCCTCAACTATCATCCACTCTCCTTTTCCAAAGCGATTATTCTTAGAATATGAATTAATTATTCCTCCATTTATTATCGTAGGGTCAAATTTAGCATTATCTAGAATTGATCCAACCAAGCTTGTAGTTGTTGTTTTTCCATGGGAGCCTGCAACCGCTATTGATTTTTTAAATTTCATAAGTTCAGCTAACATTTCTGCTCTACTAATTACTGGAATTGAGAGTTTTTCACACTCTATTAATTCAGGATTATTTTTTTTTATAGCAGAGGAAAAAACAGCAGCTGAAATTTTTTTAATATTATTTTTATTATGTCCTTTAAAAAATCTAATTCCTCTTTTTACAAGTCTTTCAATGTTTTTGTTAATTGTTATGTCGCTTCCTTGAATTTTATATCCTAAATCAAGCATTAACTCTGCTATACCTGACATTCCTATCCCACCAATACCTATAAAGTGAATTCTGATTTTTTTATTTCTATTCATAGTAAATTTTTTTTAAAATAATTTTATTTGCATCTTGCAAATTAATATTATTAAGTTTCTGTTTCATTTCATCAAATAGGCTATTATCAAATAATAATTTTTTTAATACTTTTGAGGTCTTATCAATATTTATACTTTTTTCATCTATTAAAATAGCAGCATTTCTATCTGATAAGTATTTCGCATTATAATATTGATGGTTATAAATTGAATGAGGTAGTGGAATTTTTATAGATGGTATTTTAAAGCATATTAGATCATTAATTGTTCCTGATCCTGCTCTTGTTATTGCTATATTAGTAATAGACAAAATCTCTTCAATATTTTCATAAAATTCTTTAATTTCAAAATTCATTTTTAAATGATTTAGGTTTTTTTCAATAAAATTTTTAAAATTTTTTGGAGCTTGGATAATAAGTTTTATTTCTTTTAAAAAATTTTTGTCAATGTTTTTAAGTAATAATAATAAAATATTTAGCAATGGAATTGAACCCTGACTTCCTCCATATAGAAAAATAATTTTTTTATCCCTAATAGTTTGTGGTTTTAAGTATTGATTTTCTAATTTTAAATTTGATGGTAAACCAGCATGTATCTTTTTATGCAAATATTTCTTATCTAAATTATTAATATTATCAAAATTTGAAAAAATATATTCTGAATATGGCAAAAAAAATAAATTTACTTTTCCAATTATAGTATTTTGTTCATGTAAATATATTTTGATTTTAAATAAAAATTTCAATATTAAAATTGATAGTAGAGGCATAAATGTAGCATAACTTCCAAATGATATACATTTTTGAGGTTTAATTTTAAAGAATAAAATTAATGACTTAAAAAAACTAAAGAATAAAATAATTAATGATTTTAATTTAAAAAAAATATTTCCAGATAAATGTGATGAATTTATTATATATATTTTGCCATTAAATTTTTGAGAATAATTATATCCTCTTTTATCTAAAATTAATATGCATTCATAACCTTCTCGCAATAAATAGTTTCCAAAATTTATTGCTGGAATTACATGTCCACCTGTTCCTCCTGCGCAAATAATAATTTTTTTAGTCATTAATATTTTTAATTTTTGTAAAAGATAATAAAAAACCAAACAAAATTGAGCTAGAAATCATTGATGATCCACCATAGCTAATAAATGGTAAAGTCATACCTTTTGTTGGAATAATTGACAAAGAACTGAAAATATTGATTAAAGATTGCAAACCAAAACAGCAAGTTAAGCCTACTATAGCAATTATAGTAAAAGGATCTTTCATTTTAAGTAGTTTTAATAAAAAACGAATAATAATGATAAATATTACTACAATTATAATAGAACAAAAAACAAAACCCAGCTCTTCTCCAGCAACTGCAAAGATAAAATCTGTGTTTGCATCTGGAATTTTTTCTTTAAGAGTACCTTGACCAGGTCCTTTTCCAAAAAAACCCCCACTTTTAAAAGCTTGTATACTTAAATCAATTTGATAAGTATCAGACGAACTGTAAAAAAAAGAATCAATTCTTTTTTTTACATGATCAAAATACATATATGAAAATACACACAATGTAGAAAGTGAAACTAAGGCTAAAAAAACTAAATAAATTGAAAGACCAGCTATAAATAACTGGCAAAAGAATGTGAGAAAAAGTAAAAAAGTCATACCAAAATCTGGTTGCAAAATTATTAAAGCTGATAAGATTACAAAAGAAATTATTAATGCAAAAAGATATGATGTCCTACCATTAATTCCTTGAATAATTAACCAAGCACTTAGGACAAAATAAAAAGGTTTAATAAACTCTGAAGGTTGAATACTAAAGCCAAAAAGTATTAACCATCTTTTAGAGCCTTTTACTTCATAATCAAAAAATAGAATAGAAAAAAGAAGAATTGAAAAAAAAATTAAAAAAAGTAATGAAAATCTTCTTAGAGTTTTTACATCTAAAGAAGATAAAAAAATCATAATAATCAAAGATAATAAAGAAAAAATTAAATGCTTATTAAAAATCATTAAAGACTGATTTAAAGAAAATGACAAAATAATCCCAAAAATTAAAAGAATAGATATTAAAATAAAATTAATTTTATCAATTTCTTTCCACCAAGTTTTAAGATCAAATATATTATTCATAAATTAAGTTTTTTATTGTTTTTTTAAAAAATTTACCTCTGGTTTCAAAATTTTTAAATTGATCAAAAGAAGTACAAGCTGGTGAAAATAAAATAGTCTTAAACTCTTGGTTTTTTTTTATATCTAAAAATATTTTTTTTGTAGCTATTTCAATTGTAGTGTAAATCTCACATTTTATTTCATTACTTAATTGCTTAAAAATTAATTCAGCAGCTTCTCCAATTAAATATATTTTATTAATATTATTTTTAAAAAATAAAATTTTTTTAAAATCTTTTTCTTTTGCCCTGCCTCCTAAAATTAAATAAATATTTTGATAATTATAAATAGATTGCAAAGAAGCATGAACATTTGTAGCTTTGCTATTGTTTATTACCTGAAAATTATCATTTTTATAAACCATTTCTAATCTATGAGGCAATCCTTTAAATTTTTTTAAAAGAGATAAAAAGGAATTGATATCAATTTTCAAAATTTTTGAAACAACATAAGCTGATAAAATATTTTCAGTATTAAAAGATCCAAATAAAGAAGAAGATAGTGAATTAATGCTTATTTTTTTGTTTTCTTTAAAATAATCATCAACTATAAATTTATTTTTAATGTAGATACCTCCACTTACATATTTTTTTGATATAGGGATAATTTTTTTTTTATATTTTTTATATAATTCTTTAGTTTTTGGATCATCTATACATACAATATTAAATCCTTTTTTATTAAATGAAATTATCTTTTCTTTTTGAAAAACATACTCTGAATAATTATCATATCTATCAAGATGGTCTCGTGCTATGTTTAATAGTATAGAAATATATGGATTAAAAGAATCAACAGATTCAAGCTGAAAAGAACTTAGTTCAATAACATGATATTTTATTTTTTTACTATTATGAATAAAGTCTAGCAAAGGAATTCCTATATTTCCTCCTAAAAAATTTGAAACTTGATTTCTATTAAGTAAATCACTTATTAATTTTGCAGTTGTAGACTTTCCGTTTGTTCCGGTTATTGCAATTATTTTTTTATTTTTAACTATTCGAGAATATAATTCTAAATCTCTGTACAAACTTATATTATTATATCTAAGTTTTTCTATTTTTTTATCAGATAAAGATACTCCTGGAGTAACAAATGATTCTTTTATCAATTTAAAATTTAGACTATCTGGTTCAACTAAATTTATTGAACTATTTTCTCTAATTAATTTTCTTCTAATTTTAATATCTTCATCCCAACAAAAATAAGGCTCTTTTATTCTGTTTAAAAATTTTATAATTGATTGGCCACTTTTATTTAATCCATAAATATATTTCATTAATTAAATTTTACCTTATTTTTAATGTTGCTAAACCAATTAATGCCAAAACAATTGTTATTATCCAAAAACGAATGACAATTGTTGACTCTGCCCACCCTTTTTTTTCAAAATGATGATGCAAGGGAGCCATTTTAAAGATCCTTTTTCCTGTTAATTTAAAACTCAATATTTGAACAATTACTGATAACGTTTCTAAAACAAACATGCCGCCTATAATTGCTAAAACAATTTCATGTTTTACAATTACAGCTAGTGTTCCTATTGCTCCTCCCATTGCTAAAGAGCCTGTATCTCCCATAAAAACTTTTGCTGGAGGTGCATTAAACCATAAAAACCCTAGGGCTGAACCAATTATAGCTCCACAAAAAACTGACAATTCTCCACTACTATGAATATATGTGATTTGTAAATAATCTGAAAAAATCATATTTCCTGAGACATATGCAATGAATGCAAATGACATTGCTACTATCATCACTGGAACAATTGCTAAACCATCTAATCCATCGGTTAAATTTACAGCATTTGCTGAACCTACAATGATAAACGCGCCAATTAAAAAATATAATATTCCTAAATCCAAAATAAAATTTTTAAAAAAAGGAAAATTGATTGTGCTATTTATATTTGAAGGAAGTGAATTATGAATGATATAAATTATTATTAGACTAAATAAAAACTGAATTACTAGTCTTGTTGAAACTTTAATACCTATATGGTTTTGATTTTTAATTTTTTTAAAATCATCAAAAAAACCAATTATACCAAAAATAATTGATGATAAAAAACAAATCCATACTAATTTATTTGAGAGATCTGACCATAAAAAAAGTGAAATAGTCATACTTAGCAATATTAAAACTCCTCCCATTGTTGGAGTACCAGATTTTTTTATTATATGATTTTCTGGACCATCATCACGAATAGGTTGTCCAATTGGTTGAAAAGACATTAACTTTTTAATAATTACTTCACCAAAAATTAATGAAAAAAATAATGAAGTTAAAACAGCTGCTCCAGTTCTAAAACTTATATAATTAAAAAGATTTAAAAAACTGTATAGGTTAACAAATTCTGTAGATATATAATTAAACACTTAATTTTCTCCATAATTTAGTAATTTTTTTGCTAATTCATTTGTTAGTGAAGAATTAGAACCTTTAATTAATATGATATCTTCATTGCAAATAATTTTATTAATGTACTCAATAATTAATTCCACATTTTTCATAAACAAAATTTTAGTATTATTAGTTTTTTTTAATGCGATTTGCATTAAATCTCCACAAATAATAACATGATCAAAATTTTTTTTTGATAAGTACTCAAGTAAATCAATATGAAATTTAATAGAATTATTGCCTAACTCTTTCATTTCTCCTAAGATCATAATTCTTTTTTGATTATTTTTAATGTTTATATCATTAAAATAATCTATGCTTACCTTCATAGTTTGGGGACTCGCATTATAAGATTCGTCAATTAAATTAAAAATTTTATCATTAATTTTTATCTTACTAATCAATCCTCTGCCTTCTAATAATGGAATATCTTTAATTGAATCTAATAAAATATTTAAATTAATTTTATTAGATATAAAAAAAAGTAAACAAATTAAAATATTGTTTATTTTATGAAGATGACTATTTGTTATAATAAAGTCAAAAGATCTTAAATTATATCTTATAAAGATTTTTGAATAATTATTATCAATATTTTCTATTTTATGTATTTGCATATTAGAAGTTTTATTTTTACCAAAACTCATTACTTTAAAATTTTTATATTTTATTGCTTTTTTAATAATGTACTCTTCATCAACATTGTTATTAGATAAAATAGCTAACTTTACATTGGGATTATATTTTAGATTGAAAATATCAGATTTTTCTTTAGCAATATTTTTAGTATTTATTAATTTCTCAAGATGTGTAGGAAAAATATTTGTAATTATAACTTGAGACGGCTGAACAATTGAACTAAGTTTTTTTATCTCATTAAAATTATTTGTTCCAATTTCGAAAATAGAAAATTTAGACTTAAGATTTAAATTTAATAAAGATATTACGACTCCTAAATAATTATTATAACTTTTTATTGAAGCAGAAACATTAAAATATTTGGATAAAAAATAATTTAAATTTTCTTTTACACTAGTTTTACCAATGCTCCCAGTTACTCCAACAATAGTGCCCTTATATTTTTGTCTTTTTTCTTTTGCTACATTTTCTAAAAACTTTAACGTATTTTTAACTATTACAATATTATTTTTATTTAAATTTTTTGGTAATTTACTAGTTACAATATATTTTGCTCCATTACTTACTGCTTCACTTATATATTGATTTCCGTGATTTTTTTCTCCTGAAAGAGCTATAAAAACATCTCCTTTGCTAATATCTTTGCTATTAATTTTTACTTTATTAGAATTATTAAATAAATATTTTTTTAAGTTAATCATTTATTTTTTTTAACTCGTTTTTTGCTATTTTAAGATCATCAAATTTTTTTATAGAATTTTTAAGTATTTGAATTTTTTCGTGACCTTTGCCAGCAATAATTAAAGTTTCTTCTTTTTTGTGATCTCTTATAGCAATTTCTATAGCTTTTTTTCGATTAGATATTTCTATTCCTTTTTTACATTTAGAAATAATAGTTTTACGAATTTTACTTGGATTCTCATTACGTGGATTATCATCAGTTATGTAAACTTTATTAGCATATTTATTTGCAATCTTTCCCATTTCTAATCTTTTTGTCTTATCCCTATTACCTCCACAACCGAATAAAAGATTTGGCTTTTTATTATCCAAAGTCATACTAATTAAAATTTTTTTTAATGCATCTGGTGTATGTGCATAATCAACATAAACTTTGTGATTCTTTTCAACTTTTTCTAATCTCCCTGGAGGATTAATGATTTTACTTAAGCTATTTATTATTTTATCTATATTAATATTAAGACAATGACAGCAAGCTATGGCACATGATATATTTTCAATTTCAAAATTTGATAGTTTTGATAATTTAGTTAAATATTCTTTATGAAAAAATTTTAAATAAATTTTATTTCTCTTATTAAATAAATTTACATTACTGTTTTTTTTACCATAAGATATTATTTTTTTATCTTGTAATTTTTTTTTGATTGTATTGATATCTTTTAGATTATCATTTAATATAGCGTATCCATTTTTATCTAAATAATCATAAAATAATTTATATTTTGAATTTTTGTACATATTAAAATTTTTATGATAATCTAAATGATCTTTTGTAATATTTGTTATAGCCGCTACATTTACAGGAAATTTTTTTATCCTATTCTGATCTAAAGAATGACTTGATGCTTCAAAAATAAAATTATAGGTATTTTTTTTTGAAGAAAAAGCAGATTGATATAAAACTTCAAAATCAGGAGTTGTTAAACTAGAATTATTTTTTTTTATGGAATTAATATAATAGCCTAAAGTTCCATAAGTTTTACAATCAACTCTGCTATAAAGACATATTTGTGCAATGTACCAAACCACAGAAGTCTTCCCGTTTGTACCTGTAATTGCTATAGAATTTAAGGGAGGATATGGCCTTAAAACGCTTAATAGTTTATATAAGCTTTTTTCAACATTATTTACAATATATTGGGTAATGTTAATTTCTTTAATATATTTATTTGTTAGTATTGCTACCGCGCCTTTTGATACAGCTTCTTTAGTATATTTTTTAGAAAATTTATTTTTTTTTGAAATTGCTAACATTGACCCAGGACTAATATTTTTTGAATTTGAGTGAATAAATTTAAAATTTATCTTTTTTTTACTAAGTTTATAAATTTTACTTGATGAAATATATTTGGAAACTTTAGTTAACAACATTAATATTATTATATTTTATTGATGTGGCAGCATTAAGAAGTGGCTCCTTATTTTGTTCAGGTAAATTTAAAATTTCAATAATTCTTAAAATTATTTTTTTTACTAATGGAGCATTAACAGTAGCTGAAGTAATGCTAAAATTTGCCTCTTTTATTCTCTTTGGTTTATCTATAAATGTTAAAATTAAATATTTAGGATCTGACATAGGAAAAGCCGCTACAAAAATTGTTCTATTAGAATCTTTATCATATTTGCCATAATCATTAATTAATTCTGCTGTTCCTGATTTGCCACCAATATCGTATCCTTCTATTTTTACTTTTGGTCCAGTAATTTTTGTCTCATTAACTACCGCTCTCAAAAGTTTCAGTAAAAAATCAGAAGTTTCTTTTTTAAGAATATAATTAATATCTTGGTTAGATTCTCCTAAAATTATTTTTGGATTAGTTTTTTTTCCACCATTTAATATCGCATTATATGCAACAGCTAAATGCAAAGGAGTAATAGCAAAACCATGTCCAAATCCAATAGTCATTGTTTCCATTAATCCCCAATTATAATTCTGACCCATTGGTTTTGCTGCTTCATTTAAATTTATATTAATTGGATCAAAAAATCCAAGCTTATTAAAAAATTCTTTTTGATTTTGTTTGCCAATTATTTTTGCAATTTTAGCAATGCCTATATTAGATGATTTTACTATTATTTCTTTAATGTTTAGAGAGCAATTGCATGGATCCCAATCACTAATGGTATTTTTTATAGGTTTGGAAACATCAAATACCATATCTTTTTCTATTAGATTTTTGTCAATTCCCATAGCTACTGTTAGCGGTTTAAATGTTGAGCCCATTTCATAATTTGATTGCAAGACTCTATTTAATCTTTCATTTTCTGATGAAATATTAACGTTATTTGGATCATAATCAGGATAATTATTTATTGATAATATTTCTGATTTTTTAACATCCATTATAATCACTGAACCTGATTCAGCTGAAAATTTATTAATTGTTTCAATTAATTCATTTCTTATTGCATTTTGTAAAATTATATCCAAAGTTAGATAAATATCTTCTCCAGATTCCAATAATTTATCATAACCTGCTTCAACTCCTGCTTGACCTATATTATCAATATCAACATGGCCCACAATATGAGATCCAATGTTTTGATAGGGATAAATCCTATTCTTTTCACTATGAGTTTGGAGATTTATCTCACCTAATTCTATAATTTTTTGATGCTCTTTTGGTGAAATATTCCTTTTTAAATAAATAAATTTTTTATCTGAATTAAGTTTTTTAAGAATTATCTTATCATCAATATTAATTATTGTAGAAATTTTTTTACTAATAAATTCTTTATCTTTTATTTTTAAAGGATTAACATAAAGAGAGTAACTTTTTACATTTGTAGATAATAAATGACCATTTCGATCATAGATTTTGCCTCTATCTGAATCTTTAACTAATAAATTTATTTTATTTTCTGAGATATCAAATAGCATAACATCTGCTATTCTAAAAATAGCTAAAAAATAAAAACATAAAAAAACTATTATAGAGAAAAAAATACGTTTATGAAAATTCTTTAAAGCATCACTATCAAAAATTTTAAGTTTTTTATCTTTAGTAAACACTTAAGATTACTTGGTTCCTACTGTATAAATATTTTCTATATTTTTGCTTTTAAAATCATAAAAGCTTATTATTTTATTAATATTTGCTTGTTTAGAAGTATCAAAATAAATTTTATGCATGTTTTGTAAATAATCATAACTATTTAACAAGCTATATTCTATTTCATTTATATTTATTTGATCTTGTAGTAAGTCTATTTTTTTTACTAATAATTGATTCTCCTTTTCTAATACTCTAGTAATATTTGCAAAATATAAAAGTAAAATAACTGATGATATACTAAGAAAAAAAATTACAATAATTGATCTAAAATATTTCATTTTAATTGATTTTTTCTCCTACCCGAAGCTTTGCTGAACGTGAACGTGGATTATTAATAATTTCCAATTCAGAAGGTCTAATTGGCTTTTTGGTGATTAATTTTAAGGTGATTTGACCTTCTTCAGCTAGCTCCGGATAGTGGCGGGAGGAACGCCATCTTTTACCGCTACAGCGGTAGAGGAAATCTTTCACAATCCTGTCTTCTAGGCTTTGGAAAGAAACTATAATTATTTTTCCCTGGTCATTTAATAAATCAATAGATTTTTTAAGAGCCAAAGATAATTCATTTAATTCATCGTTTACATATATTCTAAGGGCTTGAAAAGTTTTAGTTGCTGGATCAATTTTTGATTTCTTTGTTTGCTTAATATTATATGCACTTTTTATTAATTTTGCTAATTCAGTCGTACTTTCTATTAATTTTGTCTGTCTTGCTCTAACAATATTACTAGCAATTTTTCTTGAAAACCTCTCTTCACCAAATTTATAAATTATTTCCGCTAATTTTTTTTCTGGATACCTATTAATAATTTCTGATACTTTTGGAGTTTCATTGTCCATACTCATATCTAAAGGACCATCAGACTTAAAAGAGAATCCTCTTGAAGAATTATCAATTTGATTTGAAGAGACTCCTAGATCAAATATAATTATGTCAAAATCATTTTTTTTAGTGTTTTTTTGTTTTAATACTAATTTGTCTATTTGGCTAAAACGGCCATTTATTAATGTGAAATTATCAAAATTATTAATTAATTCTTTTGCAAAAACTTCACTAATAGGATCTCTATCAATTGCTATTAATTTTTCTATATTAAAATTTTGTAATAAAGATTTAGAATATCCTCCACCTCCAAATGTTGCATCAATGATATTCAGTTTTTTGTCTTTTGGAATAAATGACTCCACTTCATTGAGCATTACAGGTATGTGTTTATTTTCTATCATTATTTATTTGAGTTATAAGTGAGCTAAGTGTTTTTTTATTATTGATTAATCTTGTTCGCGACTGTTTTTGTCTTTTTATTGCCGCTTCTGGTTCCCATATTTGAAAAAAATGACCTTGACCCACAAATGTTGCTTTATTAGAAATATTTGCATGTTTTTTTAAATTGTCAGGAATTAAAAATCTGCCTTCTTTGTCTAAATTAGTAGGTATAATTTCAGAAAATATTGAAGTAGAAAAATCATCTTGATCATCTGAAAATATATCAAGCTTATTAATTCTTTCTGCTATTTCATTAATTCTATTACTATTACACCCTTCAACAGATGGGTACTTAAGCGATTTATATAAAATTATCTCATCTTTATTATTTTTAGGCAGAACATTCCTAAATAAAGATGGGAATGATATCCTGCCTTTTTTATCAATTTTATTTACAAACTGTGATACAAATAAATCCATACAAAAAACCAAAAAACGTTAATTTTGGGTTAACATGGGATTATATGGGCGTCAATGGGATTAAATACAAATAATGCGAATGTTCTATAAATGTTCATGTAAAAGATGGTGCATAAGCCGGGTTCTGTAAATTTATTGCTAAATTTGATGATCATTTATCTAGAACAAATGTCGCCATTTATTTCAAGCAGCCTACCCGAGTAGCTTTACTGGAATTTAAGCACTACTCCTATTTGGCCTTGCTCCTAAAAGGGTTTTCAATGCCACAATTGTTACCAATTATGCGGTAAGCTCTTACCTCACCTTTTCACCCTTGCCTTTTTAAAGGCGGTATATTTTCTGTTGCACTTTCCCTAAGCTTACACTTGCCAGGTATTACCTGGTTTTATTTTCCAGCGGAGCCCGGACTTTCCTCTTGATTTCTCAAGCGATCATCGCACCATCTTATCTTGTGAATAGAATAAAAAAATTAAATGGTCAATATTTGATTATAGTGACCTTTAATTTTTTCGTAAGTATTTATATCTAATTTTCCACTTACTATTGATCTGCAATAATGCATTTGATAAGACTTTATTAGAAGTTTAAAAAAAACACTGTTCTTTTTACCTAAACTAGTATCATATCCTATTTTGTTAAGCATATAGAGAGTTCTGTCTTTTTTTGAATTAATTTTTTTTTGATTGAAATATTTATCAATTTCTTTTGATAATTTTATATTGATTTTTCTAGGAAGTTTAACAATTTTTTTTTTATTAAGAGTGCTCCATGGGAATTTTTCTCCAGGATCTATTTTTCTATATGGAGCAATATCAGAATGCCCTAAAATGCTATTGGCTTCAACTTTATATTTATTTTTTAAGTATAATAATAATTGAATAAGAGAAAATATTTGTTTATTTTTAAACTTTTCAAAGTCTAAATGATGTCCTGAATTGCTTATCTCTATACCGATAGATTTAGAATTTATATCTGTTTCACCTTTCCAAAAAGATTTACCAGCATGCCATGCTCTGTATCTCGAATCTACAAGGTAGTATACTTTTCCAAATTTATTAATAAAAAAATGAGAACTTACCTTTGATTGTTTATTACATAAATGATCCAAAGCTTCTTGGTCAGTTCTCATAGCTGTATAATGAATAATAATATATTTGATTGAAGCATTTTTTTTTCTTAGATTGTAATTAGGAGATCTATAATAATTAATAAATTTCATATAAATATTGATAATATAGTTTATAAATAATTAAATAAATGATTAAAATATATTCTGTAATACTCATTTTGCTTGTATCTATCTCATTGCCTTCTTGTCAAAAAAACAAAATTGATAAATTAGATAGTGTCAATAAAGATAGTCCTGAAGCTTTATATAAAATTGCTAAACAAAACTTAGATAATGGCGATTATGAGAATGCAACTATAAATTTTAACAAATTAAATTCAAAATATCCACTTTCGAATGAAGGCATTCAAGCAAAAATAATGTTAACTTTTATTGATTACGTGAAAATGGATTATGCAAATGCTATTAGTAATGCAAATTTGATTATAAATAAATATCCCTCATACAAGAATATTGATTACGTGTATTATATAAAAGCTATTTCTTATTATGAACAAATTAAAAGTGAAAAATTAGATGGTAGCACTAATAATCTCGCATTAAAGAATTTTGAAAAAATTATTAATCTATTTCCAAATTCTAAATATGTAATTGATAGTAGACAAAAAATAATTGCTATAAAGGAAAATATAGCTGCCAAGCATATGAATATAGCTTTATTTTACCAGAATAATAAAAAATACGTATCAGCTATTAAAAGATATAATGTTGTTATTAATGAATTTTCAACTTCTAAATTTGCTCCTGAAGCCTTACATAGACTTGTTGAAATATATTTGACATTAGGAATGGTAGATGAGGCAAATAAAACAGCGGCAGTATTATCATATAATTATCCAAAATCATTATGGTATGAAAAAACCTATGAATTAGTTGGAGAAACAGAAAATGAAAAAACTTCTTTATTTTCAAAAATTTCACAATTTTTAAAATTTGATAATGATAAAAAAGAATAATTTTTTTACTAAAGATACAAACATAAAAAAAAGACTAAATGAATTAACAAAAATAATTCATAAGCATAATATTTTGTATCATGAAAAAGACAACCCTGAGATATCGGATAGAGATTTTGACAGTCTAATTAAAGAATATAATGAGATAGAAAAGAATTTTCCGCATTTGACAAAAAATAAAGGTCCTAATAAATCTATTGGCATTAAAATTTCAAGCAAGTTTAAAAAATATGCACATAAAAAAAGAATGTTATCATTATCAAATGCTTTTAGTGAAAAGGATTTAATAGACTTTATAGAAAGAATAAAAAAATTTTTAAATATACAAAATGAAAATAAAATTAGTTTTATTTGTGAGCCAAAAATTGATGGCTTATCTTTAAATCTATATTATAAGAATGGAAAACTAAAAACAGCTAGTACAAGAGGTGATGGAATAATTGGAGAAGATGTTAGTAATAATATTAGAAATATTGTTGGAATACCACAAGAACTTAATTTAAATAAAATTCCAAAAGAAATTGAAATACGTGGAGAAGTATTTTTAGAAAAAAAAGATTTTTTAGAACTTAATAAAAATTTAGATAACATAAATAAATTTTCTAATCCCAGAAATGCTGCTGCTGGAAGTTTGAGACAACTTAATCCAAATATTACCATGAGTAGACCCCTTAAATTTATAGCTCATGGACTAGGTTATAGTGATAAAAGATATGAAAATGTCACAGATTTTTATTCTGACTTAAAAAGTACAGGTATACCTCATAGTGATTTTATAAAAGTAGATGATTCAGTCAATAAAATGATTGAGTATTTTAATTATATAGAAAACAAAAGATCATCAATTAAATATGATATTGATGGAATCGTTTACAAAATTAATAAATATAATTTACAACAAAGACTTGGTTTTGTAGGCAAAAATCCTAGATGGGGAATAGCTCTAAAATTTTCTGCCGAAAAAACATCAACAAAAATAATAGATATAGATTTTCAAGTTGGAAGAACGGGAGCTATAACTCCGGTTGCAAGATTAGAACCAGTAAATATTGGTGGAGTACTTGTTTCAAATGCAACACTTCACAATTTTGATGAAATAGAAAAAAAGGATATTAGAAAAGGTGATATAGTAGAAATACAAAGAGCTGGGGATGTTATTCCGCAAGTAATAAAAGTTTTAATTAAAGATAAAAATAGATCAAATTCTATTTTATCTCCAACAAAATGCCCTTCCTGCAAAGGAAAAACTTTAAAAGAAAAAGATGAAGCTGTTTTAAGATGTATTAATACATATAATTGTGAAGCGCAAATAATTGGTCAGATTGTTCATTTCGTAAGTAAAAAAAGTATGAATATAGAAGGTTTTGGAGAAAAACAGATAAATCAATTTTACAAATTAAAATTTATTAAAAAAATTGATGATATATTTTATATAGCCAAACATAGAACTAAAATAATCAAAATCGAGGGTTGGGGAGATTTGTCGTTTGAGAATTTAGTCAAAGCTATTGATAATTCAAAGAAAATTTTTTTAGATCGATTTATTTTTTCCCTTGGGATTAGATATGTTGGAGAAACTATTTCAAGAATTTTAGCTAAAGAATTCATGAATATTAATAATTTAATTCAAAATGCAGTAAACAAAGATAGATTATCTTCAATAGATGGAATTGGACCAAAAGCAATAAATTCCATAGAAGAATATTTTACAAATAAAAAAAATTTACAAATGATTATTAATTTAATTGATTTATTGAATGTAGTGGATTTTAAAAATATAGAATCCAGCAATTTTTTTTCAAATAAGAACATAGTTTTCACTGGAACTCTTAAAGAATTATCTAGAGACGAGGCAAAACATTTAGCTCAAGAAAAAGGTGCTAAAATTTCATCAACAATTTCTAAGAATACTGACTATTTAATAATAGGTGAAAAGCCAGGTAGCAAAGCAAAAAAAGCGAAACAATTAAATATTAAAATATTAAATGAAAAAGAATGGTTAGTAAAAATCAACCAATAAATTGCAAATATTTTAAGAAAATTTTTTTTTGATCTGATTTTTCAAAATGAACATTTGCTGTTTTTCCATCAAATTTTAATATTTTTCCATAACCATATTTTTTATGGAAAACTCTTGATCCTTCTTTAAGTAAAATATTAGATTCATCTATATATTCATTATCTTGATTAAAATCCCAATCAATATCCTTGTTTTGTATATTTGATAATAACCTTTTTCTTCCTGGAGAAATGTAGTCGTCTTGAAGATAATCAGTTTCAGTAAAATCATTTATAAAATTATTATCATTTATATATGAAGAATCTGAATGATTGATCGAATCCTTGGGTAGTTCTTCTATGAATCTTGATGGCGTATTGAAATCATGAGATGCATAAGAATAACGATTTTGATTAACATATGTGATATGTATTTTTTTTCGTGCTCTTGTAAGTGCAACATATGCTAATCTCCTTTCTTCTTCCAGCCCTGTTTTTCCAGACTCTTCAATCGATCTCTTGCTTGGAAAAACCCCCTCTTCCCATCCTGCTAAAAAAACATAATCAAATTCTAGACCTTTCGCAGCGTGCATGGTCATCAAAGTTATAGTTTCTCGAGAAGTATTAGATATATTCTCCATCACTAAACTTACATGTTCCAAAAAACCTTCTATATTTTCAAAGTCTTTTAAGCTTTCAATAAATTCTTTTATATTTTCAAGACGATTTATATTATTTGGATTTTTTAAATTTTTTTCTTCTGCTTCTATATAATCAATGTATTTTGAATCATCTAAAATTAGTTCTGTTAATTCAATATGACTCAATTTATTTTTTAATCCAGACCATTTTTGTAGTTTAAATAAAAAATCTTTTAGCTCTAAATTAATTTTAGATTCTGAATCATTAATCATTTTTTTAGATGCTTCTAGTAAAGATATATTATATTTTCTAGCAATGGTATTAATTTTTCCAAGAGTCGTTTTACCTATTCCTCTTTTAGGGATATTAATGATTCTTTCAAAAGCTAAGTCATCATTAAGATTATTTATTAATCTTAAATATGCTATGATATCTTTTATTTCTTTGCGTTCATAAAATCTAAGTCCACCAATTATTTTATATGGCAAACCCAGATTTATAAATCTTTCTTCAAAGGACCTTGTATGCGCAGCTACTCTAAATAGAATAGCAATTTCTTTTAATGGAATTTTCTTAGATATTAATTTTTCTATTTTATCACTAACAAATACTGATTCTTCTTTTGTTTGCCAAAAACCAGAGATAATAATTTTTTCTCCTTCCATATTATTACTCCATAATTTTTTCCCATATCTTCCATCATTTTTTTTAATTAATGTTGACGCACATTTTAAAATATTTTTTGTAGATCGATAATTTTGTTCTAATCGAATAATTTCAGGCTTAGAAAAATTTTTTTTAAAATTTAATAAATTTGTAACATCAGCTCCTCTCCAAGAATATATTGACTGATCATCATCACCGACACAACAAATATTTTTTCTACCTTGATAGAAGAATTCTAACCATTGTTGTTGAACATTATTAATGTCTTGATATTCATCAACTAAAATATATTTAAATAACTTTTGATATTTTATTCTAATTTCATTATTTTTTTTAAAAATTTTAAGACAATGTAAAATTAAATCACCAAAATCTACACAGTTCAAACGAATTAACTCTTGTTGATAAATTTCAAATATCTTTAATACATCTTTATCTTTTTTTTGTTTTAAATTCTGAATTGAATTATAAGATATGCCTTTATTCTTATAACTATCTATGATTGATAAAAAATATCTAGCATTTCTCTCTTTAGTATCAATATTTTCTCTTTCACAAATTTGTTTGATAAGTTTTAATTGGTCGTCAGTATCAATAATAACGAAATTTGATTTGAGGCCTACAATATCAGAATTAATGCGTAAAATTTTTGCAGAAAGGGAATGAAATGTTCCTAGCCACATCTTATCAATTGGATAATTTAATAATGATGAAACTCTTTCTTTCATTTCTATCGCAGCTTTGTTAGTAAATGTCACAGCTAAAATTTGATTAGGAAAGGAAAGTTTTTTTACTAGAAGATGTAATATTTTATAAGTCAAAACTCTGGTTTTACCACTTCCAGCTCCAGCTAAAACTAGAGTAGCTCCTTCTGTATTTTCTACAGCTTTTCGTTGTTGATTATTTAAAAAATCTAGGTAATTATTTAAATTTTCTGACATATTTATGATATATAAAAGTATATATATTAATATATAGTATCAGAAAAATAGAACTTAGCATGAATTTTTTAAAGATCACAATATTTGTATTACTTTCATTTTTTTTATTTGCCTCTAAGACTTTTAGTTCAGAATCTGACAAAGTTGATACTAATCCTGGGGATTTTGAAACAGGTAGTTATGAGGATGAAATTTATGATCCTTTAGAGCCTATAAACAGAGCAATATTTAGTTTTAATAATGTAGCTGATAAGATAATTTTAGAACCTGCAGCAAAAGGATATAAAAAACTTCCTGCTCCGGTTCAATCAGGAATAGGTAATTTTTTAAATAATTTAAAATTACCTCTTGTAATTGTTAATCAGCTTTTACAAGGTCAAGGAAAAAACGCTGCTGAATCTACAGGTCGCTTAGTAGTAAATAGTACAATAGGCTTGTTTGGGTTGATTGATGTAGCAGAGAAAATAGGCTTGGAACAAAAACAAGAAGATTTTGGTCAAACTCTTGCAACTTGGGGGACAGGTGATGGGTTTTATATTGTGCTTCCCATATTTGGTCCATCTAATCTTAGGGATGCAACAGGTATGGTTTTAACTTACGTTACAGATCCTGTTAATGCTTATGCAGTGAGCGAAGGTGAAGCTTGGATTTTACCATTAAGAACAGCTACGAATGCTATTGATCAAAGATCAAAAATAATTGATGAAGTTAATGCATTAAGAGATAACTCACTTGATTATTATGCAGCTGTAAGAAGTTCATATTATCAAAATAGAAAAGCAGCTATTTTGAATATTGATGATAAAGCACAAACGCCTTTACCCCTTATAAGTATAGAATTTGAATAAAGCAGTATGAAATACTTTTTTTCATTAATTTTTTTCATATTTTTTATTGCTGAAAATGCGCAAGCTGATGAGGCTGCAGATTGGCTAAAAACTGAAATAGATTTTATTTTACAGGCTTATGAAAATAAAGGAACTTCAGATAAAGATAGATTTCTTATGATTGAAAATACAATTAATTATAATTTCGCTGGTGCAGGTATAGCAAAATTTGTTTCAGGTAACGCATGGCTTAAGGCTGATAAAAATACTAAAAAAGAATATATAGAATTATTCAAAAGACATTTAGCATTAACTATTTCTTCAATGATGCAAGGATATTCTAAACAAACATATAAACTTATAAATTCGAAGTATGATAAAAAAAATAAAGTTAGCTTAATTGATATGGAGATATATACTGATACAGGTAGTTTATTAGTTACATGGAGAGTTAAACAATCAAAAAATCGCTTTTATGTGATTGATTTAATAGTAGCAGATATTTCGCTTGTAGTAACAAAAAGAGACGAATTTAATTCATTGTTAAAAAATGTGGATTATAATTTAAAAGAATTTAATATTTTATTAAAAAATCAAAATGAAGAAAGCTATAATAAAGTAATAAATTAAATTTTTAATTCCTGTATTTCTTTCTCATCCAAAAAATTTGGTCTTTTACAAGTAGAGCTGTTTTTGTATAAAGTAGAATTTCTAGAAGACTCCAAAATTCCTTCCATAATTTCTAATACATGTAATGTTAAATCAATTGAACATCTAAATTCATTATTATTTTTAATATTATTAACCATATCAGATAAGCCAATTCCCCTATAGTTTGCTACAGGCTTGTTGTCGTCCTCTTTATTTGGTTTTCCTAATAACATCTGATTTGTTGGTATTTTTTCCCATTTATAATCTTTACTTGAAATTTTTATTTCCCCTCCAAAGTAATTAGGGTCTGGAACAATCATTGAACCATCCATACCATAAAGCTCAATAGTAGAGTGAGCATGTTTCCAAACATCCCAAGAGGCAAAAAATTGCACTTTTGCCTTGCTAACAAAATTCATAACACCCATTAAAGTAGTTGGCGTTTCAACTTTAATCTTTTCTCCTTTACGAGGTTCACTTAAAATAATTCTTTCATCGTTTGCAGTTCCACTTACACTTAATATGCTCTCTACTGGACCTAACAAATTAACTAGTTGTGTTATATAATATACTCCAACATCAAAAATAGGCCCAGCCCCTGGTTTGAAGAAAAAATCAGGATTTGGATGCCAATGTTCCATACCATGAGACATAAGATTGAATGTTCCTAATACTACTTTGCCTATTTTATTATTATCAATTAGTTGTCTAGCCTTTTGTCCAGCAGCTCCTAAAAAGGTATCAGGGGCACAACCTACATATAATTTTTTTTCTTTAGCTAATTTATATATTTCTTCACCTTCTCTAAAACTCATAGCTAAAGGTTTTTCTGAAAAACTATGTTTGCCTGATTCTAGAGTTTTTATTATAATTTCCTTATGGGCCGAAGGGACTGTAAGATTTAAAATTAAATCTATGTCTGGATTAGAAAAAATTTCATCAATTTTTTGAGGAATTACACCATATTCTGAAGCGCTATTGATTGCTACTTCATGATTTATATCTGCACACGCCATAACTTTAAAATTATTATAAAGTTTATGAGAATTAAAATAAGTTGGAGATATATTGCCACAACCAATAATACCTATTTGCATTTTATAACTCCAAATTTTCTAAAAAATTTATTGATTTAGAGGTATATTGTTCATAATCTTTTGGATCATCATGTTCTAAAGCAAAAATTTCACATTTAGTTTTATTTACCTCACTAAGAATATTTTTCCAATCTATAAAACCTTCACCTATTGAACATTGTGATGAATGATCAATTAAATCTTTGTTTTTAGAATAAAAATCTTTTAAATGACAAGCTACAATTTTTGATGAATATTTTTTTGTCCAAAAAATTGGATCAGCCTTTCCAGCAACAACCCATCCTAGATCAATCTCATATTTTAAATTTTCATTATGATCTAAAATACATTCAATAGGCATTTTCCCACTTGGCAACTTATTAAACTCAAATGCATGGTTATGATAGCCAAGAGTCATGCCATTATCCTCAAAAACTTTTACATAAGAAGATAATTCTTTTCCAAAATCATTCCACTCTTTCTCATTTTTATCAAAAATAGCTTCAAATTTTCCTCCAGGTTTGCCTGTTGGACATGGAATAATTGCATGTTTAACATTTAATTTTTTTAGGCTTGAGATAATTTCAGAAGTATTTTTAAGAGTATCAAAACCTATATGGGATGATCTTGATGTTAAATTGTATTTTTCTAATAAATATTTTGTTTCATCAAATGCCTCAACTTCAAATAATTCTACATTTTTTATTCCTTGCTCAAATAAAAATTTAAATATTTTTTCATATGGTTTAAATTTTCTAGCTGTATAGACTTGAATTGAAATTTCATTTTTATTCATTTTATACCTTTCAATTAAACTAAATTTAACCAATCAGATTTTTCTTTAGAAATTGATATATCAAGACTAGGTAAACTTGTATCTATTTCTCTAATATTTCTTGGACCTATTAAAGCAAATGATGGAAAAGTTTGATTAAGTGACCAAGCTCCAGCAATATTTTGTGCATCTACACTAAGTTCATTGGCTAAATCAATTGCTCTCTTTCGCCTCTCTCTATTATCTTCACTATCAAAACAACTAAGTGGTCCACTACTATGCTCACCTGGCTTTCTCCAAGATGATTCATCTTTAGTAATCTTATCTTCTATTTTTTGACAAATGTCTTGAGATAAAAAATAACCTCTTCCTTGGCTAGACCATGATAAATGGGCTATTTGTGTTTTTTCTAAATATTTTAATATATCTTTATCATTTGATGAAATGCAACCAGTCCACAAAGGGTTAATCATTTTACATAATGCTAAATTATTGTTTAAAATACTAAATGTACCTTTGTTATTTGTTTCAGCCCATTCATTAGCTTTTTTAAATCTCTCTAAAGTCCAGTTTGAT
>MDSW01044967.1_pt1 | contig 35770 bp, 49 predicted proteins | sample 811171 | NCBI WGS metagenome assembly MDSW01 (sample SAMN05326641, study PRJNA326480) | marine metagenome | isolation source: seawater | place: Atlantic Ocean: North West | collected 2012 | reverse complement strand
CCGCTGCCAACGCCTCTTTCTCCACCACATCAGCCGCTGCCAACGCCTCTTTCTCCACCACATCCGCTATACTCGGCTCATCGGATTTTGTCGAGGGGTTGTGTCTCGGTCTTAGAAATTTTGAAAATCTCTTCATATATAATAACTAAATATTAATTTTTTTTTATATTTTCTAGTAATCTCTCAAAAATAAAATTATAAAAATATTTTTTTATTTATTCCTTTAAGTTTAAAAATAATATATATTAATTTTGAACTTAAAGAAGTCAAAATTTGGCTTTTTTTTCTTTGTGACGCTATTACATAACAAAAATATCCCTTTTAAAAAAGTGAAATTTTTTTTAATTTTCAATTCTCAAAAAATTTTAGAGATTTGGACAAAAAAAATGTCCATTTTTAAAATATCGTAGCCTTTATAGAAATTCCGATTCGCACGCTTCTTGATTTTTCGTTTTTACTCGATGACCCTGCAAAAATACTTTTTTTTTATGCGAAATTTTTGTGATGCAAAAAAAATTTGCCAAAAATTTTGCATTTTTGCAACTTTGGACATTTCCTAAAATGGCTTACAAAAATACCCCAAAAAACCCCAAAATTATAAATATAATAAATTGAAAGCATTTATCATACTATATAAAATAATAAATTGTTATATTATCTACTTGCAACAAAAAAAGTTCCAAAAATGCTTACAAAATGCTTACAAAATGCTTACAAGTTGCTTACTTAATTTATTATTTTATATTATAATTTAAAGATTAATTATAGTGGATATATAATACTTACAATATGGCTGACGAAAAAACCCCAAAAATCCCCAAAAAATATGTTTGTGAAGTTTGTGCCTTTACATCAAGTAATAAAAAAGATTACAATAAACATTTATTAACCGATAAACATAAAACAAACATGAATGCTGATAAATGCTTACAAATTACCCCTGAAAATACCTCTGAAAATTGTGATAAATTTGTTTGTATGTGTGGAAAGTCGTATAAACATCGTCAAAGTTTATTTAGACATCAAACGAAATGTAATTATAAACCAGAAACAACAATTCAACAACCAGTGACAAATGAATTTGTATTAGAAGCTTTAACAAATATAACAACCCAATTTACAGATGCTTTAAAGGATATTGCACCTAAATTAGGTAACAATAATACAACAAATAGTAACAATACCAACAACACCAATCAGTTTAACATAAATGTATTTTTAAATGAAGATTGTAAAAATGCTATAAATATGAGCGATTTTATCAAATCAATTGAGGTCTCATTAGAGCAATTAGATTTAACAAAAACAAAAGGATTAGAAAAAGGAATTACACAAGTAATTATGGATAATATGAATAAGTTAAGTGTGCACGAACGACCATTACATTGCACGGATACCAAACGCGAAACACTATATATAAAAGATGATAATAAATGGGAAAAAGATAAAAATAAAACAAAGATAAAAGAAGTAATCAAGAAAGCATCAAATAAGAATTATACGGCATTACAAAATTGGAGAAAAGAAAACCCTGATTATTTGGATGATGATTCAAAGGCGATATATTATGCAAAGGCTATGTCTGCTGCAGGAAAGCCGATAGATGCCGTAGACGAAAAAATCATTAAAAATGTATGCAAACAAACATATGTAAAAGAAGATTTAAAAGAATAAAAATAATAATATTAGTATGATAGGCGAATGTTATGTTTGTACCCTAGAAACACATGAATTAAGTAAATGTAAATGTAAAAATATGTTTTTACATTTAGAATGTCAATTAAAATTATTAAATACAAAAAAACAGTCAAAATGCAGTATTTGTTTAGGAGAATATACAAATTTAAATGTAATAATAATTAAAAAAAAAAAAATATCTAAAAAAGCTAAGAATTTAATATTATTTATAATATTTGAAATATTTGCATTTGTAGCACTATTTTTTGAAGTATCTGTATTATTAAACATACTAAATGATGATGAAGATTATACAATAAATATAAATAAAGAAGAAGAATATTTTATATTAATAGTATCAATTACAATATTTTTTTTAATAATTATAGGATGTAAACCTATATATAATTTAATGAAATATATAATTATAAATAAAGCATTTTTTTATATAGAAAAAAAAGAAATAATAACAATAAAAACCGATGAAGATATAAATAGAATATTATAATATTTACTAAAAAATAGATATATAATATATAGAAATGGATATATTTTATAATGAACATGAACTTATTCCACCTACTTATGAAATAATACCACTATATGATGATAATACTATTAAAACAATATTAGAAAATATAAAATTTAATTATTTATTAATAATATTTAGTATGGGATGTTTTACCTCATTATTATATTATTATAAAAGACCAATTATAAAAAATAAATATCTTATTGTTCCTTCTTATGATAAATCATTATGTCTTACTGAGGGCACTCCTATTTTAAATAATTAACTTAATATATATTCACTATATATTGATATAAAGATATATTATATATAGTAACTATATCTCTCCATAGCTCAGTTGGTAGAGCAGTGGACTGTAATTGTTTATCAGCAGCTATCCATTGGTCATCGGTTCGACTCCGATTGGGGAGAGATATAATATTATATTTATCAAATTTAATATAATATTATACTTTTAATGTAATAATTTTTAATTCGCTATATTCATAATAATTATCAGTGTGAATCAAATATTTTATTTGTTTTAAAATAAGTATATATAATATTAAAGATAAAATTATAAATGTTATACCCATAGTTAATAAAATATCTAATACTTCTGTAGATTTATTTTTACGTTCAACAGTATATATTATAATTTCATAAATACCAACTGTAAATAATATCATATTTAAATTAGCAAGAAAAATGAATATTTTTGTGGCGTTACTTAAATTTTTTTTGTTTTTAATTGTTACATTTACATTATTAAATTCACTTAAACATACTGAACATTTATTATTTTTTTTCATAATTATATTTTTTTGACATTCATAATGCAAAAACATATTTTTACAATTACAAGGACTTTTTGGTGCATCATTTAAAGTACATATATAACATTCTCCTAAATTTTCACAATCTATATTTTTGACTCTAGTCATTTTAATAATTTTATTTTTCTATATAATTTATATTTTAGATAAAAAAAATTAATATATATATATATTAATGTTAAGTGGAATTAGTAACGGAATTAGTAAATACAGGGCGCGGCAGAAAGAGCAGGCGCAGGCGAAGGCGGCGGCGGAGCAGCGGGCCAAGGACGAGGCGGCGGCTAAGGCCGAGGCTGAGGAGGAGAAGGCCCGGCAGGACTGGCTGAAGGTACTTAATGAGTATAACGCGGACGTGGAGAGCGAGAGGAATAAACGAGCTGAAAATCTCACGGGACTGTTGACGGATTTGGGACAAGAACAGGTGGATGTGATTACCAAGATATTAAAAATCTACGACACTACAATGTCGAGTGATGATAAGTTTAATTTAGAGAATAAAAACACCAAAGAAATCGCGCGCGCCCTTGTCAATGCATTTGATAGAAATATAAGACACGATGTCTACACGCGCGCAATCAGTTACGCGTTAGGTGCGCCAGGGAACTCTACTGAACAACAATTAAAGAATAAGGCTGTTACATTTCAAATTATTAAAGATGATCAATGCTGTGCTCAAGAAAACACCAACATTCACAAATCTAATTCGATGAACTGTAGTGGTTGCATAACTTTGCTACTGGATAAGCTTAACATAGAAAACGATATGGTAATGATACTATACTGGGCAGAAAAACAGCTGAGTGATATAAATAGTAAAACTTATGAACGGGTGGAGGAGGAATTTGAAAACGGTGGGCCAGAAGGGCCAGAAGTGAAACCGAACGAGTTTGAGGCGCTGGTGGACAAAATGCGCAAGTTAGTCGAGAAAAGAAAAGAAGAGAATGCGAAGGCGGAGGCGGAAGAGGCGGAGAGAAAAGCGAAAACTTTAAGTGAGGCTGCAGCCGGGATGACGAACAACATGGGGGCGACGGACGCGGGTGGGGGGCAGAAAAAATCAAAAAGAAGAAACTCAAAAAAGAAAAAAACAAGAAGAAATTCAAAAAAGAAAAAAACAAGAAGAATAAATAAAAAAGGAAAAAAAACAACAACACGTAGAAGATAATTCTTTATATTTTATATTTAAAAATATAAAGAATTAGGCCAGAAAAGGAGTCGAACCAATATCTACCACGGACTAAGTGGTTGCTTTACCATTAAGCTATCTGGCCATAATTGGAAATGGGCGGTTTCGATCCGCCTACCTCTCGCATGCAAAGCGAGCGATCTACCAATTGATCTACATTCCCAAATAAAAATGGGCTAATCCAGGATCGAACTGGAGACCTTCAGATCTTCAGTCTGACGCTCTCCCAACTGAGCTATTAGCCCTAATCGGTGATAGTAGGGTTCGAACCTACGCGTGCTGAGCACAACAGATTTCAAGTCTGTCCCCTTAACCACTCGGGCATATCACCATTAAAAAAGAACGATTGTGACGAGATTCGAACTCGCGATCCCAGAGGGAAATGGATTAGCAGTCCATCGCCTTAACCACTCGGCCACACAATCATTATTAATATATATAAATATTTATTTAAGTTAATTTAAAAATTGAATATATTTTAAATTAATTTATTAAAATTATTAAAATTATTAAATGGAAGAAGAATGGCGAAAAATTGAGGGAATATTGGTTATGATTCAAATGGCCCATTTACTCATTATTTATCTAATTTGGATACTATTAAGAAGTTTAGAACAAAAAGTATATTAAAAAAACACCTAATTATTGTTATTTAATACTTAGAATTAAAATATTTCATTTTAAATACAAACATTAATTAAATTATTTTTTTTTATTGAATATAAAATAGATTCTAATTGTTTTTTTAAAGAATCTAAACCAAAACCCAACTCATGCCATAGTGCTAATTGTTTAAAATTTTCAACTTTTGATGCTGGTACTATTGCATCTACATTACACAATGGACATATAACAGTTGATATATCTGTTATTTCAATAATTGAATCTTCAGTAATAATAGGTTTTTGTAAACAATAAACGCAATATGCACCATTGCAGTCACTAATAATTTCTTGATAATTATTAGTGGCTAACTCAATATATGGTAACATATATTTATCTTTCAAATATTTATCATATATATTCTGATTTGTATCAATTTTTTTATATTTAACAATATAAACTATTAACTATAAATTAGTATTAATAATAGTAATCATATATATATATTAAATATAATGAATACATATAAAAAATTTGTTTTTTTCATGTTAACATTTATTCTAATACTTTATACGTATATAAATTATTTTAAATATAATGATAAAATAACATATTTTAATACTGATATTACTAGTGATATTAGTAATTCTTTAAATATTGTAAATTTATTAAAAGAAAAAGGATTAGTAAAAGACCCTAATAAAAATTTTAATAATTCTAGTTGTAAACTTTTTAATTTTTATGATATATCTAATAATTGTAATATATTTATTGAAAAATATTATAATGATGATTTTTTAAATAAAATTAAATCATTAATAAATCAGGATACATTATATTTTTTAGATCCAGTATTAGATCCTTTATCTTTTACTATACAATTATATACGCATAATGATTTCATGAGTTATCATTATGATACTAATTTCTCATTAGGAAATCGATATACAGTATTAATACCTTTATATATTAATGAATATAATGAATCATTTTTAACTATTAAAAATAAAAAAAAAGAAGAGAAACAAATCAAATTTAAAATTGGTGAAGGAATAGTATATAATGGAGACAAAGTATATCATAAAGTTAGTAAACAATCTGAAAAAGGAGAACGTATTACATTAATTATTAATTTAACAACAAATATTAAATATAATTATCTCGGCAAATTATTTCAAAAAATACGAAATTATATGCTAGAAAAATATACATGGTAAATTTTTTATTTAAAATAATCTAAACAAAGGCATAATATAAAAAGTAAACTTGTACATATTTCAGCTTCATAATATAAATTTTTAGTTTTATTAAAATTATTTATAAAATAATAAGAAAGTTTTGGTGAATATATAAATGCAATTGTTAATGATATTATTTTATTATAAATATTTGGATCAAATATTGGCCCTATTAAACTAATAGTTTCACTTATAGATATTGCAGTTAAAGGATGTTCTGGATAAATTAAACATGCTGAAATAGCTCTAGTTGATCTAATTATTGGATGTAAATGCATTAAATAATTATAAAAAAATATATTTAATATTATTATTTATATATTAAATATATTAAATATATTAAATATAAATAAGATTACCATTATCATCACTATATATTATTTTTTTTAAACTATAATTTTTTCTTTTTAGTGTAAAATCAATAGTATTCAAACAATTTTCACATGGTTTTGCCATCATTAATTTATCACCTTTATTATTTGTTCTAAATACAATTAGATTTATTGGACATTTTTTTTGTGATTTTTTTAAACGCATTACACAATCTACTTCCGCATGAATACAATCATGACAAATATCCGATTTTTTATTCATGAGATTATACTGATTATGTCCAAACGCATAAAACACACTGATGATTTAATCGTGGATTGAACGCGACACAACCTAGTTTAACCTTACCATTATCATTATTATCAATAGAAGCACGCAAAGGAACATATGTACTCAAAATGTTTTGCAAAACCATGATTATACAATATAAATTTATAATAAGAATACAAATCAATTTTTTTTATTTATAACATAATACATTTGTTATTCTAACGTTATTTATATTCATTTATTCCAAATCACTATTTTTCATAATAAACAATTTACTATATCATAAAAATATTGTAAAATTTTATGACCTCCACTATCACCTATTTGTGTCATGTGTATTAATAAAAGAACTAAACTTTTTTTTAATTCTAAACTTAAATAAAAACTATTCAGAATTTTATTAATTAATACATCACTCGTATGTAAAACTATACCACCAACCATATCTAAACTTGGTAATGTTGAACTTATTTTTTTTACAATAATTTCTCCCTGTTCTTGATTTAAATATTTTGAGTATTTTTCAATATACGTTGGACAAATTGAATTCATTTTTAAATTTGAGACAACTAAATCATTTTTTATATTATATAATTGAGGATTTAAACTATTACATCCCAATAAAGATATTAATAATACTGACAACTTTAACATTTATATTATAACATTAATAATACCATATTTTTAAGTATTTAATTATTAGTATTAATTATATCAACCTGATATTATAGTTTTAACTGATTTTACACCATTTATTTCTTCGGTTATTGTTATAATTCTTTTTCCATTTTCAAATCTTGTACTTGATCTTGACATAAAATTTATTGGATTATTGGAAATATGTATTTCTTGTCCCATATTACTAAAATTCATATTATTAAAATTCATATTCATTTGAGAGAATATTTCTTCAAAAATTTTATTTGGATTTATTTCTCTACGAAATACTGCATTGTTTTGACCACAATTTATCTTGTTAATATATTTCTCTTTATTTGTTAAAATTTCATAAGCTTCTGATATTTCTTTAAATTTTTTTTCAGATTCTTCTTTATTATTTGGATTTTTATCAGGATGATATTGTATTGCTAATTTTTTATAAGATTTCTTTATTTCTTCTTCCGATGCATTATTATTTAAATTTAGAATTTTATAATATTTATCAAACATTATTATAAATAAAATATATTATTTATATTTAAATGATATTACTATATTTTGTTATTAGCTATATTATTAATCCTACTAAAATTTTTCTTAATATAGAAAAACCTAACAAATTTATTACTCATACTGGAATTACATTAAAAAATAATAATCAAGAAATTAGATATGATTTTAGAGCATTTAATGATAATAGAGATTATATAACAACAATAGAAACTCGTAAAAATATATCAGAAATATTTCCTGGTTTAAATAAAAAAATAATACAATGTATAGGCTGGAACAAACACAAAGAAATAGAATTTTACTATTGTAAAGATATATATTTAGGAACATCTAATTATAGTATTTATGAGATTTATAAATTAGAAAAAAAATTACATAAAAAATATATATTAGGAATATATGATTGTAGACATTATGCTAATGAATTTTGTAAAATTACTTTAAACAAAACTATCCCTATATGGAACTTAAAAAAATTATTATAAATATATTATTTTAAATTGATTTAAAATAATAATTTCATCTTTATATGTAATTTATAAAATGTTTTCCTATTTATTTAATTATCAAGCTTATGATCAAAAATTTAATTATATTAAATACAAAGATATCTTAGAGAATATTCCAGATAATACTTCTAAAATTGTTAATCAATTATTTACAGATCATGACTTAATTAATTCTTTTAAAAAATATATTAAACTTGCTCAAAAAACTAAATATATTGTTTCTTTATCTGGTGGAGTTGATTCAATGGTTATTATTACTATTTTAAAATATTTAAAATGTGATGTTATTGCTTGCCATATTAATTATAATAATAGAAAAGAAACTAATTTTGAAGAAGAATTTTTAAAAAAATGGTGTGAATATAATAATATTAAAATATATATTAAAAATATTCAAAATATTACTAGAGGTACTGTTAAACGTAGCACTTATGAATTAGAAACTAGAAATATTAGATTCGATTTTTATAAACACGTTCTTAAAAATGAAAATTCTGATTGTATTCTATTAGGACACCATAAAGATGATATTGTTGAAAATATTATTGCCAATGTATGTAGGGGCAGAAATTTATTAGATTTATCAGTCATTAAAGAAAATACTATTGTTAATAATATTAATATGTCTAGACCAATGATTGATTTTTATAAAGACTCTATATTTTGTTTCGCTCATAATAATAACATACCATATTTTAAAGATACTACACCTAATTGGTCTGTTAGAGGTAAATATAGAAATAATATTAGTGTTAACTTATGTGATACTTTTGGAGATAATTATAAACATAATTTAATACAATTAGGCAAACAATCTGATGAATGGAATGAACTAATTACTAAAACTATTACTCAACCATTTTTAGACTCAATTATTTATAAACATAAATGTGTTGAATTTAATATTAAAAATTATTTAGATTACCCTTTATGTTTTTGGAATGTTATTTTTGCTAAAATATTTTATAAATATGGTATTAATTCACCATCTAAAAAAGGTGTTATTACATTTATGAATTCAATGAAAAATATTAATAAAGTATCATTATCTAATTATTGTGAATGTAAAATCAAAAATTATATTGTCACTATTAATTTTAATATATCTTAATATTAAATTTAAATTGATTTAAATTTATTTATATTTTTTATTATTATTAAAAAATATAAAGTTTATATTAATAATAATTTTATGTATACCAATACAATTATAAAAAAAAGAATAAATAAAGAAATAGAAAATATTGAAAAATTAAAACATGTATATAATATTGATTGTAAACACAATAATGAGTTCTATAATTTTTATAAATACATCAAAATTAAACATTATTCAATGATAGACCACATTAATAACAAAGAAACTATGTATATAGATATTATTAATGATTATGTGAATATAATTACATTGATTATTCCAAACGATTATCCATTTAAACCATATAAAGTAGATAAATTTAAATTATCTAATATAGAATGGTCAAAATATTTAGTTAGATTATGGAGTATTATTGTAAAACTAAATTGTAAAATATTATATTACTTTTATATTATACAATATATTAATAAACCATTATTTTTAAATTGTAGTGAAAAAAACCTTAATTGTTTTTGCTGCTCTAGTTCTTGTTGCTCAGGTAATTGGAGTCCTTCATGTAGAATATCAAATATAATAAATGAATATATTGAAATTAATTATATAAAAAATTACAGTAAATTCTATAAAAATAAAATGTTAAATTCTCTGTATGATAATTTTCTAGAAAAATTCAAATTACCAGAAGAATTATTTGAATTAATAGTAAATAAAATAATAATTGATTAAGTTAATAATTATTATATAAAAATTTATATAATAATTATTAAATCGCGTGCGGGATGATTTCCCCGCTAATTATTAAATCGCGTCCTTTGCACCACATTCTAGTATGAATCATCAAGAGTATAATTATTATCATTATCATCTCTATAAATAAAATTATGTATTTGTTGTGTTAACCAAATATGATATTTTTGAAGATTTTTATAATCACGATTTTCAGTACCTCGAGCAATAGTTGAATGCATTGGATCAGCCCATAAAGGATCTAATATATCACAGTGTCCATGTTCATCAGATTCAATATATTCAATATTTAGATCACTTTTTAATTTTAATAAATTACGTATATTAAGACGAAATGCAAATACAAATGGTGTATAAAATGGATCTAAAGACCATTTATAAGATTTTTCAGCAGTAATAATTAATAAATCTTTTAAATATAATAATTTATCATTATTTTCAATATTATTAAATATATTTACTAATTTACTATTATCAACTGGATCTAAAAATATTGATTTATTTATATTTTTAAAATTATTAATAAGATTAATAATATTAACACATCCAGAAGAATGTGAAATTGGTATAATAGATGAGTATTTGTTTTCAATATCTTTAATATATTGGTTACATGCTATAAAATCATTTGGTAAAACAGAAACAGAATATTTATAATCTACTAAAGAACTAATAAAATTATTATATAAATCACCGGGTATTAAAGAATTACCTCCTGTAAAAAAAAGTAAACAATCAAGATTCTCTCTTTTAATATTTTCAGGTTCATAAATTTTTATAATTTTATCATTATATTTTTTTTTATAAATATTTGCTGGATAACTAAAAATATAACAATTTACACGTTCTATTATAAATAAAACTATTATAAATAATTTCATTATTTAATAATAAATAATTTGTGTTTATATTTTAATCAATAAAACATTTATCACATTTTGCATTACCATTAATTATACTATAGTTTTCAATTAACTCATTATTTCTATATAAAATATTTACATTAAAATCTAATAAAACTTTATTACAAATATTACACTGTATAATATTTACTATATGATAATATTCCCAAATTAATTTTCTTATATCAAGTGGTAAATATAAATTATTATTTCTACTAATATTATATATAAAATATTTAATAGTAGATAAAGTTATCATTATAAATACAATATAAATAAAATATAAAATAAAATATAAATATAATTCTATAATAAATTTTATATGGAAAAATATATTTTTAAAAATAATAATTATGAGAGAATTAAAGAAGAACTTAATACAAATGGATATATTATATTAAGAAATATATTAAATGATGATGAAATTCAAGAATATAAAAATGAATTTTTTAATTGGTATAATAATGTTACTGATTTAAAAAAATTACATAATATTATTGAATATAATGGAATTTTTAAGTTTCATGAAGTAGGTAATCAAAGGTTTGCCTGGTTAGTAAGAACTAATGAAAAAATTATTAATATTTTTAAAGATTTATGGGAAACAGATGAACTAGTTACATCATTTGATGGTGCATGTTATTATCCTACTGATTATATATGTAGTGAAAGATATTGGACACATACTGATCAATCTTCTAGAAAAAAAGGTATTCATTGTTATCAATCATTTATAAGTTTAACAAATAACGAAGAGAGAACTTTACAATTATACAAAGGTAGTAATTTATTACACGAAGATTATTTTATAAAAATGAATATTGATAGTCCAAGTGATTGGAATATAATTGATCCTAGTTATATTAATAATATAATTAATACACAAGTTAATTTAAAAGTAAATGCAGGTGATTTAGTTATTTGGGATTCTAGAACGTTTCATCAAAATTTGTGTGGTAATCAAGATTGTCAAGAAGAGAGATTAGTACAATATTTATGTTATTTACCAAAAAATGGTGCTGGTAATACTATAGATGAACAAAATTATAGAAAACAATGTTTTAAAAATAAAAGAACTACATCACATTGGCCATATCCTATATATCCTGTTAACCGTCAACCTGAATTATACAATTCTTATAGTATAGATAAAATATATATTGATTACAATTCATTACATCCTCCTAAATTAGATGATCTTAAAGAACAAATTGAAAAATTATTATAAAATACTTAACATTATTATTGTTGTTATTATTAATATGTATATTTCATTATTATTATTATCATTATCATTATTATTATCATTATTATTATCATTATTATTATTATTATCTAAATTGAGGCTATTTTTTATTTTATTTTTATATTTATATAATAATAATCCTAATATTATTCCAATTAAAGCACCTATAAATGTTTGCATTTCAGTATGACATTTAAATAATATACGAGAATACATTATAAATATTGTTAAACATATTAATATTAAACAACATAAAATATTAATAACATTATTATTTTTTTTATTATCTAACAATAACATTATACCTAGAGTTGAAAAATAAGCTACAGATTGAGAATGTCCAGAAGGCATACCATATGATTTTGGTTTTAATGGATTACATGGTGCAAAATTACAACAATTTTTAGCTCCATTTGGTCTAATTCCTTTACCTAACAATGGTATATTATTTTTTCCATATATTTTTTCAAAAATATAATATTTTAATAAATAATTTAACCTATTATTAAAAATAAATCCCAAAGTAAATATTAAAAAATCTATATTTAAAGTAAAAAAATAACTAAAATATAAAGTTAATAATATTATTTTATCAAACGCTCGTGCAATATTTAAAATACTATTCATAATATATAATAATAATATAAAAATAACATTTCTTATTATTATAATGCTTATAACTAATAACTACATTAAAATATTATATAATTTTATGTTATCAGGTATGCCTAGTTTAATTAGTAATCCTATTAATAAAAATCCTTTATCGTCTGTATTTATTGTCAGTCCTTATTCTACTTATATTAATTATAAATTAAATAATGATGAATATAATAAAATAAATGAATTTATGAATAATAATAACAATAATAATAGTAACAATAATTTTAAAATTATTCCAACAGAAATTATTAAAAATACTAATCTTGATTATTTCTTAAGTATTAATATTTATAATTGTACTAGTCCATTATTTGATTTTTTAAATAATAAAAATTCTATTAGATGTGAAATTAATACATATGTATGCAATAAAGATAACTTAAAAGGCACATTAATATTAGATTATGTATCTAATATGTTATCATTAGATCCTGTTAATTTATTTAAAAAATCTAATAATATAGAATTTCTTAAAAAAAATAATATTATTAAAGGTTATGCTAATAATAAAAATTTTAATTTAAAATTTAAATATAATATTAATAAAAATTTTATTAAAAATAATAAAATTAGTTATGAATTAGTTAAATTTACAGACATTATATATTATACATCTGGTATTTATGATAAAGTTTTTTATGATTCTTTATTTATTGAAAATGATATTATTACATCACTAAAACATGATATTAAATTTAAATTTCTTGATTATGAATTTAAAAATGAAAATCTACATTCGGTTTTTTATTTTAAAAATAAAATTAATTTTATGGGTGTTATGTGGGCTAATATATTTAATGTTCATTAGATATTATTATTTATAAAATAATATAAGTTAAACATATATTATTTTATAGTATATTAAATAATATGGTATTTATTTATTACAATACTTATAAAAAATTTAATGTTTTTACTACACCTAGACCTATTTACAATTATCCATTATTATTAAAAAATAATAATTCTAATTATTATAATAATAAATTCTATAATCCTATTATAGGATCTTCTATTGGTGTTCCTCTTAATATATTACAATATATATTTACTTATACCTATTTTAATGAAAATATTGTAAATAGAGAATTATTTATATTACAAATTGCTATTGGTATATTTACATATGGAACTGATAGATTTCTTGATGCTTTAGATTATACTGATAATCTAAATAATAATCATATTTATTCTCAAGATAAAATTGATTATTATAATTATCTTATTAAAAATACCTATTTTAACGTATTTATTATATTTTCTAGTTTTATATACATTAATAATATTATTAAAGATAATATTGAAACACATCCATTTATTTATGCTATAAGTTCTACTTTATTTTACAGAAATTTTAAAGAAAATTTTGGTGAATTTAAATCTTTATATATTGCTATATTTTGGACATTAGGGGCTGTTATATTACCATGTGTATTATATGAAAATAATTATGAAATACTCTATCATCCTAATATATATATGCCTAATTTTTTTTTAATGTTTGCATCTAGCAATGCATTAGATATTAAAGACATTGATGAAGATAAAAATAATAATATTTATACATTACCTGTTATAATTGGTAAAAAAAATACTCTATTATTAAATAATCTTTCATATATTATCGCATTTTCTATTTATTTTACTAATTTTCTGTATTGAAATATATGTATAAACCAGATAATATTGTAAAAATTCCAAAAATTTTTCTTAATATGTTTATATCTAAATTTATATTTATATATGAAGAAAATAAACTTGCTATTGTAAAAATTAACGCCATATATAATCCTGCTTTAAAATCTCCCAGTCCTTTTTTATAAAAATTTATTGCAGCAAATAATCCTATCGGTGGAAGTAACATATATAATGATGTCGCTATACGGTCTTTTATTGATGGAAAAATACTAAAAAAAGTTAATAATGGAACTATTATTATTTCTGCTCCACCTCCTATAAATCCTGCAAATATACCACTTACTAATCCTGTTATAGTTAGTCCAAATAAATTATTCATTATTTATATATATATTATTTAAATATTTAAAAGTATTAAAATAATATAATTATATTTATGGATAGACAATGCACAAGTCCTATTACTGTTTTAGATACTAAATTAGATTATACTCCTCATATTATTATTATTTTTTCAATCTTTCTTACTATTTGTTTTGCTTATTATTTTAAATGTTAGCTTTTATATATTTATTAAAATATATTAAAGTAAAAATTTTATTATTTATAAATGAAATTTATTTTATTTATTTCAATTATAAATAATATTTTTGCTGATTTGGATCATTCTTTTTCGGGTGATCATAGTATTAGTGATGGACATTCTATTGATCATAATAATATTATTTCACATTATGATACTGGATTTAATATTAAATATATAGGAACATCATCTTTAATAAAATATAAATTATTTCAAAATTTTGAAAATGAAGTTGAAAAAGATTTTGTCTTAGATAAAATAAATTATAATTATACTATTGATGTATATTTAAATAATATTAACGTTAATGATGATAATAATAATTATTTAAATTGTTTGTATTATTCTAAAATATATAATAATTTCAATTATACTATTTTAGATTTTTCTAATATTTCATTTACAATACCATTTAAAGTTATTAATTCTAAATGGACTTATTGTTCTAAAGAATTTAATGAAAATAAAGAATATAATCTAAATACTATATTAAATATTCCAATTCTTATTATTACTATTATTACTTTAATTATTGTTATAATTATTATAAGTATATCTTGTGGAATAGTAAGATATCGTTCTATTGCACATGTTCACACATTCACAACCAATGTCCCTAATCATAATAGTGGAATATCTACTCAAGAATTACATCATATTCATACTTAACTTTATAGTTTTATCATATATACTAATTTATATTACAAATATAAATTATTATATATTTAAATCTACATCATCACAATTCTCTTCCTATTAATTCCTTTTTTTACTTTGTTTTCTTTTTTTACTTTGTTTTCTTTTTTTACTTTGCTTTCTTTTTTTACTTTGCTTTCTTTTTTTACTTTGCTTTCTTTTTATTGTTTTTCCACTAGCTATTCCACTAGTTATTGTATTCGGCATACCATTAAAAAAAGTTGGATTTGCTAAGTCTACAAATATAGAAAGATTTTTCTCTGCATGCCTATATTGTTTGCATGCTTTATCTAATCCTTTTCCTTTATTATTATCAGCTAAACTAATTATTGATCTATATTTATTTTCTAATATATCAGGATTATGTTTATATTTTGTTTCTAATTGTTTAGCTAAATTTTGAAGTTGTATGTAATTTATATTTAAAAAACTCTCATTTTCTGATAAACCTAAAATTTGTTTAAATTCTTTTACATCTTCATCTATATCTATACCATCTATTGGACCAAACTCAAATTTCTCAAGTTTAGGTGTTTTGCGTTTACTACTCCTACTACTCCTCGTTTCCATCACTATATATATAATATATATATTATTTTTAGTCTACATCATCTATATTAACAGAACTATTCATGTCAGGCATTCCACTGGGCATTCCAGCAGGCATTTCTGATTGCATATTAGCCATAAGTTTTTCTTGAAGGGGTTTCATTTTTTCTTGTAATTCTTTAGATTTTTCATCATATTCTTCTTTAGATGCTTGTTGGTTAGAATCTAACCATTTTGTACTTTCTTCAATATATTCTGTAAATTCTGTTTTTACATTTTCATCAATTAAAGAAGCAATTTTTTCATCATTTAGAGTTGATTTAAATTGATATAATAAATTTTCATAATTATTACGAGATTCTATTATTGATTTTATTTTTTCATCTTCTTCTTTAAATTTTTCAGCATCTTCTAACATTTTATCAATATCTTCTTTTGAAAGACGTCCTTTATCATTGGTTACTTTTATTTCATCTGATTTACCAGTAGATTTTTCACAAGCAGATACAGTTAAAATACCATTAGAATCTAAATCATAACTTATTTCAATTTGTGGAACACCACGAGGCATAGGTGGTATTCCATTTAATGTGAATTCACCTAATTTATTATTATCTTTTGTAAACTGTCTTTCACCTTCAAAAACTTGAATTGTTACAGCTGGTTGATTATCGGCATATGTACTAAATGTTTGTGATTTTTTAGTAGGAATTGTTTGATTTCTCTCAATAATTTTTGTCATTACGCCACCACTAGTTTCAACGCCTAATGATAGTGGAGCAACATCTAAAAGAAGTAAATCACTAATTTTTTTATCTTTAGTTCCACATAATAAAGCAGCTTGAACAGCAGCACCATAAGCAACAGCTTCATCAGGATTAATTGTTTTATTTAATGATTTACCATTAAAAAAATCACTAAGTTGTTTTTGAATTTTTGGAATTCTAGTAGAACCACCAACAAGAACAACTTCATGTATATCAGATTTACTTATTTTTGAATCTTTAATTACTTTTTCAACAGGATCAAATGTTTTTCTAAATAAATCACCACATAATTCTTCAAATCTTGCACGAGTCATATTACTAGTATAATCAATACCATCAAATAAACTATCAATTTCAATGGATGCTTGTGTACTAGATGATAATGATTTTTTTAAATTTTCACAAGCACTTTTTAATCTTTTCATTGCTTTTTTACTTTCAGTTAAGTCTTTTTTATTTTTTCTTTTAAATTCTTGAGTAAAATGTTGTACTAGACGCAAATCAAAATCTTCACCACCTAATCTTGTATCTCCTGCAGTTGCTTTTACTTCAAAGACACCTTCATCAATTGTAAGAAGTGTTACATCAAATGTTCCTCCTCCCAAATCATAAATTAAAATATTTCTTTCTTTTTCTGTTTTATTATCTAATCCATATGCAATTGCAGCTGCAGTAGGTTCATTTATAATTCTTAAAACTTCTAAACCAGCAATAGCACCAGCATCTTTAGTAGATTGTCTTTGTGAATCATTAAAATATGCAGGAACAGTAATAACAGCTTTTTCAACTTTTTCACCTAGATATTCTTCGGCAATTTCTTTCATTTTAACTAAAATCATAGAAGATATTTCTTCAGGTTGAAAGTTTTTTAATTCATTTTTATACATTGCTTGAATAATTGGTTTATTATTTTTATCTATAACTTTAAATGGAAAATGTTTTATATCATTTTGGGTTGCAGAATCATTATAATTTCTTCCGATTAAACGTTTAGCATCAAATATTGTATTTTCGGGATTTTGAGTACTCTGATTTTTAGCAGAGTTACCTATTAACCTTTCATTATCAGTAAATGCTACATATGATGGTGTTGTTCTTGAACCTTGATCATTTGCAATAATTTCACATTGATCATTTTTCCATACTGCTACACATGAATAAGTTGTACCTAAATCTATACCTATTGCTGCCATATAATAATTAAAATATAGTGTTCTTTTTAAATATATTTAAAAAATAATTTTTATACAAATATAATATATGTATTCATTATCTTTTGAAAGTAAAAAAAAAATAAATAATAATATTGATCATAAAAATAATAAAATGGTTTTAATTGAGAAAAATATTAAAAAAAGTAATACATTCAAGACTATAGAATTAAATAAACTAGAAGAAGTTATTGTAGATGAGGCAATATATAAATCACAAGAATTTACTATTCCCAAATTAGTTAGACAAAATGCTTTTTATTATGAAGATAGTGCAGATTTATTATAATATTTTAAATAAAATTGAAAAGATTATATAATTATTATTTTAATTAATAATAATTATGTTATCAAATATAGAACATAATAATGTTAATAATGTTTATAATGATATAGCAGATCATTTTAATGTTACAAGAGTTAATAAATGGCCATGGATTACAGAATTTATTAATAATTTTAAAAAAAACTCTCTTATAGTAGATTTAGGTTGTGGAAATGGAAGAAATATGGACTATAATAATTTAAATTTTATAGGTGTTGATAATTGTTCTAAGTTTGTTGATATTTGTAAAAGTAAAAATTATAATGTTATTAATTCTAATATTACTTCTGTTGATTTAGAAAGTAATATAGCAGATGGAATTATATGTATTGCTGTTTTTCATCATTTATCAACTGTTGAACATAGAATAGATGCATTAAAAGAAATGAGACGATTACTTAAACCTGGTTGTAAATTACTACTTTCTGTGTGGTCTATTAATCAACCTTATAAAACTAAGAGATCATTTAGCTGTTATGGTAATAATATTGTTATTTGGAATTCATATAATAAAAAATATGAAAGGTATTATTATATATTTAAACTTGATGAAATTAAAAATTTATTTAAGTCTACTGGTTTTACAATACTTAAATATGAATATAGTTGTGGAAATGAAATTTTTACACTTTTAAAGATTTAAATTAAAATTGAAATGTTTTTTTTTATTTTTATATATTTTAAAATTCAATATATGAACACTGTAGAATTAAAAATTCATGAATTAAATGAAAATAATAATGAAAATAATATTAATTACTTAAAAAATTATCTATTAAATAAAAAACCAATTGGTTATAAATATACTAAGGGAAGCGATACTTTATTTTATACAAATATCTATGAAATTGAGAAATATTTTATTTATGTTGATAAATTTATTGATTTAAATAATATTAATTTTAACAATATGAATATTAAAATTAATAATCTAGAAAAGAATATTTATAATAACAATAAAATTTCACTCTCTTTTCTAAATAAATTTTACTATTTAGAAAAAAAAAATTTAAATATTAAGAATTATTTAATAAAAAAAATAAATTATTTAGAAAAACTTAATTTTTATCTAAAAAAAATTTTTATAAGTAATCTTATTTTAATTTTCAATTTTTCAATTATTTTTGTATCTATTTATTATTTGGGTGTAAAAAATGTATTTAATGATATAATTTTATTTATTTATAATACATTTTATCTTATTTATTTTATTACATATAATTATTTAATTATAATTCTTTTAATATTATTATTTTTACAGAAAATTTTTAAAATATTTTAAAAATTTTTAATATTTTCAATATTTTCAATATTTTCAATATTTTATTTTTTTATTGCGTATTATTATAAAAATGAGCAAGAATGTTATTTCTGAGTTAGGTGCAGGTGAACAAGAAGCTCTTGTTTCTGCACGTCTAGGTGATCTTAGAAAAAAAGTTAATGCTGAGTCATGGTCTGATAATATGGAAAAGTTAATTGCTGATTGGGGAGAAAAAGCTGCCGGTTTAAGATTTATGCATGCTTATTCAGGTGCTAGATGGAAAAAATTTGCTAATAATTTAGCTATAAGTGGTATAATAGTTACTAGTTTTGCATCATCTGTATCATTAGTTGCTACTAGTCTAGAAGATGAAGAAAGCAAAAATGCTGTTTTATTCGGTGTTGGTGGTATAGGATTAATTTCTGCTTTAATTCAATCCTTTAAAAAATTTTATAATGCTGAAGAAAAAGCCGCCGATCATTCTTCAGTATCTAAACAGTTTGGTTCTTTTTATAGATATATTACATTACAAATGAATATGTCTAGAGAAGATCGTGATCCTTCTGATGTTTTAACTGCATATGCATTAAAAGAATATGAAAGATTACAACAAGATGCACCTAATATTTCTGGCGCAGCTATTAAAGCTTTTAAAGATAAATTTTCTAATGGTGAACAAGCTATACCTGATATAGCTGAAGACAAATTTGTTATTCATGTAACTAGACCATCAAACGTTGAATTAGTTGATAAATCAGTACCTGTTTTAGATAATAAAATAAAAAAAGAAAAAGTTGATTTTAATAAACCATAAATAGATTATTAATAAATTTAAATTAATTAAAATTTAAATTTATCTTAGAGAATTCTAGGCCCATAAAGCGGCATTGCTTTTTTATATTTTAATTATCTATCTACCAATATCATCTATTTACATAATTAAATTTTTTTATTTATAAAGTATTAGATAAATAAACTATTAAATAACTTAAAATAGATAAAAACTCTAATTTATAATATAAATTATTATTTTTTTCAATTTTATTCATTAAATTCAATGCCGATTCTGTATAATATAAATAATAATATGCAAATAAAAAAGCACTATTAAATATATCATTAGGATAATTATATATAAATGGTACTATAAAACTTGCTATTTCACTTATTGCTACTGATAACAATGGATTATTTGGCAATAATGTACATACTGTAATTGCTCTTGATGTTCTTACTAATGGAATTAAATACATAATTAATATATTATTTTTTTATAATATACTAATTATGTATTTAAATTACAATTAAATATATATTTATTTGATTAATCTTACATTGTCTATTTTTACTTCTAATGTAAATGTAAAGTCTTCATTTATATTATTTATTAAAATGTTTCCATAATTATCTATTATTTTAATTTTAAAATTTAATAAATTTATTAAACCATCATAAAATCTACTATGATCATTTCTAGTTTCATTATTTGAATAAATTTCACTTACATAATAATTTGTATTTATATTTGCTTTTGTACAATTTATTTTAGCTAGAATTTTCTGTGTAGACATATTACTTTCAAAAAATAATTTATGTGTCTCTATTATATTTGATTGATATTCATCAAAACAAAAAAAAAGTTCAGTAGTACCTTTATTACTATAATTATATGGCGATATAATTTTATTATCTGTTGATTTATAATAATTACTATTTTTGTTATATTTAAAACCTAAAATAGTTGCTAATGAATAATTTGGTATATAATTTGTTTTAAAATCTAATGAAAAATAAGAATAATCAGCACCATTATAACTACTGCTTAAATCAAAACAAATTTTATTAGAATTTTTATCTATTGAAAAAGTTAGATTTTTTAAAAAGCCGCTATATGATGAATTATAAAAATATTTTGTATTTAAAAAATCTTCTAATAATTGTGGATCATCATAATATCCATCGTCTATTTCTATATTATATTCATTACAATTATCATTAGTAGTAAATTCCTTTATAATAAATTTATTATTTGACTTTATATTACTTATTAAGAATGGTTTTTTTATATTTATAGATGATAATTTTATTCTACTTATATTTATTATAGGATTTGATAATATAAATGTACTGTCACCTGGTGATGTTTCTATTTCTAAATTGTTTTTTGATCTAAATTTTGTATCAAAATGTAGATAATTGTAAATATTATAATTTTCTATTTCATTTTTATTTTTTTTTATTAATTTATAGTCATTGTAATTTTCTAATTTAGAATTATTTATTATTTTATTTTCTAGTGACTTATTTTCTTTATCCTCATCATCTTCATCATCCTCATCATCCTCATCATACTCATCATCCTCATCATACTCATCATCCTCATCTTCTTGTTCCTGATATTCTTCATTTTTTTCAATTTCAATATTTGTTTTATAATCTGGCAAAATTTTTTCATTATAATTAAAATTTATTTCATCTATCAATCTATCTTGTATATTATTTAAAAAAGTTCTCATATTATCATTATTAAAAAATAATGTTTTACTTAAATTTAATACTTTATTTAATACTTCTTCTTTTGTATAGTTATTATTCAAATCTAATAACTCTAATAATTCTTCGGTAGTATAATTATTTAAATTTGTATTATAATTTTCTTCCATAATAATAATTATATAATAAAAACATTTATTTATTAAATCGTGATAAATATATTTCATTTAAAAATCTTATATAATTAAATTTATAATTTTTGAATGTAATATGACTCGGTAATTTTTGGATACCCTGACCTCTTTTACAATGCGAACGTGTTTTAAACAATAAATTTTCTAATTCTTTAATTATAAATAATTCATAACTAGTTAAATCTTCTATATCTATTCTATAATTAGATTTATATGTATATCTATTATAATTATTATCATTATATATTTTATATTTATTTTGTAAATCTAATTTATTTTTAATAATTCCAAATCCTTCTATTTTATTTTTTGTATTATTCATTTCTATTACTATTATTTTTTCATTTGGTAAAATTTTATCACATATTTTTATTGGTATAGAATAAATACAATTTATATTATTATTAATTCTAAAATTTTTATTTTCTTCAAATGTGTTTTTATTAAATCTTGTTACTGTTATATTTAACATTTGTTTTTTAATTTATTTTTACTTTTAATAATATCAATTTTTTAAAAATATTATTAAAGATTTATTATTTTAAGTATATCAACTATTTATATCAGTGTTATTATTTTTTAAATAATATAAACCTAATTCTACTGTTTTTTTATTTTTTAACTCTTCTTTAATTACATTTATTCTCTCATTTTTATCAAAATCAATTAATATTTTATTATTTATACTATCTATAAATTTATATTCAAGTATTTTATTAAAAATACTTTTATCATTTTCATCTAAATTTTCTATATTTTTTATATGATTTATAATAATAAATCCATTTACATTTGATATATTTAAATTTAAAGATTCATTAATTATCGGTACTTCAATAATTAAATAATTTATATTTTGTACATATTTTATTTGTTCTGTTATTTTTCTAATACTTGAATCTTTATCTTGAAACAAATCAAAAATTATATTTTCAATAATAGTTGAATTGTATTCATCTTTGTATTTCTCTCTCATTTTATCTCTTATTTCTTGTTTTAAAAGTGTATAATTATTATTATATAATGTATTTAATGTTTCATCTAATTTATTTTCATTTATATATAATAAGTCGTTAACGTTTAAATAATCTTTATATTCTGATTTTAAAAAATTTATTATTATAGTTCTAACATTATTTAGATATTCTCCCATTTTATTAAATATAATATTTAATAATAGTTTATATTTAATATTATATTAAATATTAAATATTATTAATGAATAATATATTTACTATGACTATTATTTTTAATATTCTATATGATATTCTAATTGATTTATACAAAAGAATTAAATATCTATTATATTTTATTACATTTCTTAATTTATTAACAATTAATTATATTTCATACAAAATTAATAATACATATAATAAAACATTATTAAGATATTTATATAGTAGTATTGTATATAATGGTTGTGTTTTAATTAAAATTGTTCAATGGACTGTAAGTAATTTAGATATTTTAGAACCATATGATACTTTTATATATAATTTATTTTCTTCATTTTATGAAAATTGCCCTATTCATGATTTAAGTCATACTTTAGAAATAATGAAAAAAGAATTAGATATGGAAACATATTCTTCGATAATTATAGATGAATATTATACTATTAAATCTGGTTCTATAGCACAAGTTTATAAAGGTAAATATAAAAATAAAGATATTGCTATTAAAATTGTTCATCCTGATATTGAATATCAGGCCATATATCCTATATTATTTTTTAAAGTTTATAATTATTTAACTAGTAATATTTCATTTTTAAATAAATTTTCTATTATTTTTTTATTAGATACATTTTTTACTAATTTAATTAATCAATTTGACTTAACTAAAGAATATAATAATATGAAATATTTTTATGATGAGTTTTTAGATAATAACTATGTATTGATACCCGAGCCTATTACGTGTAGTAAAAATGTATTAATTATGTCTTATATTGAAGCTTATCATATAAATGATATAGATATTAATTTATGTAATAAATATAAACTTGTTTGTTTATTAGCTTGTTTTTTAAAAGATAATTATTTTCATAAATCTTATTTTCATTCAGATTTACATGATTCTAATTGGAAAATATTACCTTATAAAAACTTTTATAAACTAGTTATTTATGATTATGGTTATATTAGTAAAAATGAAAAAGAATATCAAGAATTATTTAAAGATATTTTATATAAAAATGATACGTTTGATATATCTGGTTTAGTAAGTATTTTATATGATTATTGTTATGATATTAAAATAGATAAACAAACTTTTATTAATAAATTTAACACATATTTAGATGATGAAAAAATCGTAGTAGAACCTTTTAGTAATGAAACTATGCAAAGTGTAATTATATATTTATATAAAAGTAAAATTAAATTGGATTCTAAAGTTTTTGAGTTATTTGTAAGTTCAATATTATTTAAAAAATATCTTACCGAATGGTTAGGTGCTTATAATGTCACTAATATTATGAGTAGTAATAATGCTATTAATACTGCTATAAATGCTATAGATTTCTGTCAAGAATTTAATATTTATAATGATTTAATTGGATATTACAAAACACACTATATAAATAATCCTATTCTCATGAAAAAATATGATTATAATAATTTATATTTAGATAATTTAGAAAAAGAAGGATTATTAAAATCTACATCTATTGATATTTAAATATATCCAATTCCATTACAATTTTTACACAGTACAAATTTAAAACCTAACCCATTTATTAAATTATTTTCTAATTGTTTATTACAAGTTTTCCAACCGGTTCCATGACATTCTAAACAAATAGATCCATAAAAATTATATACTACTTTTTTTTTTAAATTATAATCATTTACATGATAAATTAAATCATTAATAATTCCGTCATTATTCTTTATAAATCTATTTTCTTTAATAGCTAAATTTGTTATTCTTTTTACAAAAATTCTCATCATATTTTAGTTAATAGAATATTATATAAAAAAAATTGAATTAATTTTTCAATTTTTTTTAGTTTTTTACAATTATATTTTAATATTACTATACATTATGTATAATAATATTAATTATTATGATCTTTTTATAGATGAAGTAAATAAATCTATTCAATCTGGTAATATAACTTATATTTTAAATGCTATAAAAAATTATGAATCTTTTATAAGTGTTTATTATATCACATGGGCTAACAATATTATTCAAACATTAATAGAGGAAAATATGGAAAATATATCTATTAATTAAACAAAAAAAATATAATCTCTTGAAAAGTTTTCTATATATTCAAATTCTTTGGTAGTTAGATTAAAAAAATCGCATATTAGTTTATCTCTCGTTAATCTATTTTTATTTTTTAAATTTGGAAAATCTTTTATTTTTAATATATTTGGTATAAATTCAAATGATGATTTTTCTAAGAAATTCATTCTATAATTACAACACGAATATATAAATAAAATAAATTTGGTTGATAAAAAATATTGAATTATTTCCAATTCATCTATGTTATAATCTTTTTCTGAAATTATATAGTTGTCTCTTGTACTTATACCATATAGTCCTTCTTTATCTAAATAAGGCATTCCATACATTTTATGAGCTAATATTAATTTTCCATAATTTGTCTCATATTTTGATTTTATATTTGAATAATTTATTATTAATTCTGCTTTTAAATTATTCAATTTACATGTTTTTATATTTTTATATTTATAAATTTCACCTTCATTATCTGATATTTTTGTTTTATTAGAGGGAATATTTGTTTTCAAATATTTTAAAGTACCATAAATTTCTATATATTTTTCTATTTTATTTAAAACATTTATTCCATTTATTGGTATTGGTTTATTTTTTTTTAATAAATAATTTAAATATTCGCCCTCTATTTTATCGTAAATTTTTATAATTTTATTTTCTATATTACTTGTTACGTTATTTTTTATTAAAAAATAACATGTTGGAACTTCAGCTTGATAATTAAATTTTTTTGTACTTTCACCATTTGAAAAACATTTTATTTTTATAATTTCTAAATTTGTTAATACATTATATAATTTTACTTTATCTGGTTTTAACCATAAAGATGGTATTATTAAATTTAAATAACCATTATTATTTAATAATTCTAAACTTTTATTTATAAAATTTATATAAATTGTTTTACCATCATTTGTTTTTTTTAATATCTTATTTGATGGTGTTTTTATTTGTCCATTTATATTATATGGTGGGTTTCCTATTATAAAATCAAATTTTTTTATTGAATTATTATTTATTGATAAAAAACATTCATTTATAATATTTGAATTCTCTCCAAATAATATTTTTAGATAATTTACGTGTGGCATATAAATTTCTACCATAAATAACATATTTTTAATTATATGATTTTTACATTCTTCTTCATCTTTAAATTCATTTATTAAATTTTTCATTAATCTATTTAATAAATTTAAACTAAATATTCCTTTACCTGCACCTAAATCTAACCATCTTAATTCTTTATTTTTAAAATACTTTTCTGGAATTAAATCTAATATTTCATTTACTAAATTATCTGGTGTATAGACTATACCATAATTATTTCTAATTTCTTTTGTAATTCCTTCTTTACTATCCATTAATAGTTGTTTCTTTTTTTTATTCTCTCATATTACATAATTTTTCTACAAAAAAAAATTTTTTTTCTTTTTCTATATTATTTTAATTTTTCTATATTATTTTTATTATCAATAATTTGTTTAATAATATAATTTTTGTTACTAATAACAGAATTAATAATTTCTTTATAATGGGGTCTTATTTCAAAATGAGGACTATCTTTACAAGTAATTCTTTTATCATGAACTTGAAACCATGCAATTCTTTTTTTTTCATATAATCCATTATTTTTTCTAATTAATTCTGGATTATGGTTTTTAATAAACTCACTATTTTTTCTAAAATAGAATGGTAATTCTTCATTATATTTTATTTTAAGAAGAAATGATGTATATTTTGAGCTAGGTGAACTAAATGCCATTATTGGGTTATCTTTTATAAATTTTTTTAATTCTTCTTTATTTCCAAAAAATCCATTTAATTCTTCTTCTCCTTCTCTTGTTGCTGTATCTAATCTGTCTTCGCCTGGATTTGGACTTCCGCCAAAATCAGACCATAACGATGGGTTATTTCTTTCTTGTCCTAATAGAATATAAAGTACGCCTCTATAAAATGTTACTGGTAAAATTCCCGCTCCCATATTTATAATTTAAATATTTATAAATTTTTTTATCAATTTTTATTAAATAATTAATCTATTTTTAACATATATTATAAAAAAAAATAAGTTGCTTAACTATTTACTTATTTTTTTTTTATTTCTTCTCTATCTTCTTTTTACATCTGCTGTTTCTTAGAAGAATAATTATCCTCATATTTTGGTTTCATAATTGGAATTGACAAAATCACAGAAGGGCTTTCCTTTAGCGGTTCATAATCTGGATTATTTACTCGCTTGTGTGCATTTTTGTTTACGAGCAAAGGAAAGAACTTATTTCCCATATAAACAAACCTAGTTTGTGTATCTGGGTTTTTGATATCTTCCTGCAATGCACGGGAAGTTGGGTTGTCAAACCATTCATCGAAATGAACAAATGCTTCCCTCCTTCCCTTGGAAATATTCTTAACAAAATCCACTCGAAGAATTTTGCCAATATTATGATCAAGGAACTGACGCTTAATGTAAGCCTCGGTAATGTTTTCTTGAATAACTGGAATGTAAAGAGAAAGAACAGTCGACATTTTGTCTTGGAGAAGAAATAATAATATTAATAATGGTAAATATATAATAATCAATTTTTTTTATATCTAACAAAAAAATTGATTATTTTTTTATATTATTTTATTAAAATAAATTAAATTAAGTTAGATGAAAAGAAAATATAATGATAATAATTTATTATATATTTCTAATAATAAATATGATAATTTTGATATTAAATATTTTAATGAATTAGATAATAGTTATATTAAGATTTATAAAGGTATGCATAATAGTATTTTATTTAATGGTATTATATCGATTACTATTATTAATAAATTAATTCATGTTATTAAAGAAATTGTTACTAATTATAATTATAATTCTGTTTATTTACATATTTATTCTAAGGGGGGTTATATTAGTGCTTTAAATTGGTTTATAGAATTTAAGGATACTTATTATAATAAGGTTGAATTTATATCTATTATTGAAGAGGATTCTTTTAATGCGGGATTTTTATTAGCATCATTATGTGATTATAGAATTATAAGAAAAAATGTTATTTGTTATATGACACCTTTTACTACATATAATAATTATTTATATTGGGGTGCTTATAAGCAAAAATTAAATGATTTTGATGAATTAAAAAAAATTTTATTAAAAATTAAATATAAAGTATCTAATGAAAAAATGTTAAAATATTTACAAATTAATAATATTTGGGATAGTAAAAAAATGCATAAAATAGGTTTAATAGATGAAATAATTCAAAAATAAATTGATTAAAAATATTTTAAAATAATTAATATTATATTTAAATTATGAATAAAAATCGATTATTGGAATATTATAGTATTATTGATAGATATTCTAATGAATTATATTATTATTCTGATGATATAGATGTAAATAAAATAGAATATTTAAAAAATCATTATTATCAATTAATTAAATATAAAATCAGTATTGATCGTGAAAATATTTTACTTGGATTTAAAAATGTTCCATATATTTTATATATTTCTAGTAAATTAAATCCTGATTTACATTTATTATTTGATAGACGAAAAAATAAATTTTATATTAAATTTTATAAACCAATAAAATTAATTGAAGAATTGAGAGATGATGAATTTTATTATTATCATCTTTTAAATCGCAAAATAATTTATAATAATCATAATGATAATCATAATGATAATCATAATGATAATCATAATGATAATAATCATAATGATAATCATAAAATAATAAATATGAATTTTCGTAATGAAATAAAAAATAATAATTATAATAAATTAAATTATAATTATGATCATATTTGTTGTGTTATTTTATAATTTTTATAATTAATCATAATAACATTCCCATGATGCTATAAAGCTCCAATCTGAATTATTTATAGAAAATTTCCTACCATATTCATCTAATAATTGTATTTGTAATTTTTTTATATTTGTTGGTCCAAAATATTCTCTTATATGTTTATTAATATATAAATAATCTCCTGGAGCTGCACATGATTTAAATGCTGTTTTTTCATCTAAGCATGAACCTATATTAATTCTAGAAACTATATTTGGAGCTATATTAGATAGTGAAGCTATTGAAAAATAGTTACGACTACTACTTTGAAAATCATCTATTGAAATATATAAATATCTTGGATAATTCAAATTACATATAGTTCCATTGTAATGTCTATAATCTTTTACATTTATTACATTTGATGTATTTTCATTAATTTTATATTCATTTTTTATTGTATCTTTACCATTATTAATAATAGTTATTTCTTTTGTTCTAAATCCTAATTGCCATCCTAATTTTTGATATAATTCATTATCATAACATATTCCATTGTCTTTTAATTCTCTTATATTATTTACATTAAAATTAATTACTATTTTATTAATATTGTCACTTAATTTATAAGATGAATTATATGTAATATTTTCAATTTCTTTATATTCAAAAAATCCTCTACCTGATGTTTTATTAATATTAAATTTAAAACCTTTATTTAGAGTATTATCAACAAGTAAAGAATCTAGTATATTTAGTGTATTTTGTTTAGTAGGATCACTTTTATAAGAAGTTATTAAATTATTTATATTATTTTCAATTTGATTATTAATTTCAGTTTCTATATTTGCTGCTCTTTGTTTATAGCTTGTGAAATTTGTTTCGTATAAACCATCTTGTAGTTCTAGTTGAAAAGATATATCTACGTCTTGGCCATTATAAATTAATATATCTAAAACATTGTTATTTAATTTTGAACTTATATTATAATATGTTAGTGGTATTTCGATAGATGATATAGTCATTGTTATAGCATTTGTTATTGTTTCTGGTAATTCTATATAATAATTATTACTTTCATTATCATAATTTGGTCTAAATAAACTGTCAATTGTATAACTTTTTTTTATAATTGATCTATTAACTTTTTTATTATTTTCCAAAGTTGATTCATATTTACTGTTTTGATGTTTTATTAAAAAGTTGTCTCCATAATTATCTACAATATTTATATTTTTGTTATTATCTAATTTACTGTAATAATTTGTTGTTAATTTATTTTTTATATTATCTAAAAATATATATAGTTCTTCTTTTTTATTTTCACTTAAATCACTTTTGTTTATTTGTTCGTGTAAATCATTTGTTTTACTAATTATTTTTTCTTCATCATAATCTTTTGATAATTTTAAAAGATTTTCTAATTCAACTAATGTATATGTGTTTATATCTACGTTTAGTTTATCCATTTATTATATATAATTTCATATATTTAATTAAAAAAAATTGATAATAATATAAGTTTATTATGTTAATTAAATTTTAAATTTACTTTTAAATTAATAATGAATGATATTGAAGATTTTATTAAAGCTAAAAATTTGCTAGGTAAAAATTATTATAATAATATAGATTGTACTAAAATTGATTTTAAAAAAACTACTATATTATTTACAAATATACTTATATTTATTAAAGATAATCAAGATATTTATAACAATGATAGTAATAAATTTAATAAATTATTTCAACAAATTTTAAATAAAGAGATTAGATTATCTAAAATTGATAATTTTAAAAAATCTGTATTACTAAATATTTTTAATAATTTAATTATTAAAGATGATTTTGATATTTCTTTGCATTCTTATTTTGATCAATTAAAGTTATTATTACGTAAACGTCCAATGAGAAATATATCAGGTATTACATCAGTTACAGTTATATTACATCCTTTTCCGGATGGTCAAACTTTTAGTTGTAAACATGATTGTTTTTATTGTCCCAATGAACCTGCACATGCTGATAATAATTGGCAAGCACAACCTAGATCTTATTTATATTGGGAACCTGCTGTTCAACGTGCTAATCGTTGGAATTTTAATGCTATTAAGCAAATGTTTGATAGGTTAGATGGTTATTTTGCTAATGGTCATACTATAGATAAACTTGAAATTATTGTAGAGGGAGGAACTTTTACTGAATTTCCTATTCCGTATTTAGAGAGATATCATAGAGATTTATTTTATGCTGCTAATATTTATTCTAGTGTTAGGAGAATTTATCAAAATTATGATAATTTTGATATTGGAGATTTAGAACTTGATAAGCTGTCTAATATTCGTAAACCACTTTCAATTGAAGAAGAAATCTTAATTAATAAAACTTCTAATACTCATATTATAGGAATATGTATTGAAACACGGCCTGATGCGATTAATAATGAATGGCTTATACTTTTTAGAAAATGGGGTATTACAAGAATACAAATTGGTGTTCAACATACTGATAATAAAATTTTAAAAAAGATTAATAGAGGTCATACTATTGAATGTGCTCTTGAATGTATGCAATATTTAAAAGATAATTGTTTCAAAATTGATATTCATATTATGCCTGATCTTCCTGGTTGTACACCATATAAAGATAAAATTATGTTTGATTATGTTTATTCTATATTATGTCCTGATCAAATGAAAATTTATCCTTGTCAAACTGTACCTTGGACTAAAATTGAAAAGTGGTATAAACAAGGTACATATGTTCCTTATTTTGATAATAATCCTCAAGATTTAATAGATGTTGTTAAATATGCAATGGTTAATTGTCCTAATTGGATTAGATTACCCAGAGTAATTAGAGATATTCCATGTTCTACTTATGTTGAAGGTGGAAATAATATTGCTAATATGAGACAAATTATTGATAATATTTTAGATGGTAATAATGTTATATCTCATGATATTAGATCTAGAGAAATTGGAAGAAATTCTTCTTATTATAATAAACCTGCTAAATATAATATTTATAAATATTCTGCTAATAATGGTATTGATTATTTTATATGTTATGAAAGTTTAGATAGAAAAGCTTTATTTGGTTTTATTCGTTTAAGAATTGTAAATAAAAAAAATAATATGACTGAATTTCAAGTATTAAAAAATAAAGGTTTAATACGTGAATTACATGTATATGGTGATACTACTGCTGTTAATTCATATAAAAATATTGCCGCACAACACAGAGGTATTGGTTCTAATTTATTAAAAATTGCAGAAAAAATTACTATGATTAATAATTTACATGGTATTGTTGTTATTAGTGGTGAAGGTGTTAAAGGTTATTATGAATCTAGAGGATATTATGATGTTGATACATTTATGATAAAAAAATTTAATAAATTTTTAGTATACTATCATTATTTATTCCACTTTATTATCACCCATATAACTAAACAATTGAGAATGTACATCTACACTCCTACTTTTATCTTTAGTATATTCTTTATCATAGGTTACATTATTATTACTTGAATTATCTCCTTTATCTATTAGCATTATAGCCATTGCTGAATAATTATGTAAATCTATTAATGTGTCTCTTAAAGATTCTGTATTTACTAATGATATATTTTTAGATGTAATTGATTGTAAACGATTTATTTTATCTCCTATTCTTACTAGAACTCCAATTGAACCATATGTTAGAAATGCATTACCATAATCTTCATTTTTTTTTTTAAATAATTCTAAACCTTCTTTTTGAATATTTGCCAGTTTTTCTACCCAATTTGTGCTGTTCATTTATTTACCTTATTTTTTGTTATATTTTTATATTATTTATTATAAAAATATAATCAATTTTTTATTTTCTTTTTTTTTCGTTACATGATGAACATTGTTTACTACCTAGAAATTGTAAATCTATACATTTTCTTATATTTGATTTTCCTAATGAATAAGTACTATTATTTGATTTATTTAATTTATTTATTTGATTTATTTGATTTATTTGATTTGTTTGATTTCTTTGATTTAAAGTAAAAAAATTCATATTTATTGATACCATTTATTTATATTATATAATTATTTTATATTTTTTATCATTTTTCTAATTTCATATAAACTATATATCCAACTATAATGTTCTTTCAATTTATTTAAATCATCTGGGTTATTTATTCCTAATAATTGTTCTTCTGTTATTTTTAACCATAAATTTAATCCTAAATAAAATTTTGTTTTATCTGTTTTTATTAAATCTAATCCTTTTCCTGTATTTAACCAACTTGAATAAAAATTATCTGGTTTTGCTACTGATATTATACCATCAGTTACAACTTTTATATGATCTATAATTAAAGCTTCTGTACTTTTTGACATTTTAATTTTATTATAATATTGTATATTTATCAATTTTTATTTTTAATTAATTATTAATCATTAATCATTAATCATTAATCATTATTCATTATTCATTTTTAATCTTTTAATTGCCAATTCATATCTTAATTCATCATGATTATAATATCCTGCCAATGTTGGTGCATTATAAATTGAACCTTCAATTCTAATTTTTTGATCAAAACAACTTATACCTACTATGTTTAAAAATAATTCTATAGTTGTTTTATCATTCATTGCTACTGCATATAGAAATGGTGTATATCCATTGCTATCTTTTACATCAATATCACATTTATCTTTCAATAAATATGATATTGTACGATAATCTTTATTATGAACTGCATCACAAATCGATGAAAGTAGATATCCTTTGGTATTTGATTCTTTTAAAAATGATTCAAACTCTTCTACTACATTTTTAGTACAAAACTGTAATGCATAGATATATGGTGTATATCCATTGTTATCTTTTATATTTATATCAATATTAGGATATTTTAACAATTTTGCTATAACACTTAATTTGTTATTTTTAATGGCACACATCAAAGGTGTATCGCCATATGCATTTTTAATGTTAATACTATCCATATTATTTATTATCTTATTTATTATCTTATTTATTATCTTATTTATTATCTTATTTATTATTTAATCAATTTTTTAATATCTACTTCGTTTTAGGTGTAATTTTATAATATTAACATTTATATTAATTTTTATATAATTTAAAATTGAATTATGTAAAAAAAATTATTTAATTATTTTATATGTTTAATTATTTTTATAATTTACCAGATGATATTATTAATTATATTTATAGTATTCGTCTTAAAAATTCAATTATTAAAATAAATTATATTAAAGTTATAAAAAACATGGCTCTAATGGAATTAACGATGAAATTAAAAGTACATGTTACTGATGATAATTATTTACAGCCTTATTATTCTCCATATGATAAACTATTACCTTTTGTTATTAATAGATGTTGTAAATGTAATTATGATTATTATAATAAGGTTATTGATAAAATTTTTACAATGTCTCTCACAGGTTTGGGATATTGCTTACGTAATAATGAATATCAAAATGATGAAAATAAAACCAACTTTTATAAAACCAAATATGCATGTGAAAAACTATTAATAACCAATTTATAAACTTTATATATTATATTATAATTTATATAAAATATAAAATTAAATATTCATCTTTATCAGGAGATACTATACAATTATAATTTTCTGTATTTGGTAAACGTATTTTTTTTTTACTACTAGGTGATATATATCTTGTTAGATAAAATGGGTTGACATGGACGTCTAATGAAATTACTATTCCATCTCTGCCTGAATAAAATTTCGCTGTTTCATAATTTGGTGTAAAATATATTCCTTTACCATATGTTTTTCCATAATTTGATCCTGCTTTTTTAAAATCAAATCCTTCATTCATTATTGATAATGCATTTGACATTGATGTACCATGATAAAGTTTCATTTTATTAATTATTAATTATATTATAAATATTTTGCATATACACTGTTTTCAATTTTTTTTCCTTTTGATTTTTTATATATCCATACATCTACATTATTTG
>MDSW01000788.1_pt1 | contig 35791 bp, 33 predicted proteins | sample 811171 | NCBI WGS metagenome assembly MDSW01 (sample SAMN05326641, study PRJNA326480) | marine metagenome | isolation source: seawater | place: Atlantic Ocean: North West | collected 2012 | reverse complement strand
AGACTTCTTTTCTGATTGTCTCTTCTTTCATATGGTATATTTTCAATTCTAAGATTGATAAACGATCAATTGCCCAAGCTGGACTCTCAGTATTAATTTCAGCATCTTTGTTAACTTTTACTTCTTTGTAAGTATTCAAGAAATAGCTGTCAATATGTTCAACCATATCTGTTCTTTCTTGATTTGAAGCGTCAATTTTTCTTTTCAATTTCATGCCTTCAATAGGATTGATTTCAGGATCTCGAATTAAATCTTCATAATGCCACTGAACTGTATCAATCCAATTTTTTTTATACAGTAAATATTCCAAGGAACCAGAGGGAAAAGGGATTTTTGATTTTTGATCAACGCTATCTAAAATATGATAATCCTCAATGGCAGCTCTAAAAATATCAAGCGCTAAATGACTTATTTTACTTAATTCCATAAATTAAATTGACTTTTTATTACATTTGCAATATAAAGAATCTAATTATGATGAAGAAAATTTTTGAGGGCATTGCATATGTTTTTGAGGAAATCTTATTTCTTCCCTTTAACATTTTAAGGCAAACTGAATTGGATAATTGGTGGATTTCTAATATAATCAGTTGGTTGTTTCTGTTTATTGGGTTTTGCGCCGCAGGATATTGGATAAATAAATTAAGAATTTTTGATAAAACAGGTGAGGAAAATAAAGATCCAACTGCACATTCATTTTTATAAGTCAAACCCTATATCTCTCCTAAAATACATTTTTTTAAACTCAATTTTATCAAGACCATTGTATGATTTTTTCAAGGCTTCTTGCATAGAATTTCCTAAGCCAGTCAATGTAATTACTCTTCCCCCGTTTGTAATAACTTCACTTCCTCTAAGCAGAGTTCCTGAATGAAAAACTAAAGCTTCTTTAACATCATCTATACCATTTATTTTATAACCCTTTTTGTATGATTCTGGATATCCACCAGAGACTGACATAACTGTGACAGCATTTCTTTTATCTATATCGAGTTTAATATCCTTTAACCTTTTTTGGGAAACTGCTTCAAACAACTTAACAAAATCATTTTTAATTCTAGGTATAACAACTTCCGTCTCAGGGTCTCCCATCCTGACATTATATTCAATAACTTTTGGTTCTCCATTAACATTAATTAGACCTATAAATATAAAACCTTTGTATAACATCCTTTCTGATTTTAATCCATCTAGTGTTGGTTTAATGATCTTTTCGTCAATTTTTTTTCGAAAATCTTTATCAACAAAAGGAACAGGGGACACCGCACCCATACCTCCTGTGTTAAGTCCTGAGTCTCCTTCTCCAATTCGCTTGTAGTCCTTTGCCATGGGTAAAGTTAATCCATCTTGTCCATCTGAAAGAATAAAACATGAGAGCTCTATTCCATTTAAAAACTCCTCAATTACTACTTTTTTAGATGCTTTTCCGAACTTTTCATCAACTAACATTAATTTTAACTCTTTTTTTGCTTCATTAATATCATCTATTATCAAAACTCCTTTCCCTGCAGCTAGACCGTCAGCTTTTAACACATAGGGTGCATTCATTGTTTCCAAAAACTCAAATGCCTGATCTAAATTAGAGGATGTGAATTCTGAATATTTAGCCGTTGGGATTTTATATTTCATCATAAATTTTTTTGCAAAAGACTTACTTCCCTCCAATTTAGCTGCTTTACTATCAGGACCAATCAAAATTACTTTACATAATAAGCTGTCCCCATCGAAATACTCCTTTATACCCTCAACTAAGGGAGCTTCTGGACCAACAATAACCATTTCTATATGATTTTTAATTACAGCATCCTTAATAGATTCAAAATCTAAAACAGAAATTCCTAAGTTTTCAGCTATTGCTGCTGTTCCAGCATTTCCAGGTGAAACATATAGTTTGCTACATTTAGAGCTTTGAGCTAATTTCCAACATAGAGTATGTTCTCTTCCTCCAGATCCAAGAATTAAAATATTCATATTTTTATTAGGTTTTACTTATTTTTAAAAAACTGATCAATACTTTCTATTAATTTTTTTTTAATCTTTCTATGATTCTTTTTTGGTTTTACATCTACCAAAGATAAAGTGTTTAAATCTTCTGATTTACAACAATAAAAATAATCTGATATTCCTTTCAAACGACTTTGATGATTAATATGTTCAAGTCCATCTTTAAGGAAAATTACTTTAGTACCATATGCTATTGCAGGAAGTGCAACATGTAATCTTGACGTAATAACCAACTTTGACTTTGCTATTAGGTTCAATTGTTCGTTTGCTAATAAATTTCTTTGTTTATCAACATTTTTATACAAGTCAATAATTTGAGATTTGTAAGTAACTTTAGAAAATCCCTTATTAAGGATGAAATCATCTAGTCTTTTTTTAGATCTATTATATTTGAAAAACTTATATGGATATTTGATAAGTTCATTAAATAAATTTTTTATATCGATTTTAGGCTTCAGTCTGTCAAGTGCACCTATTATTAGCACCCCTTCTTTTTTAAAATCTTTTTTTTTATTTCTTAAGGTTAAAGTCAAACAACCAGAAAAATACGAATTGATTCCTTTTTTTTGTAGTAGATTCTGGGTATACATGTCTCTACAACCAATTGGTTCATGTTTTTGAAAATACTCTAACCCTTTCTTTGATAAAAGATTATCTTTTGCAATTGGATTTATGTGAAAGGAAATAAAAAAGGGGGTTATTTTATCGCTTGGTGGCCAATTCCTTGAATTTTGCATAAACCATCCATTCATAATTAAATAAACATTTGATCCATTGTAAATGTGAAGATTTTCTCTATCCAATCCAATGGAGTCTTCACCAATTATTTCTTTTGTGGCTATACTTTGAATATAGTCACCTAGATTATTTGACTTAGGATAAGAAAGAAATGCTTTTTTATTACTCATAGCTTTAGACATGTCTTAACTTATCAATTCTTTTTTCCTCACTAAAAAGACTCATAATTCGTTTACGGGCTAACAAGCTATTAATTTTTTTATTGGTCCTTAAAAAGGATGCTATTTTTTCAATTTCATTTATTCCATTAAATAAAAGTCCTGTTTTACCAATTGCATTTGGAATACCAAAAACTTTATTCCCGATAGGTATACACTCGCATAGCATGGCTTCACATAAAGCATTCGGCAGGCCTTCAAGCCTTGAGGGTTGAAAATAATATTGGGCCTCAGAATAAAAATCTCTTAATTGTAACTTATTTTTAGACTCTATAAGCTCAACGTTTCTAGGTTTTTCATAAGGATCAATCATACTGTTTTTTTTCAAGCCCACAATTCTAAATTGAAACTCTGGAATTTTTTTAGCAAGATCAAATATCAAAGGAATTCCTTTAATTTCAAATACTCTATTATGATCAATATTAGCCACAGTCAATATTGTTTTAGGTTTTTTTTCTTTTGTTCTTTTCCAAAACAAAGAAGAATATGCAGTTGGAATAATTTGGATTTTATTTTTGATCTCTGGAATCCAATTAATAAGTCCTGACTTTATTTTATTTTGCTTATAAGCAACATTACACCCTTTATAAAGTGATCTATCAACCACCCAAACTTCAGATGATAAGTAATAGTTTAATTTGACTATGCTTTGTCTTAAGCCCTTTTTTAAAAAAACACCATGCCCAAGCTTAGGATCGGAAATTGCATCATATCCTCCAACAATTATAATACTTTTTACTGAAAAAAATTTAGAAAAAACTAATGGTATAAACGAATGATAGTCACTAAACCAAATAAAAACTGAATCTAACTTTGGAAATAATACTATGCTTTTAAATACCTCATTAATTCTATTAAATAAAAACTTAAAGATACTTTTTAAAGGTGCAGATTCTATTTTGAAAACCCTATGACCAATGTTCTTTAGATAATTTATATCTTTAGTAACAAATGTTCTTGGTAAAGAGTAAACTACACAGGTATTCTTTTTTTTATTCATTTTTAATCTTTAGGTTATCTGCAATCTTTCTGTCATTACTTAGCCTTGGCACCTTATTTTGCCCTCCTAATTTTCCTATTTTTTTCATATAGGCTTCAAAACCATTGTCTTCTACAATCGAAACCAATAAGGGTCTTAAGACTTTACCATTTATTAAGTCCTCGTAGTAAATATTTTGACTTCTCATTTCAAAATCAAGTTTATCTGAAAACTTATTTATATCCTTTGGGGGTGTTTTAAAATCAATTAACCACTCATGATAGGGTAATCCGGAAGGTGGATTAACTTGAGGTGCAACTGTAAATTCTCTAATTTGAATTGGAGTTAAATCAATCACTTTTTTTAATGCTGTTTCAACCTCTTTTCCTATTACATGTTCTCCAAAAGCTGAAATAAAATGTTTAATTCTTCCAGTAACAACTAATCTATATGGTCTCTTGGATACAAAACGAACAGTATCTCCAATATTATACGACCATAACCCAGCATTTGATGATATTATAATAACATAATTTATACCTAATTCAACATCCTTTATTGATAATCTCCTTGCATCTTCATCAAAAAACTTGTCTGCGTCTATAAATTCATAAAATATGCCACAGTTCAATAATAAAAGCAACCCCTCCTCGTTTAAATTATCTTGATATGCAAAAAACCCTTCCGAGGCAGGATAAAGCTCTATTGAGTCGACTGTTTTTCCAATCATATTTTTAAACATAGTTTTATAAGGTTCAAAATTAACTCCACCATGAATAAACAATGAAAAGTTTGGAAAAACTTTAATTATACTTTTATTAGTTTTGGCTTTAATTTTTTCAAAATACATTTGAACCCATGACGGAATACCTCCAATTACTGTCATATTTTCATTTACAGTTTCAGAAACAATTGAATCAACTTTTTTTTCCCAATCTTCAATGCAATTTGTTTTCCAGCTTGGCATTCTGTTTTTTAATAAATAAGAAGGTACATGATGGGCTACAATTCCTGACAATCTTCCCAAATAAATACCATTTAAATTTTCAAGTACTGGTGATCCTTGAATAAATATTTGTTTTCCTTGAATAAAATCAACATTTCCTGTTTTGTCAATATAATTTAAAATGGCATTTCTCGCAGACAATATGTGGTTAGGCAAAGAGTCCTTTGTAATTGGTATATGTTTTACTCCTGAGGTGGTTCCGCTTGTTTTGGCAAGATATATTGGTTTTCCTGGCCAAAGTATATCTTTATTTCCTTTTAAAGTTTTGTTTATGTAAGGCTTAATTTTTTCGTAGTCATGTATTGGTACTTTTAACTTAAAATCGTCATAGTTTTTTATAGATTTAAAATCATGATCTTTTCCAAAATTTGTATTTCTTGCTGTTAGTATCAAATTTTTAAATACATTTTGTTGATATTTAATTGGGTTGTTTATCCACCTGCTCTCTTTCAGCCTAATATATCTAGCGAAAATTTTTGCAAAAATTTTTTTCATAAACTATCTAGAAAAATCTATAAAATCTTCCGGATTTAGTGGATATCCATCTAACCATAATTCAAAATGTAAATGAAACCCAGTAGAAAACTCTCCAGTATTGCCAGATTTTGCTATAACTTCCCCAGGCTTAACATTATCACCTTGATTTTTTGTTATCGACGAGTTATGCTTATAAGTTGAGATAAATCCACTGGGATGTTCAATTATTATTACGAATCCAGTTTGAGCAGTCCATTCAGAAAAAATAACTGTTCCTTCTGCAACTGCATTAATTGGAGTGTTTTCTTCTAGGGAAATATCAACCGCAAAATGATTTTCATTTAAATCAAACTTTTGAGATACAACCCCTTTGGCTGGTGGATAAAAAATATATAAATTATTACCAGTATTGGATGGATTAAAATTATACTTTTGCTCCTGAGCTACAAACTTTCTTAACTCAGCATCTTCTTTTGAAGCCTTTGTTAATACAGCTTCAGGTGCAGGCAGATTTTCAATGGTTTGACTTTGAATTTGAGTTACATCAATTTCTCCTGAAAGAGCTCTTTTTATTGAATTAAAGTAATTTTTTTGTTTCTCAAAATTATTAATAATTGAGTCGACTCTTATCGAATTTGATATTGCTTGCATCCTATACTTTGATGTTGGATAACCGGGAATAAACTCTTTGATTGGAGAAAAAGCAATGATAATGTAGGTAATTATGGTTATAAAGATTGTATACAATATCACGTATATTGAAACAGTAACTCTGGAAGCTTTAAAATGAAATCTTTCTTCAAAGGTTTCTTCATCAATTATTGCAATCCGGTATTGATTAAGTAGTTTTATTAATTTAGAACCTTTATTCGATTTTTGATTTCTCATTTAAATACAAATATACAATTTCACCTAGGATATAATTATCTGAGTTTTTCCTTTAAATATTTATTTTACCTTTGTTTAAAGAAATTTTATTATGATAAGTAATTTTCAACTAGTAATGATAGGCGGCCCTCAAGTTATTCTAATTATAGCAGTAGTTTTATTATTGTTTGGTGGTCGTAAAATTCCAGAATTAATGCGTGGATTAGGTAGTGGAATAAAAGAATTTAAAAACGCCACAAAAGAAGAAGAGTCAAAAAAAAATGATGAATCAAAGGGCTCTCAATCAGAGTAGTTCGCTGAAAAAGATTTTATTATTGTCTCAAGCTCAAACATGTAATCTCTTTTGTTTACAGATGGTGCAAAAACAAAACCCTCAATAATCAACCATCTATTATTAACTTTATCTTCAATCATATAATTAACGAAAGGACCTGCCATAAAGTCATTAGCAACCTCCCACATACCCTTTGTTAAAAAAGCTTTTTTATCATTAATTTTTGTTTTATAAAAATACGGTCTGTAAGCTTTTTCTGTTATCATATAAGAACCATTAAGTCTTCCTGGAACATAAATTTTACCAATAGAGTCTCTAATTTTTATAATATTTTTAAATGTGTTATTATTAAGTGCTGATTTGTTTAGAGTATATATAAGTAAATTTAAATGCCCTTTAATAATAGTTTTTTGAAGCCAAATAAAATTTGTTGTGTCTTTAACTATTTTGTATGCGGAGGGGTATTTAATATGAAAGTTGAATTTTTTTTCAATTTGCTTATTGCTACTAAGAGCCTTAGATATTCTTCTTGTCTTTTCTTTTATCTCATTTTCAGTAAACACTCCGTTAATTAATTTTTTATTTTCTTCCAACAAGAATATCATTTCATCTGGATCTGAGCCCTTAATTTGTGCAAGAACTTGCGGTTTAGCATACATATTTGAATAAAGTCTAAATTGAGGAATAGAGTCCAAAATAAACTCAACTATATTTCTTGACCTAAGGGTAAAATTGTTAAAAAGCTCTGATTCTATAAAGTTTAGAGTAAATGATGGTTCGTCCAGGGGTAGGCCTTCATAGATTTTTCCAAAGGTATTTCTGGTTTTTTTTCCTAGGTCTCCATTCCATAGTGTTTTAGACATAACTATTGTTACAGTGTTTATATTTCCACTTGATTCTGGAACATACCTTTGAGGTTGTCTTTGATCACATGATAAAAAGAAAATCAAAATAAATACTAAATATGTTATTTTAAAATGCATTTGAAACCAAATTAATTTAATACCTCAATTCCTGGCAGAACTTTCCCTTCAAGACTTTCAAGCATTGCTCCTCCTCCAGTTGAAACGTAGCTCACTTTATCAGAGAAACCAAACTTTTTAACAGCTAAAACTGAATCGCCTCCTCCTACCAAAGAAAAGGTGCCATTTAATGTAGCATCAGCAATTAATTTCCCTAACTCAACTGTGCCAACAGAAAAATTATCAAATTCAAAAACTCCAAGAGGGCCATTCCATAAAATTGTTTTAGAATTTTTAATTATTGGTTTTAACATCTCTATGCTCTTGGGTCCAATATCAAGACCCTGCCATCCATCAGGTATTTCATTGATTTTGGAAACCTTTCTGTTTGCGTTATTATTAAAAGAATCTGCTATGGTCACATCTTCAGGTAAATGTATACTTATGTTTCTTTGTTTTGCTTTTTCAAGTAATTGAATTGAATATTCAAAAAAATCTTTTTCGCATATTGAATCACCAATTGATCCGCCTTGAGCCCGAACAAAGGTATATGCCATGCCCCCCCCAATTATAATATCTGTGACAGAGTTCATTAAACTCTCTATTATAGTTATTTTAGATGAAATTTTAGCACCTCCAATAATTGCTAATATTGGCTTTTTTCCATTTTTAACTACTTTTTGAATTGAAACCACCTCTCGTTCAAGTAATTTTCCGCAATATTTTTTTGAAAAAAATTTTGCAATAGTACACGTTGACGCATGTGCCCTGTGAGCAGTGCCAAAAGCGTCATTTATATAAACTGTTCCCAATCTTGATAGTTTTCTTGCAAAATCTATATCACCATTTGTTTCTGCAGAATGAAACCTAACATTTTCCATAAGCATTATTTCTCCCGATTTGAGCATCTTGCATTTTTCTTCCGCATCTTTTCCAATTGTAGAATTACAAAAAAACACCTCTCGTCCAAGAATTTTGGAAACTTCATTGATTAATAATTGACATGAAAACTCAGGTTCATGCCCATTGGGTCGCCCTATATGAGTTAACAAAATAATGCTTCCTCCTTTTTTTAAAACTAAATCAATAGTTTCTTTAGAAGCCTCTATTCTAGTAACATCAGTTATTCTTTTACCCTCAAAAGGCACATTGTAATCAACTCTTATAATAACTCGTTCACAATCAAAATTTACATTATCAATTGTTTTCATTTGATTTTAATAAATATTGCAAAAGTATAAGAATTTTAATATAAATTTTCTTTACTTTAATTAATATTACAATAATCAGATGCTGGACTTTTGGGGTAACGAAGACTTAATTAAAAATATAAATTTAGATTTAAAAAATAATAAAGTGCCTCATTGTCAATTAATTGATGACCACAATGGAAATGGTGGCTTGTTATTGGGTCTGAAAATCGCAGAAAGGCTTCTTGGAAAAAGCCCATTTAATCATCCGGATTTTAACTTATATTTTCCCTTAGAAAAAGATGATCTTTCAGATAATTCAATTGAAAAGTTTAAAACTTTATTTGAAAAAATAAATTACTGCAAATTAGCTGATTGGAAAGTTTTTTTGAATTCGAATACTCAACTCCAAATTAAAGTTAAAGATATAACTAGCTTACATGAAAAAATTTTACTGAAAGCATATGAAGGGAAAAATAAAGTTTTTATTATTTGGGGTCCAGAGTTATTAAATAATGTTGCTAGCAATAAATTACTTAAAATACTTGAGGAACCCCCATCCAAGACTTATTTTTTATTGGTAAGCGAAAAAATTAGTGAAATATTACCAACCATTTTATCAAGAGCTAGAAACTTAACTTTAGGCCAATTCTCTTTCACTGAAATAAAAAATAAACTATTACAGATGAAAGTTGATTCTGCCTCCGAGATTGCAAAATCTGCAGGTGGTAGCTGGAGAAAAGCTCTTTATTTATCAGAAAACTCAAATAAAATCAAAGAACTTGAATCAATGTGGCTGTATGCCCTTCGTTCTGCTTTAAAATCAGTAGGAAATAAAAAAATAATTGTTGAATTAATGAGCTGGGCTGATAAAATTTCTAGTCTAACTAGGGATGAACAAAAAAAATTTTTAGAGTTTGGTTCTAATTTAATTAGAAGCGCCTTATTAATTAACTATAATGCTCAAAAAGCCTCTAATTATTATAGTCTAAATAACTTTGAAATTGAAAAACTCTCCCCTTTTATTCATAGTAAAAACATTCTTGAAATTACTGAACTAATTAATAATACATTCTATGAAATTAGTAGGAATGCTAATTCTAAAATTTTATTTTCAAACTTTATTTTAAAAATAACAAAATATTTAAATCAAAAAGAAATTTAGAGTTTTCGAAACACAAAAATACTTGAAGAGTAGTTTTTAGTATAAAGAGCTATTAAATTAGATATTGTTCCAACTAGGAAAGAAATAACCCAAGGAAAAAAAAGTTTTTTTCTTTTAGCGGAAAGCAGTGAAATATAATAAGCATCTAAAATAAGTGCTTGCCTTTTGGTCATAATAAAGCCTAGTTCTTTTAACTGATTTATAAGACCTTTTGGGGTAAAGTGCCATATGTGTCTGGGAACATCTAAGGCAGCCCATTCGCTTCTAAATATCTGAGAATCAATGCTTTGTATATTGGGAAGCGCTATTATTATAATTCCTTTATCAGATAAAATCTTGGCTAGTGAGGAAATGGTATTAGTAGGACTAGGGACGTGCTCCAAGACGTGCCATAGGGTAATTACATCATACTTTTTATCACTCAACTCTTTAATTGTTGAATAAACTTTTAGTCCCTTACTTCTACAAACTTTTTTTGCAATATTACTTTTTTCAACGCCAGTTACATTTATTCCTTTTTGTGATACATATTTTAAAAAATCACCATTACCGCAACCATAGTCTAAAAGTGATTTTACGGGTTTATTTGAGTTTAAAATTTTATATTTAAAGTAATTCATGATTCTCCGAGAGAGAAAATAAATTTTGTCTGTAAAGGTTTTCTCATGGGTTTGGTGAGAATGATAAATATTCGTCTTATAAAACCTGTACATATCCTCATCTGGTTCAATCTTTGTTTTAGCTACAGTAAAGGTTTTGTTGAAGTAAATTGAAAACAATTCTTGGGTAACAAGTTTGTCTTTTGATGTACAGTAATAGTTTTTATATTTATTCATATGTTCCACGTGAAACCTTTATCTGCCCAATGAAACTAAAAGAACACTTATATCACTGGGGTTTATTCCACTTATTCTGCTTGCCTGAGAAATAGTTTGTGGATTAATTCGAACAAGTTTTTCTTTTGCTTCAGAAGATAGTGAACTTAGTTTTATATAATTAAAGTCTTTGGGGATTTTTATGTTTTCAAGTCTTTTTATTTTATCTGCAGTTTGTTTTTCTTTGTCGATGTACCCAGAATATTTTATCTGAATTTCAGCTTGCTCTATTGACTTATTATCAATTTTTTCTTGATCAATAAACGACGAAACCTCATCTAAAGACATTAAATCAAAAGAATTAATGTTTGGTCTGGCTAATATTTTATCGAGTTTTCCGGATTGTTTTACAAGTGTAGATTGTTTTTTTATTAAAACTTTATTCATTTTTGTGAGGCTGTAACTTGTATTCTTATAAAAATTAATAAGCTTATTCGTTGAGTTAATCTTTTTATTTAAAAGCGCTAGTCTTTTTTTGTCAACAAGTCCTAAACGGAAGGCTTTTGGCGTAAGTCGCTGATCAGCATTGTCTTGACGCAGTAACATTCTGTATTCAGCTCTTGATGTAAACATTCTGTATGGTTCCTCTGTTCCTTTCAAAACTAAATCATCGATCAATACTCCTATATATGCCTCGTGCCTTTGTAAAACAAAGGGTTCAGAATCATTCAAATTAGAAGTAGCATTTATTCCTGCCATCAGGCCTTGTGCTGCAGCTTCCTCATATCCAGTTGTACCATTAATTTGACCTGCAAAAAAAAGATTTTTAATTATTTTGGTTTCTAAAGTATTTTTAAGTTGAGTTGGTTGAAAGAAATCATACTCAATTGCATATCCTGGTCTAAAAAACTTCACATTCTCGAATCCCTGAACTTTCTTTAAAGCAGCATACTGAACCTCATATGGGAGTGAAGTAGAAAAACCATTAACATAAACCTCAATTGTATTCCATCCTTCTGGCTCGACAAATATCTGATGTCTTGGTTTGTCTGAAAATCTATGAATTTTATCCTCTACAGAAGGACAGTATCTAGGACCAATACTTTTAATTCTTCCGTTAAACATTGGTGACTTGTCAAAACCAAGCCTAAGCTGGTCATGAACTTCTTCAGATGTATAAGTGATATAACATGATTTTTGAGCTTTAAGTTTACTTGTTTCATTTATATAACTAAAAGTTCCTGGATTTTTATCTCCTGGTTGTTCCTCCATAAGTGAGTAATTTAAAGATCTTCCATCAACTCTAGGAGGTGTTCCAGTTTTCATTCGTCCCGAAATAAAACCAAAAGACTCTAGGTTGGATGTAAGGCCTTCAGATGGTTTTTCACCAGCTCTACCACCTCCAAAATTTTTATCCCCAACATGAATAAGGCCATTTAAAAAAGTGCCATTTGTAAGTATAACTGATTTTGAAAAAATAGAAACGCCAAGAGAAGTCTTGACTCCTCTAATAACTGAATTTTTAACAATTACTCCTATAACCATGTCCTGGTAAAAATCGAGATTGTTAGTTTTCTCTAGTAAATCACGCCAGCATTGGGAAAACATAGCCCTATCAGACTGTACTCTTGGTGACCACATTGCTGGACCCTTAGACCGATTCAACATCTTAAACTGAATTGCACTAAAATCAGAAATAACTCCACTATATCCGCCCAATGCATCGATCTCTCTTATTATTTGACCCTTGGCAATACCACCCATGGCAGGGTTACATGACATTTGACCTAATGTTTGTAGGTTCATAGTAATAAGCAGTGTTTTAGAGCCAAGATTCGCTGCAGCTGCTGCTGCTTCACATCCAGCATGTCCTCCACCAACAACTATAACATCATACTGTTTATCAAACATCATTCTGAAGTTTTTGTTCCACGTGAAACATTTTGATCATCTCATCTTCTTTTTTGGTCATTTCTTTTTTCTCATTAGCGGTTTTATCAGAAAAACCTGTCATATGTAAAAAACCATGAGATATTAATCTAATTAGCTCATTTTCAAGTGTTTGAGAATAATTAAGGGCGTTTTCTTCCGCGTGATCTTTCGAAATAAACACCTCTGCAACAATACTTTCCCCTGATTTATAGGGAAACGTTAAAATATCCGTTGGAAAGTCGTGGTTTAAAAAGGTTTTATTTAATTCGTGTATTCGTTTTTTTGTAACGAAAAAATAAGATAGTCTTTCAACTGTTACATTAAATTGGGTAGCGTTATCCAACAACCATTTTGTTAAGATTTTTCTATTTAATATTTCAGGCTTGTTTATAAACTCTATCATTTCTTTCACAAATATACATCAAAGTAGGTGCAGTTGAAACTATGGTATTCTATATATTTGTATTAGATGAAAGAAAGACTTCGTTTTGCGCCTAGTCCAACAGGGCCACTTCATATTGGTGGACTAAGAACTGCATTGTTTAATTTTCTCTTTGCAAGAAAAGATAAAGGTTCCTTTATTCTTAGAATTGAGGATACTGACAAAAACAGAATAGTAGAAGGAAGTGAAAAATATATTAAGGAGGCCTTAAGTTGGGCAGGCATTGATGTTGACGAAGGACCTTTTACTGGGGGTAATTATGGTCCTTACAGGCAAAGCGAAAGAAAAAGTATTTATGAAGAAAAAATTATGATACTCTTAAAATCAAAAAAAGCGTATTATGCATTTGATTCAAATGAAAACCTAGAGGAACTAAGAAAAATTGAGGAAAAAAATGGAAAAAAATTTAAATACGATTATTCAAATAGACTAAAATTAGATAATTCTTTGAATTTAAATGAAAGGCAAATCTTCGAGAGAATAAAAAATGAACCCTACGTTATAAGACTTAAAGTAGATCCTGGGGAAACATCTATTAATGATGTTTTAAGAGGTAATATTATCGTTAAAAATAAAATTTTAGATGATAAAATATTAATAAAAGCGGATGGTTATCCTACTTATCATTTTGCAAACGTGGTAGACGATCATTTGATGAAAATTTCAACTGTAATTAGAGGTGAGGAGTGGCTTCCTTCACTTGCAACCCATAAACTAATATACGATGCATATGGATGGGAGACACCAAAATTTATTCATCTTCCACTGATCTTAAAACCTCAGGGTAAAGGTAAGCTTTCGAAAAGAGATAGTAAAGAGGGAGGTTTCCCCGTTTTTCCTTTAAAATGGAAAGAAAAATTAGGGTACAAAGAATTAGGCTTCACAAGCTCAGGTCTGATAAACTACCTTTCATTGCTTGGTTGGAATCCAGGAACAGAAGAAGAAATATTTTCATTAGAGGAGCTAATAGACCGATTTAGAATAGAAGGAGTACAAAAGGGGGGAGCAAAGTTTGACTATAATAAAATGAAATGGATAAATCAAAAACACATATCCAAGATTAGTTTGGATACTTTTATTTCGTTTTTTCCTAAAAAATTAAATGATTTAAAAAAAATATTTCCGAAAGATTACATTAAAATTTTACGGCACATTCAAAAAAGAATTTCCTTAATATCTGAGTTTGATAAAGAATTGAATCCATTTATTCAGACTCCTTTAAAGTATGACGTTGTTGCCTTAAACAAACTGGCAAAAAAAAATGATTTAATAGATATCTTATCTGAGATTAAGAAAATTATAGAGCGGGAGAGTATAAATAATTTAAAAGAAAATTTATACAAAGTCAGTGAACAAAAAGGAATAAAATTCAGCATAATGATGCAATCATTAAGGATGAGCTTTATTGGCAACTTGTCAGGTCCAGATTTGTTTTTTATAGCTGAAATAATAAAGGATTCATTATCTTTAAAGCGAGTTAACAAATTAATTAATTACTTAAAAAAAATTAATACATTATGATAGCCTTATTCTTATCACTTTTTTTTGGATTAATCATATTATCAGGTCTTTTTATTGTTAAGCAACAAAGCTCTGCAATTGTTGAAAGATTTGGCCGTTTTTTAGTCGTTAGAAGGCCTGGGCTACATATAAAAATTCCTCTTGTTGATAAAATAGCTGGACGATTAAGCTTGCGAATTCTTCAATTAGATGTAATTGTTGAGACTAAAACGAAAGATGATGTCTTTGTAAAACTAAAGGTTTCGGTTCAATACAAGGTAATAGAAGAAAAGGTTTATGATGCTTTTTACAGACTAGACTTTCCACAAGATCAAATTACCTCTTATGTTTTTGATGTAGTAAGAGCAGAAGTTCCGAAGATGATACTTGATGATGTTTTTGAAAAAAAAGATGAAATTGCTAATGCAGTTAAAAGCGAATTAAATGATGCCATGAGTAATTACGGCTATGATATAATAAAGGCCCTTGTAACTGATATCGACCCTGACGCGGAAGTTAAAACAGCAATGAATAAAATTAATGCAGCCGAAAGACAAAAGGTAGCTGCACAATACGAGGGGGATGCAGCTAGAATATTAATAGTTGAAAAAGCAAAGGCGGAAGCAGAAAGCAAACGGCTACAAGGACAAGGAATTGCAGATCAAAGAAGAGAAATAGCGAGAGGGTTAGAGGAATCAGTAGATGTATTAAACAATGTTGGTATTAACTCTCAAGAGGCTTCTGCTCTAATTGTTGTAACGCAACACTATGATACCCTTCAATCAATTGGAGAAGAAACTAATAGCAACTTAATATTGCTTCCAAACTCTCCGCAAGCAGGAAGTGACATGTTAAATAACATGGTTGCAAGTTTCACAGCGAGCAATCAAATAGGTGAGGCAATGAAAAAACAAAACACAGAAAAAAATAAAGAAAAAAATAAGAAGCAATAAAGTATTATTTCTTTGACCAATTATCTCTAAGCCCAACGGTCTTATTGAAAATTAGAGATTCAGATGTGCTAAGGGGGTCTACACAAAAATATCCTACTCGCTGAAACTGATATGATTGACCTACTTTTGCGGTTGAAATGCTAGGCTCTACAAATGCAGATACTTCTTGTAAAGAATTAGGGTTAATAAAATCTAAAAAACTTTTATCTTTATGCTGGTCAGGTGCAGGATCAACAAAAAGCCTGTCATATAAATTTACTTTTACTTTTATTGCATGTTTTTGGCTGACCCAATGTAGAGTTCCCTTAACCTTTCTCTTGCTTGCATCTGAACCAGATCCGCTTTTAGATTGCTTATCATATGTGCATATAACTTCAGTTAAATTTCCTTCTTTATCTTTTATAACAGATTCGCCTTTGATTATATACGCATTTTTTAATCTCACTTCTTTTCCTATTGTTAATCTAAAATATTTTTTATTTGCCTCTTCTTTGAAATCCTCTTTATCGATATAAAGGTGCTTTGAAAAGGGTATTTCTCTTGTACCTGATGAAGGGTTTTCTGGATTAATTTCTCCATTTAAGAGCTCTTCATCTCTATCATAATTAGAAATGGTTAGTTTCAAAGGGTTAACTACAGCATTGACTCTTGGCGCTATTTTGTTCAGATGATCTCGCGCGCAAAACTCCAAAAGAGAAGCCTCTATTATATTATCCCTTTTTGCTATTCCGGCTGTGTGTACAAAATTTTTTAAAGATTCAGGAGTGTAACCTCTTCTTCTAAGTCCTGATATTGTTGGCATTCTTGGATCATCCCATGAATAAACTATTTTTTTATCTATTAGCTCTTTTAGTTTTCTTTTGGAAGTAACTGTATATGACAAGTTTAATCTAGCGAATTCAATTTGTTTTGGTAACATTTCATCGAGAGGTAATGTTTTTAAAAACCAATCGTATAAATCTCTATGAGGTTTAAACTCAAGAGTACATAACGAATGAGTTATTTGCTCTAAATAATCTGATTGACCATGAGTCCAATCGTACATAGGGTAGATGCACCACTTGTATCCTGTTCTGTGGTGGGGTTTATCTAATACCCTATAAATAATGGGGTCCCTAAGTAGCATATTAGGTGAGTTCATGTCAATTTTTGCTCTGAGCACGTGTGCCCCTTCGGGATGTTTTCCCTGTGTCATTTCAAGGAAAATATTTCTACTTTCCGATGTGGGTCTATTTCTGTAAGGGCTTTTGGTCCCTAAAATTGTTGGAGTACCTTTTTGATCAGCAATTTCATTTGATGTTTGAGAGTCTATATAGGCAAAATCATTATCAATTAAGTATTTTGCCCATTCATGGAGTTGATCAAAATAATCAGACGCATAGCACTCCTTTTCCCAAGAATAACCAAGCCATTTTATATCCTCCTTTATTGCGTTTACATATTTTACTTCTTCGTTTTGTGGGTTGGTATCATCAAACCTTAAATTAACTGGAGCCTTATATTTTAATCCTAAATTGAAATTTAAACATATAGCCTTAACATGTCCAATATGAAGATAGCCGTTTGGCTCTGGAGGAAAGCGAAAACTTAATTGTTTTTGATCTAGTCCCTTCTTTAAATCATTTTCAATAATTAATTCTATAAAATTTAAGGGGCTCTCTTTATCCTCCATGAGTAAAATTTTATGTAAATATATGAAAAGAGTCAATCAACTCTTTATTTGAAAAAGTAGTTTATATCTTTGAAAATATGGATAAAATAAAATTAAAAAATATTCGAATTCATACAAACCATGGATGCCTTAAGGAAGAAGAACTTATTGGTAGCGATTATATAGTTAACCTTGTGGTATGGACTCCCTTAAAGGCGTCTATGTTGTCTGACAATCTTACAGATACTGTTGATTACGTTATATTAAACAAAATAATAAAAGAAGAGATGGAAAAAAGATCAAAACTTTTGGAAAATGTTTGCTCAAGAATATTAAACCGTCTTTTTTTTGAACAAAAAAATATTTTAAAAGCAAAAATTGAAGTTGCAAAGCAAAACCCACCTATCGGTGGCGATGTTGAATCAGTATCTATAATTCTGAAAAGATCTAATATTTCAAAATAATAAATGTTATTTTTGCACTCATGGCATCGTGGCCGAGTGGCTAGGCAGAGCTCTGCAAAAGCTTGTACAGCGGTTCGAATCCGCTCGATGCCTCAATAACAAGCCCAATTTTTAAAATGGGCTTGTTTCTTTCATTCTAATTATTTTTCCTCCAAAAGAAGTTTTTTGTATGATTTTTTTTGGTTGCCCGTAGACCCTTACGGTTGATCCGATTGAAGCATTTGCCTCCATTAAAACTGAGGACCTTACATATGCTAATGAGCCAAATGATGATTTAACTTTTAGTTGTTTTGAAAATAGTTCTTCTCCAGAAAAAATTCCACCTGTGCTAGATATAATCTCACAAATTGTTGTTTCTCCTTTTAAATCAGCTGATCCTCCTGAAAAAACTTCTACTAATATTTTATCTGCCTTAATACAGCCATTAAGAGAAGAACCTTCTTGAACCTTTATTTCAACGTTTGTTTGAATAAGTGGATTTTTTATTTTCATTGTTGAACCCTGGAAAAGCTTTATTATCTCAATTGAAGACTTGTTGTAAATAGTTACTTTAACTTTTCCGATTGAAAGATTCTTGTCAAGGGTTTGTCTTAATTTTAGAATCCCATTTTTAATTTTATATCCAAAGACTGAGAGGTCTCCATTACTGGATTCTAAAGAAATTTTATTTATGTCACTTTTTATCAAATCAACCTCTATACCTTGATATACATAAATAGAATTATAATCTCCTAGGATAATTGTTTCTCTCTCTTGTTGAGCATTGATAAAAGAAAAGGAAATAATTATTATAAAAAACTTTATTTGATTCATTTGTTTTATTAACTGTTCTGATCTAAAATAAAATCTAGGTGTCTATTTAATAGGTTTGCTTTTTTTACAACAATATTTATTGGGTCCCCTAATTTAAATATTTTTCCGTTATGATATCCTTCAAGTTGATGTTTGTTCTGATCGAAGAAGTATTGATCATCCTTAATAGTTTGAATAGAAACCATGCCTTCACATTTGTTATCAGTAATCTCAACATAAACCCCCCTCTCAGTAACACCAGATATAATCCCTTTAAATCTTTGCCCAACTTTATCTTCCATATATTTGATTTGCATATATTTAATAGAGTCTCTTTCTGCTTTCACTGAAATTTGTTCTTTATATGAGGAGTGAACACATATTTCTTCCAGATTGCTTTTTCCAAGATTTTTTTTTCCCATTAAATATTTTGCCAAGAGCCTGTGAACTATTACGTCTGGATATCTTCTTATAGGAGACGTAAAATGACAATAACTGTCAAAAGCAAGACCGTAATGCCCAATGTTTTTTGAAGTATATATAGCCTTTGACATAGATCTAATCGTTAAAGTATCTATCATATTTTGTTCGGGTTTTCCTTTAATTTTTAAAAATAAATTATTTAAAGAATCATTAAGATTTTGATTATCTACTTTTATTTTATACCCAAAGCTGTTTACCACTTCCTTTAAATTTTTTATTTTTTCTTCATCGGGTTGATCATGAACTCTATAAACAAATGGTCTTGACGGTTTTTTTTTAAAAATGAATTCAGCTACTTTTCTATTAGCCAGTAACATATATTCTTCGACTAGTTTATTTGATTCCTTAGATTCTTTGAGTTTAATTCCTGTAGGTTCCTTTTTTGAATTAAGGATAAAGTCCACTTCAACTTTATCAAACGACAAAGCTCCTTTTATCATTCTTTCTTTTCTTAATGATTTGGCAACTTTATCCAGATCTAGAATTGCGTTCAAAGTATCTTTTTTTATCGAATATTTCTTTTTATTTAACGATACTTTTTCTCCTATTGTTGTATTTTTATTTTCGATTATGTACTGAACCTCTTCATAAGTAAATCTTTTATCAGATTTTATTATTGTCTTACCAAACCATTCGGAAAATACTTTTCCGTTTTTATCAATCTCAAAAACAGCTGAAAAAGTATATTTATCTTCGTTTGGTTTTAGAGAACACAAATTATTGGATAATATTTCAGGTAACATAGGTATTACTCTGTCAACTAAATATACTGAGGTTGCTCTTTTATATGCCTCTTTATCTAATTCGCTATTTTCCTTTAAGTAATGAGTAACGTCGGCGATATGAATACCAACTTCTATTAAATTATTTTTTATTTTTTTATAAGAAATAGCATCATCAAAATCATTTGCTGTTTCAGGATCAATAGTGAAAGTTAATGTTTCTCTGTAGTCCTTTCTTTTCAGTATTTCTTCATTTAGAATTCTTTTATCTATATTTTTAGCTTCATTATATATTCGAGAAGAAAAACTATTTGAAATACCGTAATCATATAGTATTGAGTCCATCTCAACATCTGTATCACCAGGTTTCCCTAAAACCTTTATAATTTCTCCAAATGGCGAATGAGCACTTTGAGGCCAGTCTGTTATTTTTACCAGAACTTTATCTCCATCCTGTACTTTTTCCATCTCTTTTAATGGAAGAAAAACGTCAGTATACATTTTTGGGCCTCTTGTTAAAACAAAACCAAATTCTTTTGTTTTTTGAACAACCCCAACATATTTTTGTATTGGTCTATTAATTACTTCAACTATTTCTCCTGATAGCTTATTATTATCACCTCTTCTTTCGTAGACGTAAACTCTAACTCTATCATTGTGTAGAGCTTTATTAAGTTTTTTTTTTGAAATAAAAACATCTTCGTCATTTAATAATAAGTATCCGTTTCCTGAACTAGTTATATCTAATATTCCCTCTTTATATTTCTTATCTCGTTCATTAAAAATATATTTTCCACTCTTAATTGATTTAATCTTATTTATATTATGTAATTTTTTTAGAATCAAGCTTATTTTCTGTTCATCTTTGTAATCTTTTATTTCAACCATTTTTGATAATTGGTTGGAGTTAAAGCTTTTATTTTTATTCCTTTTAAATACACCTAAAACCTTTAGTTCAAGTCTCTTCTTTTTTTTATTTGACATAGTATTATATATGATTCAAAATTAAAAATTATAGTTTTATTAGGCTTATAAACAGAATTAAACATATATACATAAATTAAAGATTAATAATAAAAAAAAAACATGATTATTATAGCTTGTTAATTTGTTATATAAAATTTCATTTAAAAACTAGGATTTTAAAAAATTGAAAAATTAAATAAAATTATGAACACATAATATGAAACTAAAAAACTAGTAATAAATTAATTAGCTAACTTATAAAAACCTGTTTATAACTAAAATTGTTGATAAAAAAATAAAATAAATAAATATAAATTGTTAGTATATCTAAAATAATTGTTGGAAGAATTAGTAGAAATAAAGACAACTTAAAACAAAAATCATTAAATTATTTATAAGCATAAAAAAAAAAATTAAAAACAAAAAAAGTTGTTTTAGTTATCAACATAAATTAAAACAATGCAAACAATATTTATTAACCACAAAATAGATTTGTAATTTTAAAAAAAAAAAAAAATGAAAATTGCTATTGGCAACGATCATGCCGGAGTTGATTTAAAGTTCAAAATCATAAAATATCTCGAGGAAAAAGGGCATCAAGTTAAAAACTTCGGAACAGACAAGAGTGAGAGTGTAGATTATCCAGACCACATTCATCCTGTTGCTGAATTAATTTCTAAATCAACTAATATTCTGGGGGTTATTATATGTGGAAGTGGAAATGGAGCAGCAATGACTGCAAATAAAAATAAAAATGTAAGAGCAGCGCTTTGTTGGTCTGAGGAAATTTCCGTTCTAGCAAGAAAACACAACAATGCAAATATAATAAGTATTCCAGCAAGATATGTTTCATTCGAGGAAGCGATCTTGATGCTGGAAGCTTTTATAAAAACTCCTTTTGAAGGAGGAAGGCACAAAAATAGAGTTGATAAAATATCTGAAGTAAAACAAAGTTGAAATATAGCTATTATAAATTTAAAGAATTGACGGTTGATGATATATACTACATATTAAGGCTGAGAAGTGAGGTTTTTGTGATTGAACAAAACTGTATATATCAAGATATTGACAAAAAAGATCTCGAAGCAATTCATGTGTTGATTAAGGAAGGTGATAAGTTAATTGGTTACGCAAGAATATTAAAAAAAGGAACATCATATGAAAAGTATAGTTCAATAGGAAGGGTAGTTGTCAAAAAGAAAGAAAGATACAAAACAATAGGAAAAAAATTAATGCAGTTTTCTGTAAAAAAGTGCTTTGAATTATATCCAAATGACGCAATAAAAATATCAGCTCAAACATATTTGAAAAACTTTTATGTTGCTCAAGGGTTTGTCTATAAGGGAGAAGATTATTTAGAAGACGGAATACCACATTGCGCTATGTATCTCGATAAACCCTAGAAAAAGCTAACAACACTGAGTCCTTTATCTTTTCATACGGTAGAACTGTTCGGGCAGAATAAATAAGTAAATAAAAACCTATAGGAATTCTTTTTGTGTCAATAAAAGATTTTTGCCTGATTAAAAATTTAATTCTTCTACGAATCAAATTTCTGTTTACAGCTAAAGGAATTTTTTTTTGCGGGACAACCATACCGAACTCAATTTTATCAGAGCCCCCGCTTATGTATTTAAGGGAAATGTTTTTACCTTTTATAAACCGACCATCTTCGAACACCTTTTTGAAAACACGTTTTGATTTAATGAAAGAAAAAACCACCACTTAACGTTTAAAGGCAGAGTAATTATTGTTACTTCTATCTATGTCTGCCATATAAAAAGAAGGATCGATTACAATCGTGGAAATTTCCTCCTTTGACCTCTTAATTTCAAGCTGATAGTTTTGGAAGGCCCAAGCCCAATCTTTTTCAACAATCCAATTTAGACCATCATATGGATTATTTTTTTCTCCACGCATCAAAGCAATGGGAATGTAATGCATTTCCTGGGTACCATCTTTGAAAGTCACCAAAACATCCAGCGGCATTGGAGTTGAACCAATTCTTTTTAAAACAATCAAAGTTTTATTTTCAATTGCATTAACTGATCTAATTGCATAATCAATTGTATTAGTTGTTTGGGTCCAGTCTGTTAAATACCATTTTAATTGAATCCCAGATACAGCTTCGGCAACCCTTCTAAAGTCGTTGGGCGTAGGGTGTGTGAATTTGTACTGGGAATAATAGTCTTTTATTGTTTTAGCAAGATTGTCAGGACCTATTATGTAACCCAGTTGTGCCAAAAAAACAGCCCCTTTACTATATGCTGTTGCCTCGTAACCAAAATTGTAATCATATCTGTTTGAGTTAGTAGATTGTGGTTGTTCTTTTCCTGAGGTTGCCAATTGGAAATATCTATTATATGAGGATATTAAAGGGAAAGAAGCATTTTCTTCTAGTATTATGTCTTCTGCAATTGTTGAAATATAAGAAGTAAATCCTTCGTCCATCCACTCATGCTTAATTTCGTTTGTTGCTAAAACATGCTGAAACCATGAGTGCGCTAATTCGTGGGATGTAACACCCGCCAAGCTTCTAAAACTTCTGTCCCCTGTGATTAAGGTTAACATTGCGTATTCCATTCCACCTTGACCACCCTGAACAACATTGTATTCTTTATAGGGGTAGGGACCAATGGTATTATTAAAAAACCTCATGAAATCAGCTGTTTTAGGCTGAAGTCGTTTCCAGTTATCTATTATTTTTGGGTTGTTTTTATAAAAAAAATGTAGGGTAACATTATTTGGCCCAGGATATGTATCGTGAATATATTCTGGATCAGCGGCCCACGTGAAGTCATGCACATTTGGTGCTATAAACCGCCATGAAAGCTTTTTACGTAAAGTTTTTTTTTGAACACCACCATAACCATGACCATAATTTTCAGGGTTTTGTAAATAACCACTTGAGGCAACAGTATAGTCTTTATCAATATTTATTGTAACATCGAAATCACCCCAAACACCATGAAACTCTCTACCAAGATAGGGTTCAGCATTCCACCCATCATAATCATATTCGGCCATCTTTGGGTACCATTGAGACATTGAAATGGCAACACCTTCATCAGAGTTTCTCCCGGCACGATTAATAACTTTTGGTAGCTGTCCTTCAAAATTCATCGTCAGTTTTGTTTTTTCTCCAGGATTTAGGGGTTTGTGAAGTGGAACCTCCAGAATGGTTTCTGAGTTGATGGGCGAAAGCAAAACACCATCTTGTTTTAAGTTTATTGCATTTATATATCCTTGTTCAGACTTTTTAAGGCTATCTATGTTTGGCATATATTGAAATCTGACGTTTATGTCTTTTCCAGATTTAACCCTTGTTGCCATTTCACTTCCTGGTTTGAAAGCATTATAAAACATGTGATAAAAAACCATCTTTAATGTGTCAGGAGAATTGTTTGTATATAACAGTTCTTGAGAACCGGAGTACCTGAAAGTATTAACATCCATATCCACAGTCATTTTATAATCCACAGACTGTTGCCAATAGGCTTGAGAAAAAGCAAAACGGAAGCTCAAAAGAAAGAAATATAGAAAGAAACAAGGTTTTAACATGTTTTATGATTTTTAAGTATTGCTAATTTAAACATTCTCGTTATTTTTCAAACGAAATTTATTGTTTCTCCAATTTAAAATGTGCTTAGAAGAAGTCTTTAATTGTTGAACAAAAATCTAATCTGACACCCTTTTCCGTATTTTTTAAAAAGGCCAATTCATTTTCAGGGTCATGTTCCATAAAGAGGATCCATTTATTTTTCTCAGCTTTTTTTAAAAAAGATGCTTTTTCATCTAGTGTTAACAGTGGGCGGGTATCATAACTCATAATATAGGGAACAGGAATATGACCAACAGTAGGTACAAGATCTGCTGCAAAGACAATTGTATGTTTTTTAAATTTAATTAAGGGAAGCATTTGTTTTTCAGTGTGACCATCGAATACTAAGGCATCAAGTCCTAAATCAGCAATTTTCAGACAAGGCCCAAGATCTTCGATAAATTTAAGCTGTCCAGAAGACTCAATTGGCAAAATATTTTCGGTAAGAAAAGATGCTTTTTCTCTAACATTTGGGTTTTTAGCCCAGTCCCATTGTCCTTTATGAACCCAATAGGAAGCATTTTTAAACGAAGGAACTAAATTTCCACTTGAATTTTTTCTTATCGCACCACCACAATGATCAAAATGTAAATGGGTTAAAAACACATCAGTTATATCATCACGGTGGAAACCATGCTCTTTAAGGGATTTATCAATGCAATGATCTCCCCAAAGCCCATAATGTTTGAAAAAAGCTTCTGGCTGTTTATTCCCAAGCCCAGTATCAACTAATATTAGATGATTATGTTTTTCAATTAAAAGTGAGCGAGCTGACATGGATATCCTATTAAATTCGTCAGAAGGGTTGGTCCTTTTCCAAATAGATTTAGGAACGACACCGAACATAGCTCCCCCGTCAAGCTTAAAATTTCCTGTTTGAATACTGTACAGATTCATAATTTAATAAGTGGTTTTATTTAGATACATATTTTTTGTTCAATAGAAGCATTAGTTCCTTAGCAAAAGAAATAAGACCTTTAATTTCTTGAAGACTAAGTAAACGGCTTTTACTTTTTATTAAGATTTTGTTACCACTAGACTCAATTCTAAAATATGCATGACTTTCGAAAAAAAACACAAGTTCAGCATCGAATAATTTTTTTAGTGCATCAGTATCAGGACCAATTAAAAAGAATCTATTTGAAAAATCAGGATACATTTTAAAGTTTACTTCTCTGAAGTTAGTTTGATCCCCAAGACCACTGAAAATAAAATCACGCTCTATAATAAATAGTGGAATAGACTTTTTTGTATTTATTAATAAAAAAGTTCCAAGAAGATTATCTTTAGCAATAAAGGCACCTTCACTATATGATAAATCAAATAAACTATTCGCCCCAATAGTATCTGTTAGTTCATTATACTGATAATTTATAGTTTTTGTTTTAAAATACTCAAATCCTTCTAGGAGTTTTGTTTCAAGGGAGGGTTCAGGGAAATAATTCCAAGAAAGATCTTTGGCAAAACTTTTTAAAGAGATTTGCCTTTTAGTTAGATTGTTTTGAAGCCTAAAGAAATCAAATGAAGGTAAATTTTTTCTTATTGCAAAAGGGTGTTGAGTGTCAGCAATGTGTGAGTCTAAGCCAATTATTTCAATATTACCACCTTTTTTTTCAAAGACAGGGAGATATTCACCAAGCCCCTCCATAACAGTATGATCCACAAAATCACAAAGAGAAAAATCCACAATAACTCTAGATGACTCCGGTATTTCATCAAGCTTTTTTTTAAGTTTAAAAAAGTTCAAAAAACTACAAAAGTTTTTGACACTTAAATAATAATTTCCTGTTTCATTTTCAAGATACATCAAGACATTTGGCTTTAGCCAGTTCCTACTAAAAAGAAAAAAACTACTGTTTAAGAAAATATGAATTAGAAAAGTAAAAAAGATACCAGTTATTATTCCAATTACAATGCCGTTTGTAAGTGTTATTATAAAAGTTACGATAAAAATGGCTGCTTGTTCTTTTCCAATTTTAAGAATTCTAATAAAATTATCTGGAGCAGCTAGTTTATAACCAGTATATACAAGAATTGCAGCAAGAGAGGGAAGGGCAATCCGTTCGATTAAGTCCTGAAATATTAGAATAAATAATAATAGAAACATTGCGTGAGCAAAATTTGATGATCTGTTGTTTCCTCCATTGTTTACATTAACAGAGCTTCTTGCTATAACTGTAACCACCGGAAGCCCACCAAGTAATCCGCTGAGAGCAGTGGCTGCACCAAGAGACCTTAGGTCTTTATTGACATTAGATCTTCTTTTTTTGGGGTCAAGTTTGTCTACTGCCTTTATGCTTAAAAGGGATTCAATACTTGCAATTAAAGTAATTGAAATTACTGTTGAGATAAACCTTGACGAGCCAACTAAAGTATAGTCAGGTGAGGGAATGTTGGTAATTATATTTTTAGGTAGTCGGATCATTAGATCCGAAGAAAAGCCTATCGTGTTATTAGTAAAAATTTCTAAATAAAAAGACAACGCGACAGCAAGAACAATTACCCACATAGGTGCGGGGATCATCTGAAATATTGGGCTTCTCAATTTAGAGTAAAAAACCAAAATAATCAAAGAAAATAGTCCAAGGAATACCGGTATCCAAAAACTAATCGTGAGGTTTGAAAATAAAAAAGATAAAGTATCAGGGATTTTTGATAAAACTCTTAAAGGTGTTCCATTAACTGAGGTTACACCTAACATCACGTGTAATTGTTTTGCTAAGATTCCAATTCCAATTGCCGCCAACATACCCTGAAGAGAAGAAGAAGGAAAAAACTCACTTAACGCACCAAGTCTAAAGACTCCGAACAAAAACATCAAAATACCTGAAAAAACAATAGCAGCAAGAGTAAACAGGTATCCCTGATAGAGATCTCCTCCTCCAAGGGAACTAATTGAGTAAAGAAGTACAATAACTAGTCCATTTCCTGGACCAGTTATAGTTAGATTTGATCCCCCAAAGATAGAACAAACTATGCCCCCAACAATCGACGCAATAACGCCAGCAATTGGGGGGGCTTCAGAGGCTATAGCTAAACCAAGGCCAAGTGGAAGTGCAACCAGAGAGACAACAAATCCAGAAAAAATATTTTTTGGAAGAGAACTAACACTGGACATTCTCGAACTTATTTTATTCATCTTGGTTCTTTTTAACAATTAGAATATCAGTTGGAATTTCAGAGAGGATATGCTCTAGGTCTTTTGGAAAAAACCTGTGCCAGAAGAATTTTCTTTTTTCCTCAGAGTTTATAACTAACAAATCAGCTCTGGTTACTCTTGCATAATGACCGATAGAGTATCCTCTGGTTCCAAAAATACTTTGAGACTTTATTTGTTTTTCCTTCAACAGACCTGATGGAATAGATTTTATAATTTCAGAAACTCTATGTTCCTCTTTTCTAGTCAGCTCCTCTCTTTTTTTTGTGGCTTTTTTTAGGCTAATGTCGTCATCAATATTTACGTTTATTTCAGAGTGATTAATTTCATCAACTAACGTAATTTTGGGAAAGTTTAATTTCTTAGCATATTCAAAAGCAGCTAAAATTGTATCCATTGTTTGTGAACTTTTAAATGCATTAACCACCATATGCTTTTTTCTAATTATTTCAGTACTTGGTTTTATTAAGAGTAAAACAGAACAAGGGGATTTCCTGGTAATTTTTCTGGCAATTGAACCTAAGTAAAATTTTAAAACATTCTCTCGTTGCAGTGCACCAAGAAGAAGCAAGTCAATATTATTATTCTTGCACTCATTAACTATTGTACTTACAGCATCACCTTCTTTCCATAAAATGGTAATTTTTTTTGGTTTTATTGGTGAAAGAGATAAAATATCATTAAGCTTATTATTTTTTATTTGAGTTTTCTTTCCTACATGCAGAAAAAATAAGCAGCCATTTAAGCTAACTGACAAACGAAGAGCCTCATAGACATTCGCCCTTAAATTGGGGGAAAAAGCAAACCCAATTAATATGTTTTTAAATCTTGTTGAGTTCAATATCGAATGATGTTTTAATTAATATACAAAAAAATGTTTTGAATAATGTTTGAGGTAAGACCTTAATCATTCAGTTTTAGAACAGCCATGAAAGCTTGCTGAGGAATTTCAACATTACCAATTTGTCGCATTTTCTTTTTTCCTTTCTTTTGTTTTTCTAAAAGCTTTCTTTTTCTTGTGATATCACCACCATAACATTTAGCGGTAACATCTTTTCTAAGTGCTTTAATTGTTTCTCTGGAAATAATTTTCGCCCCAATTGCAGCTTGTACAGGAATATCAAATTGTTGTCTTGGAATTAACTCTTTTAATTTTTCGCACATTTTTTTACCGATGTTATATGCGTTATTTACATGAATAAGTGCAGAGAGTGCATCCACTTGATTTCCATTCAATAGAATATCTACTTTTACTAGTTTAGATGCTCTAAAGCCAATAGGGGAATAATCAAAGGAAGCATAACCTTTTGAGACTGTTTTTAGACGATCGTAGAAGTCAAATACGATTTCTGACAGAGGTAATTCAAAAGTTAATTCAACTCTCAAAGGAGTAAGGTAAGTCTGGTTTTTAATAATTCCTCTTTTTTCTATGCATAGAGACATTACATTTCCAACAAAATCTGATTTAGTTATAATGGAAGCGTTTATGTAGGGTTCTTCTACACGATCCAAGAAAGAAGAACCTGGAAGGTCAGAGGGGTTATTTACCTGAATAATATCCTCAGGGCTTTTTTTAATGTATGCCTGATATGAAACATTTGGAACGGTAGTAATTACAGTCATTGAAAATTCTCTTTCAAGCCTTTCTTGAATTATCTCTAGGTGCAACATACCCAGAAATCCGCAACGAAATCCAAACCCAAGTGCAGCTGAACTTTCAGGTGAAAAAACCAATGAAGCATCATTAAGTTGAAGTTTTTCCATACTTGCTCTAAGCTCCTCATAGTCTTCGGTGTCAACAGGATATATACCTGCAAAAACCATAGGTTTTACCTCTTCAAAACCCTCTATTGCATTCAAGCTTGTATTTTCTGAATGACTGATGGTATCACCCACTTTTACTTCACTAGCATCTTTTATTCCGGTAATTAAATACCCTACATCACCAGCTTCAATATAATTCCTAGGTTCTTGTTTGAGCTTTAAAACTCCAATTTCATCTGCAGTATAGTCCTTGTTAGTTGCTAAAAAACGAATTTTGTCCCCCTTTTTTATTTTTCCATTAATAATTCTAAAATAAGTCTCTACTCCTCTAAAAGGGTTGTATTTTGAATCAAAAATTAATGCCTGTAAAGGCATAGTAACTTTGCCTTTTGGAGGAGGGATTTTTTTGATAATTGTATCTAGAATTAAATTAATTCCCAAGCCACTTTTTGCAGAGGTAGGGATTACCTCTTCATGGGTGCAACCGAGTAGAGAGACAATATCATCCGTAACTTCTTCTTGATTAGCAGAGGGCAGATCAATTTTATTTAAAACTGGAATTATCTCTAAATCATTCTCTAGGGCTAAATAGAGGTTTGAAATTGTTTGTGCTTGAATACTTTGAGCTGCATCAACAACTAACAAAGCACCCTCACATGCGGCAATTGATCTAGACACCTCGTATGAAAAATCCACATGACCTGGGGTATCAATTAGGTTAAATATGTAATTTTCTCCCTCATGAACGTAACTCATCTGAATTGCATGGGACTTTATAGTTATGCCCCTTTCTCTTTCCAAATCCATATTATCAAGTAATTGATCTTGTTTTTCCCTTTCTGTTACCGCACCAGTATAGTCCAAAAGTCTATCCGCGAGGGTACTTTTTCCATGATCAATGTGAGCAATTATACAAAAGTTCCTAATGTTTTTCATCAAGTCCGTAAATTAAATATCAAAGATATCAAATTGTAAATCCTTTACAGCTCTATTTTCAAAACATAATTCAAATAATTATAGATGAAAGTTGAAATCTATATTTTTATTAGTTTAGCAAAAAATTTTAAATGGATATTGGAAACATTTCTTTACCAGATTTTCCTCTTCTATTGGCTCCAATGGAGGACGTTAGTGATCCACCATTTAGGATTCTCTGCAAAAGAAATGGAGCAGATATTATGTATACTGAATTTATTTCAAGCGAAGGTTTAATTCGAGATGCAGCAAAAAGCATTCAAAAGCTTGATATTTATGAAAAAGAGAGGCCAATTGGAATTCAGATTTTCGGATCAAATATAGACTCAATGCTAAAAGCAGTTGAGATAGTTGAAAAAACAAATCCTGATGTGATTGACATTAATTATGGTTGTCCTGTAAAAAAAGTTGTATGTAAGGGTGCTGGAGCAGGGATTCTAAAAGACATACCCTTAATGGTCAAGCTTACAAAAGAAATTGTTAATAGAACAAATTTACCAGTAACAGTAAAGACTAGACTTGGATGGGATCATAATTCAATACAAATTGTTGATGTTTCAGAAAGACTCCAAGATATAGGTATTTCTGCAATTTCTATTCACGGCAGGACTAGAGCTCAGATGTACAAGGGTGAAGCAAATTGGAATGAAATAGCAAAAGTAAAAAACAATCCGAGATTAAGTATTCCTGTTTTTGCAAATGGTGATATTAATACTCCAGAAAAAGTAAAAATAATTCGAGACGAATACGGACTTGATGGAGCAATGATTGGAAGAGCTTCAATAGGTAATCCTTGGTTTTTTAATCAAGTTAAAAGTTTTTTAAAGGACGGTTCTATTCCTGTATCTCCGTCATTATTTGACAGAGTAAAAGTTGCTAAAGAACATCTAAAGATGGCTATTAAATGGAAAGGTGAAACCCTGGGGGTTTTAGAAACGAGAAGACATTATTCTAATTATTTTAGGGGTATTCCAAACTTTAAGCAATACAGGACAAGAATGGTTACATCAAATTTTTCCAAAGATGTTTTTAGCGTGTTTGATGAATTGATTCAAAGGCGAGAAGAATTTGTGATTAGCTAAAGATTTAAATAATCGGTTTTTTCATCCCTCTAGTTGCCCAAACTGAAGTAAAACTTCCTAGTATTAAAACGGTAAAGAAAACTATTAGAATATTTTTAAAAGTTAATATCACCGGGTATGGAATTGAGGTTCCAGGAACATACAAAAAATGAAAATGATTTTGTAACAGTAATATTAATGACCCTATTACAATCCCTGATAATGATCCTAAACCTGATATTAAAAGTCCAATAAACAAAAAAATCTTTTGAATGTTTTTTGGTGTCTCCCCCAACGACAATATTGTTTTAAGCTCGTCTGATTTATCCAAAAACATCATTAGCAATGAACCAATTAAATTAAATAAAGAGATAATTATTACTAATGAAAAAATTAAGTAAACAGCTAAATTTTCAATCTTAACCATCCTATTAATTGCAGAATTCTTATCGGACCTTGATTTTATTATATACTTTTCAGGTATTATTTCATTCAAAATAAGATCTATTTCTTTCTTTGAAAAATCATTTTGTGTCTTCAACGCCAAATACGAATATGAGCTTTGATCTAAACCCAAAAGTTCTCTTGCAAACTCGGAAGAGCTAAAAATAAATTTATCATCAAACTCTTTAGAAATTTGAAAGATGCCACCTATAGAACTGAAAATTGATTTCATTGGAGTTTCTCCGAAGCGCAACTTTTTGTTTTTAGGTACGGATACTTCTAAATAAGACGAGTAATCATTTACTCCAGCTCCAAGAATTTGAGAAAGACCCTTACCTAAAACTATAGAGTTGGATTCATGGTCAATCCAATTTCCATTAGAAATTAGACTATCTATTGGGTTTACTTCAATATAAGAAGGAGAAACACCCTTTAAATACGCCACATGAGTTTTATCTTTAAAGCTTAAAAAAACTTTTTCTTCAATTACACCACTAATGGAGAGAACTCCCTCTGAGGCATGAATTTTTTTTATTTGGGAATCCAAAATTGAAAACTTTTTTCCTTTTTCAGGAATAACAGTAAAATCGGATTCAAAAATTTCGTACAAATTCATACCAAAATTTTTCAAGCCCTCAAAACCACTCATTACAATAAGAAGTGAGGCAGAGCTTATTATAAGGGTAATGATAGAGAACCTATTAATTCTATTTATAATAGATTTTTTATTTTTTGAAAATAGGTATTTCAAGGCAATTCGAAGAGAAACATTCATAATTGAAATTATTTAGAATCACTATTTCCAATTTTTAGTGGATTTTCTGGATTTTTTAATGCAGTATTTATATTATCAATATAATCTAATGAATCGTCGATAAAAAAAGACAGTTCAGGTGTTTTTCTCAATTGATTTTTAATTTTTTGAGAAAGATCATGTTTAAACCGCATCTTATTTTCTTTTAAATAAGACAAGAAACTACTTGCCTTTTCAGACGGAAAGACGCTTAAATAAATTTTTGCCAATGAAATATCGATTGACACAACAACTTTTGTTATTGAAACAATCAACCCTTTGTTCCCTGAAAGTTTGATTTTATTATTGATTATTAGAGCCAGTTCTTTTTGAACTAAACCAGCAATTTTTTTTTGTCGTGGAGTTAAAAGTTTCATTTAATCTAATTTACCTATTATTTATATATTAAATTAATAACCAAAGCTCTTAAGTTGGTTTTAAAAAACAACTAAAAACTTTTAAAAGACAACCAATTTTTTCTAAATTTACCTACATTTCTGTAAAATAGATAAATCTATTACTTTTTAAAAATAATTAAATGAGTAAAAAACCTACTGTAGAATTAAAATTACCGATTCTAAAAAACATGGAGCTTGTAGCAACTCAAACTGCTGAGGTGGTTTCAAAACACATGGACTTATCTGAGGAAAAGTCAGCTGAGATATCAATGGCATTAATTGAAGCCTGTATTAATGCATTTGAACATTCAGAATCGAAAAGTGAAATATATATTCATTTTTTAATTGATGATGACAACTTAACCATAAAAGTCATTGATAAGGGTAAGGGTTTTGATTCCACTAACGTAAAAATTCCAAATATAGAAACGAAGCTAACCACTTCTGAAAAGAAAAGAGGTTGGGGAATCATGTTAATTAAAGAATTAATGGATACCGTGAATTTTGAGTCAGATCATACAGGAACAACACTAACCATGACCAAAAAAAAGAATAAAAAATGAACAGTGTAACAAATGTAGAGACAAAAGATAATGTGTTAATCATTACAACCGAGGGATATCTTAATAAAGATTTAGGTGAAGAAATTCAAAAAGCTGCTCAAGAGCATATCAAAAAAGGTGCAAATAAAATTTTGATTAACCTCGAAAGATCAAACATAGTAAATAGTATAGGAGCGTCAATTCTAATTGAGTTAATCGAAGAACTTCAAGAGGTTGATGGAATTTTGGCTTTCTGTAATCTTGCTACAATTATTGAAAAGACATTTAAAATAATGGGCTTAACAAAGTATTGTGAAAGTTATCCAACCCAAGAAGAAGCTCTAAAAAACATGTCTTAGAATAATTCAATAAGTCTTGAAAGATAAATTCCAACTTAGTGAACTGAAGTCTTTTAAGAATAAATATGAATATTTAACTTCTATTAAAGGTTTAGAAGACTTTCAAGTTACTTTTTTTTCAAAAAAAACAATAATTAAGTCTATTGATCTAATTGATTTTTATGAAGACAATTATTTTGACAATAAAATAAATTGTGATAAAGAATTTTTTAAAATACTAGATAAGACATCTTCTGAGGGTAAGGAAATTTCTTCATTATTTAACTTCAGGAAACAAAAATCATGTATAATCTTTCCTGTTAAAAATGATAAAAAAATCATAGGTTATCTATTCGTACCAAATACAGGCAATATATCAGAAAGACTGAAAGAACTGATCTTTGACTTTAAAAAGCAAATAGAGAATAAAATTTTACAAAAAGAATTAGAGTCTAGGCTTTATAATTCAAATAAAGAACTAAAGGTTAAATTATTAGAAATCGAATCTTTAATTGATATAACTGAAATAATTGACTCTCAGGAGGGTATCAAGGAAAATTTATTTCAGAATATTTTAGTAACAATAATTTCAATTTTAAATGCGTCTAAAGGAATGATTTTGTTAAAAGATGAGAAATCAGGATTTTTCAGTGTTATTTCACAGTTCAACATTTTAGGTGAGGATTTGCCAAAAAAAATAGTTAGAATTACAAAAGGAATATTGAAAGATTTGAATAATGATAAGAGGTCAAAAATAATAGACAAAACTCAAGATTATGAATTGCTAAAATCATCAAAAAAGAACTGTGTTGTAAGCCCAATAACTTCATCAGGAATCATCGAAGGAGTAATATTACTTTTTGATAAAGAGAGCAGAAATGGCTTGGTAAGGTTTACTCAACAGGACCTCCGACTTTTTGATAGCTTAGTTAAGAAATTAAGCCTTGCTTATGACAATATTAGATTAATTGATTCATTAAAAACTTCAAATAAATTAGTTGAAAATATAATGTCCTCAATAACTACCGGAATTATAATGATTAATATTTTAGGAGAGATTGAATTCGTCAACAATTCAGCGAAAAAAATATTTGGTTTTTCAGAGGAAGAGGCATTAAATAACCATTACCTTATGATTTTTCAAAATAACTCAAGTTTAATAGAGTTACTAGAAAAATCAGAGAGTTTAGATGAAATTTTATACGAGGAAAATTTTAAAATTCAAGATGATAAAGACACCTCTAAAGAAATAAATCTAACCCTTTCACCAGTTTATAATGAAGATAATCATAGATCTGGTGTTGTTTTTTCTTTTGAAGACTTATCAGGAATAAACAAAGTTAAGTCTACGTTTAAAAAATATGTTTCTGAAAACATAGTGGATGAATTATTACACAATGAGACATCATTAGAGTTAGGCGGTACCCAAAGTGAAGTCTGTGTTCTTTTCTGTGATATTAGAGGTTTCACTTCACTATCTGAAAAAATGAAACCTTCAGATGTTGTATACTTATTGAATAGCTATTTTGAAGCTATGATTGATGTAGTTTTTGCAAATAATGGTACGCTTGATAAAATAATTGGTGATGAGCTAATGGTCTTATATGGAGTACCTCTAAAATCAGAAAATGATTGTCAAAGTGCTGTCAATTCCGCAAAAGAAATGCTCAAAGCTCTTGAAAAGTTTAACCAAGAAAACACTAAACAAGATTTACCAAAATTAGAAGTCGGAATTGGAGTAAATCATGGAAAAGTAGTTTCAGGAAATATTGGATCAGAACGCCAGATGAATTATACTGTGATAGGCGATTCTGTAAATCTAGCGGCAAGATTATGCTCCCATGCAAGACCCGGTGAAATAGTAATTTCAGAAAGTGTATTTCAAAGATTAAATGATAATGAAGGGTTTATTGAAAAAACATCGATTAAAGTAAAAGGAAAGGCTGATCTAATTAAAAATTGGATTTGTGGTTAAGCAGCTTTTTTAATTACGACGATAGTGATATCATCTGGGTTCATAACACCTTTAGCCCAATCATCAGATAAATATACTAAAGCATCTTTAATTTCATTTGCACTTTTTTCAGCATTATCTTT
>MDSW01196164.1_pt1 | contig 35834 bp, 17 predicted proteins | sample 811171 | NCBI WGS metagenome assembly MDSW01 (sample SAMN05326641, study PRJNA326480) | marine metagenome | isolation source: seawater | place: Atlantic Ocean: North West | collected 2012 | reverse complement strand
GGGGGGGGGGGGGGGGGGGGGGGGGGGGGGGGGGGGGGGGGGGGGGGGGGGGGGGAGGTTGGGGGAAGGCGAGGCGGGCGCGAAACGAAACGTCGTCGGGAGAATGAACGTTCGGCGCGCGCATCGGACGTTTTCCGAAAGGCAACGTCGGTCGTCGCGGGCGGCGGTGCCGATCGCGCGCGGGCGCGACGACGGGTCAGGGGGGCGGGGTCGAGGGGGTTCGTCGATCGCGCGCCTCGCGGGTCGGTCGGGCGGACGCACGTTTTCCTTCGCCTTGGCGCTGGCGATGGCGTCGGCGAGTTCGATCGCCTCGGAGACGGTCACCGGGGCGTGCGCTCTCGGCGCGCCGGGGGCGACGACGTCCAGCAGGTCGCGATGGCGCGCGAGGTCGTCGTGCAGGCGCGCCATGCGCTCGCGGAGGGGGACGTCCGGCTCGTCCTCCGCGGGCTCGGGCCTAGACGGGGTCATCGTCGCGTCCATGGCGCGCGGGGCGTGCGCGCGCGGGGTCGACGAGAGCACGCCCGAGACGGGTCCGCGCCGAAGATCCGGACGAGGCGGTCGGGAGTCACCAATCGCGCGGAATCCGCGTCGAGACGGGCGCGAAGCCCCGCGCCTCGCCGCGCCTCGCCCGGGCGGCGCGCGCACGGAAAAAGAAATCCGCGACGCCGGTTTTTTTCCCCCGGGGATCGCCCCCTTCGGACCCGCGCGCCGAGCGCGATCCGCGTCAGGCGTGCCCGCGTGCGCTCGCCCACGCGCGCGCGCGCACTGCCGATCCCTACTCCCGTGGCGCGCGCGGGTGGAAAAAGGACGCGGTAGGGCGCGCGGTGGGGAGGTCCGAGACTCTCGTTCCGAATCGATATAAAAGATAGGTCAAACTGGTCCTCTTCGCGTTTTCAAAACGCGGACCGGTAGATAAATCCCCATATCACAACAACCCGTACATAAAAATCGTTTCGTTTCAGCTCCAAACGCTCGCGCCGGGGGCTCTCTCTCGTCAGACGTCATCCCATCGTCACGATCGTCGTCGTCGTCACAGCCTGGACCTCCCCCGGTCCCGGTCTCGCTCCCCCTCCTCGAACTCGATCGACCTCCTCCTGTTTTCCTCGTCCACGCTCCTCCGCTTCGTCCACCCGTCGTCCTCCCGCGCCTCCCTCCCGGGCGGGTCGAAATCCGCGGCGAAGCTCCCCTGCTCGTCCTCCTCCCCGCTGGCGACGCTCGCGTGACTCGTGCGCGCGACGATGCGCTGTTTCGGGGAGAACCCCTCGCCGTCCCTCGCGATGACGCGTCGCGGCCGCCCCGCGCGTCGCGCCGCCTCTTCGGCCGCCTCCGACCGCTCCATCAGCGTCGCCTGGAGGAACTCGCCCATCACGCGGTCGGTCCAGCACGGCCCGAACACGCCCCGGCCCTCCTCCAAAAACGCGACGTGGCCCCCCTTGGCGACGTGCGCGAGCGCGACGTGCTTGGTGTCGCGGATGGCGGCTTCGCACTGCGCGCGGTCGCCCATGAAGGGGTCGTCGCGCGCGTTCAGGTAGAGCGTGGGCGTCCGGATGCTGGGGATGAGCCGCGCGGGGGAGAAGTAGTCGTAGTACGCGTCGATGTCCTCGAACCCGTGCGTGATGACGATCACCGCGCGCTCGAAGTCGCGAATCGTGCGGAGCTCGGCGATGTTCAGCGCCTTCTCGTCCACCTCGGGGTGCTCGACGACGCGCTTCTCGTGCTTGTAAAAGTACCGCCGGAGCTCGGAAGCGATGGTGCCGTTGTACAGAAGACCGGAGGGCTTATCGGGATCAGAGAGCCCCGCGTGGCTGGAGTGCGGGTCCAGGGGACAGGAGATGAGAACCGCCCCGGCCACGCCCGAACCGACGCGCGCGTCGAGAGCGTCCCCGCGTCGGACGTCAGCGTCGTTCCCCGCGTCGTCGCGATCGCCGTCCCCCGACGCCGTCCTCCTGCTGTCCTCCTCGGCCAGATACGTGCCGATGACGTACGTGCCGAGACTGTACCCCGCCAAAAGGATCGGCGCGTTCGGGTACAGCTTCTCGCACGTCCGCACCGCGGCCCTGACGTCGCTCGAGCTCGCCGCGCAGTACACCTTCGGGGACGCCAGCGGGACGCCGTTACACCCGCGCAGGTTCAGCGCGACGCACCGCCACCCGCGCGCCGCGCCAGTGGCCACCGCCCACTTCGTCGGGCCCTCGTGCGAACCGCCGTTGATGCCGTGGAGCATGATGAACACCGGCGCGTCGAGGGGAAGCGAAGCCGCGCGGGGGATGTCCCCGGCGCCGATGCGGTTATCGTCGAGCGCCGCGGGGCGGGGGAACCGAGGCGCGGCGCGACGGCGAAAACGACCCGAATGCGAACCGCCGCCGGCGAACGCGTCGCCGTCCGAATCGCCGCCGTCGAAGCGCGCCTTGACGAGCCAGTCGAGGCCGATCACGCCGCCGTCCTCGCACGTCACGAGCTGGCGGTCGTACTCCAGGAAGATGGTCAGGCCGCGCGCGTACCCGAGGAGGGTCTGCGCGTGAGGGTTCTGACACCACGCGGGGACGCGGTACGGCGCGTGGAGGCTTGGGCAGCGCGCCAGGAGCTCCGAAGTCAACGCGTCGCCGCCGTGCACGAGGAACGGCTCGCACGAACGCGCGTCGGAGGAGGAGGAGGAGGAGGAGGAGGCGCGCGGCGGGGGGGTCGGTTTCCGGTGCTCGTCGCCGGCGTTTCCGGCGGGGCGAAGGGCCGTCGCGGCGGCGGTCGCGGCGGCGGTCGCGGCGGCGGCGGCGGCGGCGGCGGAGAATGGGTTTCGTAAAACCTCCGAAAACGCCGACGAGAGGGTCGGGGAGGGGGATGGCGCGCGGCGGTGGTCGCTCTCCCGGGGCGCGGAGGCGGGGGCGAGCGCGCTCGGGGACGCGCCGTTCGGGTGCCTCGGGGGTCTCGACGCGCCGCACGGCGAGCGCGCCAGCCCGGGGGGCGGCGGGGTGGCGGCGGGCGCGTCGGACCGCGCGTCGTCGGCGGCGACGAGAGGCGCCCGGTCGCCTCCCGGGGAGGAGGAGGAACGCGCCGAGGGCGACGAGGGCGGCGACGGGGCGCCGCGCGACGCGTCCGGGGGGCACATCGCGCGAGGGGAGGGGGGGCGGGCGAGCGGCTCGAGGGGCGTCGTTCGCGGACGCGGAACGCGCGCGCGAACGGCCGCGCGTCGCCGGACGCGGCGTGCCTGGCGCGCGTCGCGATGTGCCGGGGACCCGGCCGAGGAAAAACCGCCGCGCGCCATAATTTCTCGGCCGCGAGAAATAACGCCCACCCGCGGCGACGCCTCGCCTCCCGCGCCACCGCCGCCGGCGCGACCGGTCGCTTCGGGGTGGGCGCGGGACGCGCGGGCGGCGCGCGGGACGGATGTCGCCTCCTCGCGCGCCCGGGGGGGGCGCGGCGCCGCCGTCGGTCGTGTGCGTCCTCGGGCAGACCGGCGCGGGGAAGACCGCGCTCGCGGTCGAGCTCGCGCTCGCGCTGGACGGCGAGGTGATCAACTGCGACGCCATGCAGGTGTACCGCGGCCTCCCCGTCGCCACCGCCCAGGCGACGGAGGCGGAGCGCCGGGGCGTGCCGCACCACATGCTCGGCGTCGTCGACCCGCACGAGCGCCGCGCCCACCGCGACGAACGCTCCGCGGGACGCGCGCCCGGCGGCGACGACGACGCGGAAGCCCCCCCGGGGCCGGGGATCACCGCGCGGGGATTCCGCGACCTCGCCCTCCCCGTCGTCGAGGACGTCCTCGCGAGAGGCAAGGTCCCGCTTCTCGTGGGCGGGAGCGACTACTACCTGCGCGCGATCGTCACGCGAGCTCTGCTGGACGACGACGACGACGACGACGACCCGGAGCCTCCCCTCGACGATCGCGACCCCCCTCCTCGCGACGCGGCGACGGCTCCCCCGGCCGCCGCCGCCGCCGCCCTCTCGAACTCGGAGCTGCACGAACGCCTGCGCTCGATCGACCCCGCGAGCGCGGCGAAGATCCACCCGAACAACGCTCGGCGCGTGCGTCGGTACTTGGCCATCTGCGAAGCCGCCGACGCCCCCGCCTCGGTCGCGTTCGAGAGGCGCGCGGCGAAGATGGCGAGACGATCGAGCGACGCCGACTCCGGCGTCTCCGGGGCGGTTCGGTTCCGATCGCTGTTCCTCGCCCTCCGCGCGGACCACTCGGAGCTCGACCTCGCGCTCGGGCGGCGCGTGGACGGGATGCTCGAGCGCGGGCTCGTGGAGGAGCTCGAGCGGCACTTCGCGGCGGCGCGGCGAAACGAGCGCGCGCGACGCGACGACGCCCCGTCGGGCGTGGCGCAGGCCATCGGGTTCCACGAGTGGGGCGCGTACTTACGCGCGCGGGGTTTGGGGGGAGAGGGAGACGGCGCTCCGCCTCCGCCTCCCTCCGACGACGATTTCGCGGTGGCCGCTCTGCGCCGCGAGGCGGTGGAGGCGATGAAGGCGGACACGCGTCGTCTGGCGCGGCGCCAGCTGAACCGATGTCGTCGCCTCGAGCGGAGCTTCGGGTGGCGGCTCACGTACCTCGACTCCACGGCCGCGCACGCCGCCGAGAGGGTGGGAGACGCCGCCGCGCGAAGAAATACTTGGGCGAAGGACGTCGTGGAGCCCGCGCTCGAGGCGGCGAGGGCGTTTCTGGCGGGGGGCGGAGGCGACGGGTTCGGGGGGGGCGGGGCGGGGGCGGCGGCGAGTCGCGCCGCGGAGTGGACGGAGCACAGGTGCGAGGCGTGCGACCGGACGCTCAGGGGGGAGGCGGAGCGGAAGGCGCACTTCGAGGGTCGGCGGCATCGCAAACGCGTCGCGGCGATGAGGAAAAAACGCGCGGGGGGTCACGGCGCTCGGGCGCTGGAGGCGGCGGGAGAAGGCGGGGGGGCGAACGCGGGCGCCGCGGACGGATGAGGATTCGAGGCGTTTTCTCGTACACGGAGCGAGGCGGGGCGGCGCGTCGAGGCGCGTTCGCTCGCGATATCATCATGTGCAATACATCGTCGTTCGTACATCGCCGGATCCGCGGATCATCCGTCGGAGCGTGGGGCGGTGCGGGAAGGGTCCCGCGGCGGTGGCCGTCTTCGGAGAGTTTCGAAGGCTCGCGCGTTCCGATCGTTCGTCGTCGCAGTCGGAATCGGCAAAATGGCATCGTCGGCATGTGTCGGATTTCGCCGACGCGGTCCGGTCGTCACGTCTCGCGCTCAGAGACGGGTGGAGTTGGCGCGTCGGAGGGCGAGGGCCTCCCTCGGGGACGGCGTGACCTCCTCCTTCGCCGCGCGGCGGGCGTGCACCAGTCGTCGTCGCCACTTGGCGTCGGCGTCTTCGTTCTCCTTCTCCTCGCCGCAGCTCGCGGCTCGCCGCGCGTCTCGCCCGCGCGTGGGCGGGGTCTCGGGGAGCGAAGGCGCGCCGCGGAACCAACGCGCGTCGCGCTTTTCGAGGTGAGCGTAGATGGCGTCGATGAGGGCGTCGTCCATCTGAAAGTCGTGGTACGCGGTGAGGACGTTGGACGCGCGGTGAAGCTCGTCGCGGGACTCCTCGGCGGTCATGCCCGCGGTGTTGAGCTCCAGCTCGCGCGTGAAGTCGCTGCACAGGCGGAACATGTCGGCGGAGCTGAGGTAGTACAGCATGGAATCGATGGCGTCCACCTCGACCCATTCCACCGCGTTGTTCGCGTCGGGCATGCCGTCGATCTCGTTGCCCTTCTGGTCGATGGCGGGGCAGTACCACACGGTCTTCTTCCCTTCGCGCCTCGGACCGTGGCGGAAGTAGTCGCCGTACAGCTTGAAGAGGACGTCCGCGAAGATCGCCGCTCGGTCGGCGTCGCACAGCTTGCGCGAGTAATGCACCAGGAGACCGATCGCGCCGCGCTCGTGCGCCTCGAAGGGGTGGACGTACCAGGGCGAAGGACGCGCCTCGCACGCGCGCTTGCGAGGGTCCACGACCATGTGAGCGGGGTGGGCGAAGGCGAGCGCGGCGGCGCGGGTGCGGTCGGGGAGAAGTGGAGCGCGCCGCGGCCCGGTTCCGTCCGGAGCTGTCGCTCGCGTTCGCGCGAAAAAGCGCGGGGAGACTGATTCCCATACGTTAACCTAAATCGAGGCCCACAAAAGGCAAAATCTCGCTCCGTGCCCGCCTCCTCCACCTGCTTGCTCTGCTCCTCAAGAGCGGCATCCCTGCCGCCCGCTCGCCCTTTCTGAACGAGCACTGAACCGACTACGCCGGCGAGCTAGCGGTTTTTTCGTGCCAACATGAAGGTGAGCACCACCGCCCATCCCCTCGTCGTCGTCGCGCTCGCGTCGACGTCGCGTCATCGCCTCGGATACCGCCGACGACGTTCGCCCGGGATCAGGTTTTTTCGCGGCGTCTCGCGGCCATCGCGCGATTTGTCGCGCCGTGCTGACCCGTTCTCCTCCCCCCCGCGCCGCAGTTCAACATCGCCAACCCGGCGACGGGATGCCAGAAGAAACTCGAGATCAACGATGACGCCAAGCTGTGCGTTTGCCCCCCGAACCTTTCCACCGCGCGCGCGAGCCGACGACGGCCGGGGATGTTTTCACCGCGCGCGGCACGGGCGGTGGCGGTTAGGGCTTTGACGCGAGACGCGCGCGTCTCCGCGCTCCGGGCGCGCGCGGGCGTCGCGCGCGGGATCCCCCGCGCGGCCCCGCACCCGTCTTCTACGTTCTCGCGCTCGCGCCCCCCGCCGGCCGTCGCGCTCGCGCCCGTCGCGCGTTCGCGTTCCCGCTCGCCGCGTCCTCGCCGGCCTCCCGCTTTCGCGAGGGCAGCCGTGGATGGCGCGCAGTGCGCGCAGCGGGGGCGATTTCTTTTCGGACCTCCTCCGCCCTCCCTCCCAGCCCAAACACCTCACGCGCGGTCGCTGACCTCCCTCCCTCCTCGTGGTTCCCTTCGATGACGCAGGCGCGCTTTCTACGACAAGCGCATCAGCGCGGAGGTCGAGGGCTCGGCGCTCGGGGATGAGTACAAAGGGTACCTCTTCAAGATCATGGGCGGCAACGACAAGCAGGGCTTCGGCATGAAGCAGGGCGTGCTCACCGCGTCGCGCGTGTTCTTGCTCATGCGCCAGAACACCTCGGGCTTCCAGGGTCACGGCCGTCGCAAGGGTGAGCGCCGTCGCAAGGCGTGCCGCGGCTGCATCGTCTCCCAGGACATCGCGGTGCTGAACCTCATGATCGTCAAGCAGGGCGAGCAACCCATCCCGGGCCTCACCGACGAGGAGAAGCCCCGCATGCGCGGTCCCAAGCGCGCGTCGAAGATCCGCAAGCTCTTCAACCTCTCGAAGGAGGACGACGTGCGCAAGTACGTCAACACCTACCGCCGCGAGTTCGAGTCCGCCACGGGCAAGACGAAGAGCAAGGCGCCCAAGATTCAGCGCCTCGTCACCGCCAACACCCTCCAGCGCAAGCGCGGCGAGCGGGCGGCGAAGAAGGCGGCCATCGCCAAGAAGCAGAGCGAGGCGCAGGAGTACCACAAGCTGCTCGCGCTGCGCCTCAAGGAGGCGCGCGAGCGTCGCTCCGAGTCGCTCGCGAAGCGCCGCGCCTCCTCCGCCGCCAAGAAGGCCGCGGAGTAAGAACGCGAGGTTTCTTTTCGAGACGCGATCCGGTGCGACCGCGCGAACGAGAAGGTGGGGGTGACGTAGAGAGGCGTCGCGTTGTAATCGACAAAGCGGCGGATCTCCAAAGGTTGAATGAATGGCACGCGACGGATCGACCGCGCGCTCGCGCGCGCCCCTCGCGCCCGGGGGGAACGATCGCCGCGATCGCACGGAGCACCGCGCGAGGGTGGATCCCGCTTGTGCCCTCGCGCGCATTTCCTGTCTTTCTCGCGCGTCGTCTTTTGAGCCCTCCTATTCGCGGCGCCTCCACGCGCTCGCTCTCTCGAGTTCCGACCTCTCACTCGTGTTGGCGCTCGGAAGTCTTCATTACTGTCCGCCGCGCGCGCTCGCGGAACTCTCTCGGCGCCGCGTGCCGTCTTTTGAAAACTCGTCACCGCGGCACGCCGGTCGTCAGACGCGTCGGCGCGCCCTCGACTCGGTCGGTTCGACTCGGGTCGGGCGGCGGGGCTCGGTTCGATACGGGTCGTCTCGTTTCCATCTCGCGCGGCTCTGGCTGGGTTCCTGCTGGATGTCTCCCTCCCTCCTCTCGAGCGCCGAGGCGAGGGATGTGCTGTGCGCGCGGTGGCCCGGTCGCCGCGAGCAGATCTCGCAGCTCCTCGGGTACCTCGGCGAGCCCCACGACCACGCCGCGCCCGTGTTCGTGCACGGGCCCCCGGTGACGGGCAAGACCTCGATCGTCCGCGACGCGTTCGTCACCCTCGGGCGCCCGTTCGCGTACACCTCGCTCGTGGACTCGCACGGCCCGCGCCTGTTGTTGGACGCGCTCGCGGAGGAGCTCGAGCCTCACCTCGTCGCTCGCGATCCCGCCGCCGCGCCCCCCCGGTGCGACCGCCTCGCCGATCTCATCACCCTCCTCCACGACGGCCTCCCCCCCGACGGCCCCGCGGTGTACCTGGTCATCGACGAGGCGACGCGGCTGCTGGACTGGAAGGGCGCGGACGCGTTCTTGCCCGCGCTCACGAAACTCTCGGAGCTCACCCGGCGAAACGTCGCCGCCGTGTTCGTCGCCACCCCGGGCTGGGACGCGTTCCGATCCGCCGCCGGCGTCCGCCCGCCGCAGCCGCTCTTCTTCGACTCGTACACCAAGGCGCAGCTCCAGACGATCCTGATCCGCGAGCGCCCGCTCGGCGCGGACGAGAAGCTCTACCAAAACTTCGTCGCCGCCATCTTACCCATGTACGCGGCGACGTGCAAATCGCTGCACGAGCTCAGGGCGCTCTTCGCCCCCCTGTGGTCGAGGTACGCCGCGCCGTGGGTCGCCGCGCGGGACGCGAGAACGCGCGCGGAGGAGAGAGGGGACGACCCGGCGACGATCCCGAGCCTCCCGGAGCCGAGGCAGCTGTTCGCGGCGCTGCAGTCCGGGGAGCCGAGTGAGAAGCCGTCTACGAAGACGGCGTCGGTCGTCTCGGGGGCTGACCCCGCCGTCCCTCCCTCGGCGGAGGGCAAGGAGGCGGCATCGGGTGAAGAGGCGGCGTCCGAGAACGCGGCGTCGGGGGTCGGTGGTACCCTCAAGAGGAAGAAAACTTGGACCGGTCCCGTGCTCCACGCGGGTTTGACGGTGCCTCTCTCCCCCGCGGCGCTCGCGCTCGACCGCGGGCACGTGTGGCCCGTTCCCGAGGACGACGTCGCGGGCGGCGCGGGCGGCAAGCTCGACTTCGACATTCCCCGGCTCACGAAGTTCATGCTCGTCTCCGCGCACCTCGCGACGATGAACCGCGAGAGCGTCGACCGGCGCCTCTTCGGCCACATGGTCGAGGGGGTCACGCCCGGGACGAGCGCGATCGCCGGTGGTCCCAAGAAGCGAAGCCGCGGCGCGATGGGCGCGGATAAGCAGCAGGAGGCGGCGGCGGAGGCGGCGGCGGAGGGCCCCGGCGCGTTCCACCTGGAGCGTCTGCTCGCGTACTTCCGCATCGTCACCAAGCAGGCGTACGACGAGGACGACGCCGGGAGCGAGGATCTGAACCGCGAGCTTCTCAGCGCGGACGTGTTCATGCAGATCAGCTCAATGGTCGCGCTGGGGCTGCTGACGCGCGTGGGGGGCGCGGACGCGCTCGACGTGCCGAGGTACCGGTGCGACGTCGGGAACGACCTCGCGAGGAAAATAGCCGCCAACGTGAGGGTCAACCTGGACAACTACCTCTTCTACGCGTAGAGTAGCGCGGGAGGGTGGGGAGAGGGGGGGAGGGGTTTAGGGGGGGGAGGGGCGTCCGCGGGGCGCGATGGGTGGAGCGGGAGGCGCGATGGAGAGGAGAAAAGGGGGCTGGGGGAAGCGGCGGGAGGCGGAAGGAACCAGCACCTCTTTATGATATGTGAGCCTCATCATAAAACACGTCTCCTGATCAGGTGCTTTTTGAAATACCCGCGACCCGGTCTTTTCACTCTTCGTCGGCAGTTCCGAGGACGGCCCCCCGCGCGCGGCGTCGGTCGGGCGGGGGGCTCGCGCGTCGTCGCGCACTCGCGCCGCGCGCGCGCTCGCCCCGCGGATCGTCGCGCGCGCGAAGCGCGGCTCGGAGCGCTCGGGCGAGGCGCGCGGCGGTTCGCGCCGCGCGGTCGCGTCGCGGGGGACCCGCGCGCCTTCGCGGGGGGGAAAGGTTTCGACGTTCGCGTCGGTCCCCGTCGTTCGCGCGCGAAGCGCCGCCCCTCGCGCGCACCTCGCGCGATGAACCCCACCGCCGCGGCGTTCGAGCGCGCCGGCTCCGCGTCGCCGAGCGCGGCGTCGCGCGATCCCGCGCCCCCCGCCCCCGACGCCCACTTCACCGCCCTCGCGGCGCTCCGCGAGGCGCACGCGAGGCTGGCCCCCGCGGCTCCCGGCGGGCGTTCCTCGGGCGCGGTGGGCGCGTTCTTCCCGCCCGCGCCCCGCCTCGACGCGCGCGCGGCGGCCTCGCCCCCGCGCCGGCCCGCCCCCGCGCCCACCTCCTCGTGCGCCTCGCGCGGATTCTTCGCCGCGGCGACCGCCCCCGGCGCCGCGCACCCCGCCGCCCCGCCCTCGGGACCCCCCGAGCGGGCGCCCTTCCTCGGCGCGTCCAAGTCCGCGCCGACGTCGCCCTTCCTCCCTCCCTCCCTCGCGCCCGCCCCCGCCCGCGACGCCGCCCCCTTCTTCGCCGCGGCGCGCGCCCAGGGACAGGGACAGGGAACCACCGCGGAGACGCCGCCCGCCGCGATCGCGCGCGGCTGGTCCCCGTCCCCGATGCCGGACGACGCCTCGAACGCGCGCTCGGCGAACGCCGGGGCGGGCGCGGGGCCCTCCTCGCCCTCCTCCCCGCTCCTTTTCGAAAGCGTCCCCGGCGGCGGTCCCCGGCGACGCGCGGCGTCGCTCGACGAAGCCGCCGCGGTCGGAGGCGGCTTCTTCCCGCGGACGCCGCCCAGCCCGAGCACGCCCCCGCACCGGCACCACCGCGCACCGGGCGCGGGTCCGGGCGCGCGCGTCGCGGGCGGCGCGGGCGGCGCGGGCGGGTTGGGGGTGGCGTTCTTCGCGGGCGGCGGCGTCGGCGCGAACGCGAACGCGAACGCCCGGTGCGTCTCGGACGCGTCGGCGCGCGCGCACGCGTACGCGTCCGCTCCGGCTTCGCCGCGGGGCCTCGTCGGCGCGTGTTTCGAGGTCGCCGCGCGGTCCTCCCCGCACCAGCAGCACTCTCTGTACAAGACGGAGCTGTGCCGCTCGTGGGAGGAGACTGGTCACTGCCGCTACGGGCACAAGTGTCAGTTCGCGCACGGCCGCGACGAGCTCCGCCCGGTGCTCCGCCACCCCAAGTACAAGACGGAGGTGTGCCGCACGTTCGCGCACGGCGGCGAGTGTCCGTACGGGACGAGGTGCCGCTTCATCCACGTGCGGGTGCCGCACGAGAGCGTCCTCGGGGTGCTCGAGGCGGGCGCGCACAACGTCATCCCGGCGGACTGGGCGCCGGAGCAGGGCGGGAGCGCGGAGAGGGAGGGCGCGCTCGCGGGGAGGGCCGAAGCGGCGGCGAGGAGAGGCGGGTGCGGCGCCGCGGGGGTTTCCGCGTTCGCGGGGAACGCGAACGGGTCGAACGGGTCGTCGGGCGCGAACGCGAACAACAACGCCCCGCCGCGCGAGGTCCGGCGCGCGAGGCGGCTTCCCGTGTTCCGCGAAATCGCGGGCGAGGGCGAGAAGGCGGACGGGGACGGGGACGACGACGCCGCGTCGTCGTCGGTCCGAGCGGCGCGGACGCGGAGAACCGCCGCGGCGTACGACGTGGGCGAGAGCGCGGCGCTCTTCGGCGGGGTGCTCGCGGGGTGATGATCACGAGGAGGCGTGGAGGCGGGGGGAAGAGATCGGGAATACGACGAATCGAACGAGGGTGCGCGAGGGTCGGGTTGGGTTCTTTTTTTCATTTCGCGTGGGAGAGGGACGAAGGGCGGGGGTGAGGTACGGGGTAAAACCGGCGCGGCGAATACGCGCGGAAGAGACGTACGATAAAACGACGCGCGCGCGCGGGGTATTCGAATCCCGCGGAGAAGGACGACGGGGTTTTGTTGTTTTAAAACAGACGGATGCGTGGGGCACTCCACGACGCGCGGGCGGAGACGACTTTTATGGACCACACGCGCGAGTACAGATACTCATCCCGCGCTGTTCGGTTCGCCCCAGAGCTAGGATCCGGTTCGCCGTCGGCGCGATTCGCCGCGATTCACCGAAGAATCCCGAGGCTCTCCCTCGCGGCTCGGTCCTCCCTCCGCATCCTCGCCGCCTCCTCCGCGCGGCTCGCCTCGATCGCCTCGTTGATCGCCGCCGCCTCCGCGCGCGCGGCCGCGTCCGCCTCGGGCTCGGCCCCCCGGAAGGACGCCGTCGGGCTCGGCGTCGTCGGCGAGCGCATCCCGGACATCTCCGCCATTCCCGGCGGAAGCAACCCCGAGAGGCCCCCCGAGTCGCTCCGCGCCAACGCGGGCGGACGGTGCATTCGAACCCCCCCCGGGTGTGCGACGTCGAATACCCCACTCGCCGCGGCACTCCCGCTTTCCTCGCGACCGCTCGCCGTCGCGCCGAGAGAGACGGTCTCCCGCGCGACGCGCTCGAACGTCGCGCGTTCGCGCGCCTCCGCCGCGCGCCGCGCGAAATCCTCGAGGCAGTCTCGCAGCGCCGAGAAGGTCCGCGGGTCGTCGGCGTGTCGCGCGGCGACCGCGCGGAATCGGGCGATCCACTCGGGCGCCGCGAGGCGTTCTAAAGCGTCGTGGAACGGTCGCTCGGGTTCCTTCCCGCGTCGCAATCGATCGGCCGCGTTCGGGTCGCGGTCGAGCCACGCGGGGAGGGGGACGAAGTTGCCAACGCACTCGTGCAGCGTGCTCAAACCGAGGCACGCGTCCGAGGCCGAGTCGGAAGCTGTTTCGTGGGAAGGAGGCGTTCGGAGCGTGAGGAGGCGTCGGCGATGGCGCGCGCGCGAACGCGGCGTCGATTGTTAGATTGTTTCGAACGAGTGCGAGGCGTGCGACGGGCGTGATGATGAGAGAAACGCCGACCGACGCGGGTTCGAGGGGGGCGGGTTCGCGCGCGGAGGAGGCGATCGCGCACCTACGAAGGGCGCGAGCGCGTCGAGCGCGGCCGGCGCGGAGCTGCGCGACGGGGACGCGGCGGGGGGGGGCGGGGGCGGGGGGGCGTCAGCGAACGCGCGACGAGCCGGGCGCGGGGTGGGCTGGGCGGGGCGTCGTCGCGGGGAGCGGTGCGGATGCGACGAGCGCGCGACCCCACCTCGGCCCGCCCTCCGCGAGGAGGCCGCAGAACTCGACGACGTGCGCGTCGCCGGCGTCGTCGCCGCGCGCGCGCGCCTGCGCCGCGCGGCGGAGCACGACCGCGAAGTCCGCCGCGTTCGGGGGCGCCATCCCGAGCGCGCGGTTCACTGCTCCACGGACGACGCGACGCGTCTCGAGTAACAAAGCGGGCGTCGTCAGACTCGCGCTCGAATCTGGCGCGAACGCGGTGGACGAAATCTCAAATCCCGCGCAGAGTCCCCGCGGCGGTTGCCAAATGGTGCGAGGCATCCAGACGGGGATATTGATATCTTCCAGGCGGCGTCGCGTCGTTTTTTTTTCCGGTCTGCAACTCCCCGAACGCGCCAAGGGGCGAGCGAGGAGAAAAAGATCGCGCGCGAAGGCAAAAAAAACAGACTGCGCGCCTGTGCTCGCGCCGGCTTCGCCAGCACACGTGCTCCTCCAAAGGTCGCGCGACGCTGACGGGGCTGGCTCGTCGGCTCGAAAAAAAGACCGCGCGCGCTCGACGATCGCCTCCGCCCCCAGAACCTCGCGCGCGTTCTCTCGGTTCGGGCTCGACGTCTCGTCGCTCGGGACCGCGGCGCGTCCGCGTGCGCGCGTCCGGGGCTCGGAAGCCGCCCGCCGCGCTTCGGGGGGGGCGTCGTTCGCCCGCCTTGTTACACAAAGAAAGACTAACAAAACCTCCGCCGGCGGGGGGCGTTCGATTCGTCGGGGGGTCGATCCGCCGCGCGTCGTCTCGCCGCTCGCCATGGCGCGAACCGCCCCGGTCTCGGCGGTCGCGGACCCCGAGGTGTCCGCGTCCTCGGAGGTGGCGGTGGCGCTCGGCGCGGCGCTCTGCTCCGGGATCGCGGTGTCGCCGTTCCTGATGTGCGTCGACCGCGGCGTCGTCGCCTCCGCCGCGGGCACCGCCCCGGGGGGCTCCCTCTTCCGCGCCATCGCGTCCGTCGCGGGCGAGTTCGTGACGAAACCCAAGGCGGCGTTCGGCGCCCCCGCGCTCTGGATGGTCGCGGGCGTGTACGGCGGGACGTACTTCGCGAAGAACCTCTCGGACGTCATCATCCGGCGCGGCCGCCTCGAGCACAACCCCGCCGCGGGGGCGTGTAAATTCGTCGCGACAACGGCTACGAACGCGGGCGGGAGCGTCCTCAAGGATGCCGCGTTCGCGCGCATGTACGGCGCCGCCGCCGCGGGCGCGGTCGCCGTCGTCCCGCCCGCGTCCTACGCCCTCTTCGCCCTGCGCGACTGCCTCACCATCGGCGGCGCGTTCTTCGTGCCCGAGCTCATGGCGGGGGCGATGAAGCCCCCCCTCCCCGCCGATCGCGTCGGCGCCGCCGACGCCGCCGCGCAGCTCGTCTCCCCGCCGCTCATGCAGGTGCTCTGCACGCCCATGCACCTCCTCGCGTTGGACCTCGTCAACCAACCCGCGGCCAACGCCGCCGCGCGCGTCGCCAGGCTAAAAAACTCAACGCCCGCGGCGCTCTTCGCGCGATCGCTCCGGATGCTCCCGGCGTACGGCGTCGGGGGGTTGCTGAACACGTCCCTGACGGAGCGGGGGCGCGCGGCGGCGATCGCGCGACGCAACGCGCGCGTCGCCGGCGCGCCGGGGGGTCCCGTCGCGGCGATGTTCGCGGCGATGCGGGGGAAGGCGTCGGCGCTCGGGCAGGCCGCGCGCGCGAAGGTGGCGGCCGCGAGCGCCCCCCGCGAGGCGCGCGACGCTTCCGCTTCCGCTTCGTCGACGACCGCCGCACTCAACGCCTCGGCGTCGGCCTCGGGAGGGGACGCGGCGTCGGCGGATCAGGGCCGGCGCGGTCGCGCGGCGGCGTCCACCAACGTCGGCGGCGCCGCGCGCGTCGCCGCGCCGAGGGCGCCGCCGAGGGTCCCGCCGAGGTTCGCGAGCATCGGGGAGGGAAGCCGCCGCGAGGATTGGAAGCGAGGGCTCGCGCGGCGGGGCGCGCGCGAGGATTCGGAGGGTCGCGGGGGGTCGAGCGACGGATCGCGAGGGAAGTGGGAGACGTCGTCGTCGGGGGACATTCCTTCTCCGCGATTCGAGCGCCGGCGCGTTCGGCGGCGAGGGCGCGGGGCGGAGGCCGCGGCTGAGGGCGCGGCGGAGGGCGCGGATGGGAGGAGGAGGGCGCGTCGGTGGGGGAAGAACTACTGGGCGGGGGGCGCTTCGCGCGCGAACGCGGGCGGCGCGGCGGGGTAGGGGGGAGCGAGTCGAGGATGAATTGCATCTTTGGCATTTTTGGAACGCGCGCGACGCGACGCTCTCACATCAATCACTCGGGCGCGGTAGTCGAGCTTTTTTCGCGAATTTCGCGGGAGCGCGTGCCACCGTCAGCACGCTCGCGCCACTCGTCGGGCGCCCGTCCCTCTTCCCGTCCCACGATTCTCGCCCTCGCCGCGTCATTTCGTCCGCGTCTGCGCTCTCGTCGTCGCGCGCCGCGCTCGCGCAGCCGCGACTCGGCCGGGACTCGGCGCGGCGTCCGGCGCCCCCGATCGGGGTCTCGCGGTTCGCGCGCGTTCGCCCCTCGCGCGCCTCCGCGATGGGCGGCGGTCCTCCCGGCGGCCCGAACGCGCTCGTCCCGCGAACGCGCGCGCAGGTGGAGGACGTGCCGGCGGTCCTTGACGCGGCGGTCGCGGTGGGCGCGGGCGCGGTCGCGGCGGCGGCGGTCGCGCCGTTCCTCACGAGCGTCGACCGCGCGGTCGTCTCCGCGGCCGCGGGCCGCGCCCCCGGCGGGGCCCTGTTCCGCGCGCTCGCCGCGAACGCGGCGGAGTTCGTCACGCGCCCGGCCGCCGCGTTCGGCTCGAGGGCGGTGTGGCTCGTCGCCGGCGTCTACGCGGCGACGTACGCCGCAGCCAACCTCAGCGACGTCGCCGCGGAGCGCTCGGCGCGCGCCACCGCGTCGCAAAAAGCCGCGGGGAAATTCGTCGCCACCACCGGCGCGAACATGGCCGGCTCGGTCCTCAAGGACGCCGCCTTCGCGCGCATGTACGGCGCGGTGGCGACCGCCGCCGCCGCCGCCGCGTCGTCGTCCTCCGCATCCCCCGCCGCCGTTGTCCCCGCGGCGTCCTACGCCCTCTTCGCCGCGCGCGACTGCCTCACCGTCGGCGGCGCGTTCTTCGTCCCCGCCGCGCTCCGCGACGCGCTCGTGAACGCGCGCGTGTTCGAGCCCTCGGACGCGTCGAGCGCGGCCGCTGTCGCGCAGCTCGTCTCCCCGCCGCTCATGCAGGTGGTCTGCACGCCCATGCACCTCCTCGCGTTGGACCTCGTCAACCGACCCGACGCGACGATGCGCCTCGCGGCGCGTCTGGCGTCGCTCGGAAACGCGATGCCCTCGGCGCTCCTCGCGCGATCGCTCCGGATGCTCCCGGCGTACGGCGTCGGGGGTTTGCTGAACGCCGCGCTGTGCGCGCGGGGGCGCGAGGCGACGCTCCACGCGCACCACCTCCCCGCGGCGCACGAGTGGGCGCACAGGGTGGAGGGCTTCTTCGCCGACGCGACATATTTCGACGCGGATGGGAATTTATTGGTGTCGTCGGGGTCGTCGTCGGGGGACCGGGAGGATCTCTTCGGGGACGAGCGCGGGGAGGGGTACCTGCACGCGTTCGCCCGGTACCTGCACGGCGGGCTGCACCCCGTCGCGCTCGCGGAGGACCCGGCGATGGACAGGGCGCTGTGGGCGTTCAAGTGGGAGCGCCTCATCGCGAGCTCGGTGAGCCTCGAGCTGGCGGAGCACGGCGGGGACACCCACGGCGGGTGCGTCGTGCAGGGCGGGGGCGACGCCGAGGTGGACGCCGCCGTGGACGATTTCGTGCGGAGGGTGGACTCGAGCGGGGACGGGCTCCTGGACGCGGACGATATCGCCGCGGAGCTCGAGCGGGAGAGAGCTGCGGGGAGCGGGTGGGCGTCCGCCGCGCTGAAGCAAACGGACGCGGCGAGACGGCGTGCCGGTGGTATCGGCGGGGGGGGTCGCGCGAGCGACGATATAAAAGACGTCGGAAACGGGACCCGCGCGCGGGACGGCGACGGAACGCGCGGCGCCGCGCGGGAACTCGCCGAACGGTTCGTCGCCGCCGCGGACGGGCTGGGGAACAGGAAGGTGTCCGCGGAAGAGATCAAGAGGCTGCTCGCGGCGCGCGTCAAGGGGAAGTGAGGAGGGTGAGGCGGGTGAACCACCGGGGTGAAGAGAGCGAAGACCGTAGTCCCTCGGGGACGACCGAAACGCGCGAAGCGCGAGGAAGAGGACGAACCTGAAGCGCGAGGAAGAGGACGAACCTGAAGCGCGAGGAACCTTCGCGCTCGATCGACGGACTCCGTCGCGCGACGTTATGATATGCGATGCTACGAGCGTGTCATTCGTGGTCTACGCTATCCCATCCCGCGTCGTCACCCGCGTCGCTCTCGCCGCCGCATGACGAAGACGCAGTCGTCCTCGTCCCCGGCGACGGCTCGCCTCCCCCTCGCGTTCGCCTTCGCGAGCGCCTCGAGCGTCCTCGCCGCCCTGACGACGCGGAACTCCTCGTCCACGAACGTCTGGTCCCACGCGCGCGTGACGTCGTCGAACGTCTTCGCGAAGAGTTCGACGCCGAAGAGCTCGACGCCGACGCGCTCGAACCGGACGATCCAGAGCCTCCCCGGGCCGATTCCAGAACCGTCCGTCCCGGGACTCGTCCCGCGCTCGTCGTCGGCTCGCTCGAAGGTGGCGGTGAGCCTCGCGCCGAGCCACGCGCGGCGCTCTTCGGGGCCCACGGCGAGGATGTTGGCGTACGTGCCGCTCGCGAGGTCGACGTCCTGGTACGCGACGCCTCGGAACGGTCCCAACGCGCCGTTGCTCGGCGGGGGCGCGGTGGAGTAGACTACCTCCCAGTCGCCGCCGACGAGTGGACTCTCCGCGGGTCGCGGGGTGGGGTTGAGGGCCTCGAGCGTCGTCACCGCCGCCTCCACCGCCGCGCGCTGCGCGTCCGTGCACGCGAGGCCCCTCTCCGTGCCGAGGATCGCCGCCTCCACCGCGGCTTTGGCGTCCGCGAGGGAGGGGGACGAGGGGGACGACGACGACGAGGAGGCGAGGCGCGAGGCGTGCCGACGCTCGAGCGGGGGAGCGACGCGGGCCGTCCCGAGCGGTCGTCGGGCGCGAGGACGCGCGGGCGACGGCGACGCGGACGACGCGAGCCGCGCGCGAGCGGGCGGCGCGATCGAGGGCGCGCCGGTGGAGGCCATGACCGAACGCGCGGCGGGTGTGCGCGGCGTCGACGCGGGCGGCGTCGCTCGCGAGAGCCGCGTCGTGCGCGTCGATGTGGACGCTCGTCGCCGGGGCGCAGTTACTTCAAGCGACGCGCGTCATCATCGCGACGACGACATTCGCGATTTCAAAGTGCCGTTTGGGAACTGTCGCGCGTCGTGGTTCTCGTCTCTCTCGTCGTCTCCTCCCACGCCCGCCCCCCCGCCATCCGCGACGCGCGCGCGTCGTCGGGCGGTCGCGCGCGGGCGCGATGCCGACGTCGAGCACGTTCGGCGCGTCCGCGCTTCGCAAGGGCCGCGCGGGCGCGCCCTCGGGTTCCACCGCGGGGACGTTCGGGAGGCCCCCCCCGTCGCCGAGGCGCACCGCGCCGATGCGCACGACGCCGACGCCCGGGGAGTCCTCGGCCCGCTCGGGGCCCGCGTCGCCGTACGCCGGCGTCGCCGGGGCGCCGTCTCGCGCCGGCGCCGCCCGCACCCCGGGTCGCATCTCCCTCGTCGAGCGCCAGGCGCAGTACGCGCTCCCCTCGTCGGCCTCGAGGACGCGTCCCTCGGGCGGGCCCGGCGCGAGCGGCACCTCCCCGGTCGCGCGCCCCGCGGTCGCGGCGAGACGAGCGCTCACCGCGGGCTCCGCCGCGCCCTCTCGAACCGCCGCCGCCCCGACGCCCTCGCGAGGTCTCGAACGGGGTCTCAAGACCCCGGGCGAGAAGACCCCCGCGACGTCGTCGCGGCTCGCGAAGACGGCGGCGGCGGCGTCCCCCGCCGGCGCCCGAGCGACGTCCGTTCGGGCGAAAACCAAATCCCGAAACGATCCCGCCGCCGCCGAGCCCTCGCCGCCGACGTCCCCGGGCGCCGAGAGCCACCTCGGGCGCCCGCTCAGGCTCCGCCTCGACGCCGCGGCGGACGCAGACACCGCGCAGACACCCGGTCCCGCGGCGACCGCGCACGAAATCCCGTCCGCGCCCCGTTCGCGCCCGGCGCGAGACGCGCCTCCTCGGGGCGCCGGCGAGGAAAGCCGTCTCCGCGACCGTCCTCTCGCGGCGCGCTCGGCGGCCCGCTCCCCCGGGCCCCCGTCCCCGTCCCCCCGGTCGCCGTCCCCGGGACGCCCCCGGGGGACGGACCCCCCCGAAGAGAACGAATCCGTCCCCGTCCCCGTCCCCGGGGTTTCTCTTCGCCCCGCGTCCGGGTCGCTCCACGACGCGCACTCGCTCCAGGAGCGCCTCTTCGCGTCGGAGGACGCTCGGCGGGAGGCGGAGCGTCGGTGCGCGCGCGCGACGGAACGCGCGCGCGTGATGGACGAGATTCTGAAGGAGCAGAACGCGCTCCTGGAGGGCGTCCCCGCGGTGATCGCGGCCGGGGGCACGGAGCGGTGGCGCGCGCGCGCGGGGACGGGTTTCGGCGCGGAGGCTGAGGGCGCGCGCTCGGCGACGACGCTCTCGGACGCGGCGTCCGTCGCGTCGCTCGCCCGCCGCGTCGCCGAGCTCGAGACGGCGCTTCAGCACAGGGAGGCGGAGGCCGCCGCGCTCGCGGCGGAGCGCGACGCCGAGGACGCCGAGCGCGCCGCGTTCGACGCGGACGTCGCGGCAATGCGCGCGGACGCGGACGCGGCGCGGGAGGCGGCGGCGAGCGCGTCGGCGCGAGAGAGGCTCGCCGCCGAGAAGGAGCGCGCCGCGCTCGACGCCGTGGGGGGGGAGACGGCGAGGGCCGACGCCGCCGAGCGCGAACTCGAAACGCTCACGAGGCAGGCGGACATCCTCGCGGCGCAGCTCGAGGTGGCGTCCCTGCGCCTGGACGTCCTCGTCAAGGAACGCGCGGACGAGGGGGGCTCCGACGAGGCATCGGGGGGCTCCGACGAGGCGTCGGGGGGCTCCGACGTATTGGCATCGGGGGGCTCCGATAATAAGGCGTCGGGATCCTCGACGCGGAGGAGAGGGTCGTCCCTGGCGGACCGCCTTCGCCTCGTCGAGCGCGACCACGCGAGGATGGTCGCGGAGACGGCCTCCCTCGCGGCCGAGCGTCGCGATTTGGAGGCGACGCTGGAGCAGACGCGCGGCCTCGCCGCGGAGGCGGAGGCGCGCGCGGAGGCGCTCGCCGATGAGCTCGAGGAGACGCGCCTCGCCGCGGCGGCGGAGTCGGCGCGGCTCGAGTCGGCGGCGGCGGCGAGCGCGAGCGCGGCGGAGGCGTCGCGGCGCGCCGTCGCCGCGTTGGAGGCGGAATCCGCGGCGAAGACGGACGCGCTCGGCGCCGCGGAGTCGGCGCGGCGCGAGGCTGAGGATGAGGCGCGGCGCGCGCGGGAGGCGGCGGAGGCGGCGTCGGAGCGGTTCGCGTCGGAGACTCGCGAACACGAGCGTCGGCTCGGGGAGATTCGCGCCGAGCGCGACGTCGCGTTGGCGCGCGCCGCCGCCGACGCGGACGCGGAGCGCCGGCGCCACGCGAGCGACGCGAGGACGCGCGACGCGGAGTTGTCGGAGGCGGAGTCCCGGAACGAGGCGAAGATTCGCGAGGAGGAGAAGGCTCGGCGCGACGCGCTCGTGACCGCGCACGACGCGGAGAAGGCGCAATTGCGCGACCGCTTCGCGGCGTCGGAGGCGGAACTCCGGGGCGAAATCGCGCGCCGCGCCGACGCGGAGACGGCGAACCGCGACGCGCGGCTCGCCGCCGAGGACGAGGCCAAGCGCTCGCGGAGCGCGGCGGAGGCGGCGAGCGCGGAGGCGCGCGCGCGCGGCGCCGAGCTGAGCGCGGCGTTGGCACGCGCGGCGGAGGCGGAGATTTCGGCGGGGCGCGCGGCGGGCGACGCGGCTTCCGAGCGCGCCGCGAGGGAGGCGCTCGCCGCGGAGCTCCCGGCGCTTCGGTCCGCGAAGGAAACCGCCGAGCGCCGGGCGGCGACGCTCGCGGACGAGCTCGCGGCGCTCGAGGTGGACGTCCGCGCGAAGGCGCGCGTCGTCGCGGAGGCGGAGGAAAAAGTGCGCGCGGCGGAGGCGGCGACGGAAAAAGCGGCGGAGTCCGCGCGGCTCGAGTCGGCGGCGCGCGCGGAGGCGGAGGCGTCCAAGCGCCGGACGGAGGCGTCGCTCGAATCCGCCGCGTCGTCCGCCACCGCCGCGCACGCGTCTTACGCGCACGCCGCCGCGGAGGCGGAGAGCGCGAGGGTCAAGGCGGAGGGCGAGCGCGACGCGGCGAACGCGGACGCGCGCGCGGCGCGCGCGCGCGCCGACGACCTCGCGGCGCGCCTCGACGCCGAATCCGCGTCGCGCGGCAAAGCGGTCCTCGAGGCGAACGAGGCGAACGAGGCGAGGCGCGCGCTGGAGACGAAGCTGAGGGACCTCGCGGCGCGCCACGACGTGGACCTCCGCGAGGAGCGCGACGTGGCGGTTCGCGCCGCCGCCGCCGCGGACCAATCGGTCGTCGCGGCGGAGGAGGCGCGGCGCCGCGAGGAGGAGGCGGCGAGCGCTGCGCGCGCCGCGGAAGCCTCGAGGGCGGCGGAGGAGGCGGCGCGGCGGGTCGCGGAGTCGGACGCGCTGGACGTGAAGGCCCGGCTCGCGTCCGTCGAGGCGGAGCGCGCGTCGCTTCGCGCCGAGGTGGAGAAGCTCGCGGCGGCGCTCGACGCGGCGGAGGCGCGCGGGGCGGGGTTCGAGGAGGCGACGCGCGACGCGGCGGCGCGCGGATCCGAGCTCGAGCGCGTCCGATCCGACGCGGCGGCTGAGCGAACGCGCCGCGGCGACCTCGAGCGGATCGCCGCGGAGGCCTCCGACGCGCAGAGGCGCGCGGAGACCGCGCTCGCGCGCGAGACGGCCGCGCGCGAGGCGGCGGAGGCGAAGGCGGAGTCCGCCGAGCGCGAGTTCGCGCTGAGGGCGGCGTCCTTCGACGCGCGTACGGACGCGTCGCGGCGCGAGCACGAGCGCGTCGCGGAGGCGGCCAAGGCGGAGGCTGAGCGCGCGATCCACCAGGCGCGCGCCGACGCCGAGCTCGAGGTCCGCCGCGCCAGGCACGAGATGGAGCGGCTCGAGCCCGTGGAGGCGAAGGCGGCGAAGCGGCGCGCGGAGGAGGCGGAGGCGAGGGCGGAGAAGACGGCGGCGGCGCTGACGGCGGAGCGCGAGCGGTCGGCGCGCGCGTTCGAAGCCGCCGCCGAGCGCGAGGCGAGGCTCAAGGCGGAGCTCGCGGGGATGCGAACCGCCGCCGCGCGCGAGGTCACCGCGCGGTGGGAGAGGGAGGTGGGCGAGCGGCGATCGGGGTTCCCGTCCCGGGGGCGACGCGGGAAACCGCGCGGGGTCCCCGGGTCGGAGTCGGGTTCGTCGTCGGAACGGTCTGAAGCGTCGAACGAAAACGTCGACCCGGACCTTCGCGCCGCCGACGCCTTCTTCGAGGGGAAGACGCCGTCCGGGACGCGCGCGACGATCGAGCTGATGCGCAGGCACGCCGCGAGCACGTCCGCGCTCATATCGAACCAGGAATCGATGATCGCCGCCCTCCGCGAGGAGCTCCGCGGCGTCCTCGTCGCCGCCGGAAACGCCGCCGACGCGGGCGGAGGAGGCGCCGAGTCGAAAACGAAAACGGACGGAGGAGGCGCCGAGTCGAAAACCGTCGGCGGAGACTCGGCGCGCGACGCCGGCGGTCCGGCTCGCGGGGACGATTCCCCGAGCGCGGTTCCCGGGGGCACGAAACCGGGCGTGGACTGGGCGGCGGCGTACGAGGCCATCGAGCGCACGAGGGCGGCGGCCGACGCGGCGCGGCGCGAGCGGGCGCGCGAACCGCCGACGCGACCGGGCGGCGGCGGCGGCGGCGAGGAGGAGGCGGCGGCGGCGGCGGCGGCGGCGGGGACGAAGATGAAGACCGACTGGGCGGCGGCGTACGAGGACATCGAACGCACGCGCGAGGACGCGCGACGAGCGAGACTCGAGCGACGCGACGAACCGGGGGTGGGCCATGAGGCGACCGGGGTCCCGGGGGCGGGCGGCGCGTTCGAGGCGGACTCTTCCGACGGCGGCGGCGGCGACGACGACGACGATTTCCGCGTCGTCGCCGCCTCCGGGGCGGCGTTTCACTCTCCCTCTCCGCGCGACGACGACGCGGCGGCGACGCCCGGGGGCGGCGCGGGGGCGGTGACGGAGTCTCGCGCATCGCCCGGCGCCGAGCTCGTGGGGGATCTGTACGAGAAGCTCGCCGCGCTCGGCGCGCGGGACGTCGGGGCGCTCCTGACGCAGAGCCCGACGGTGAAGCGCCAGCTGGCGAGGATGCGCGCCGCCTCGGAGGAACGCGACGACGCGTGAAATATATTTTTACTTTCGTAATAAACGGCGCGACGCTCGGCTCGACTCTCCGACTTCTTCTGTGACGCGTAAACGTCAGTCTCTCGGAACTCTTCGCGGTCGGGTCACTTCTTCTCCTCCGCCGCGACGTACCCGTCGCCTCCCGAGGTGAAGTACGCGACGGCGTCGAACTTATCTCCCTTGGCCTCCCTCACGAGCCTGCCGAGCTCCTTGGGCTTGTTGATCTTCCCCTGCACGCCAATCTCTTCGCCCGGGTCTCCTCCGTCCTTGGGGATGACCCACAGCGGCCACGCGCTGGTGTATCCCTCGCAGATGGCGTCGGGCTTGGTCACGTCCGCGCGGCCGTCGGGGGCGTTCTGGTACACGCCGTTGGGGAAGCACTCCACGTAGTCCACGTACTGCATCGCCTCCTTCCCGAGCACCTCCTTCTGCTTGTTGCAGTTCTCGCACCAGAAGGCGCCGTACAGCCGCGCGCCCGCCGCCTTGAGGGACTTGGCCACCTCGATCGCCTCCGCGCTGGACTCGGACTGGACCTCGTACTTGGTGTACGGCACCGCCACCACCTTCTTCTCGTCCGCGGCCGCGATCGCGGGGCCGAGGGGGAGGGTCACGTTCGCCGCGACCGCCGCCGCGAGGCCGGAGAGCGCCGCGGAGCGGCGGGTGGTCGTGCGCTCCGGCGGAGTCGTCGCGGAGGCGTCGTCGTGTTCGGTCGTGGACGAGGCTTCGGACGGGGAGGCGTGCTGCGCGGCGCCGCGCGCCGCGCGGGCGCGCGAGGACGCGCGCGTGGTGGGCCTGCGCGGGTGAGGGAGGGGACGAATCAGTCGATGCGCGCGGGGGAGGGGAGATCGCGGCGTCGCGCGCGCGAGGACGCGCGCGAGGACGGGGGGGAGCGTCGCGCGCGATGACGCGTCGTTCGCGTTCGCTGCAGCAGACGCCGAATCTTTCGCAGGGCGCGCGTCCTTCGCGCTCGCACCGTCCCGAACCGCTCGAGCCGAGGCCCGCGCGCGTCACCGCCGCGGTGGCATGCGCGTTGGTCGACATCATCGTCGCCACCATCGGCGCGCGTGCGACGTCGCGTGCGAGCGCGCGTCCAGGATTACCGGACCCCGAACGCCGGGCCTATCGACAACCGAAACGCTCCGTCAGCAGCGCGCGACGCCGAGGCGTTATCGAGCGACGTGATTGGCTGCGTCCAAGACACTGATCCGCGCGCCGGGGCCCGCCGAGGGTCCGCCGGACGCTGCAGCAGGTGGAAAAATGAACGAAACGATCGCGCGTGCCGCGGGCACTTTTTCTGTTCGTCCTCGCATTTCGAGCCGGCGCGCTCGTCGCCCCCGCGCGCACGATGGCGATGCTGCGCGTCGCGAACTGCCCGAGCCAGGACCTGGCGCTGACGAACGCGGCGTTCGTCAACGCCGCGGACGCGGCGTTCGTGCCGTACGCGGAGCTGGGCGACCTCGTGCTCTTCTGCAAGCCCCACGACGACGTGGAGAAGGGCACCATCGCGCTCAACGGCGTGCAGCGCAAGCTCCTGCGCGTGAGCACGGGTGACACCCTGCGCGTGGAGCCGTTCACGCTGCCCTCCTCGCAGTTCAGCGCGGCGGCGATGACGGTCGAGCTCGAGTTCACGAAGCTGCGCACGGCGGCGGACCTCAACGCCGCCGGACGCCACGAGCAGGTGCGACGCGCGCCGTTTTTCGACGCGCGAGATCTCCGGGGGAAGGGGGCGGCCCCGCCCGCGTTTTCCCAGCCCCGCCTCTCCCGCCCTCCTCGCCCGCCCCGCGTCGACCGAGAGAGGGGCGCCTCGAGCGTGATGAACACACCTTTACCAAGCTGGAATTACCATCTCAAGCCGGAACGTTTGGGACTATGGAGTCCGGCCCTCTGGGCGCTGTTGCGAACGGGTCTCCCTGATTCGAACGCGCCCTCTCTCTCGCGTTTTGTTTTCGAGCGAACATCCCATCCGACCGCGGGGCGCGCGCGGCGGCGGCGGCGGCTCGGGTGCCTCCGCGTCGATTCATCTTCGACTGTCTCCTTCCATCCAGTGACTCACCGCGTCTCCTGTTTTCTCACATCTCCGTCGTCGATCGTGTCAGGTGGACGCCGTGCAGCTGTCGGCGATCGTCAAGCGCACGTTCGTGAGCCAGGTGTTCACCGTCGGCCAGAAGGCGGCGGTGGAATATTGCGGGAACAACTACCTCGTCACGATCAACTCGTTGCTCGTCTCCGGCGCGGGGGAGGGGGTGACGAGCCAGCGCGGGTGCCTCGTTCCCGACACGTCGTTCGTGTTCGAGGCTGCGCACGGCTCCGCGATCAAGATCACGAACCAGAAGAGCACGATCAACGCGTCGCTGTTCAAGACGAAGGATTTCAGCTTCGAGAAGCTCGGCATCGGCGGCTTGGACAAGCAGTTCGAAGACATCTTCAGGCGCGCCTTCTCCTCGCGCGTCTTTCCACAGTCCGTCGTGCAACGGCTCGGGATCCACCACGTCAAGGGCATGCTGCTCCACGGCCCCCCGGGCACGGGAAAGACGCTCATCGCGCGGCAAATCGGGAAGATGCTCAACGGGAAGGAGCCCAAGATCGTCAACGGGCCGGAGGTGATGAGCAAGTACGTCGGGCAGAGCGAGGAGAACATTCGGGCCTTGTTCGCGGACGCGGAGGCGGAGTACAAGGCGAAGGGCGACGACAGCGACCTGCACATCATCATCTTCGACGAGATTGACGCGGTGTGTAAGTCGCGTGGGAGCGTCAACTCTGGCACCGGAGTGCACGACTCCATCGTCAACCAGCTCCTGACGAAGATCGACGGCGTGGACGCCCTGAACAACATCCTCCTCATCGGCATGACGAACCGGAGGGACATGCTGGACGAGGCGATCCTTCGGCCCGGGCGTTTGGAGGTGCACATCGAGATCGGGTTACCGGACGAGGCCGGGCGGATGCAGATTCTGAAGATTCACAGCGCGAAGATGTCGGAGAACGAGTTCCTCGGCCAAGACGTCGACGTCGCCGACCTCGCGAGGCGCACGAAGAACTTCTCCGGCGCGGAGATCGAGGGTCTGGTCAAGTCCGCGGTGTCTTTCGCGCTGGCCAGGCAGGTGGACTTCCAGAACCTGGGCGCGATGGAGATTGACGAGGAGAACGTCAAGATTGAGCACGCCGATTTCGAGCGCGCGCTTGAGGAGGTGACGCCCGCGTTCGGCGCCAGCACGGACACGTTCGAGCGGTGCCGCCTCAACGGCATCATCTCCCCGGGGGAGAAGTTCGAGAAGCTCCACCACACGTGCCGCGCGCTGGTCGAGCAGGTTCGGGTGAGCGAGAAGACGCCCGCGCTGACGTGCTTGCTCGAGGGCGGGAGCGGCAGCGGGAAGACGGCGCTCGCGGCGACGCTCGCCATCGGCTCGGAGTTTCCGTTCATGAAACTCGTCAGCGCGGACACGATGGTCGGGCAGTCGGAGATGGCCAAGTGTCAGGCGCTGTCGAAGGTGTTCGAGGACGCGTACAAGTCCCCGCTGTCGCTCATCGTCCTGGACGACATCGAGCGCCTGCTCGAGTACGTCGCCATCGGCCCCCGGTTCAGCAACGTCGTCCTCCAGGCGCTGCTCATCCTGCTCAAGCGCGCGCCGCCGCCGGGGCGGAAACTGCTCGTCATCGGCACCACCTCGCTCCCGCACGTGTTCGAAGACATGGGCCTCACCGCCGCGTTCAACGTCTCCCTGCACTGCCCGCTGCTGAACGCGAAGGACGCCGAGGCGGTGCTGAAGCAGCTCGGCGCGTTCGAGCCGCACGAGGTGGACGCCGCGGTGGCGCTGCTGGACCACGAGACGCCCATCAAGAAACTCTTCATGCTCCTCGAGATGGCGAGGCACGGGGCCGGGATCGGGGGGGCGGGCGCGGATGACCCGGACGCGAAAATTCCGCTGGAGCGGTGGATCACGTGCATGGAGGATCTGCACGGGTGACGAGCGAGGAGCCACGCGGAGGCGACGGAGGCGAGGACCCGCCGGGGGGCCCGTATTCTTTGAGAACCGGTAGAAAGTATAAAATGTCGTCTCACCCGCCCCGCGACGTCCCGCGTGCGTCTCGCGTCGAAAACCGTCCACTCGCGCGACCGGACCCGCGCCGTCGTCGCGCGTCGCCGGGTGAAATCACTTCTTGAACTGCGAGAGGAGGAGGGCACGGCACCCCGGGGGTGTGAGGGTCGATGAGGTGAGACGAAGCGACGTGACGGCGCGAACGCGAATGGAGAAGAAAAAACCCTACGAGTGGACGCGCTCGGGGAGAGGTGTTTCGTGGCGACCCGGCGATTCGCGATCGCGCGAGCGCCGAGGAGGAACGCGCGGCGCGACGTCGGGTCGGGACGCACCAGACCGGTGAAAGTGCCCATCACCGCGCCGTAACCGAGACCGACCACCACGGCGCCCACGCGCATGAACTGGGGGGGAGAGAGAGGAGGGGAGGAAGGGGACGGTCAGATCGAGGATCGCGCGAGGGCGCGGCGTCTCGGGGGAGAGATATTTCGCGCGGCGGGGCCGCGGGCGAGGCCGCGGGGACGCGAGCGGAGCGCACCGTGGCGAGATTGCTGCCGCCGCCGTAAGGACCGCCCGACATGTTTGCTCGTTTCCAGGGACGGAACAAGACGCGGTCGGCGCGCGATGGATGATTGCGAGCGGAGCTCAGCTTCTTTCGGTCCGATGCCGAGTTGTCCCACAAACCCGACGGACCGCGTGTGCGGGCTGCACTCGCCGCGTGGCACTCGTGGCGGGGGCCGCTCGCTGTCTGCGAGGACTCGAACACGTTTCAAACGCGACGCCTCGATCGCGCCGACTCACTCGCGCGCGCTCGTCCCTCGCGCCGACCCCACACGCCTCGCCCGCGCGCGCGCGACTCCCGCGAGTCCCCCCCCCCGCGCGCGGATCCCCTCGCGCGCCGCTCTCGCTTTTCGCCCCTTTCCCGCCATGTGGGCGGCGGCCGCTCGCGCGCGGGGCGCGACCCATCACCTCGTGGGCACCTCCGCGCTGAAGCGCGCGGCGTCCTCGCGCCGCGGCGTCGCGATCGTCGCGCGCGCGAACCCCTCCGCGCGCGCGGCGCGTGTATCCTCCTCGCGCGACCCCTCCCCGCGCGCTTCCGGCTTCGCCGCGTCCTGGACGTCCCGCGGCGCGGACGCGCGCCGCTCGCGATCGTCCTCGGCACTCCCGAGGGCGGCCTCGGACGGCGGCGGGCGCCCCGGCGCCGCCGTCTTCGGCGGCGGCGGCGGCGGCAAGCGCGGCTCCAGCGGCTTCGGCGGCGGCGGCGGCGGCGGCGGCGGCGGCGGCGGTGGGTCCCAGGGTGGATCCGGTCCCGGCGGCGGCGGCATCTGGGCGCTGTACCTCTCCGCGCTCGAGACGAACCCCCTCGCGACGAAGTGCTTCACGAGCGGCCTTTTGAACGCCGCCGGCGATTTGTTCGCGCAGTTCATGTTCGAGAACGCGGGCGAGAAGGGGTGCGACTTGCGGCGGACGGGCGTGTTTACGTTTCTGGGCGCGGCTCTCGTCGGGCCGTGTCTGCATTTTTGGTACGGGGCGCTGAGTAAGATCGTCGCCGCGACGGGGGCCGCGGGCACGGGCGCGGCGGCGCTTTCGCTCGCGCTCGATCAGCTCGCGTTCGCGCCGACGTTTCTCGCGGTGTTCATCGCGTCGCTGTTCACGATCGAGGGGAACGCCGCGAGCGTGCCGGCGAAGCTGAGGCAGGACTGGGGGGAGACGGTGGTGACGAACTGGAAGGTCTGGGTCCCGTTCCAGTTTCTCAACTTCAGATTCGTCCCGGTCAACCTGCAGGTGGGCGCCGCCAACGTCATCGCGCTCCTCTGGAACACCTACATGTCCTGGGTCACGCACAGGGAGGTGGTCGTCGCGAAGAAGTGAAACGCGAAGGAGTGAAGCGCGAAGAGGACCGGGAAGAGGGTACCGCATTCGACGGAGGGGTGACGGAATGACCTCAGGGCGACGCGGCGCGTCCGGGTTCGAGGGCGACGCGCGCGCGACGACGGAAAATACATTCTTTCTTCTCTCGCGGGACATTATTCTCGAAACCGACGTCCCCCGCCCGCCCTGACTCCTCACGCCGTCGCCCCCGAGCAGCTCGACCCCGCGCCCGCGGTACACCCGAAGCAGTGGTTATCCACCTCCAGTCGCCTCCCCGTGAGCTCGTCGAGCGATTCGACGTCGAACACGGTGAGCCCCCGCGCGCCCGCCCCCCCCGCGCTCGTCGGCATCGGCATGTCGAGCTGCTGGTTGAAGTCGCAGTCGAACAGGCGGCCGTCCCAGGACACGGACACGAGGTCGCGGCACATCACCCCCTCCGCCGCGGCGGGATTGAAATTCTCCACCAGGAGTTTCATGTACTCCTCCGTCTTCCCCTCCTTGTGAAGGTAATCGGCGAAGCGCTTGATCGGCATGTTCGTCAGCGTGATGAGCCGCGAGAAGGAGATCCCGTACGTCTCGCCGAGCTCGCTCTCGTACGCCTCCTGGAGCGCCTCTTGGCTCGGCGGTAAGAACGCCCCGCCCGGGTTATACATCAGATCGAGGTTCAAACCCGTGCCCGGGACGCCGTACCCCACCGCGTTCAGGTCTCGCAGGGCCTGAATCGACCGCCGGAACACGCCCCGGCCTCTCTGCGCGTCCGTGTTGCCCTCGGAGTAGCACGGCAACGAGGCGACGACGTCGACGCCGTTATCGGCGAGGAACCTCGGGAGGTCCTCCTGGCCGGGCTCGTAGAGCACCGTGAGGTTACACCGATCGATGACGGCGATGCCGCGCTCCCGGGCGGCGCGAACGAGGGGGCGGAACTGGTCCATGAGCTCGGGGGCGCCGCCGGTGATGTCCAAGGTTTTGATGGATCCGTCGGCGGCGTCCATGAGGCGGACGAGCCGCTGAGCCACCGCCTCGCTCATCACCTCCGCCGTCTTCAGCGGGCTCGACTCGACGTGGCAGTGCGAGCACGCCTGGTTGCAGTAGAGGCCGATGTTCACCTGAAGGATCGTGGTCGGCTCGCGGCGCAGGGGCGTGACCCCGCGCTCGGCGAGGAACGCGTCGAAGCTCGGGACGTCCAAGCCCGTGAGCGCGCGGCGGCGACGCGCGCGCTCCTCGCGCGTGAGCGCCGCCTGGCCCTCCGCCTTGAGCCGCGCCTGCGCGAGCTGGAACTCCTCGTCCGTCTCCATCTCCCTCAGGGTCTCGGGGATGAGAGACCCCAGGGGGGGCGTGGACGAGGGGGGGGCGCAGCGCGACGCGACCGACGAACGCGACGAGGAGCGAGGCGATCGCGTCGCCACCGCGCGACGTCGGGGGGGTGGGCGCGGCGCCGAGGCGGCGGATCCGAGAGCGCACGCGCGCATCGTGAAGGCGCGCCCGCGAGGGGTCGTGAGCGACCGGACGGGATGCGACGCGTCGGGTGTCGACGACGATGGCGGCGGAGGTGGCGACGCCGCGAGAGGTCCACACGGCGAGCCTCGCGTTATCCCGCAAGGAAGTCGAAAAGTCGTCCGCGCGTCGCGCGGCGGGTCGTCGTCGCCGGTCACCCGTGGACGAAATGTCGCCTGATGAGCTCAAAGACGAAACGCGACCTCTCGACTCGCCTCACCCCCTCCCGGAGTCGTCGCTCGCGCCCGCGTCGCGCCGCGCGGCTTCGTCGGCGGCGCGGCTATGGCGCCGGGAAGCATGACCCTGGCGGATCTCAAGGGCCGCGGCCGCGGGCGAGGTCGCGGCCGCGGCGCTCGCGCGGGAGGAGTCGGTGGAGGTGGACGAGGCGGATCGGGCGGAGGGAAACGCGCGCGCGAGAACGACCCGTTCGCGGGAGGCGCGAGGTGCGTCCGCGTCCCGCGCGACGACGCGGACTCGCGCGAAGACGCCCGCGCGTCCCCGCGCGCACCCCGTCGCCTCGCGCCACGGCGCGCGCACCCACCGGACGCCCCTCCGCCTCTTCTTGGCACCCGCGCGACGAAATCTTGGCACCCCCCGAACGACGCTCACGATACGTGACCCTCGCCCCTCTCCCCCCGCAGGCGCCTCGTCTCACCCCCCCCCGCGAACCCCTGGACGAGAGCCTCGGGCGCATCCCGCTCCCCCTCCGCGCGCCGCGACGTCGACCGCGACGCCGTCCGCGACTCGTGGCGCGAGAAACAGACCGACCTCGAGGACGTCTCCGCCGCCGAGGCGTTCGAGGCGGCGAGGAAAAGAAGAGACGCCGAAGACGCCGAGAGAGCGCGAAAGAGCGCGGCCTCCGAGAGGGCTGCGAACGAAACCGCCGCCTCCGCGGGCGGACGAGACGTCATAGATCTCATCGACGACGACGAGGAGGAGGATGAGGAGAACCGCGACCGATCGGAAAAGGCCGATCGGAAAAGCGTCGCCGACGCGGCGTCGCGAGCAAAGTCTCCGACGCGCGCCGAGCTCGCCGCCGCGGCGAAGGCGCGTCGGGACTCTCGGCTCGCCGCGGCGTCCGCGGCTTCTCGTCCGCCCGCGCGTCGTCACACGCCGCGCGGTAACCCTCTGCTGGACCCTCCCAGGTACGAGCCGGACCCTTCCTCCGCGCCCACCGCGGCGGACTTGCGCCTTCGCACGGACGAGGCGTGCGAGGTTCGCGACGTGGGCATGGGCTGGGTTCCTCTGACGGCGTGTTTGGACACGGGCAACGCCGGGTGCACGCTGATTCACCGTCGCGCGGCGATCGCGGCGGGGCTCTGCGACGGGTTCGGGCGCCCGACGGGGGGCGCGAGGGGGAGCGTGGAGGTGCGGGGTGTCGTGGAGGGCGCGGCGGAGCGGATTCCGCGGACGACGATCGCGTACAGGATCAAGGGGAAGGTGATGGTCGTCGAGGCGGGAATCACGAACGCGGCGATGGGGTGCGACCTGCTCGTGGCGCGGAGCGACATCGCCGAGTTCGAGAGGGACGGGTACACGCTCACCGCCAGGTGAGCGAAGACGATCAAGGGGCGGGGGAGACGAGGTGTGATGTCTTACGTTCGGGTGACGATACGCTCATCATTAGGCTCCCGCGTGACTCGTTCGGGAGCGGTTCGAGCGGTTCTCGCGCGCCCGCCGCCTCGCTCGTTTTCTCACGTCTGGGCCCCTTCCGTTCTCGGACGCCGGTTCTCCTGCCCCGCGCGCCGCCAATCCGCCGCCGGGCGCTTCGCCGACGCCGACCCCCCGGCGATCTCCTGCGTCCCGCGGAACGCGTACGTGTCGATGTGCGACGCGGGCGTCGCGGCGGAGGGTCCCGGCGGCGGCGGAGGCTCCCCGGAGCCGGAGCCGGACCCGGAGCCGCGCGCGTCGTCCCCGCGCGCGTCTCCCTCGTCCACCTCGTGCGGGAGCGGCTTCCCCTCGTACGCGGCGAGGGCGTTTTCGATCGTCTTCCAGACCGCGCCCGCGTGGTTTCGAAGGAAGATGGAGTCCGAGGAGGCGAACGACGCCTTCGCGCTCATCCCCTGCAGCGTCTCGAGCGACGCGGGCGGGCTCTTCGCGAGGCGCTCGAGGAGCGCGTCCGCCATCACCTGCCAGTCCGCGACGTGCCGCCCCACGTGCTTCGCGCGCCGTTGCGCCATCGAGTGACGCATGCGGTTGAGCGCCTCGTACAGCGCGTCGTACCGATCCTCGTCCACGGGCTCCGAGGAGAGGTCGTCCGGAGAGGGGTCCTCCGCGGGCGACCTCTCCGCGCGGTTCGACGCGGCGCGCTCGGACCCGGACGGACCCGCGTTCGCGTTCGCGCGCGTCGAGGACGGGACCGTCGGGACGCGCCCGCGCGTCGTCTCGGTCTGTTTTTGTCGGTGCGCCGCCTCGTTCGCCTCGCCGCGTCTCTGCGCCGCCATCTTATCCGAGAGCGCGAACGTCATCGTCAGGCGCGCGCGTCGGTCGACGAGGTCGCGGCACTTGCGCTCGTCCGCGTGCACCGTCGTGCTCGCGGTGGAGAAGGCGTTGTAGCCGTTCCCCTGCCGCGTCGTCTGCTCGCGGAGGACGCCCTTGATGACCATGAACCGCAGGACGCGCTCGATGTCGGACTTTTGCGCGTCCTTACCGGCTTTGTACGCGCGCAGGCGGTCGTAACCCGCGTTCACGATCGTCTTCGCGGCGGACCCCTTGATGATGTCCGTGAGCACGTTCATCGTCACCGCGCGGTGTCGCCCGAGCTCCATCACCGCGTCCGCCGCGGGCGCGGCGAGGTGCGAGACGTCGCGCTCCTCGTACATCGCGCCGTTGCGCTTCGCCTGGCACACGTCGCAGTTCCCCTTGCACAGCCTCGCGTCGAAGGTCTCGTTGAAGTGCCTCAGGAGCAGCGTGCGCCGACACTCGCTCTTGTTCTCGCAGTACGACACGAGGCTGTTGAGCGCGTCGAGATTGTTCTCGAGCTGCTCGCGGGGGGAGTTGTCCTGCTTGGCGGAATCCTGGAGCATCGACCGCGCCTTCTGCGCGTCGCCGTACGAGTAAAACAGCGTGCACGTGCTCATCGCGCCGTCGCGGCCGGCGCGCCCGGATTCCTGGTGATACGCCTCGAGCGATTTCGGTATGCTGTGGTGGAACACGAAGCGAACGTCGGGTTTGTTGATGCCCATCCCGAACGCCACCGTCGCGCAGATGATCGGCGCCTTCCCGTTGCTCCACTGGCGCTGGCGCTCCTCGCGGTCCGTCAGCCCCGCGTGGTACGGCACCGCGGCGATGCCTTTCGGAAATCTCGGGTCCGTTCGCGGGCGGATCGTCAGCGCCGCCGCCACCTTCTCGCAGTCGTTCTGGCTGAAGCAGTACACGATGCCGCACGCCACCTTCCCGTCGCGCCGCACGTACCCGTTTTTGTGGATGAGCGCCTTCATGTCCTCGATGACGCCGGTGGGATTTTGCGCGGACTTCCCGGCTTTCTTCTTCGGGACGACGTCGTACATGATGTTGGTGCGATTGAACGTCTGGAAGAATCGCGTGCAGCGCTCGAGCCCGAGCTGGCGCACGCAGTCGTCCTGCACGCGCTTCGTCGCGGTGGCCGTGAGGCCGATGACCGGGACGTCGCGGAACTTATCCTTGAGAATTCTGAGCGATTTGTAATCCTTCCGAAAGTCGTGGCCCCAGGAGCTGATGCAGTGCACCTCGTCGACGACGATCCGGCTCAGCATCCCGCGGCGGTGCACGCGCTCGAGCGCGTTCATGAGCTTCCCCGACCGCGCCACCTTCTCGGGGGTGAGGTAGAGCAGTTTCAGATCCGGCTCGGGCTGGCGGTGCAGCCGATCGTACGTCTCCTGTTGCGCGGCGTGCCCCTCCGACTCCGCCGACCCCAGGACCGCGGCGGGAATGGCCATCTCGCTCAGGTGGTGCAGCTGGTCCTGAATCAACGACACGAGGGGGGAAATGACCACGGTCACGCCCGGATTGATCAGCGCGGGGAGCTGGTAACACAGCGACTTTCCCCCGCCCGTGGGCATGAGCACGAGGCAGTCCTCGCCCGCGAGCGTGCAGTTGATCGTCGCGAGCTGCATGCCGCGGAAATCCGCCGCGTTGAACACGTCGCCGAGCTCGCGGCGAAGCGCGGAGGACCAGGGGAACGTCTCCCTGCTCCACTTCTGGACCTCGTGGTCCACGAACTCGCAATCCTTCTCGGGGATGTACGCCGCCGCGTCGCCGGGCGCGGGGCGGTCGGACCAGTCCGCGCCGCCGAAGTCGCCGCCCCCGAAGGTCCCCCCGCCGCCGCCGTACTCGCCGCCGCCGAAGTCGCGGAGCGCGCCGCCGCGAGAGTCCGGCGCTCGACCTCCATCGTCGAACCGCCCGGAGGGCGGAGGAAAGCCACCACCCCCGCTCTGTGGCCCCGGGGGATACCCGCCACCCGTGTTCTGTGCCCCTGGGGGATACCCACCACCCCCGCTCTGTGGCCCCGGGGGATACCCACCACCCGTGTTCTGTGCCCCTGGGGGATACCCACCACCCCCGCTCTGTGGCCCCGGGGGATACCCACCGCCCGTGCC
>MDSW01131217.1_pt1 | contig 35844 bp, 23 predicted proteins | sample 811171 | NCBI WGS metagenome assembly MDSW01 (sample SAMN05326641, study PRJNA326480) | marine metagenome | isolation source: seawater | place: Atlantic Ocean: North West | collected 2012 | reverse complement strand
GGATATGGTGAAGTGGTTATCATCTGAGGTTTCCAACCTTATGTCGTGGGTTCGACTCCCGCTATCCGCACCTTCACCGACAAAGGCTATCAATGGACGGCGTTAGGCCGTTTCATGCAAGTCAAGCGGGCGTCCAAAGGCATTTTCCTTGTAACTCTCATGTTACTTGCATCTCTTTCGGGTTGCTTTGGAGAAGATGAAGTCGTCCAAGAAGGTGTACCAATCGTATTCCAAATCGACTATCAAATGCCATCTGATGTCGTTATGAAAAGTGGAGAGTGGCATGAATTCCAACTCTTAGGAAATGGACGATCCATTTCTGTACCAACCGATGTGATGTTATTTGTTGACGGATATATTATCCCGAATGGTTATGTTGCAGTTGAAAATGAATCTATCAATGGTAAACTGTTGTTGACACCATATGTTGACGAAGTGAAGTTGACAATCGTACATCCGGATGGTAGTGGAGATACTTACGAAATGGAAGTTACCAATGGCACGCCTATTGTCAATGGGAAAGAATGGATGGATAAAATGGAATATATCACAAATGTATGTCCTGATACGACACAATGCGGAGGCTACATCAACCGATGGATGGGTTCTCCCAACCCTGCTTTTGAACGAGCTGCTTCCTTCTTCCAAGGCCACTTTGAGGGCTTGGGTTATGAAACACATATTCTCAGAGTCTTTGATCATGGAAATCCTACAGAACCCGAGAGTCTGAACGTCATTGCATGGAAACGCGGACGTGATGCTTCGTGTGTTCAGGGCATGGGAGGTCACATGGACATCATGTTCCCCGGAGGACCGCCAGGAGGTGGAACGTACGAAGGCGCCTATGACAATACAGGTGGAACCGTCAGTATGATGCTGTTCGCAAAAGCGTTTGTCGATATTGAAGTCGAATGCGATACCTTCCTTGCATTGTGGTCTTCTGAAGAGGAGGGTTTGCGAGGTTCGAATGCCTTTGCAAACAATGAATGTGATTATTGTCTGCCGACAGACAAAGAACTCAGGTTTTACATCAACATGGACATGATGGGGATTTCCTATCCAGCAGTAAAGCCAACAGGCGAACCGTATCCCTACCATGCATGGTCAGGACCTGATTTCGATCCAGAAGTTCAAGATGTAGAAATTACAACTGTTCTCGATCATGTTCACAGAAACATCTTGGAAGCGCCGATGGATCTTCGAATAGATGGCACATATGGCTCCGGTTGTGATCAACACTGGGAGGATCATGAAGACCTCGTTCTCGACGTCCACGAGGATACATTCGGTCGCTCCGACCACGTCACCTTCCGTGACCTTGGAGCACAGACCATATTCCATCTTGGTGCATACGATTCCGACTACAGTGCGTATCATTCACCTGATGATACTCTGGATAATATGATCGAAATGGTCGGTGGAGTTGAAGAACTGGAAAACAGTATGGAATTCGTTATGTGGGCTGCAATGCTCGAATTTATGATCGCTGATCAAACACCAGAAATTCGTAACGTGAATGTTTAATTTTTCAAACGACGTTTTTTGAACTCGAAGAGATTGTTCACCTTATGGAAGAAGAGGAAACTCAAGCGATTTCCTTACTCCATCGCTTCGCTTCGTCTCCTTCGTTTCCAATGGCGATGATAGCCTTTGGTGCGTTTATCGCCATGGCAGAATCGCTCCTAATTCTTATTCAAGGAGCATCCATTGAGAATGCGGTCTGGCCACAAGCAGTTCGAACATTATCATGGACGTTTATTCTTCGAGAAAATGTCGGCCTCGTTGCTTTGTTTTCCGCCTTATTCCTTGCATTTTGTATTTATTCATCCATTCAGCATCATCGAGGTCGTCGACTTTCAAAACCAATTCAAGGACTCTTCTTCGGTCTTATTGGGGCTGTTTTATCCTCATGGATTATTTTCATTCTAATGGATTATCGATATATTCGTGGAGCATTCTTGCTTCTTCCAACGATTTACGGTATTCTTCTTCTTGGTACTACAATCGCTGTTCGAGGCCCACCAGGACTCCCGGATTCATCACAGAATTGGAAGGAAAAGGGAGTGGCTGTGATTCATATTCTTACGGTCTTTCTCGCGGCGTGGTTGGTCATGCCTGGCATTCCTGCTCTCATCGGTATTGCACCATCTCCTCCATTGGCACCAACGATTGGCTATGGTGCCGAAGCTGGGCCATTTGATCGTACAACAATTCGCTATGCCTATGAATTGCCTGAAGAAGTAGTTGCTATTCAAGGACCAACAGAAGAAGACATCGAGTTCTCAGTTTATCTTACACTACCTCATTTACCAGAAGAACCTGGTATTGAAGGCGTTCCGTTGGCCATCTTGTTCCATGCCTTTAACAATCCATCCATCGATTCATACACTAATTGGATTGATCATCTGTCTGCAAAAGGCATGGTTGTCGCATATATCCAATATCCGACGGATGTTCGTCCGGAAGGTGGTGATGATTTCGAACCTACCTTCATCAATGGTACTTCGGATTGGCCGCACCATGTTCCGCGTATGCTCTCAATAGAATCAGCATTGCAACGCTTGAATGAAATCATCACCTCATCATCCCGTGACACTGCTATCGATGAAATTCTTGGCAACCTCACCATCATGCCTGAACATCTTTGGATTGGCGGACATAGCCTCGGTGGATCCTACTCACTCCAAGCACTTGGTATGCTTCAAACGATGGGATGGGGGAATGAAACTCTATTCGTTGACACGGAAATGGCTGCCTCTCGACCCATGCAAGAAGAATGGATTCCACAATACACAAACCTTCCAGAAAATTCAATCGTGCATCTCGTAGTAAGTGAAGATGATATGACGGTTGGACAATGCAATAGCGTTCACCAACATGCATTGTTTGAACAAGTTGATGACAACCAATCACTCCTGTTGTATATTCCAAGTGATCGCTATGGATTCCCGAGATTGGTTGCGACACACTATGTTCCAGCAAATGAAGCGCATGACACTCTCGCTGACTGGGCTTTCTATCGAAGGGTTGATGCTCAAGCAGATTGGGTTGTCGCCCACAGCAGAGGAGATCTCAACACCGCTGATTTTGCCTATATGAATCTTGTAAATACTGGAATACTTACCAACATGGGTAAATGGTCTGATGGTGTTGATGTATTGCCAATACAAGCCTATACAAATCCAAGTGAAGCAAAACGCTTTGCAGATTGTTTCGAATGAGGTGTTAACATAGAAGAAGAAAAGAATGTCAAATCCTTGGTCAAAATCATCTCTATATCGACCATCATCGCATCGATGTGTTGCTTACCAAGCATTGTTCTCGTTCTCTTCGGACTTGCGACTGTTAGCAGTGCTGCAGCTCTATCCGACACTTTGTATTGGGGTGGAGAGGGATACGAGTGGTTCCGGCCAACTATGTTGACGATTGCTTCCCTATCACTCATCATTGGCTTATTCGTATACTTCAGGAATCGAGGCATATGCACATTTGATGATTTGAAGCGTCAACGAAGAAAGGTCATCAATACGTCATTGCTTGTATTGATCATTGCATATCTATCCTACCTGTTGTTCAACTACGTGATTCTAACCGAAGTTGGTATTTTGTTAGGTATAGAATGGGAATCAAGCCGGTTCTGGAACAAATGATTAGGCATTCTTCCTGATTGTTGAGCATCCTACTGTCCAATCATCACCAGAATTCATCGCTTCACGAGTTGCGTCCAATAATTCATCCTCAGATGTTCGAATTGGGCGAATATCACGGCCCCAAGCAAGGGTGATTTGATACTCATTATTTGATAAATTCTCCAATTGCAAAATTAAATTTTCAATTGGAATTTTGTTTTCTTTATTTGATGATGATAAGACAATATCGCGAGGATTAAGGTGCATTCCTAAACGAGCCGCTTTCTGGACCGCTTCCTTTGATGTCCAAGCCCGTAATGCATCCAAATCTCCGGATTTGAGGCGAGTCAACTCCTCGCCCTTTGCCATCATATCATACACTGATGGGTTTGGAGGGCGGGAAAGGGGCTCTGCATCGATACCGACGGTCCAACCATGATCTATGAGTGCAACACATGCAAGGTCCTCACTATGTGAAATCGAAATACTCGGTAACCTTGGCTGAATCCATAATCCTTGGATAGCTTGCAAATATGGGGCTCGCTCATCGGTTCTTGAAATGGAGAGTTGTGAACAGTCAATACCGCCCCACTGAGCAAGCGCCTGTTCCAATAACCAACGAGCAGAAAGGTGTTCATTGCTTCTCTTTTGTGTCTTGAACGTCTTGATTTCATCCCAATCGATCAACTGCAGTTTCTTAGGATCTTGTTCTATGATTGGACATGTCGCAAAGAGACATCTCAGGCCTTCTTTAAGTTCAAGCCAACTAAACGTTGCTGACAAAGAATCACCTATCGATCGAGAGTAAACTTCTGATCATCGGGAACCGGCGCCATCGCCTTCAATCGGAGGCCCTTCAGTGCAAGTACAGGGGCATCATCAGAACCAACTACGAGAACGTCATGCACAGTTACACCAGCATCTTCTGTAGCGATACGAATGGAGCGTAGTCGAAGTTGTTCATCTTCCTCAGGAACACGAAGCATAGTCGACCAGTCAATACCTACTGGTAGGCTGCTGAACCCTTCTGATTCCATAGCAACCAATCCTGCATTTTGGAATCCAGCTTCAATCAACATAGGTAATGCTTCAAGCAAGACGTCTTCACCATCTCGTTCATGAGCGAATTGATCAGTAGCTGGTAATTGATGTCGCATAAGTGCAATACCGTCAACACCTGGCTGAGAAGTATCCCCTACTCCTCGAAGGACGCCGCCATGAGATTGGAAGCGAGGGCCGTGGAAATAGCGTAGATAGATGAATGATGCATGATGTTCAAGCCTACCCGAAGGTGGTGTCCCAATAGCCGGTAACTCAGTGATTTCTGATTGCAAGAATGAACTCAAGTCATCGGATTTCTTCACCAATCGTACTATTGCTTCATGATGTTCACGTTCACCGAATACGACGCCTTCTGAATTGGTCAAATCGGATACAAGACGACACTTTACCCAAGTCAAATCATCATTGATCCGTTCGACTTTAGCCTCAACACGTACTCGCATTGTTCCTTTCATCACCTTGACAGGTAGGCCAAATTTAACCTGCTCAAAACCAGCAAGACATGAATCTGGACAGAGTAGTAAGGCGTTTTCGGCAAACATTTCCATCGCCATGACCCCTGGATGGTACGGAACTCCATCGATAGCATGATCACTGAGGAACGGATGGTCTGCAACCGAAAGCGTACTTTGGGTCATGACCATTTCACTCTCATCGAATTCGAGAACTTTGTCGATGAATGGGAAACGAGATGGATCCGCCATGATGGCGGCCATCTCAGCAGGAAGCATCAGTGGTGCTTCCCTGAAGGAATCATATCGGTCCATGAGCCCTAGTGAACCGCATGCAATAACGCGACGCTTTCCACCCCGGAGTGCTTCATCAACAAAGATTTGAACACCGACATCAACAGGTAATGTCTCGATTCCTGCTGCTTCGAATACCGCTTCTATACTACCTCGCGTAGCCATGCCAACATCTCGCCAACCCGTCCATCCAATAGCAACGGCTCGGCAACTACCTTTTGCAGTAAGACGTGCCATTTCAGCATCAAGTATCGAGTTAGCAGCAGCATAATCGGTTTGACCACCATTACCAAAGCGTCCAGCGACAGAGGTGAAGACAGAAGCAAATCGCAATTCACCTTGCGATGCTTCTACCGCTTTCATCAATGCACTCCAACCATCAATTTTGACACGGACAACATTGTCAAAGGTCTCCCAGGTCTTGTCTGCAACAAGTTTGGAATCCTCCAATCCAGCACCATGGACAATCCCTGTAATTGGCTTTGAAAGTGATGCTCCGAGAGACGAAAGTGCCTCAGCATCGGTTACATCGATGGAATGATAGAACGCTCGATTTCCTGTTGATTCAATTTGTGAGAGCGTTTTGTAAACATCTCTACTTCGAGTGAACTTCTGCCATGCCTTATTCCATTCAACCATGGTGACTTTTCCAGTCGATGAGGCTTCAGTCAACCGTTCACGAAGTACCATCTTCTCTTTTATCAAATCTTCTTCGCTCCAATCCAACCAATCAGCTGTTTGTTCGATCAGCACGGAGCGACCGAGTAGATGGAAAGATGCCTCTGCTCCTTGACTTGCCTCAGCAACGCCTACGATACAAGCTGCGGTAACACCAGATCCTCCGCCCGATACGAGCCAGTTATCATCGGGCTTGAGCGGGTCAACATCGCCAACAACATCTTCTGCAAAGGCAGCAAGAAGCCATCGTCGTCCATCTCGATCCAATCCGATTTCAACTTCACCCGCGCGTTCAAACAACTCGGTTTCAATTTGTTCAGCAGCCGCTTCAGCATCAAAGATTAGTTCTGGGTGTACATCTAGCGCTCGTGTTCGCAAATTAGGACGCTCAAATGCATAGGACTTGGTGACTCCTGAAGCAGCGCATTGAATGGAATTGAATCTTTCACCAATATTTCCATGCCGACCATCCATTGCAGTGACGCTGGCAACAATACCTTGGCTTAATTCACCCATTTTAGCGTCCATTCCCTTCAGAAGTCCAAACCAACCGTGAGCAGCTAAGGAAATTTGAGCCGATGGTAATGTATCCTCAGACCAACTTGCTGATGCAAGTTTCATTGGCGCAAGGTGCAACAAACCAACGACATTCATAGTCGAAAGCGAGGTCGTAATCGATTCGATGTGTTCAGGATTCGCTGGATCACCTCGATGGACAGTTCTGCCTTGTTCGGATTGGATAGATACGTCTCTGATTCCTACTTCGAATCCGACTCGAACCGTAGAGAGGCCTCGCGCTTCAAGGCGTGAACAAAGATGTTCTGCAATACCCCATCCATCATCGGTAATGACAATCGTTCCATCAAGAGACAGTGTTGAAGATACTGATTCCGCTTCTTCGACTTCAACCTGCCACCTTCGACAGCCTTCATGTTCAATCGAAGGGGGTGCCTCGGGTTGTGATTCACCAGCCGTTTCAACAACAGGTGCGGATTCAACGGTTGCTGTACCTCCTTTCATCTTGACAATATATGCAACGAAGTGATTGAGTGTTGGATGTTCGGAGAGCAAGAAATCTTCATCGACAGGTAGAGCGAAAATCTCCCGCACATCGACCATAATCTCGGCTTGTTTGACAGTATCAATTCCAAGTTCGCCCTCCAAATCTTGATCCATTTCAATGAAATCAGCTGGATAACCAGTATGTTTGACGACTACTTCGATCAAAGATGATTCAATTCCAGCATCGCTTACCATAGGTGCTGTTGGAGTTTCAACTGGTGCTGCAATAGGTTCTGGAATAGATTCTGGTTTCGCCACTGGAGCGCTGGCTGGAGCAGAACCGCCTTTCATTCGGACGATATATCCGATCATGTGAGATAGTGTTGGATGTTCTGAAAGCAAGAAGTCTTCATCGACTGGAAGATTGAACTGCTGACGAATATCGACCATGATTTCAGCTTGCTTTACTGTATCAATACCTAATTCACCCTCTAAATCTTGGTCTAATTCAATGAAATCTGCTGGATAACCAGTATGCTTGACAACGACATCAATGACTTGCTGCGTCATGGCTTCATCAGAAACCGGAACAATCTCTGCAGCAGCCACAACTTGAGGCTCTTCAGCAACTGGAGCGGGTATAGAAGGTTCTTCTTCAACGATAGGTGTTGGTGCTGGAGCAGGGACTTCTCCCCCTTGCATTCGCTGAATATATCCAATCATATGATTCAATGTAGGATGCTCTGAAAGAACGAAGGTTTCATCCACTGGAAGATTGAACTGCTGACGAATATCGACCATGATTTCGGCTTGCTTTACTGTGTCAATACCCAATTCACCTTCTAAATCCTGATCTAATTCTACGAAATCAGCAGGGTAGCCTGTATGCTTAACAACGACGTCGATGACGGTTTGAACCATATCTCCACTTGTAAGGACTGGTTCAGAAACTGGTGTACTAGGAGACTTTGCTGGCTCTGGTTCTGGTGAAGAAGTCGCCATCGGTTGTTTTGCCGGCACCTCCTCGCTTGGCAATCCCTCATACGGTTCTGTTATGTCGTAAACATCACCTTGAATTCCGCCATGAAGATTATTGTCACCATCGACATATGCAACTAATTTATTGTCGAGGATACGAAGTTGAATGTCTTGCAAACCTGCAAGACTTCGGCACCAGGCCAACAAGCGTTGACCATCGATTCGTTCTCCTTCTATAGGCCACGCTCGAACAAAGGACAGACCGATTTGTGAACCAAATCCAGCAGCGAACCGCAAACCGTATTTCAGGTCAGGGTAATCTCCTCCTTTTGATAAGTGCAAATTACCTAGTTCTTCATCCATCACTTTGTGATTGGCAATCGGCGGAATTCGCTTTTTGAGCAGGCCATAGAACATACTTGCATCTTCAATTCCAACGCCCATTGGGTGACCAGTGAATCCTTTCGTATTGGCGATAACCATTGAATCCGTGCTCTTGCCAAAGGTTTGGCGTAATGCCTTAACTTCACTTTGTGCACTTCCTCCGCGAGCGGGAGTGTAGGTCTCATGAGAAAAGAACACCAAGTCTTTGGCGACATCATGTCGATCCAATCCCCAACGATTTTCCATTTCTCCGAAGAAATTATCTACGGTTTTTGCAACGTGATCAACATCGAGCCGTGTGCCGTGGTAAGCAGAATTCGCAGTCTTTGCACCGAGTAGTTCTGCGATTGGTTGAACGCCACGTTCATCGGCTGAACTCTTTCGTTCGACTACGAAAGATGCAGCACCCATACCGAGGACCAGTCCATTTCTTCGCTTGTCAAATGGTAAAGCGGCTTCTTCGACAACATTGCTGGTTGATGCAGCGCCAGTTGAGGCAAATCCACTACCGATCCATTCCCACAAGTCGTCCCCAGTCACATCGTCCGCAGAAAGGATGACTACACGGTCTACACGGTCGGCTGCGAGCCAATCTTCGGCGATTTGGAATGCTCCTGTCGCTGAAGCACAAGCGAGGTTGATAGTCGTAGTCGGTCCACGAATGCCAGTGAATTGAGCGAATTGAGAATGACCCATTGTAAGAACTTGGAAAAGGTACCGTCGATCGAACTTACCTTCACCATCATCACCATCGGATTTTGCATGCTTCATAGCCATTTGTAAACCTGAGAAGCAGGATGCGAAAACGATACCAGTTCGATCTCGGTGAACACTCGGAACCTGCCAGTTTCGAATAAGGCGTAATCCTCCCTTTCCTATTTGCTCTTCAGGCGTTAACGGAATTCCAGCATCGCGGAGAGCGAGCAGACCGGAAGCCATAGCAAGTTGAGTCGTAATATCCCAAGCCATGACCATCTTTGGATCGATTCCAAATTCTTCTGCAAGGTCGAAGGCACCTTTTACTCCTGCAAGTTGAGGTATATCTCCGAAGGTCGTTGCCTGTTCCATGTTAACAGAACCGTCTCGTCCTTTGATTAGGCGTGTAATGTTCTTATCGAGCAAGCGTTGTTTGTATTCATCAGATACTTCTTCAATACACGTTTCGCCTCGAACAAGACGTTCGAATACGTCTTCTTCAAACACCTTCTCGCCTCCTGGAAGTCCTAGGCTGATTCCTGAGACAACGTAAGGATCTGCTCTTCGTTGCATCATTGAGTCGTGGGCAGATTGAACTTGTACTGTTGCCGTAGATGTTGACTTAGAAAGGTGAACTCGTGGGGACCATCCCGAGGGCGGTTGGCTTACCCATCGTTCAATATCTGCTGCAGTTGTTGCTGAATGGACATCGACTTCAGCATCGGTTTGAGCTTCTGCACCAATACCTGCAATAATGCTCTGGATGGATTGATCCGACAATCCAAGACCAAGTCGAAGATTGACCATTCCTTGACAGAACATAGACGGATACCCACAGTGTTGTGCAATCCTATCTCCAACATAGTCTGCTACAGTTGGTTCCTTTTGAATCGGTATAGAGACGGTTTGTGTAGCAACTGGCGTAGCACTTGCGCCACCTTGACTTGGTAATGGTCGGGCGCGGATACGTAGATCTTCTTCGCTCGATCGTTGAGGAAGGCTGACCTCTTGCTGTGCTTCGATTGGACCTGCTCGGAAGGCTTCGCTGAATACTTTGGATGTACCCTCGATAGTGTTCGGAGGACGGCCTGCAAGTGCTAGGGCGCCAATCGCTGTGAGGAATGAGGCGATTCCTCCTTGCTTAGGATGGTTGGTCATAACGGCAAGATGAGGTTGGTTTTCGAGGATTTGTGAAGCAAACATCGTCAATGCTCGCTTTGGACCGACCTCGACAAAAATACGCGCTCCTGCTTCGTACATGGTATTGATTTGTGAAGTCCATTCAACTGATGATGCCATTTGAGGAGCAAGTTTCGATAGGATTCCTTCCTTTGCATCAGGTCCATCATTTGGATAGAATGTTCCATCGACATTGGCCGTAATAGGTATCGATGGCCAATTGATTTCAAGAGACGAAAGGAATCTGCGGAGTGGTTCGTTTGCAGGTGCAACAATACTGGAATGGAAGGCATGGCTAGTTGCCAGTGGTACGCAATTGAATCCTTCATTTTCGAATTCTTTCATCACATCCTGAACCGCTTCGGTCGCACCAGCGATGACGGTCATTTTTGGAGAGTTCTTATTGGCTGCAATCACATAACCATCTGCTGCATCAAGAATTCGTTCAACTGCATCGTATGGGGCAGTCACACTAGCCATGAGTCCTTTGTCATCAATTTCAACCGAACCCATCTCGGTTCCACGGGCTGCAGCAGCTCGTAATGCACCATCCATGTTGAGAATGCCAGAAGCCATCAATGCAGCATATTCACCAAGGGAATGTCCTGCAACCATATCGGGCTTGTGGCCGTATGCATTGAGTGCATGTTCTATCGCTAAATCGGCGGTAAGCATCGCTGGTTGTGTGTATTCTGTTTGCTTGAGTTTATGTTCTGCAGCTTTTAGTTCCTCATCGCCCAGACCCGTACGAAGAACAAACGATGAGAGTGTTTCACCATCCAACACTTCAACCATTGTCGAATCAGATGCATTCCAGACATCTTGAACTGGTGCATAACGCTGATGTAAGTCATACGTCATTCCAACGTACTGAGAACCTTGCCCAGGGAACATGTGTGCAATTTTAGCACCCGCTGGCATTGAGGGTTGGTCGCTTACAAGAATGCCCTGTGCTTGTAAGAAGCCCCATTTCTCCGGATCTGCAATCGATTTCAGTGCTAGTGTCTTGCGCTTCTCAAATTCAGCCCAAGATGTTGCGATTAGTGCCATTCGGCAAGGATGGTTCGCATCAAAAGAAGCACTCGCTGATTGTAGTGCCATAGAGAGGCGTAAGCCACGTGGGTCGTCATCAAAATTTGGCCCTGCAAACGAGGTGGATTCAAGTGCAGAAGCGAGTGCATCGATCGATGAACTGGAAAGAAGAAGAACGCCTCCTTCAATCGCTTTCAATTCATTGTGTGTTAACGATGCAGTTGCAGACGTATCGAGGATAGATGGTGCTGAAACTGATGCTGACTTCGAATAGGCTTTCCATCGCTGTTGCCAGTCTTCAGCCATGCCTCGATGGTACTCTGGAACATAACCTTCCAAAGCAATGTGGAAGTTGGTTCCACCGAATCCGAATGCTGAAACACCAGCACGACGTGGATGAGTTTCCGGTTCAGGCCATTCCAACGGAGAGGTTGGAACAAAGAATGGAATGTTCTGCCAATCAACCGTTGGATTTGGTGTTTCAAAGCCTGCAGATGGAGGGATGGTTCGGTGATGTAATGCCATGACCGATTTGATGATGCCAGCAATACCTGCTGCAGCTTTCAAGTGTCCAATTTGAGATTTAATCGAGCCAACAGCAACATTGTCACCGGATGCAACATCGGTCCACAAACGTGTCAATGTTGAGAGTTCTGTAGCATCGCCAACTTTCGTAGATGTTCCGTGTGCTTCAACCAATTCAACGGATGATGCAGGATAACCTGCTTGATTGTAAGCGCGAGCGATGGCTTGGATTTGACCGCGTTGACTTGGCGCGGTAATCCCTTTGCCGCGGCCATCGCTCGAACCTCCAATACCTCGAATTACTGCGTGAATGGTGTCATCGTCGGCTATTGCATCGTTTAGACGCTTGAGAATCATCACTCCAGCGCCTTCACCCATTACAAATCCGTTTGCTCGAGCGTCGAAAGGTGTTGAATGAGTTGGTGAAAGTGCTCCAATTGCACTGAATTTTGCGTACGTTGCAGGATCCATGGTACGATCTGTAGCACCTGCGAGCATGACATCGGCTTGCCGTGTCTGAAGAAGCCGACAGGCATCCATTACTGCAGCCATGGAGGATGCGCATGCAGCATCCATCGCATGATTAGGCCCTTGTAAGTCCAGTAAATTTGCAACGCGCCCCGAGACAACATTGGCAAGTTCTCCCGGCATGGTATCTTCATCGACTTTTGGAGTATGTTCGTTGACTGCATCCATGAACGCATCCTTGGATGAGGCTGGCATTCCATGCTCTTTGGCGAGTTCTGCTGTATGATTTGACCAAACTCGGATGTTTGACATATTCCTATTTTCACCACCGAGTGCATTTGCAAAGACAACACCTGCGCGCTCTCGTGGGAATGCTTTCTCGCCTTCTCCATATCCTGCTTGTTCAATGGCGGCTGCAGAAACGGATACTGCCCAGAGTTGACACGGATCTATTTGTGGAATGGTTCCAGGAGGTTGTCGCCATCGACGCCAATCGAATTCATATCCTTCTACGAAGGCTCCTATTTTTGCATAAGTATAGCCATGAGCAATGTCTCCGGGTTTTCCTTCCGTCCAGAAATGGTCAACAGGACCCGGCCAACGGCCTTCTCGGATTTCTTTGATGCTCACATGCGAATCGATGATGTTCTGCCAAAAAGATGGCAAATCCTCTGCATCGGGCATCATAGCTGCAAGGCCAATGACTGCAATTGGTTCGAATGGACCTTGTTCCAGCCCTTCGCATGGTTTTCCGTCATCGGTTGTGATGGTCATATGTTCACCTCATACGTCCATGATGCTCTGTGGCACCATGGTGATTGAATAGCCAGCATCGACATGGATGCATTGTCCAGTGACTCCCGCTGAGAGGGGGCTTGCGAGCCACAGTGTTGTTCCTGCCACATCGGATTGGTTGACGTTTCTGCGGAGTGGTGCATTAGCTTCCACATGGTCAAGGATACGATCGAAACCTGGAATTCCTGATGCAGCGATGGTCCGGATTGGACCAGAAGAAATACTGTTGACGCGATGCCCGTGAGGTCCTAAATGACAAGCAAGTTCTCGAGTCCAGCATTCGAGTGCAGCCTTAGCCATCGACATGATTCCATAGGAAGGGACGAACCGAGTCGAAGCCGCATACGTGAGTGTAATTGTCGAAGAGCCTTCGCTAAGGTATGGCATAGCAAACTTGAGGCATCTTTGCAATGAGTTTGCTGAGATGGTCATAGCTGTATTGATGTCCGCATCTTCAACAAATAGAATCGGTCGATCGAAGCAACTTCGTGGTGCAAAGCCAATCGCATGAACAAGAACATCGATTTTTCGCCCTGGGTGGTCCTTGGAAAAATCGTCAAAGAACTCACGCGTTGTATCGTCCTGCGCTACATCGAGTGGATAAAATCCCTTAATTGCTGGCAACTTGTCTTTGAGTTGGAATACACGAGACATGAAGCGTTTTTGATAGCCGAGAAAGAGATCTGCTCCTGCTTCTGCTAATTGTTGACATATGGCCCATGCAATCGAATCTTCGCTTGCAACTCCAAACACGACAGCAGTTTTTCCTTGTAGACCTAGCATTCGCACCCCTCATTTAGCAGGTGTTACCGGGCACACCACGTCTTTGAGTATTCCCCTTCTTTTCTTGGAAAAGAAGGGCTTCCGAGAGGTTTCAAAATCAGCGGACAGCGTTACAAATCATCAAGCATCGAATCAAGGTCATCGGCGAGGAACTCTTCATCATCGAAATCAAGGTCGAAATCGAGTTCATCTTCATCTTCAATTTCTATTGGTGGTTCAGAAGGTGCTTCGGTCGCAACCTTGTTCTTTGAGGAACGTTTCGAAACACGTCCGATAATAATCAACAGGAAGATAACGAAAACAACTCCTCCACCGATAGCTCCGTAGAGGGCTAAATCATCGGTGCTTACTTCTGAGAGACCTGCTCCTAGGCCGCCCGATTCTTGTTCTGCCTCAACAATCAAGTCGAAATCAACAACATCTTTGGAATCATCAAGAGTGCTGCTCGCTTCTATTACAATCAGATTCCGAATTTCTAATTCCGCTTCACTTGGAGCCCGAATAACAAATTCCAGTTGGTCTGAAATGCCCCCTGCTTGGACATCGTTAGCTAGAAGGAAATCGCCGCTTTGAATTACGAATCCGAGTTGTTCAAGTTCGTTTGCATTTGTAATGCGTATTTCGATGGAATCTGCAGCGTTTCCATCATTATCAACTTGGAAAGTAATCGAAATCTCCTCACTTGTTTGCATGTTTCTTGAGGATGTATCTGGCATATCGAGTGTGACCAATCCATATTCCTTGATGGTGACATCACCAGTATGATTCGCAACTTGCGAGAGCGGTGTTCCTTCGACTGGAATTGGCCCCCAAGCGGTGACCGTCGCTGTGATTGTAAACTCGTACTCAATTTCAGCATCGGTTCGTTCATCGCAGGCGAAGGTTACTGTAAATTCTGCAGATTCGCCTGCATCGAGCGTAAAGGAGTTCTCAGAAATGGCCATGTTAACATAAACTCCATCCCACTCCTCGGTAATGTCAATATTTTCAGCGAGAATAGCGCCATCATTGGTAACAGTACATTCGACGACTTCATCTTGATATTCGCCAGGCTTGACGTTTATCTCGGGATCGTCTCCACATTCCAAGGAGATGCTTCCAACCACGCCTTGAGCCGATGTTGATAGTGGAAGAACGGTTAGGAAAAGAAACGCTACAAGTAACGTAGCCAGTGTCATTTCTTTGCCTGCCATGAACCTTCGATGCAGAAGGATTTCATGAATGTGATGGATGATTGGGAAAGAGATTCATCATTCTTCAGCCTCGCCATAGAGGGCGTTCGGAATATCGACATGGCATTTCCATAGCATCTCCTCATCCATACCTGCCTCGATCAATTGCTGAGTTCGTTTTGGTACGGTCTTCGGACCAAGAACAGCCCCCGGACGGCGAGGATCATCCATGTAATCGGTTTCGAGCATAAACCCGGTTTGGTTTTGCTCATAACTTGCAAGAAGAGGTTCGAGAGCCCCTTTACCGACAAGAACGCTAGATGTGAGGCCACGTGTAATCGATTCATCGATTTGTGGAGGAGAATAATGTCGAATCAATCGATGCGTTGGAAGATTTGCTCTTGCAGCCATCTCGGATAAGTCACGATACGTTGATTCCAACTCGCCTTCAACATGAAGTTGTAGAGGAATCCCTTCTTTTGCAGCTAATGCCATGGTCTCTTCTAGCAATTGGTTGGAAAGGTCCCAGACTTCATCGGAAACTTCCCAATGAGGGCGACCTACTTCACCGATAGCATGGGCTTGACCTTCCTTGACAAATTCAAGGGCTGCATCGATGCTATCTCGATAATTTTCACAGGCTTTCTCGATCCCTTTTTCTCCGTCTTCCTCCATCCATTTGATGAACTGGTGGGCAAATGCTGCTGGATGTGGCCCGAGAACAACACGCACGTGGAGATTGTGTTCAACTCGAACCTCCTCAGCCATGGCTATGGTGTCAGCATACGTTTCTCGGTGTTCTTTCAATGATGTTGGTGGGGATGCAAAATCAGGACAATGGACAAGAACGAGGTGTGTTCCACCAACATTCTTGAAATCCTTTGCAGCATCTAGAAATCGTCCCTTTCTATTGAGATGGAAATGGTTGTCAAGAATCGGTCCTTTCCAGAGCCGGTGAGCATCGACCATGCTGAACCCTCAAAAACTTGTAATTCCAAGGTCTTTGAATTTCGATTGCCAATAGACTGCAGCCATTGCAACCATTTTCGGGTGGCGACCTTCTGTGACAACACAACGTCCATTCTCCCAAACATGAAGAACAAGATCGTGTCGTTCATCTTTGATGATTCCGCAATCGAGTCGAACATCGTATTCACCTTCTCCTGCACCCAATTGGCCAACAATTGATTGAACCTTGATTGGAGTGTTGAAATAGAAAGATGCAATAATCGGGCCAAGTTCTGTTTTCAGACCCGTATCATCTTTTCCAAGTCGAAGCAATAGTTCCTTTGCAGCATCTCGTGCAGCCTCAATACGATGAGTACCATGAACGGTAACACGTCCTTCAGGATCGATTACGAGCGTAGCACGCGGCCTGCGCAGTGCTTTGATAACCATCTTTCCGACGCGCTGGCCATCTAGGTGCTCAATAACTGCATCCCCATCTATCGGTTCGGGAGCAACGAAACGAACTAGTTGATTCTCGACTGTAACGTCAATATTGCCGCTCATCACTCCTCCTCCTGTTGTTCCGATGGCCCTGTTGATGAAATAATCTCCTCTGGTTCAGGATTTGAATTGAGCATTGCAAGAATGGTAGGACGCCAAGTCTGAACCATTGGCAAAAGTAAGGTCGCATCTTCTCCATGTTTGGCGCGTTCTGCGGCAAGAGCGCCGCGTAAGCGTTGTGCAAATCGCTCATCTCGGGCTTTCGAGAGTTGGGTATTGATCCGTGATTCAGTCAAATCCCACCACGCAGCAGTTAGAACCGAAGCGGTTGCCATATCCTTTGGAATATTCTTTGGAGGAGGGACTGCATCAAAGATTCTGACTTTGACCGCCTTCTTCCATTTCTTCCCAATTCGAACCATGGAGAGTAGTTTTCGCCAGTGTGTAGAAACTTTGGCTTCTTGGGTTCGTTGTTCCTCCCATGCAGTATCATCAAGTGTTGGTTCAATACAATATACTGGACGATTATGTCGAAGGGCAAGACGGTGCAAGCGACGTGGTTCAGGATCTGGAAATCGCCCAGTTTGAATCTCCTCAAGTTGGGTTAAATCCTCAATTAAAGCTGAATCGAGTCCTCCACCCAGTATAGCTGAGGCAAGATTGATTCCTGGAGATTCCTTTTCAGATTCTTCTTCAAGTTGCCAAACATCCTCAATTTCTGGACCCTCCAATAAGGCAAGAGCGTGCCATTCGATGCGAGGTCTCAATGCTTGTGGATGAACGGTCGTCGGGAGAACTCCGTGAAGGATAATGCTTCCACCATCTGGATCGTTCCAGACGATGTCTTCCCAAGACAATTCCACACTCAAGTGGTCACTTCCATCATTGGTTATCAAGCCAATCTTGTAGGGTGGCGATATCCCATCCTTGATCGAAATAACCCTGAATTTCAGCCTGTGACCACTGCGGGAACTTTTGCATAGCTTCAGCCATTTGTGGGCTGACGTCTGCAGGTGGTGTCACAGTTTCACTACCTTGACCAGGTAATGTTGCGTAGGCTTTTGCTTCGGCCTCATCTTCGTAAAGGTAATCATCCACGTCGTTATTACCACGACGCATGATAACGAGACCAACAAGACCCATGACAAGAATCAAACCGATGAGAATGACGATAATCAACTGTAGCATTCCAGAATCATCACTGTCACTTGCAATCTTAACATTGAAACTGTCACCACCTTTCGAACCATTGTATAGCAAATCACCCGTTACATCATCAAAGACGAGGTAGTACATACCCGTGGTTGGGTTGACGAACGATTCCAGTTTAACCTCTACGTCGACCTCTCCATCAATAGGAATAAGGCTCGACGTAACTATCTTTTCTGTTACAGGGATCCCACCATCAACAACCGATTGAATACGTAGTGTTGCCTCGCCAGCCTTTGAACCCGTGTTAACCACTTCAATGGTCAAGGTCATGGATTCACCAACTTCAGGTGAACGTGGCAGTAGATCGATTTCTTTAACGGAGTAACTTGCTTCTTCGTAAATGAAGTTGTACAAAGAATTGTATCGGGCTTCAGCAGAGTAAATTGGTGCTACCGAACCATCTCCAGTTGGCCCTCCACCGAGAACTGGTGAACCCGCCGAATCTGAACCAACAACCCAGAAGACAACCTCGATGTTGTTGATTTGTTCTTGTGTCGGCAATTCTTGTTCGATGGATGGCCAAAGATCAACACAATCCGCACTTGCAGCATATCCACCAGCTACGGGCGTCAATGAGAGTGGTGCAGTCAGCGGATCAATACCGTGGATTTGTCCGTAAAACGGCCATGTCACATCGCTCGTAGGATCGACGTAGAATTTCCAAGCAACTGAAACATCACCTTGGAACAGGGCTTCTTTCTCTTCAATTTGCAACGAAATATCGATACAACGGAAATTTGAGGTGGAAACCGATTCTTCGAGGACAGTCCCTGCTTCATCTCTTGCAGTCCATGTATTGGACTTGACCGATGGTGCGTTTGCATCGACCTTGACGACAAATTCACCACATCCAAAGGAAGTGGAGGTTGCGCAGAAAGCTTCCGTCGTGTCGAGCGCACCTTCAGGGAGATTGACAAGCCTGAATTGGTAGGTGTATTCATTCGTTGAAATCGGGGCGGTAATGTTGATGTTAAATGACCCCCCTTTGAAGGTGTGATAGGTTGGTTGGCCATCCTGCTTAGAACCATCAGCACCACCTGCTCCGTAAGGGAAATATTGGACTCCACCTTCGGTACTTTGGTCAGCGGCAAGACGTATAACTTCTAGTGTAAGTTCCATTTCAGGCAAGATGTAGACACTGTCGAGAATTCCGTCAATGTAAGCATATTGCCCTTCAAACGAGACCGTATCACCAGGGTAAACGTATCCTTCACGGACATCTGAAGTAAATGGTTCACTGATGTCACTAAAGTATGGTGTAATCATCAAATCGTTGGAAGTATCGGTCCTTACATCAAGACGAATTCCGTCGGAATAGTACCATTGGGTAATCTCGGTTGTTGAACCGACAATCTTGCGCTTCTCATTTCCATCCAAGTCAGCGATTGAAATCACTGGAGATGCAAGATTTTGCAATCCAACGACACCCCAATTGATGCGGATTGGAAGATCGAGATAGAACTCATCAGTAAACGGATTGATGAGAGATTCGCCATCCATTTGGAGCAATTGAGGACCATCGGAGTCTTCACCCTCTGGAACGATAGTGATGTGTGGACTATCGGTCCAAGCGGTTTCATTTCGAGGGAAGTAGTAGAGGGTAAGATCATCGCGGTCATTGGTTAAATCGACCTGAATATAGTCAATGTCTCTCCAACCGTTTCTATCCTCTGCTTCAACGATGAGATGGTAATCATTACCAGCATACATGGTTTGGTTCCAATCACCCTCATAGGATGGATGATTCGAGTTGATTAGAGGCCTTCCTACTGAGTTTTCGATATTGAACTTGAGAATCTCTGGCGAGCGGGAAGGCATCGATGCATAGGTCACTTCATCGTCGAAAATACCGTAAGAACCACCATCAATCGCATTTCCAGCAAGGTCAAAACCTTCTAAGTACATGCTGACGCGACCGACTGGATCTTTCTCTTGATTGGCCAAATCATTGTAGTTACCAGTGTAGTTTGCTGTTGGATAAGCTCCGTCACCGGTCAAAGCAACCATCGCGTATTCGCTTTCATCGGCTATTCCGTCACTGTTGGCATCGTGTTGATATTCAACCCAGTAGTACAGGTCAATGGTTGTTGGAAGATCTTGGAAGTCCATTACTCCAACCTTGATGTACTGATTATTCGATGGAATAACCCAAGTATCGTCGACAAGACTTCGCCAATTCGCTTCGAAGTTTGGATCCACTTGTCCATTCAAGACCTTGACCGAAACAAGTTCCGGTGCAAATTGGTCAATGGTTAGATTAAATGGAATCGCACATGCATCGTCAGGACGGTATTCCGAAGCTGGACAAACGGTGTCGCCACCCTCGTAACCTGTTATTCGGAATCGGTAGTAATGATCTCCTGCAGTGGCTGGCCCCAAGTCCATGGTCCAATCGAAGTTTCCACCGATGGTTCCTGTTTGGTTAGCGATCTCTGACCATTCAAAGACCGGTTGTTCACCTGAACTGTTGATGCTTCGCTCTTCGACCACAGTGAAGTAACTAAGTGGGTCTGGAGCAACATCGAGTGCTTCTAGACGGACACTTCCAGTCATTCGAACGTAGCGGTTTGAATTTCCAGCATCGAGGTCTTGAGCAATTCCTTCTTCGTTGATAACAGAGAACAATGTGATTCCAGCATCGTTCTCGACTGCGTTTCCACCGACTGGAGCAAGGACAATAGCATCTGGTAATCCATTAACACCGTTGGCTGCGGTTTGTCCTGCATAAATTCGAACTTCTTGGGTATCCTCCCAGACATTGTTTACGGTAAAGCGCCAGGTGATTTCTTTGCCCTCTACAATATCAGAAACTGAAGATGCTTGTAGTGTGATGTAGTTATTTGAGTTTTCAACTTCAGTGAATCCGTTCAAATCGGAATACGCAAGTTCGATGGTTCCAGTTTTGGATTCAAAGATAAGAGACGCTTCTTGGAAACTTGACCCTGTCAAAGAAGAAACTGTGTGCGTGGTAATGATCTCGTAAATCTCACCGTTCGGGTAAATACCGACTGGGTTTCCAACAAGCGATGCAGTTGTGGTATACCCTGGAGAAGTGATGACGGATAGACTGGAGAACGATGCGCCTCCTCCGCTCGCAGCATGCATTGCAATTGGAACGGTGGCGTAACCACTTGTTGAACTGGAAAGCGCAACACCCTGAGCAAGTTCCTTTGAGAAATCGTTTGCAGTTGTGAGGTAATGCGTCACATCGTATACGACGTCAAGGCCAACCAAATCGATGGTTGAACCGCTGGTCGCATTCAGGCTTTCAATACTGAATCGGAACTTCTTCCATCCATTTCCATTTGCATCGATATGTGCTGTTGGAGTTAAGCTACTTTGCATCAGGGTGTTCAAAGCAGAGGTGAGGTTCATTTCAACAGGGTACATCTCTTGTGTACCACGTGTCATGTTACCGATTTCACCGAGGTTGAACTCTTCCAATCCAGACATGATTTTCCAACTAAAGCCTTCATTAGCATTGGTGGTTGAAATGATTTGGTTGTTATCAAAACCAACTTCAGCGGCATGAATGGTCGCTCCAACTGGTAGCATAAATTCGCCGCCATCGACCGACCCAGACAAACTAAGCGTTAGCGTTCGTGTATCGGACCCATAGTGAACGTCATTGGCGTCCTTTGAACTGATGAACTTGGTTTGACGGCCGAACATGTCAAACGCTGGTTCTGTGAAGGAATACTCCATATCGCCATCGTCAGCGACATCGATTTCGATTTGTTCAGCATGGTGAGCAAATTCAAGATCGAACCACATTCCTGCAACGTTGCACGGGTTCTGATACGAGAGTGTTGAAGAAAATCCAAACGCTGAATCTGGCATACCTGCAGTTTCACCCAGCGTGTATTTGACATTATTTTGCATGAAAATTCCGTATCCGCCCATGGTCACCAAAATTTCTGGTGATTCGGCGCAATCGTCTTGGATGACGGGCGTAATCGATGCGATAGGATAACTAAAGTGAGAACGCTCCATTGGAGGATTGAATGAATGATCAGGGATTGTAGGATTGTACATCATCAAATCTCCAATACCCTGAGAAGCCCAAATTCCATTTTCTGGTGGATTGGCTGAGATAATGGTTTGATTAAATCCGGTTCCAATTCGGCTACCGATGGAAAAACCGTGGAGAACCGGTGTTGACAATTGGTCAGGACCCGAATCAAAATTGAATTTGAAATCGATTGTTGGATAGGTAGAGGAATTGATCTCCCACAACTCATGAGTCGGCCCAACAAGACCGGACATCGCATCCCCATTGTTGTCCATGACAACTTGACCTGTTAGTGAATCGAGAATGTCAAGGGAAAGAACGGCGGTCGTTGTTGTTTCGGCTTCAATCGCCAAAATACCGTAACCGTTTGGATGGTTTTCGCCACCTTGAACGTTCGGCAAAATGTTTCGAACACCCATCCATCCGGATTGAGGTAGTGTGCTTCCAAAGCGGAAGTTATCGATGTACCAACCTGGCATTGAGGTGGTGTTGTAAATGGTGTAACCATTTCCAGCAGATACGTCGTTGTACTCCATAACGAAACGAAGTTCGATGTAATTTCCTCCATAGTCAGAGAGATCTATTTTGATATTGGCCCAACCACTTGGATTAAACGCGGAGATGGATGTGCCACCGAGTGCGTAATCGTTGTACGAAACGCCACCGCATCGACCGTCAATTTTGCTTTGAGAGCCTTGATTTCCAACCTGATAATATCCTGAACCAAAGGAAAGACCGGATGAATTCTGGATGTCGATATCGATATGGTTCCAAGTTGATGTTGGATCAAAAACAGGCGTTGGGGAGGTACGAATTTCGATGTATGCACAATCGGGATACTTGTAACTTGGATTAGTTCCTGATGTTGCTAATGTCATCAACTGATGGAAAGAATCGAAGTAGACCGAGGGGTCCTTAACGGCCGATGAAGATGAAAGGTCGAGCGTAGGTGAAAGGAGAATTTCCTTGAAGGAAGCACCATTGTTGTCATCGGTGTAATCGATATCGTAGAGACCGGTTCCCCAGCAATCACTACCTGATGCACAATTTGTAGGAACCACAGCTCCTCCAAAGAGCGAACCATGCGACCATGGAGCACCTGACTGGAGTGGAGGTGACGTACCATCCATGAAACCAGCCATATCACTTTCGAAATCGGTCAGGATTCCTTCAGCCTTCAACGAAACAGGTGTGGAGGTCGAACCATCCTCAAACTGGAAATCCTCAGCCTTTGAGAACGACGTGGTCTGTCCATTGTAGTTTGGATTCCAAACACGGGGCATGCTTTCGATGTCAATTCGAGTGTGTGCACCATGTATTGCAGGATCGGAACTTACTGCCATGCTAGCAGAGGTAATCGATTCATCAAGGGGCAAGTCGATTGCTCCATCAACGTTATCCGAATATTCCTCAGCATCATTGAGAAGGATTTCAACTTCGCTCGATCCAGAACTGAAATTGGTTATACTTGCTCCATTAGCGAGTGGGGTCAGAATCATCAACATCACGAGAAAGAACGCAATTTTTGTTCGTCGGTTTTCATTGGCCATGGTGTCACCTAACACTACCGTATCAACACTGGACTAAAACCTCGTCGCTCTACCGTCTATCTCGCTCGTCCTTCAAAATACGATAAATCAATGACCATTCCCTCATTTCACGCTAAGGGTTCATATCATATGGAGGCGTGCGAGAGGCATGAAACCATTTTCGACCGAACCCGTTACTCTGATTGAGGAAGTATTTCCACAGGATACGAATTCTTACAATACACTGTTTGGGGGCCGATTACTTTCGGTAATGGACAAGGCGGCGGGCATTGCCTGTTCCAAGTTTGCACATCGCGAATTCGTTACCATTTCAATCGATACGTTGACGTTTAAAGCTCCTGCTCGACAAGGAGATTTGATCGAAGTAACTGGTCGCGTAGTATTCACTAGCACGCACACTGCTGGCGTGAAAGTCACTGCTTGTGCCATGACAAAATCAGATTGGGAAACGCGTGTTATTTGTGAAGGATATTTCTTCATGGTTGCTATCGATTCGATGATGCGCCCTATTCCAATTCCTCAACTTGATCCTGAGACAGATAATGACAAGAAGGAATGGGCGATTGCTGAGGAAATCCGCAACAATATGTTGTCAAAGCGGAAATCCGAACAAGAGAATTGATGAAAGAAGGTTTGGTGGGCGGAAATATGCCCGTCTTGAACATTGCAATGGTAGGAAGTGATGAGCTTGCAAAAGAGGTCGCAAAATCGACGGACCAACGCGATGTCCATACCTATGTTCACAAAGAGATAGTAGATGGGCAAACACGTATTCTGTCATTGATTCGTCCAGCAAAATATCCTGAACGACTTCGCCCACTGCTTAACGCTCTCTCCGCTGCTAGAGCCGGTCTGATCGAAGTTACAGCGATCGACGCGACTCTTGGTGAAGTTTTGGTCGCATTCGCAAGTGCAGGCATTGAACACGGAGTTGCTGTGATAGCTCCTCCTCAGGGCGAATGGATTGACGAAGATATGGCCAAATCCTTGTTCAAACAAGCTGGTCTTTCAAAATGGACATTCGAAAAAGCAGGTGGTATCGAACTTCGCAATGCATTGTTCACTATTATGGACAACGTTTCCGAATTGTTGGCCTCGATTGAAGAACTACCTCTTGTGGTGCCTATCGACCAGCATTTCAATGTCAAAGGAATAGGTTTAGTCGCCATTGGATACGTGCAATCTGGTGTCGTATCGGTTCATGATGAAGTCACGATGCTACCACATGGTGGAACAGGATTAGTAAAATCGCTGCAGGTTATGGACGATGATGTCGAACGAGCCGGAGCAGGAGACCGGGTCGGAATTGCACTTCGTAATGCAAAAGAAGAGAGTTTATCCGGAACATGCCTCATCACCCATCCGGAAATCGAAGACAAGAAAACGAACACATTCCGTCCACTTGCACTCGAGGCACACACAGTTTCATCGATGGAATTGACAGGTTCACCCTTTCAAAAGAAACAACTCGAGGCAGGAGATGTCGTTCATGCATCGATCGATTTACAATTCAATGTTGGCCGAATTGAATCCGTTGAAGGTACGAACTTTACAGTTCGATGGGAGACACCTCTTTTACAGAGAATAAAGGACTCTCCTGCAGTTCTTATCGCCCAACTTGATTCAAAACCAAGAATCATGGGTAGCGCTCAACTTCGCAAAGTCGAATGATGTGGCGCCGCTCCTATGAACGCCGAATAATTGTCTGAAGCATCTTTCCAAGGGATGCATTGATAATAGGTGGCTCAAACTGCACGTTGGGATGCAGACGAGAGGGCGCAACGAACGCCTTGCGGAGTCTGGGGAGAAAATGGTTCTCCACGGCCTACGCGTGGCAGGTGAAAGCGGTCGAGCGAGAGCAAGCCTTGGCGATTCACGTCTTTCGATTGAATTCAAAAACGGAAATTGCATCGACATTCGCTATGATCGTATCGTTCGTATGCAACATCACAATACAACGCTTATTCCAAGTTGGGTTGCCTTCATTGGACTCTGTTTCCTTTACGCATCTTGGCGGGTTATCACACCACCAGATATGCGGTTGTTAGGTCTTGCAATAGGAATATCAATGATCTCGGGATGGGTCCTTACCAAACGCCCTACACTTACCCTTGACACTGAATTAGGTGATTGTCATGTGCTTCATGCAATCGATTCCCGTTTGCTAAAATTGTCAACGATGATTCAACGCATGAACGATGGTTTGACGCTCGAAGAAGCCCGATTAGGAGTCGACCTATTGAATGAAGATACTGAATTCCCGCGGCAATCTGCTCATGATGCTGCACAAGCCATTCCAGCTCCGATGCAAGATTTGGAACCAGCTCGAAGTCTCACACATTTCCTTAATGAGACAATGCCTGAAAACGACGAATTTGAAATCGATGAAGTTCTACCTCGTTGGGCCAAGGACACGATTGATCAGGAGTTAACACTGTTTGACGAATTGGACCCTCAGAAACATGGAATCATTGAACGGGGAATCGCAAATGTTGGAACTCGAAGAGGACATACAAGTCCGCTGGACATCCATTCAAATCGTGGACCAGGTCAAATTTCAAACACTCAATTCTTGGGCGATGCTCCCCTTCCTATCCCAATGCATCAGCCACCAATGAGTTCTTCTCAGATGATTCAAGAAGCGACCGGTAGGGCAAGAGAACCTGAGGGACTATCCTTAACGCCAATACCTACAAGGCATCTTCCAAGTTTTGTCGGACCGGATGGAGCACATATCCCATCAACTCCGGATGCCTTTACCTCTCCAGACCTACCACTATTTAATCCAGAGATAATAGAGGCTGAACAGGTACCTTCACTTGTGGAACAGGGAATGATTAGCCAGAACAACATTCCTGTCACAACCTCCAATTCCGCCCCGAGAATCCGTCGTAATGCAAGAGGAAAAAAGAAGCGTCTTCAACCTAGAACCTCTCCAAAACGTCGAATTGCATCATCTCGTCGACAGGCTGAACAAGATGCTCCTCGAAGATTCTCATCGATCGTAAATAAAATTCAAGACAGAATTTCAAAATTACGAGAACATGGAATCGATGAAGAGATTATCGAGAGGATGGGCGAACACATTCCAGAAGAAGAGGAAGAAAATCAGGTCCCATCTTCATTCAGTGCCCTTACAGAATCGCAGGAGACAGCTCCTGTTCAGACAAGTCAACACGGACTACGACGCATCGATTGAAATCCCAGAGATTAAACAATAGTCAGACAATCGATTTTCATAGGATTCAACCGTGATCGATTCAAGTCTTTTTGTGCCAAAATCTTCCAAGGTAAAACTTGCTGATACTGTTGCATGTATCAATGCATTACGAAGTTCATTCCTATCGATAACTCCTTCTCCATCAGCAAGACAAGCAGCGAGTGTGCCTGCGAAGGTATCACCACAACCTGTTGGATCGACAACGGTATTTGTAGGATAAGCTGGTAAGACGATCAGTTCGTCACCGTGTAAAGCAAGAACTCCATGTTCTCCCTTCTTGATGATAAGTGTTGGAATTGATGCCATTGCTTGAACTTCTTTTGCTGCTTGAACAAGGTTGTCCGTTCCGGCAAGCATTGTCACTTCTCCATCGTTAATGACAACAATATCGACTCGTTTCATGGCTTGAATCAACTCATCGTGTGCAATATTGATCCACAAATTCATCGAATCAAGAATGGAGGCGCGAACAGGACTGGATTGATCGAGTACTGACAACTGGATGGATGGGTGCAAATTAGCACAGAATGTGATTGTTGAGGATTTACCATGCTTCGGCACTTTTGGCTCAAAGGTTTCGAATACATTGAGATGGGTTTCATGCGTTTCTGCTTGAGCCATATTGCCGTGATAGGAACCTATCCAATGGAAAGTGGAGCCTTCAACAACTTCAACGCCTGTCGTATCCAATCCGGCGTTGGTCAATGTTGCAAAGTCCTCATCTCGAAAATCAGTACCTACGACGCCGACAAGACCGATGTTTTGGAGATTCAAACGACGTTGATGTAATGATGCTGCCAATCCTGCATATGTTGCAGATCCGCCCAATGTATTAGGAGCTGAACCTTGAGGCGAGGTTATGCTATCGTAAGCGATACTACCGACAATAAGAACGTCCATACCACCACTCATCCAAGAAGTTCTTGATGCATATCGATATACTGAATGGTTATATCTCCGTTCATGAAATCTTCTTCATCCATAATTCTTCGATGGAGTGGAATCAAATGTTCGACACCAGTAATGACTGTTTCATCGAGTGCTGTTCGCATACGTCGTATAGCATCCTCACGGTCTCGACCCCAGACGAGAAGTTTTGCAAGCAATGAATCGAAACATCCTGGCATCTCATATCCCGGATGAGCGTGTGTATCAACCCGCACCCCGAATCCGGATGGAAAATGACATTCCCAAAGACGCCCAGGACTTGGAATAAACTCAGCAGGATCCTCCGCATTGAGTCGACACTGGATGCTGTGGCCTCGCCAAGCAATATCCTCCTGCTTGAGAGAGAGTGCTTCTCCTTGGGCCACCCGAATTCCTAATTCAACAAGATTATGCCCTGTTATCAATTCAGTAACCGTATGCTCAACTTGAACTCGTGGATTGACTTCTAGGAAGTAAAAATCACCGTTCGCATCACGCAAAAATTCGAAGGTTGCTAATCCCTTGTATCCTACAGATTCAGCACCTTTACAAACCAATGACCCGATCTCATGTCGCTTCTCGGGAGTAAGCCAAGGCCCTTCTTCAACAAGTTTCTGATGCCGCCGTTGAATCGAACAGAAACGCTCACCGAAATGAATCGCATTCTTTCCATCAGCAAGAACTTGAAATTCGACGTGCTGAGCACCTTGAATGTACTTCTCGACAAAGACTCGATCGTCTCCAAACGCAGACTTTGCTCGCGATTGACACAGTTTGAGCGCACTTTCGAATTCACTTTCCTGTTCAACGATCTGCATTCCGATTCCCCCTCCTCCAGCAGCGGCTTTGATGATGACTGGATAACCGATATCATCTGCCAATGCTGAAGCGACTGACGCTTCAGAAATCGGTTCTGATGATCCTTTTGCTGTTGGTAATCCTGCCGCTTCCATTGCAGCTCTCGCCTCGATTTTATCACCGAGTAATGTAATGACATCAGCACTCGGTCCAATGAAGGTGATACCCTCCTCCTCCAAGCGTTTCACAAAACCAGCGTTTTCAGCGAGGAAACCATAGCCAGGATGAACTGCATCACAGCCCATATCTTTCGCTGCTTGAACAACCGCTTCGATGTCCAAATATGCATCGAGAGGATTAATCACATCCCTGAATGTTGCATCATCTGCAAGTTGAACCGGTAGGGACAATCGGTCTTCTTTGCCATAGATAATCGCTGCTTCAATACCCATATCTCGTAACGTTCGCATGATTCGAAGCGCGATTTCACCGCGGTTTGCAATGAGGACTTTCGAGAAACCCATAGCCGTTGGGTGAACGAGACACCCTATGAGCAAAGCGGTCGGAGAGTTCCAATATCAGCTCCTTATTATTAAATTCAAAGAGTTAATAAGCAACGGTGATATTGTAGTCTTTGGTGATACCATGTTAGAAAGAAAAACCCGCCCAGCAACCGAAGAAGATTTGATCGTACCGAATGATAACCATCCTATGCAACCAGGCGACGGAACGCCATTTGTTTTCCGTTCAGTTTTGGTCGATGGCCAGCCAGCGAAAGCAGGGATCGGTTCACTTGGAGGATACAGTGAGCGCATTGCAATCGGATTCGAGAAACCTCATTCTGATTTCGGAAAGGAGTTTGCAACGAAACACTTCCAAATCCGGCAAGACGAGCCTGGCCGATGTTATTGGGGACATGACAACCAGTCATTTACAATCGAAGTCTTTGTCGATGATGACTAGCGAAGAATCAATACACGTCACGCAAGTAACGCTTCTGTTCCTTCATCATGGTCTTCTCGATGAAGTGCGTAGCGTCCGCTTCTGACATACCACCGTGTTCTATTGCAATATCAATGAGGGCACGATGTACGTCCTTTGCCATGTATTGCTTGTCACCACAGATGTAGAAGTATGCTCCGTTCTCAAACCATTCCCATACTTCAGCACCATGCTCCTTGAGGCGATGTTGAACGTATATTTTCTCTTCTTGATCTCTTGACCAAGCTGTGGTAAATCTGTATAGATTACCTCCATCGAGCCAGCCTTCAATCTCATCCTTGTAGTAGTACTCTGTCTTCTCGGATTGGTCGCCAAAGAACAACCAGTTACGGCCGGTTGCTTTGTCATGGACACGTTGTTCCATAAAAGCACGAAACGGTGCGATACCTGTTCCAGGCCCGACCATGATGATGTCCGTGTTTGGATCTTCTGGAAGGATAAACGACTTTGTTGGCGACATGAAGACGCCGACATCGGTCTCGTTGACAACTGCTTCATCAGCCATGTATTGCGTGGCCAATCCGCCGCGTTGGCGGTCATGATAACTGAAACGAACGATACCAACAGTCAATTCAACAAAACCAGGATGTGCATCGTGAGAAGATGCAATCGAATAGAGACGTGGTTTGAGGCGATCGGCTAATTCAAGGAATTCTTCAGGAGAGTACTTGACATTGAATTCTCGCATGATATCGACATAATCTCGAGTCCATAGGTAATCCTCAATTGCTTTTGCATCAGCAACGATAGCTTTGACCTTTGAAGCAGGATCATCGGAGGGAAGACTCGAGTTCAATCCTGGTGGCAAATCGCCTTCGGCTGAACTTGACCAATCCATATTATCGCGACTGCGCTTGACAATACTCATGGAAATAGACATGCCCGATGATACGATTTTACTAGTCAATGATTGTACGAACTTCTTGTTCGCCATGTGGACCTCGTAATCTTTCTTGAGGGCCGAGTAAAGATCCTTCTCGCCCTTATGCGATTCAACGGTTTGGTCACGGTCCCAGCCTTGTATTTCGATTAACTCCTCAACGATATGAGGGGGATTCTCTGGCAATACTCCAAGAGCATCACCGACTTTGTAATCAAGACCAGAATCGCCCAAAGCGAAGACGATGTGACGAGTTTCTTTTCGAGATCCTTCGCCATTGAGGATGTAGTTTTCAGTGATTTTGGAATTATAGGGGTTTTTTGCGGACCAGTTGCTCATGAATACACCTCTTATGTCGCGACAGTTTTTCCCAATTGAGGGCTACTTATCATCATTCTCTAGTGCCCATAGTCTTGTATCATAGGGTTGAAAGAGTGGATTAATGACCGTAGTCTATGGCCCACGAGATAAGAATGCTCGGAACAGGTAATGCATTTTTGCCTCATCTCCGTTATCATTCATTCCTTATCTTCGATCGAAAACACATTATCGATGCTCCTCCAACCGCTCTTCTCAGTTTACGACGTGAAGGTATTTCTCCAGCAGATATTGAAACCATTTTCATCACTCACCTTCACGGGGATCATGTCTTTGGTTTACCATTTCTTTTACTCGAGAAAAAATACATCTCGGATCGAGAAGGTGAACGACCACTCACGATCGTTGGTTCAAGTGGAGTAAGAGAACGCCTTCGGCAACTCTGCTCCCTTGCGTTTCCTGGTAGCCTTGATGATGCATTGGATAACGTTCGTTTCGTAGAGACACAAACGGGTACCATCGATGGATGGGATTGGGAGCGATTCAGGGTCCATCATGACGATGCGGTCGACCCATTTGGATATCGCTTCCAGCACTCGGACGGATGCTCTTTTGTTCACTCAGGAGATTCAGGCCCTTGTGATAATCTTGAACAAGCTATTGGAAAATCTCAACTCGCCGTCGTTGAAATGGGCTTTCCTCAATGGGTTCCATCCGATCACCATCACAAACCAGACGACATTCAAGCATTAGCGGAATCTCAACCTGATGTCACACTTCTCATCACTCACACCTTTGTCGATTCACAACAATCACAACTCGAACCTGTGTTGACCGATTCACTTCCAAACCATCCAGAAAATGTTCACCATCTTGAAGATGGAGACACTTGGGTTTTCCAGAATTCGGAATGGATCTATCTTGAAATTTAAGATATTTTTTGTTTCATAATAAGGGAGTTCCCCGAAATCATTGCACTGAAATAAAATCTTTTTTTGTCCAATAATAAAGACCTTCAATTATTTTCAACGGTCATCCTTATGAGGGGGACTCGGACTCACAGAAACTACCCCGGTGCGAGAGGTAAGCCTCCCAAACGAGGGGTATATAATGGAGGTCAAAAAATGAAGAAAAACATCTTCGACAAATTGCTCTCCAAAGAAAGTTTGTTCACAAATAAAGAGATTCTTCATCATAGTCACCGCCCTATGGTCATGCCTCACCGTGAAAAAGAAATTGAAAGAATTGCCTTCAATCTTGTCGAAGCCTTGAACGGACAAATTCCTTCCAACATGATTCTCTACGGAGTGACTGGTGCTGGAAAAACAGCAGTTACACTTCACGTTACAAATCTACTCAAGGAAAAAGGCGAACAAATGCGACGGGACATCACTCCTGTAATCGTCAACTGTCGACAAATTGATACGCAATATCGAGTTCTGTCACACATTGGAAATAGTCTTCTCGAGGAACATGAAATCGATGAGATACCATTCACTGGATGGCCAACAGACCGCGTCTTCAAGGAATTGGTTCGACGAATGGATTCTAGAAAAGGTGTTTATGTCATCGTCCTTGATGAAATCGACCACCTCGTTCGAAAAGCTGGAGATGATCTCCTTTACAATCTCACAAATCTGAATTCCTTCCTTGACGAAGCACGTGCTTGTGTTATCGGTATTTCCAACGATCTCAAATTCACAGAATTCCTCGACCCTAGAGTCCGATCACGACTTGGGCAACAGGACATCCTCTTTTCTCCATACGATGCTGAACAACTCAAGGACATCTTGCGTCAACGCTCGGATGAGTCCATCGTACCAGAGGTAGTTTCAGAAGGCGTCATAGCACTTTGTTCTGCATTCGCAGCCCAAGAGCATGGTGATGCGCGATGCGCTCTTGATTTGCTTCGCGTTTCAACTGAAAAGGCAGAACAACTCGGAGACAAAAAGGTTGAGCAACATCACGTCCGAATGGCTCAGCATCAAATCGAGGCTGACCAAATTGAACCAGTCATTGCAGGCTTGCCTACACAACAGAAACTTGTATTGGCTGCTGTTTTGATCAACGAACGCAATGGTCTGAAAAATATCCAGACAGGTCAGTTGTACGACGTCTATGACCAAGCTTGCTCATATCTCAACCTTCCATCACTCACACAACGTCGAATTTCTGGAATCATTGCTAATCTCGATATGCTCGGACTCATTACCGCTAGAACTCGAAGTCGTGGCCGTTATGGTCGTTCGAAGGAAATCAATTCCTGTATTCCAAGCAACGTTGAGACTCAAGAAATCATGATGAGTGCTGATGAGAACATGAGAGCTGTGTTTAACAGCCGCTACCGTCAACAACGCCCACTATGATTCGTTGTTCTTATATGGCAAATGGAGGTCGGCAAGTCCATGAGCAGTGAAGAGAACACAGATTCTGGCGGATTCGCAGACATCTTCATCAAACCTTCAGTAACCCTATCTAAGTGGTACGTTACCATTGGAGCATGGGGTCTTGTCCTCGCTATTCTCAATATGATGGGGCAGATTCATCCTACCTACCGAGTGTCGTGGGGAGGCCTTCTTACCTTCGAAACATTGGCTGATGCATTTGGAAACAAAGATGGCGCTCCTGTCTTCGTTCCTGGTGATGGTGTATTCATCGCCGCTTGTCTAGCTCTTCTTGGTCTTGGTCTACAATCGATCAATGAGAACGTTGATGGCGGTCTTGCTGGATTTGCTCGCTCGCTTGTACTCAATGATACATGGCCAGCCTTAGTCGGTGGTGAAGATGGTGGTTTGATGCGAACTATTGGAGCATGGTGCCTTCTCCTCGGATTTGGATTCTATATCGGATATGGTGCCATGCACATGGCATGGATTGACCTCGGTGTTTACTCCGTTTCCGTCACACTCGTAGCGTTTGGTTTTGCTCTCAATGCAGCAAGCCGAGCACCGCCTGGTGACGATACCGTCATGTGAGATCATCGAAACAATCGTTTGTGACCATTGCGTGCAAAGACTGCATCTATGCAACCAAGGATGAGCCCTTGCCATAGTGCAATCGACCATCTCAGAATAAGGATACGAACAGAGATTGCAAGAAACAAACCGCCTTTTCCGCCGTCTTTCTTAATACTTCGAGTGATTACTCCTAATGGACCTCGCCAAAACATCAATTCAACTAAAACGCCCAACATCAATCCGCCAAGGGCTAACTGGGTTTGCCACAAATCTTGCAGTGTTTGATCTAGTGGTAATTCCAGAAGTAGTGGTATTAGACTTAGAATCATCAGCATTGTGATCGGGAAAATTGACAAGGCAATACCTGCGCTTCCAATGAAATCAAAACCAGGTCCTGAGCGTTGACGGGACGGATAATGTCGAACAATTCGTACATGCGCACGAGCATCACGTCGCCGTTTACGCAAGAAGCGACGAACTCCAATCTCTGGTACGTGTGATACAAGCGCATCAGGAGCGTAAACAATGCTTCCACCTGCGTTCAACAATCGTAGACTGACTTCCATATCCTCTGCATGATACCAATTTGGATCAAAGCCTCCAACATCGATTAGTGCTTGGCGATTAAACATCGAACAAGGACCGTTAGCCAATGATGTGCGCCTTGGTCTGCTTCGGTATTTTGATGCAATTTCAACTGCTCTGAAGCGACTCACTAGATCGGTATGTGTTTGGAAGATGGTTCTCCCTGTAACGGCTACTACGGTTTCTTCACCAACAGGGGCGTTTGCTAGTAACAATTGTTCTATCCAGTCTTGTTCTGGCCGGACATCGATGTCGGTAATAGCAACCCATTCCCCTTTGGCCGCCTCAAGAGCAGCCATTCGACCTGCAGATAATCCAAGTTCCTCTTGATGGATGACGGAGATTGCAACGTCCGATTCACCATTGGACTGCTTCCATCGATCCATGCTCGCCCCTGTTGAATCCGTTGAGCCATCGTTAACTGCGATAATCTCCAATGGGCGATGTGTCTGTGCGTGGATTGCATTCAAACAATCCTCGACCCAATGTTCGCCGTTGCGAGCGCAGACGGTCACGGTTACGAGTGGTAATTCAGTCATTCTTCGGCCTCAAAATGAACAAGAAGATTCCTAGCACGATGCTTAGCTTGTATATCCAAGATACGCATAACAACACCTTGCCGGGGTTGTCCGTAAACGATAGCGGTTCCGAGTGGAGCTGTGGCAAGAACAAACATGGGAGCAAGGTCTTCTTCTCCATCGACTTCGATCAAAACCGGTTCATCCTGCTCAAGAGACCAACGTATTGCATTCAACAAGTCTGGTGTCAATTGGCCAGGTGGATTCGTGACCTTCTTGTGAAGCGAGAATTTATTGGCCTGAACTTGCAAGGAAACATCCAATGCTTCTCGCTTTGTTTGTCCGTCAACAAATGCAATATCAGGAATGACTCCCATATCCATTAGGCCTTTGACAGTGACATCGCCTACAGCAACCAGTGCTCGACTATACTGAGGAAGGGCTTCAAGCATTGCCGAGAGTGCAACTTCGGGAGCATCCTCAGGACCTTCAAACAATTCGCCCATTGGCGTTTTGAATTCATCATCTAAAATGTCGGGCATCCGCAGAATCCTCCCTTCATAGGAAGGTGGAATCCATGGGTGGCCTTCCTGATCGATAAGACCAAGTCGAATCCGACTTGATGAGAGGATCCCTCCAAGTTCATCATTGAGATGAGGTGCTTCGAGAATCGATAACGGAGGGAGTCCATTTTCGTATCTTCGTTCGTTGATCTGATGACATCTCGGAATCGTTTCTACCGTTGCAACGATGCTGTCGGCTGTTCGATGATTCGGTGCAGGGCCATGTGCATCGTTTAGAACATGAACTTCGTAACGCAGATGTGCTATTTCGCTCAACCAAGTGAGCAATGCCTCCATTCGATCATCAAGTGATTGAATCCAACCACCTTTCGCCTGAGCCATCTCGTCATTGGTCACATGAACCTCGATAAAATCAGCTTGACGAAGTGCTGTTTGAATCAACAACTGATGTCCTGAATGAAATCGGTCGAACGTTCCACCGATGAGACATCGACGGAATGAACGGTCCGCTTGCATGATGGTTCGCTGAAGCATGAAGCCTTTGATGACATCGCTTCAAATTGGAGAAATATTATGAAAAGCTGTGCCCTGATACCTAACGGCCTTGTTCATTGTTTCCTCGAAGGCCTGACCCTCGGTATCAGGGCGTACTGTAGAGCCGGATGGTTGTCTCGATTTCATCCCGAAGTCGATCGAGGACCCATAGTCCAGCCCGGGTTTCCGCTTTTGCACCGGAATTCACTCCCCGAAGGGTCCTCCCAGT
>MDSW01135160.1_pt1 | contig 35845 bp, 31 predicted proteins | sample 811171 | NCBI WGS metagenome assembly MDSW01 (sample SAMN05326641, study PRJNA326480) | marine metagenome | isolation source: seawater | place: Atlantic Ocean: North West | collected 2012 | reverse complement strand
GCCTCTCGCCGTTCATCGGAGTAACGCATCGAAACCTTCCTCTCGCCCCTCTGGAATTCTAACAACAGGTGAGGTTCCAACTACCCTGACAGTGGGGGCGAGGCTGGCACGCCGGTACCGGAACTCTGCCGCGAACACGGCATGAGCTCAGCCACGTTCTACAAGTGGCGCAGCAAGTACGGCGGCATGGACGCCTCGCTCATGGCTCGTATGAAAGAGCTCGAGGACGAAAACCGGCGCCTCAAGAAGATGTACGCCGAAGAACGTCTCAAGACCGAGATCGTCCAGGAGGCGCTCACAAAAAAGTGGTAAGGCCATCTCGCCGCCGCGAGATGGCCCAGCGTAGCGTGGCCGAGCACGGCTTGAATATCCGGCTGGCCTGTGCCGCGTTCTCGATCAGTGTGACGTGCTATCGCTATCAGCCCCGACTATCGGATGAAAACGCGGAGATCGCGGACTGGCTGCTGCGGCTGACCGACACGCATCGTCGTTGGGGCTTTGGCCTGTGCTTTTTATACCTGCGCAACGTCAAGGGCTTTCGCTGGAATCACAAGCGCGTGTATCGAATCTATCGTGAGCTCGAACTAAACCTGCGGATCAAGCCGCGTAAGCGGTTGCGACGCGAGATGCCGGAGAAACTCGCGAAGCCCGAAACCGTCAATCACGTCTGGTCCATGGATTTCGTGCGCCACGAGGCGCCATGCAAACGTGCGCAGGTGAGAGGCCTACGCCCTCTGGCTGTCGCAGCAGCCGGGGAGAAGCTGAGGGCAGCCCGCTCCTGGAGATGCAGGGATCGGGTGGACAGCAGCCCTGACAACGCCGTGACGGGCTGGCACTGCTAGACAGTCTGGGTGCGGCAAGCAAGATCGGAAGGTGTACGTGAGGAACCCGTGTTGTAAAGCGTCTCAATGGACCCTCTGGCTCCAATCTAGCGGATATGGGCCAGACCGCAGCGCGTGGGTGCGGCTTTGTTGCACCCAACTCCCTCCCCGGATTGATGTCGCCGGGTGGGAGGCTGTCAGAATTGCCTGCGGCGTACTGACAGCGAGGCTGCTGGCGCATAACGGGACACCGCCCCGGTTGAGCGTGGCATGGTGAACGTGGGAACCTTGGCTCATCGTCCGATCCACCCGGATCGGGCAGGTGCATCGTCCACTGAGGGTGAGCCTGGGGGCGGAGCCTGCGTAGTAGTCCGAGGGCGGGAAAGCCGTCCACATGGCGAAGGCGGGCAGCGAGATTGCAGCAAGGATACTGTCATGCCAGGAGGTCATCTGTGAATACGGATGCGCCGTGGCCAAGCGTCGAAGACGCGCAGGCACGGGTACTGGAGATTCAGACCAAACTGCACCGATGGTCCGGTGAGCAGTCTGCTCGCCGGTTTGATGATCTGTACAACCTCGTGTGTGACCCGGCGTTCCTGCTTGTTGCATGGCACCGGGTGCGGGGCAACCGGGGCGCACGCTCGGCCGGTGTGGACAACGAAAGTGCCTACACCATCGAGCAGCGCCGAGGTACCGAAGTGTTTCTGCGCGAGCTGCGAGCGCAGCTCAAGCAGCGCCGCTTCATGCCGGTGCCGGTCCGGGAGCGTCTAATCCCCAAGGCCGACGGCCGTAAGCGGCGATTGGGCATCCCGACCGTGCGAGACCGTGTCGTACAGGCCGCCGTTAAGTTAGTGCTGGAGCCGATCTTCGAGGCCGACTTTCAGCCCTGCTCATACGGCTTTCGGCCCAAGCGACGGGCGCAGGACGCGATCGCCGACATTCACTTCTTCACCTCTCGCAAATACGAGTGGATCGTGGAAGCGGATATCGAAGCTTGCTTCGACCGCATTGACCATACCGCCCTGATGGGTCGTGTGCGAAAACGGATCGGCGATAAACGCATTCTATCGCTGGTCAAGGCCTTTCTGAAAGCCGGGCTCCTCACGGAGCTGGGTGATCGCCAGGCCACGCACACCGGCACACCGCAAGGCGGGATTCTCTCGCCGCTTCTGGCCAACATCGCCCTGTCGACCCTGGATGAGCACTTTGCGCAATCTTGGCAGGCCACGATGGGCACCGTGATGCGCCGCCGCACGCGGCGGCGCAAAGGACTCGGCTGCTGGCGGCTGGTCCGCTACGCCGACGACTTCGTCATCATGGTGGCTGGCTCTCGGGACAACGCCCAGGCGTTGCTCGCCGAGGTGGCCACGGTCCTGGCCCCGCTGGGCCTGAACCTGGCGCCACAGAAAACACGCGTGGTCCACGTCAACGACGGCTTCGACTTCCTCGGGTTTCATATCCGCAGAAGGCGCAAGCGCGGGACGGACAAGTGGCATACCTACACCTACCCTTCACGCAAATCCCTGCGATCCGTGCGGGCCAAGGTGCGGGGGCTGACTTGTCGATCAATCACCTCAATGCCGCCCTGGCTGATGCTCAGCCGGGTATCGGCCCTTGTACGGGGCTGGGCGTCCTACTTCCGGCATGGGGTATCGAAAGCTTGTTTTAGCAAGCTCGATTCGTTTGTCTGGCGGCGCTTCACGCGCTGGCTGCGCAAGCGCCATCCCCATGTCCCGTGGCGACGTCTGGCTCGCATGTACATGCAACGCTGGCGCATTGTCATTAACGGACGGGAGTTATTCTACGCCGCGTCGATCCCGGTCACCCGGTATCGATACCGTGGCACGATGATCCCTACGCCGTGGACAACAGTCGCCAGCGTATGAGGCCATCGGCACAATCTCGTGGAGAGCCGGATGCGCGGCAACGCGCACGTCCGGTTCGGTGAGCGGGCGGAGGAAACGGACTGGCCCAAGGCCGGAACCGCGCCTCCGCTCGACTCTACATGCACGATCAGCTAAGCGACGGCCGAGGCTTCCGCTTGTTCAACATCATCGACGACTACAACCGCGAAGGCCTGGGGATCGAAGTCGATCTCTCATTGCCTTCGGCACGCGTGATCCGGAGCCTCGAGCAGATCATCGAATGGCGCGGAAAACCGAAGGCGATCCGCTGCGACAACGGTCCGGAATACATCAGTCGACCACTGAGGGTCTGGGCCGAAAAACACGGCATCACTCTGCTATACATCCAGCCAGGCAAGCCGCAACAGAATGCCTACGTCGAGCGCTACAACCGAACTGTGCGAACCGACTGGCTCAGCCAATATCTGTTCGAATCCATTGCTGATGTTCAGGATGCCGCCACTGAGTGGCTCTGGACTTACAACAACGAGCGCCCGAATATGGCGCTCGGTGGCATGACGCCCAAGCAGAAGCTCGCAATGGCCGCTTAACTCCACTTTTGGCTCGCTTTAAAAATGGGGGGATTACCTAGGGAGCGGTAGTAGATAGCAAGCTAAATTACTAATTACAATTTCATTGATGGATTTGCTGGAAGAGCTGGGAATCGATAGATAAAATGGTCTAAATTCGATATGGTGGGATATAAAAATATGGAGATATCTGTCGTAGTTGCCACTTTTAATGGCGAAAAATATTTAGCCGAACAGCTTGATAGTATAGATCGGCAAACTAGGTTGCCTGATGAAATTGTGATTTGCGATGATCGTTCGGATGATAACACTGTAAAAATAGCAGAAGAATTTTCGAAATCAAGCAATGTTTCCGTCAAGATAATTCAAAATCAAGAAAATATCGGTTATACAAAAAACTTTTTCCGAGGCTTAGAATTTTGTCAAGGCGACTTGGTTCTTCTTTCTGATCAGGATGACATTTGGTTTGAAAATAAAGTCGACCACCTTGTTGAAATAGCCGAGGCCGAGCCAAAAACTCTTATGTTTGTTCATGACGGCGAATTCATAACTGCGACTGGCTGTCGTACAGGGCTGACTAAAATCGGTCAAGTTCGAGCTGGCTATGGGCGTATTGATGGTGTACTAACAGGGGCACTGACAATGGTCCGGAGAGAGCTTTTGTTGTTTGCGATCCCTGTACCGGATAATATTGTAGGGCATGATATTTGGATCGAGAGCATATGCGCACTTTTTGGAGACCGAAAAACGGTACTTGAGGACTGCCTGCAATTTATTCGCCGTCACGAGTCAAATAATTCAGATTGGGTAGTAAACTCCTCTAGAAAAATAAGTTCTCTCGATGTTATTAAATCTCAGATCACGAGTCAGCCAGCGAAAAGCTATTCGAATCGGCTTGCTTTAAACCGTGAGCTCCTGGCTCGTTCTGAGTTGGTTTTTTCGTCAACTCTTTATGAAGGCGATTATGCGTCCGCAAATGCTACGCGTAAAATTTTGGAAAATGAGCGTGATGCCTTGAAGAAACGAGAGAAGTTATTGAGTGAAAATTCACTAAAGCGTCGATTGTCTGCGCTGAAAATGTTAGCTAGCCGGCAGTATATATTTTTTAATGGAGTTAAAAGCTTTTTGCGGGATATGCTTCGCTAGCTAAGAGCTTTTGACTCTCTTTCCAATGACCGAACATTCAGACTTGGAAAAGTCAGGCCTGCAAGTGACTCAGAAAGTATTCGCGCGGCGTCTCATTTCCGAGTGAACTGTGAGTGCGATCTTCATTGTATTCGATGCGCCTCTTCTCGATCCTGTCCTGTGCGCTTGGACTGAACCGGTAGTCCTCCCGAAAATTAACGCGGGTCAAAGGTGGAATTCTCTCGTACCCTAAACCGAGGAGGTTCCCGTGAAGAAATCCCGCTACACCGACAGCCAGATCGTGGCGATTCTGAAGCAAGCCGAGGCTGGCACGCCGGTACCGGAACTCTGCCGCGAACACGGCATGAGCTCAGCCACGTTCTACAAGTGGCGCAGAAAGTACGGCGGCATGGACGCCTCGCTCATGGCTCGTGTGAAATAGCTCGAGGACGAAAACCGGCGCTCGAAGAAGATGTACGCTGACGAGCGCCTCAAGGCCGAGATCGTCCAGGAGGCGCTCACAAAAACGCGGTGAGGCCATCTCGTCGCCGCGAGATGGCGACCATGCCCCGTTTAAGTAGCATCTCGATCTAGAGTCCCAGGGTTCAAATGACTGCCGCTGCGGCCATCTGCGCAGCGTAGCCAGCAGGCGTCAGCCCACTAAGGTCTTTCTTTGGTCGCTCTTCGTTGTACTCCTGGTGCCAGCCTCGAATGATCATGGTGGCGTGGGCGAGGCTCACGAACCAGTGTTCGTTCAAGCATTCATCGCGAAAGCGACCGTTGAACGACTCGATATAAGCATTCTGGTTCGGCTTGCCGGGCTCAATTTGCTTGAGCTGCACGCTATTGTCGTGAGCCCAGCTCAGCATTGCTTTGCCAGTGAATTCTGGACCGTTGTCGGATCGAATGATCTTCGGTAAGCCGCGGGTGAGCGCCAGTTCATCGAGTACGCGAGCGACCTGCGTGCCACTCATCGATCGACCAGGCACGAGTGCCACGCATTCATGGGTGGCATCGTCGACGATGCCCAAGCATTTGATGGCACCGCCATCGGCGACTCGATCGAACACAAAATCCATCGACCAGACGTCGTTTGCTCGAGCGGGACGTATCAACGGCTGCCGGTCGGATATTGGCACCTTCTTTCGGCGTCGTCGTCGAACCTGAAGGCCTTGCTCGGCGTAGAGTCGTTCGACGCACTTGTGGTTCACGGACCAGCCAGCCTGGCGAAGCTTGAGATAGATCATCGGCGCGCCATAGCGCCGATAACGCTGTGCCAGACGTAAAATCTCGGCGCGTAACCGCTCGTTGCGGTCCGGCGCCGGCTGATACCGGAATGCGCTGGCACTCATCGCCACCACGGCCAGTGAACGTCGTTCGCTCAAGCCACGCTGATTCATGAACCGCACCAGCTCGCGCTTGGCTGCTGCGGTTACCATTTTTTCGCAAGGCCTCGCGCGTCACTTCGTTTTCGAGCATCGACTCGGCTAACAACCGCTTCAAGCGAGTGTTTTCGGCCTCGAGCGCTTTCAGACGCTTGGCATCCGAGACGTCCATCCCGCCGAACTTGTTCCGCCACGCGTAGTAACTGCCTTCCGAGAAACCGTGCCGACGGCAGAGCTCTTTAACGGGCGTACCGGCCTCAGCCTCCTTCAAAAAACCGATGATCTGCTCTTCGGTATAGCTTCTTCATGTCCAATCTCCAGACTTCGCGTGATTGGACTCCAAATCAGGGCGCTACTCAATAGCGGGGGATGGTCGATGGTAGTCCGACGAAAATGCCGAGATTGCGGGTTGGCTGCTGCGACTGACGGACACACATTGCCGCTGGGCTTCGGGCTGTGCTTTCTCTATCTGCGCAACGTCAAAGGCTTCGGCTGGAATTACAAGCGTATGTATCGAATCTACCGGGAGCTCGAGCTGGACCTGAGGATCAAGCCGCGTAAACGGCTGCAGCGAGACGCGCCCGACAAGCGGGCCGTACTGCAGGCGCCGAACCAAATCTGGTCGATGGATTTCATGCACGACCAGCTCAGCGATGGCCGTAGCTTTCGGCTGCTCAACGTCATCGACGATTACGACCGCCAAGGCCTGGGAATCGAGCTTGGTTTGTCGTTACCGTCGGCTCGAGTCATCCGTAGCCTGAATCAGATCATCGAATAGCGCGGCAAGCCGAAAGCAATACGCTATGATACCGGGACGGAATACATCAGCGGGCCGTTTGCCACCTGGGCAAAGAAGTACGATATCACGCTGGCCAGCCCGGCAAACCGCAGAAGAATGCTTACGTCGAGCGCTATAACCGAACAGTCCGAACAGACTCGCTGAGCCAGTATCTATTCGCATCGATCGCGGAAGCATAAGATGCAGCCACCAAATGGCTATGGACTTACAATAACAAACGACCGAACATGGCACTTGGCGGCAAGACCCCGAAACGGGAGTTGGCTATGGCCGTCTGAATCCACTTCTGGACCGCGTTAAAAATTGGGGGATTACCATCTTGGCGTGCAGGTCGTCGATCTGAGTCTAACTCTCAGTGCTCGACGTGCCCTTGTCGAATGTCTCGGTGGCACCTTCGTCGAGCTGGCGTTTCCATTGCGTGATCTGATTGGCATGTACGTCAAACTGCTGGGCCAGCTCAGCTAGCGTGCGGTCGCCATGTACCGCGGCGAGGGCCACCTTGGGCTTGAAGGCCGGTGAGTCATTTCAACGTTTGCGTCGCATAATTGCTCCTTGGCCGTGTCTGGCCATTGTGGAGCAGATCACCACTTAACGCCCTGTCCAAAATCCGGCGTCCACTTCATTGCCGCCCATTGCTTGATCGCTCCGCCCGATCATTCTTTCAGATTGATCGCTCCCGATTCGAGTTCAGAGCTCAAGCGTGCAGGGGATTGTTGTTGATGACTATGCCCGTAGCGGGAAGGGTGTATATGTGCCGCATGGCGTAACACTGGATTACAGATGCGCGATGGGCGCAGGTACGGTGGTTACACGAACAGTTCCATCAAGTATCCTCGTTGATGGAATCCTCTGTACGACCGATCGCTTTACGGTGAGGGGATCCGTTTAGCAATAAAGCCTACCGCCCACTTTGTTATATACAAATTTATGATCGAATCGATTGCGGACTCGACGAATTCCCCCGGTACAGTGCTATCGGTTATAATTCCAAATTATAACGGTCAGATTTTTGTAGAGCCATGCTTAAATTCAATCATTCCGCAACTTACTGACAGTTGTGAGCTGATATTTGTAGATGATGGCTCTGAGGACGGTAGCTTAGAAATTGTTCAAGCTATTTTCAATAAATTCTCACATAAAAATTTACGATTATTTTGTCAAGAGAATGGCGGGCCGGGTAGCGCTAGAAATCTGGGAATACTAAAGTCAACTGGTCGCTATTGTGCGTTTATGGATAGCGACGATATAGTAACTTCCGGATATATCGCATTTATTTTAGAGAAAATTGAAATGCATGCCCCAGATGCAATCCAATTTAATCTCATTCGTATAGAAAAGTCGAACTCTTCACAGAATAAAGTTGAGTGTCACTCAATTGATGCCGGATTTTACCAAATGTCGGAAGTCCGAAGTGACATATTCGGGAAAGGAAAATGGTTTGCATGGAGTCGCGTTTTCAATAAAGAAATAATTTTAAAAAATCTTTTTCCGAATAAAAAAGTTTTTTATGAGGATGTGGCGACTATGCCTCGCGCACTGCTGTGCTGCGATAATATATACCTGTCAAACGACGCGTATTATGTATATCGATCTAACGAGTGTGGGGTGACTAACAACCACAAAGAAAGTCACGCTTTTGATCTGCTAAGTTCATTCGAAAATTATCGTTCGATAGAGCCGATTGAATGCAGAGATATAATCCGTGTCCAAATAGCAAGAGCAATTGTGTTTTTCAAGCTAGAATTGGGGATAAAGAATATTCCGGTTAGGCAAATATTCCAAGAAGTCAAAGATATCAGCAATAGAAAAAATGTTTTCCGTTACCTGAGTTTTCCCGATAAATTGTTTTTGGCTTCGCCGGAACTATATTTTATATTAGACGCGTTGAGAAAAAAGCCTTTTGTTTCAGCAATAAAAAGAAAGTAATTTATATCTTATGCTTATCTAAAAGCGTTATTTATACCAAGCGCGCTAATTTTTAATCCTGATAAAGAGATATATGACGGCAGCGGTTATAACTTCTCAGTTTTCGGTGACTGGCGTGCCGCTGGCGCAAATTCGGCTGGCGAATTCGTTGGCGCAGAAAGGGTACTCGGTCAACCTGATTTTCGGTAATGCGCCTCTTGGAACGGAGATCGACGCGCTGGATGGGGTGGCGGTGCATTTATGGTCGTACCGGCGTGCGTTGTTCATGTTGCCCCGTCTTATCGCTTTTTTCCGTCGCGATCGGCCTGAGATCGTATTCGCGGCAGAAGACAACACTAATGCGGTGGTCTTGCTGGCGGCGCGGATCGCCCGATCGAGCGCGATGATTAGCGTCTCCTCGCGGATTGCGCCGAATACCGTGTATTCCGATACGCTTTTTTCTCGGCCATGGGTGTTCAAGCAATTCGTAAAAAGCGTTATGGGGCGGGCCGACGTGTGGACTTGCGTATCGAAGGATCTAGCCGAGATTTACGCGGAAATATTTCCTGGCAAAACGTTTCACGCGGTCTATAACATCATCGATCAGGAGGCGTTTCGCACCCGTCTAGCGGAGCCTGTGGACCATCCGTGGTTGCAAGACGAGTGGGCCAATGTCTGCGTGACTGCAGGCACGCTGCATAGCCGCAAAGGGCTGCAATATTTGATCCCGGCCATTGGCCTGCTGCGGGATCGCGGCATTGATGCGCGGCTGATCATATTGGGCGACGGCCCGCAGGCGGACGATTTGCAGCGGATGGTGCGTGAACACGATCTAAAGGACCGGGTGTGGTTCGAGGGACCAGTATCCAATCCGCTGAAATATTTCTTGCATTCGAACGTCTACGTGCTTGCCTCGCTTCAGGAAGGAATGCCCAATGTCCTGATCGAAGGGATGTTGGCGGGGTGCACCCCGGTTGCGACCGATTGCCCCACCGGCCCGCGCGAGATTCTGGAAAACGGCAAGTACGGATATCTCGTGCCGATGCGCGATGCGCAAGCTCTGGCAGGCGGGATCGAGCGGGCTCTCGAGCGGCCAATATCACACGAACGCTTGGCTAAGGCTCTCAAACCGTTTCATCGGGATGCCGTTCTGGCTGAACATTTTCGATTGCTGGGTTTATGAAGCGCTTCGTTCATCTCATTCCGTATGACGGGGTCGGCGGCGTGGAAATTGCTGCGCGGTCAATCGATACCGGCACCCACGGATTGCTGGAATTCGAACGGCACTATCTCGTCAGTCGCCCCGGGAGAGAGCTGCAGCCGGGCGAGGTTCATGGTGAATTTCGTTCGCTAAGTGATCCAGTCGCCTACTGGCATGCGCTGAGATGGTTGCTACGCGACCCGCCCGACCTTCTTGTGGCTTCTCTGTGGCGCAGTGGAATTGTGCTGATCCTGCTCAAGCTGCTCCGGCCTAAGGTGCGGACCGCTTTGTTTCTGCATTGCCCGGGTTCCGTACACGTCGTGGACCGCGTCATTAGCCTCGGCGCGATGTATCTGGCCGATTCGATCTGGGCGGATTCGGCAGCAACGCTGCACAGTCGTGTACCTGCACAACTGCGTGACAGGGGCAAGGTCGTTTCTTTCCTGACCGAGCATCGGCCGCCCCCCGAGATTGGCGTTCCGTCTCCCTCCTTCGTCTTTTGGGGAAGACTGAACAGGCTTAAGGGGCTGGACCGCGCGTTGGAGATCTTTGCCGCCATCCGCAAGAGCGTTCCCGAGGCGCATTTCGTCGTGATCGGCCCCGATGGCGGCGTCGAAGCCAATCTGAGGGCGCAGATCGCGCGTTTGGGGCTGGGAAGCAGCGTGAGCCTAGTTGGGCCGAAGTCGCAGGAGGGCATTCGCGCCGCTGCACGCGAGGCGTCTTTCTACTTGCAAACCAGTGTTTACGAAGGCATGGCCCTGTCGGTCGTGGAGGCGATGCAAAGCGGCCTGGTGCCAATAGTTACTCCCGTGGGCGAAATTGCGCGTTACTGCTCTGACGGAGACAATGCGGTTGTGGTTCAGGACGACGAGGCTGCGATTCGGGCCGTGCTTGCTCTTCTTTCGGCGCCCGACCACTATCGAGCGATGGCTCGAAGGGCGGTCGAGTATTGGCAGGGACGCCCGCTCTATAAGGACGATCTTCTCGAAGCTGCTTCGGCCGTTCTTGAGAAGGACACGGCTGGCCCTGGGGATACCCCACAATCAGATGGATTATTGCGCGTGAGAAAAAATACAGACGCCGGCACGGTGGACTCATTTGCAGACGAATGGAACCGTCATCAGCAGGACAGCCTTCCAGAGGAAGAGTACCGCGCGATGTGGCAGGGCTATTTCTCGATCTTTCCGTGGGACGATTTGCCACACGATGCAATCGGCTTTGATATGGGCGCAGGCAGCGGGCGTTGGGCTAAACTGGTCGCTCCACGGGTCGGCACGCTGCATGTTGTCGACCCTGCAGAAGCAGCGCTCACGGTGGCGCGTAGCAACCTCGCCGCGTTCGATAACGTGACCTTCCATCATGCGGCGACTGAGGATGTGGATCTTGCGCCCGCCAGCTGCGATTTCGGATACTCACTTGGCGTGCTGCATCACATCCCAGACACGCGCAGCGCGATGTCCGATTGCGCGCGCTTGCTCAAGCCCGGCGCGCCGTTCTTGGTCTACCTTTATTACCGCTTCGATAACCGCCCGGCCTGGTTTCGCGCGATATGGAAGGGCAGCGATCTGGTGAGGCGCGGTGTCCACCGCATGCCCGCCGGTGCGAAATCGGCAGCTACCGATGCGATAGCGCTCGGCGTCTACTGGCCGCTCTCGCGGTTCGCGCGATTACTCGAGCGTGCAGGGCGTGACTCGTCTTGGCTGCCGCTTTCGCACTACCGCAGGCACAGCCTGAAAACCCTGCGCACGGACAGCCGCGATCGCTTCGGAACGCCGCTGGAACAGCGTTTTACCCGTGACGAGGTTCGCGCGATGATGATTGAGGCCGGTCTGAAGGACATCCGATTTTCCGATGAAGAACCATACTGGGTCGCCGTCGGCCGGAAGGCATAATTTCAGCCGGGTTTGCGGCATCAGAAGTCATCTTTTCGCAACGGCCGGCCGGCGACCTTGCGCAGGCCGCACGACATGGCTGGCAGTCTCGATCATCGTAGGCCCAACGAAGCGGACGTATTGCTCGATCCGAACGCTGGGACAGGGACGCGGATCGCCCTAGGTGTGTAACCCAACCACATTGTTCACGGGTAACTGAGGTCGGCTGAAGAGGGTAATAGTTAAGGCTGGCAATGGTCGTGCACCTTGTACAGCAGATAGGCTGTGCGCTTATTGGCGTTCTGGTAAATCTGCGTGTATTGCTATTCGCGCATGCTCGTCTGGAGCCGGCGTTCGGCCTCACCATTGGTGCGCCAGCCATTTGTAGACTGTGCAGGGACTCACCGCCATGGGCTGAGCGACATCGACCGGACGGACTCCTTGATCGGTGATACGACGAGGGGTCCCCCAAGTTCTTCAGGCTTCTGGGTTTGCGGCACATGCCGCCTTGGCAAACTTGGCGAGTGGCTCGTGAAAGTGTGCTCCCGCCTTGACCGGCGGGATATGCCCATCGGGCCGAGCATGTGCTTATGGTTAAACGAGTAGACCCAATCCAACGTTGCACACTCAACCGCCTCAAGATGGCGCCACGAGCCACGTGAACGGATGACTTTGGCTTTAAATAGCCCGATCACAGTCTCGGCCAAGGCATCGTCGTATGGGCTGGCGACAAGCCCGACGGATTGCTTTATGCCGATTTCCACTAGCCACTCGCTGTATCGAATCGACAAGTACGGCACGCGACGATCCGTTAGTTGCATCAGTCCATTGGCCGATTGCCGATCATGGATCGCCTGCTCGCGCGTATCGAGCACGAAGGTCGTATCCAGCGCGCTCGAGGCGTGCAATCTTTTATTCGGCGAGCAAACACGTCAACGAGAAAGGCGACGTAGACAAATCTTTGCCAAGTTGCAACGGAGGTGAAATCTGCTACCCCGAGTCGATTAGGCGCGTCTGTCGTAAAATCACGGCGCACATGCTCCTCAGGCGCGACCGGATGCGGGTCCGAGAGGGTCGTTTTTGACGCTCGCCCGGGTGGTCGAAGAAATCAATCATCATTTGCTTCGGCGGTCGGAGCCATATTGGGCAAAATACGCAGAAGCCTTGGCAGGATTTTGTTGGCCCTGCGAAGCTCCTTCACCTCGCGTTCGAGGGCTCTGACGCGCCGCCGCTCTTCCGCAGTCTGGCCGTCGCGCAGGCCGTTGTTCCGCTAGGCCTGCCGGACCGCACTACGCAGCGCCTCCTGCGGAAAGCCGGCCCCGCCGGCGATCAAGCCGATCGCGGCCCGATGCGAGGCGTATTAGCCATGATGTTCAAACATCATCCATACCGCGCGCTGGCGCACTTCCGCTGAATATCGCTCGCTCCGTCTCATGGCTCCAGTTTCTTGAGTGCTGGAGCTTGCTTAAAAAGTCGGGATGATTCAGACAGGCATCGGAATTTGAGTTTATATAAGTATCCGCAACGAAGACAAACCGACGCAAAGGTAAAGTCCGATATGGCATTATATCGTCGGCAACATTTTTTCTGCCCCGACTTGCTGGCGTTGTTGCGATTGCTCGATTGGGTGTCCGCGGAGTTTGCAAATATGGCGAGATTCGACCCTAAAAAGCGCAGTTTTTTGTTGGGGCTGGTTTTCCACGAGGGTTCGAAGCGCTGATGTGCGGTATCGCCGGATATTTTTCGCCGAGCGGCGTATACAACGCCGATATAGTTTCACGCATGTCGAGCGCGCTTAGTCTGCGCGGGCCGGATGACGCGGGTGAGTGGATCGATAGCGACGCGGGCATCGCGCTTGGTCATAGACGTCTTGCAATTCTGGACGTGTCTGCGGCAGGCGCTCAGCCCATGGTTTCGCATAGCGGTCGCTATGTAATTGTCTTCAACGGTGAGATCTATAATCACCGAGCCCTCAGGAAACGTCTTGAAGCCGACAGCAGGCCTCTCGAATGGCGAGGCCATGCCGACACCGAAACATTGCTGGTGGCTATTGAAACATTGGGCTTACAGAAGACGCTCGTCGCAGCGGACGGGATGTTCGCCCTCGCGCTATGGGATCGGCAAGAGCGGGAGCTGACGCTGGCACGAGACCGTTTTGGCGAAAAACCGCTTTACTACGGTTTTTCGCGCGGTGTTTTTCTGTTCGGCTCCGAGTTGAAGGCGCTATTCCAGCACCCGAATTGGCGCGGCGAGCTGGCTACGGGGGCGATCGAGAGCTATCTGCGTTTTGGTTGCGTCGGCGGCGAGCAGTGTATCTTTCAGGGCATTCACAAGCTGCTACCGGGTACGGTCTTGCATTTGCCGCTTCGCGATATTGGCTCCGGTCTGTTGCCCGATGCCAAGACGTGGTGGTCGGTCGAACGCGCCGCTGCCGACGCGAAGCAGGCGGAGCCATTATCGAAGGTGGACGATGCCGTTAACGCGGTTGAGCAATCGCTCGGCGCGTCGGTGGCAGCGCGCATGGTTGCGGACGTGCCGTTGGGGGCGTTCCTGTCGGGTGGTGTCGATAGCTCATTAATTGTCGCGCTGATGCAGCAGCATGCTTCGAGTCCGATGCGGACGTTTTCAGTGGGTTTTGACGACGCCCGTTACGATGAGTCTGGGCATGCCGCCGCGGTGGCTGCACATTTAGGCACTTCGCATACGACGCTCCAGACGTCGTCGCAGATGGCACTGGATTTAGTGCCGCGGTTGCCAGAGTTTTACGACGAGCCGTTCGCGGATTCGTCTCAGTTGCCGACGGCGCTGATTTGTCGGTTGATTCGACAGCACGTGACCGTTGCGCTTTCCGGTGACGGTGGAGACGAGTTGTTTGGTGGTTATAATCGCCATGTTTGGGTGCCTCGGCTTTGGCGCAAGATGCGGTCTTTGCCGCGCCCGGCGCGCCGCGCCCTTGCGGCCACGCTGAAAGCTATTCCTTCGCATTCCTATGACCAGCTTATGCGTAGGTTAGGTGGCGCGCTTCCCTCTCGCCTGCGACTACGCACCTTCGGTGAGAAAGTGCACAAGTTGGCAGCCGCTCTAGGCAGCGAGTCTGAGCGTGATCTATTTGCTCGCGTTGCCTGTATGAATCCGAATTCTGCTACGTTGCAGCGTGGTGGGTCGCAGCAAGACGCCTCGGACGCTATCCACCTAGCGCTCACGGCATTCCAAGGCGTGGAGTGGATGTTGTTGATGGATACGCTGCATTATATGGTCGATGATGTGCTTGTGAAAGTGGATCGTGCCAGCATGGCAAGCAGCCTTGAAGTGCGGGTGCCTTTTCTGAATCCGGAGGTGTTTAACACCGCTTGGCGTATTTCGGCTTCGCTGAAGCTGCGTAAGGGCCACGGCAAGTGGGTACTCCGGCAGCTTTTATATAAGCACGTGCCGCAATCGCTTATTGACCGGCCGAAAATGGGGTTTGCGATTCCGCTCGACGATTGGCTGCGTGGGCCATTAAATGATTGGGCAGATGATTTGCTTTCCTCTCAAAGGTTACATCACTTGCCCATGGTTGACGGCCAGGCAACGCAGCGGTTGTGGCGGGCGCATCTGAAGGGAAGTGGACACCATGCGCAGCAACTCTGGACGGTGCTGCAGCTGGTAGCTTGGCAGCGACATTGGCGGACGCATACGTCGGTGTGACCCGCCGGGCAAAGACAAGTCAGTCGCCAGTGTTTGTGATCCTGATATTCACGTGTCGCGTGAGCTAGCGCGAGGCATTCGGCTAAGCCATAGGAAGTCGGATGTGGTCGCCCGGTTGGATCAAGCAATTTGCGCTAATCATGTCTGAATGGCTGATTCCGAGTATGTTCGATTGGTTCTATCTGCGTGAGCCGGCGCTTATATGGTGATTTACTGGATCGTGTTCGTTTTGGCCGCTTTCGGCGCGTTGGCTAATCTGCGTTTTTCTCGGCTCGGTTGGTTGATTGTAGGCGTGCTGCTTACCGTCTTCATCGGATTACGGTTTCAAGTGGGCGGCGACTGGGGTAGTTACGTCGACTACTTCTATCGTGCAAGAAATGTCACCTTTATTGAAGTCTTTACGCTTTCGGACCCCGGCTATTACCTGCTTAACTGGTTCGCGGTCCGACTCGGGGCGGGCGTTTGGCTGGTGAATCTGTTTTCGGCCGCAGTGTTTTCAACAGGCCTGGTTCTGTTCGTCCGCCGCTTGCCGGCGCCTATGTTAGCGGTGGCGATCGCTATCCCATATATGGTTATCGTACTGGCAATGGGCTATACCCGTCAGGCCGTGGCGTTCGGGTTCATTCTCTGTGGGCTGACGTATCTACTCGATCGCCGGATTCTGGGATTCATGATGCTCTTGGCGGTCGCGGCTGCATTCCATAAATCCGCCGTCATCCTCGCGCCGCTAGCCGTCCTGGCGAACACGCGTAATCGAGTATGGACAGCCGTGTGGGTAGCCTTCAGTGGTCTATTGCTTTACTGGTTATTTCTTGCAGAGCAGGTTTCTGATCTGTGGAAAAACTATGTCGAATCGGGATATTCATCCGAAGGCGGGGCAATTCGGGTGGCGATGAACGCTGTACCGGCAGTGTTATTCCTGCTTTTCCGCAAGCGATTGAAAATGAGATCTGAGGAACGAGCACTCTGGTTCTGGATTTCCGCTTTCTCTTTATTGTGCGTGCCTCTGGTATTCCAGGCGTCTACTGCGGTAGACCGAGTGGCGCTGTATTTCATGCCGATTCAGTTAGTGGTGTTTAGCTACCTGCCGCATTTAGCGCTTAGTAATAGCCGTGTTATATCACGAGCCGCGGTCATTGCGTTTTATGCGCTGGTAGAGTTTGTTTGGCTGAACTATGCCACGAATAGTAAATGGTGGTTGCCTTATCAATTCTGGCCGTTGGTCGGTAACTGAAAGTCGCTGCTGGGTTTTTTTAGAACTCTTCATCCAAGTTGTGTGGCGCCTTCATATCGTTGCACTACCGTCTTCGAGAAGTTGGCTCTGCGGATTCGGGGTATCACAGTAATTAAGATAATCTGCGCGTCTCGAATTATTTCAACGTTTTTATTTTTGATTAAGGAATAGCAATGTTCGTTGAAGGGAGTGAACCACGGATTGCGGTATTGGGTTTAGGTTATGTTGGCTTGCCGTTGGCGGTTGCGTTTGGTAGGCGGTATCCGGCCTTGGGATTCGACATCGACGGGCAACGGATCGCGCAGTTGCAGGCCGGTCATGACCGAACGCGGGAAGTGCCGGACAAAGAGTTGGTGAATGCCTCTAAGTTGATTTTTGCCAGCGATCCCGCCGAGCTTGCGAATGCCAATCTGTATATCGTGACGGTTCCGACGCCGGTTACGGAGGCACGTGTACCGGATTTCGGGCCGCTTGAAGCCGCTTCGCGCACGCTTGCGCCGTATCTGCAACGCGGCGACGTGATCGTCTATGAGTCCACCGTGTATCCCGGTGCCACCGAGGAAAGATGCGTGCCGCTGCTGGCGGCGGGGTCAGGGCTTACTTTCAACGAGGATTTCTTCGTAGGCTATAGCCCGGAACGAGCCAACCCTGGAGACGCCCAGCACGGTTTGGCGCATATCGTGAAAGTGGTGGCCGGGTCCACGCCCGCTGTAGCGGACCGGCTGGCCGCGCTTTACGGTGACATCGTTCCGGCCGGTATCCACAAGGCTTCAAGCATTGCGGTGGCCGAAGCAGCCAAGGTGATCGAGAACGTACAGCGTGATATCAACGTGGCGCTGGTCAACGAGCTGGCACAGATTTTTTCGCGGTTAGGGATTGATACGCAGGAAGTGCTGGAAGCGGCCGGTACCAAGTGGAACTTTTTGCCGTTCCGACCCGGGTTGGTCGGCGGGCATTGTATTGGTGTCGATCCATATTATCTGACGTACAAAGCGCAAGCCGCGGGTCTACACCCCGAAATGATCCTGGCCGGGCGCCGTATCAACGACGGAATGGGTCGATATATCGCGCAAGAAGTGATACGGCTGATGTTACGCAAGCGTATTCAGGTGAACGGGGCGCGCGTGCTCGTTATGGGGCTGACGTTTAAAGAAAATTGCCCGGATATTCGGAATACGCGCGTGGTCGATATCGTTCGCGAGCTGATATCGATGGATGTGGAAGTGGATATTTACGACCCCTGGGCCGTTGCGGCGACGGTCGATCACGAGTACGGGTTGACGTTGGTCGAGCAGCCGAAAGCTAGCACTTACGATTCGGCGGTGGTAGCCGTCGCGCATCGGGATTTTCAAGAAGCCGGCATTGATGCGATTCATGGTTATTGCCGCGATCCGCATGTAGTCTATGACGTTAAGTATGCGTTTTCGGTGGCGGAGACGGACGGGCGGTTGTGATGGCTCAAGTTGGCTTACAGGGCGGGCAATCGGTTCCCACGCGGAATTAGCCGGTGTTCGGGATATTTTAACCATCCTCGTCGGATTACTTTTAAGGTTAATCCGACCAACACGTCAACATGCTTTCCGGATTAGTTTCACTTATGGCGTGTAGAGCTCGAGGGTTTTCAAGTTGACTTCGCGGTCGCTGAAGCGCTCGATAGCAATGGTTCGCGAGCGCTTGCGCATAGTCTCTCGCTGTGCGGCGGAAGTAGTGAGAATTCGTTCTAGAGCCGTGGCGATCGCCTCGGCGCTTCGTGGCTCTACTAAGGCGCCGTTTTGGTCCGGGTCTACGATGCCTTGGCAGCCGGGGATGTCCGTGGTAACGATAATGCAGCCGCAGGCGGCGGCCTCCAGCAGTGCCTTAGGCGTACCTTCCCGGTACGTTGGTAATACGACGATATCCGTCTGCTGAAATAGCTGGGCCATGTTGTCGTGGTGGCCGAGGCAGGTGTGTGAGTCTTCCCTTGCCAGTTTTTTTACCTCGGCGTCGCTCAGCGAGCTGGGATTGCCTGGATAAGGTGCGCCGGCGATTTGACTCTCGAATGCGTAATCTGCATCGCGCAGCACTTTAGTAGCCGCCAAGTATTCGTAGATGCCTTTCTCTTTGATGAGTCGTCCGCAAAACAGCAGGCGCGGCGGCATATCTGCTTTTCGTTTGAGTTCGGCCGGCTTGAAACGCTCGCAATCCACGCCAGAGCCGCGGATGACGGTTGTGCGTTCGAGCGGGATGAGTCGGTTTTTGACGAATTCGTCCCGGTCTGCGCTGTTTTGGAACACAAGATGCGCGTTGGCGATATTCAGGCTAAATTTGAGTGCGACGAGTACCGGTTTCTTAAGCAGGCGTGTTCGCCAGCTTTTGGTTGTGAACAAGTGGCCCATGCCTGTCACGGCGCCGATGATGCGGGCCCGGCCAGCGAATGGGGCGGTTAGGCAGCCGTAGAGCACACATTTCAGCGTGAATAAATGGATGACATCCGGTTGGGTGCGTCGAAAGGTTCGAGCCAGTGTCCCCAATGCCTTGAGTTCTTGCCAAGGGTTCAGGCCAGCCGACGCGAGAGGCACTTCGTGGCCGGTGTATCCTTCGGCTTCAAGCGTTGCGAAATAGCCCGTGTCAGGGGCCGCGAATTCTACCCGCCAATCGTCATCTTCGGCCGCCTTGAGCAGGTTGAGCCTGAAGTTGAACAGGTACCAATCGGTGTTGGCGACCAACAGCGCGGTTCGAGACTTCTGGCGATCGGAATGGGAGGCCGCACCGCTCGTCATTGAGTGCTCGTATCATTCGCGTTCGCGGCCAGACCAAAATCACCACAACTGGCACCACGAATCGAGTCGGGCCGACTCTGGCAAAAGTTGACGACTCCGTATCTGGTATTACCGATGAAACGCTGAATGAGCTTCGAGCCTGTGAAGTCGGCGCGGGCAGTGACAAATATTTTCATGAAGCGTTATTGCGGACGTGAACTGGTCGGGATCGAGAGGCGCGAGTCGACTGTGCCGTCGCGCGGGGTGGTTCGGCCCGTCGAAGACTGTAAATCTTATCAGAGAGCGGTGGTCGGGCTCGCTGGCCTTTAGGCCTTTTGGTTGACTCTTGCTCTGATTCGTGGCGTGCCGTTGCGCATTGTTGGTTCAAAACTTGCGTCTAAGTTGCTTGTTGGGTGAGATTCACGTTTTCAGTCGGCCAGGATCGGAGCGCGTTACACTACAAGGTCTCATGTTTTTAACTCTCAATCCCCCGGTGGATATTGGCTTATGAAGGTACTCGTAACTGGCGCGGCCGGGTTTATCGGTTCGCATGTCGCGCATTTGTTGCTGGACCGCGGGGAGACCGTCGTCGGCGTCGATAACTTGGACCCTTATTACGACCCGGCGCTCAAGCAGGCGCGTTTGGACCGCCTACTTGCGCGGGACGAGTTCGAGTCGGTTCATATCAACATCGCCGATCGAGAGGCCATGCCGGCGCTGTTCGAAGCGCACGGTTTCGATGGCGTGGTGCACTTGGCCGCACAAGCCGGGGTGCGACATTCGCTTACGCATCCTCACGACTATATCGACAGCAACGTGACGGGCACACTGAACGTGCTTGAGGGCTGTCGACATAACAAAGTGGGTCACTTGGTGTATGCCTCGACCAGTTCCGCCTATGGCCTATCGACCGACATGCCGTTTTCGCCGCAGGGTACGGCGGATCATCCGGCGGCAATCTACGCGGCCTCCAAGCGGGCCACGGAGTTGATGGCGCATTCCTACTCGCATCTTTATGGGTTGCCGACGACAGGGCTGCGCTTCTTTACGGTTTATGGGCCTTGGGGGCGGCCGGATATGGCGCTTTTTTTATTCACGCAAAAGATGCTAGCGGGCGAATCTATTCCGGTGTTTAATCATGGCCAGCACCGTCGTGATTTTACGTACGTGGATGATATCGCTGAGGGCGTGGTCCGGATTCTGTATAAACCGGCCGAGCCTGACCCGGCTTGGTCGAGTGATGCGCCGACGTTGGGTACGAGCTGTGCACCTTGGCGGATTTACAACATCGGTAATGGCAATCCGGTGCCTTTGATGGACTACATTTACCAGTTGGAGAAGTGCCTGGGCATCGAGGCGAAGAAAGAGATGTTGCCGATGCAGCCTGGGGATATCGAAGCGACGAGCGCAGATGTGACTGGCTTATTTGACGCGGTGGGCTATCGGCCGAAGACCGATGTGGCTGAGGGTGTGGAACGATTTGTGGATTGGTATCGCGATTATTATCGCGTCTAAATATCGTGCGCTATTGCGGTTTGATTCAAGCGCTATATGATTTGAACGGATCCGCAGGCGGGGGCGCCGGTGTTACAAGTCTGTTCGACCGGTGAGCGGCGTTCTGCTCGAATATTGTGTTATAGCCTGCTCCAAGCGCGATATGAATGATGCGTGTGGGCGCTTAGTCATATTTCGTTCATGCAAAGCGCGTAAACAGTCTCAGCGTGACGCATTTAGCTTATGGGGGATTTGAATGGGCCCGATTTTGCTGGCCTTTATCGCGTTTGGCGCATGTGCTGCACTTATTGTGTTGCTTTGGCCGTTGTGCCTGAGCACGGGGCACGTCGACAAGCCCGGCGGGCGTAAGAAGCACGCCGTATCGACGCCGCTAAGTGGCGGCATCGCTATTGCGTTGTCGATCCTGGGAGCCGGGCTTTTCCTAGTACCGTCCTTTACATTCGTCGGTTTTACCGTCGGTGTGGGCATCCTGCTTTTGCTCGGCGCTATGGATGATCGGCGGCACGTGTCGGCATTGGTGCGGTTGTCGATGCAGACCATTGCGGTCGCCTTCGGTATGTGTCTCATCGGCGGCGTACAGATCGAGCAGCTGGGCAATTTGGGCGGCTGGGGGCAGATCACGCTCTACCATTGGTCGGTGGCGTTCACGATCTTTGGCGCGGTGGGGGTCATTAATGCCGTCAATATGATCGACGGTATGGACGGGCTGGCCGGTGGCTTTGCGGCGGTTTTAATGGCGGTGCTCTTATGCGTCGCGGCGCTGCAAAATTCGGGGCCGGCGGTGTTGTTGGTGCTGTCGATTGGCAGCGTGCTGGGCTTCTTGCTCTTCAACCTGCGTATGCCGTGGCAGAAGCGCGCGCGCGTATTCTTAGGCGACGCAGGTAGCCTGGTGCTGGGTTTCATCTTGGTGTGGTTTGCGATTGACGCGTCGCAGCCGCCAGGCGCGATTGTGCATCCGATGGCGGTGGTGTGGCTGTTTGGGCTGCCGCTGTGCGATACGGTTTATTTGATGACTACCCGACTGATGAAACGCCAGAGCCCGTTCGCGGCGGATCGGTTTCATTTCCACCACCTGCTACAACGGCGCGGGTTGACGCCGGGCTATGCGCTATACGCATGGTTGTTCACGGCGCTTTGTTTTATGGCAGTGGGCGTTCTGGGAAGTCTGGCCGGCGTGGCCGACTACTGGCTCTTCTACGGCTTTCTGGCCGTATTTGCTGCCTATAGTCTAATTGTGACCGCGCTGTGGAAGCAGGTGCCGGCCAAACGGCTGAACAAGAAGGCGCGGCGCTTGGCGACGGCGTAATTATCTCGCCTAATTTTCAGGTTCGTAACCGTTGGGATTACGCACCTGCCAGCGCCATGTGTCGGCCAGCATTTCGTCCAGGCCGCGCGTGGCGCGCCAGCCTAGGTCACTGAAGGCTTTATAGCTATTCGCCCAGCACTGAGCGGCGTCGCCGCTTCTGCGGGGTGCGACGTGGTAGGGCACGCGGCGTTCGCTGACTCGTTCGAAGGCGTGAACGACATCGAGCACCGAATGGCCATTACCGGTGCCCAGGTTCCAGATGTTCAAGCCCGGCTCAGTATTCAGTGCCTCTAGTGCTGCCAGATGGCCCTCGACCAGATCTAGGACGTGAATATAGTCGCGTACGCCTGTGCCATCCGGTGTGGGGTAGTCGTTGCCGAAAACAGCCAGTGATTCTCGCTGGCCAATGGCCACTTGCGATACGAATGGCACCAGATTGTTGGGCCAGCCTTGCGGGGCTTCACCGATAAGGCCGCTGGCGTGGGCCCCTACAGGGTTAAAGTAGCGAAGAATACCGACGCTCATCGCCGGCTGAGCAATAGCTACGTCAGCCAAGGCGTGTTCAACCATCAGCTTCGAGCGGCCGTACGGGTTGGCCGGCTCACCGGTTGGCAGGCCTTCGTGGAGCGGCATGGGGTGTTTATCGCCATACACGGTGGCTGACGAGCTGAAGATGATTCGGCTAACGTCCGCCGCGTACATGGCTTGTAGCAGTGTCACACTGCCGCCCACGTTGATATCAAAGTACTTAAGCGGTTGCTCGACGCTCTCACCCACGGCCTTTACGCCGGCGAAATGCATGACCGCGTCTATTCTGTGGGATGCGAAAATCTCGTCGAGCAGCGCGCGGTCGCGGATATCGCCTTCGATGAAGGGTGGTATTGAGGCGTCAGCTAGATTAGCCGCGCGTTCGACGGCAAGCTTGTTCCCGTTGGACAGGTCGTCGAGTACGACGACCTCGTGGCCTGCTTCGAGCAACGCGACAACAGCGTGGGAGCCAATATAGCCGGCGCCGCCGGTGACGAGTACCTTCATAAGTCAGCGTTGCGAATAGATGAAGACGGAGTTTAGCGTGTAATGCAGTGGACGCGTGTAGCTGTCGCCGATTTGGTCGGATGCTGCGAGAGCGTAGTGCTTCGATCACCGACCCATAGTCGTTTCGAGCGGTGTGGGAAGTTCCGAAGTGAGGGGAGCTTATAGCTGCTTAGAAGGCAAGAGGCGAAGCAGCCCCTAAATTTCGATGGTTTTGCCCCGTAGAGCCGCGCGAGGCGTTCGCCGAAAATAAAAAGGCCAGGTTTGCAAAAAGCAAAACCTGACCCCGTTTTGATATTCGATGATAGAAAAGCCAAGTCCGCAAATTGCAAAACCTGACTTTATCCGTTTCGTTTAATTTATTTACTCTGCAGTGCCTCGGCAACTTGCAGGAGCATAAGAAGGATCGAGTCCGTCAACGGTGCAATTCCACTGGATGGAGCCGTCTGCAGGAGTACCTGCTGCAAGCGCAGAGGCGCTGTTCCCTGTTCCTGTTGTCGGGGTTAAGATAAGTGATCCGCCACCTGGGATTTCAGCGTCTTTAAAAGTTATAGTTATAGCGCCTGCATTGCCTACCTGCATTGCCGATACAATGTCTGTCTCGACATTAGTCGTGTTAACACCAGAATCGAGTGGGTCAACACCAACCACTGCGTTCTCTGCCACGGTCGCTTTGGCTGAAGAGGCAAGATTCAGACCTTCAGTTACTTTCGACCGCGCCACATAATTTTGATACTGCGGAATTGCCACCGCCGCCAAGATCCCGATGATCGCCACGACGATCATTAGTTCGATGAGTGTGAAGCCTTGCTGGTTTTTCATTGGATCCCCCTAATGAAATACGTGACGCACGTAGCGTCGTTAGACACAGCCGGCTAACGACCGGCCGGCTTCACAATCAAAGCGTTACGCGGGCTCTGAGTCAAGTGGCGTCGGTCGTATCGAGCGATTTTTATTTAGCGCCCGCGGTAGGTGATGCGGCCTTTCGTGAGGTCGTACGGCGTGATCTGGACCGTGACGGTATCGCCGCGCAGGATGCGGATATAGTGCTTACGCATCTTGCCGCTGATGTGGGCGGTGACGATATGGCCGTTTTCCAGCTTGACGCGGAAGGTGGTGTTGGGAAGGGTCTCGACGACGGTGCCTTCCATTTCGATGTGGTCTTCTTTCGCCATTAATTGCTCTTGCTTGTGATGAGTGCGGGCGCGTTTCGCGCGTGATTATCGTTGACGCGAGGCGTGTTGTTCAATGTTTTTGGTGACGCGGGTGCTCGGAGGCGTCACGGCGGCTTAACGTATCTACCGGTAAATAACGACTTACGGTAGATGCTCTGGCCGCTGCGGCACGTCAAGCTCGAATGCCCAGCGGGCGGATTCAACGGATGGGCTGTGCCGAGCGCGAACCATTGCTAGAAAATCCTCGCGGGGCAGGTCGATCGCGCCCATGCGATATAAATGCGGGGAGCCGACCTGGCCGTCCAGAAGGGTGAAGCCCCAGGCTGAAAGCTGGCGCGCCAGCCAGACGAGCGCGATCTTGCTGGCATCGGCGATGGTGCTGAACATGCTTTCGCCGAAGAAAACCTGGCCGCGCGCGACGCCGTAGAGACCGCCGACGAGCTCACCGTGCTGCCAGACTTCTATGGAGTGGGCATAGCCCTGGTGGAAGAGCGCCGTGTAGGCGCTGCGCATTTCCGGGCCGAGCCAAGTGCCTTCTCTGTCTTCGCGAAGTGCCGCGCAGGTACGGATGACCTGCTCGAACGCACGATCGAGCGTGACCGCGTAATTGGCCTGGTTGATCGTCCGGCGCAGCCGGCGCGACACGTGCATGGCATCCGTTCGAAAGACGGTGCGCGGGTCCGGGCTCCACCAGAGAATGGTTTCATCCGGGTTGTACCAGGGAAACACGCCGATGTCGTAGGCATTGAGCAGTCGCGTCGGCGATAAATCCCCGCCTACTGCGAGCAGGCCATTGGGTTCGTCGAGCGCCAGACTTGGGTCCGGAAACGTCCCGTCCGGGACGTTGGGGTCTAGCCAGTAGAGGCGCGGTGCGCTCACGATTTGTGGTCGGGCAGCGGGTCGAAGCTCGCGCGTTCGCGCTGCTCGGCTTCGTAGTCGGCCATCATGTCCGCTTCGCGCTCCAGAAAGTCGGCTATAGCGGTTTCTAGGCGTGAGTCGGCGATGACATGTGTGGACCAGGTGGCAATCGGCTCAAAACCACGGCGGATCTTATGCTCACCTTGGGCGCCCGCGTCGAAGCAGGCTAGGCCATGCTCGATGCAATACTCGATACCAGCGTAGTAGCACGTTTCGAAATGCAGGCTGTGATAGTCCGTGGCACAGCCCCAGTGGCGGCCGTAGAGGGTATCGCCGCCCAACAGCATGAAGGCCATGCCGACAGGGTCCGCCTCGTGATAGGCCACGAAGAAGCGAACATGCGCCGGCATGCGCTGGGTTAGCTCGGCAAAGAACGCGTGAGTCAGGTAAGGGTCTTGGCCGCGGATGGCGTACGTGCGGCCATAGAACGCGTAAAGAATGTCCCAGAGCGTGTCATCGATCTCGTCCGGTCTGAGAGCAACGACGCGAACGCCGGCTTCACGCATGCGGCGGCGCTCTCGATTGATTTCTTTTCGCCGTTTCGACGACAGGTGCGAGAGGAAATCATCGAAGTCGCGATAGTTACGGTTGAACCAGCGATATTGACAACCACGCCGGGCATGCGCGCCGGCGCCGAGCATGGCCGCCGCACTTTCATCGTTGTCGAACAGGCTGTGCAGGGACGAAACACCCATGCGCTCGGGCAGCTCGGCGAGCACGCCGGCCAAAGTGTTTCGCACACTGTCCGAGCGCGCCAAAATTCGCGGCCCGGCGACCGGCGAGAATGGGATCGCGTTGATGAGCTTTGGGTAGTAGGGCAGGCCAACCTGTCGATAGGCATTGGCCCATGCAAAATCGAAGACGAATTCACCGAAAGAGTGGTCTTTCACGTACATCGGCGCGGCGCCAATGAGCGTGCCCTCATCATCTTCGAGCAGGCCGTGCGCAGGCTGCCAGCCCTGATCCGGTGTCACGCTGCCGCTGGCTTCTAGAGCCGCCAGAAAGCCGTGGCGCGCGAAGGGCTGCTCGGTGTCGACCAGCGCATTCCACGCGTCGGCATCCACGTCGAGAATCGATTGGACCTGTCGAAAGTTCGCCATAGCGATAGCTAGGGAAGCTCTGAACAACCTATCACGGTCGCGCCGGCGCGCTTTGCGCGTGGCTGGCAAGGAAAGGCGGGCGTAGCGTGCTCATTGCACGGTAGCGCGCCTTGACGCAGACCAGGCACGCGCAAAGCCCCGGCCGCTAAGCGGTTCGGCCTCACAGACGCTGCGCCTGCGTTACCGAGCTTGGCCTGCCAATGAGGCAGACGCGGCGCTCGGACGCCTTGCCGCACCGTCTGTGAGGACTCGAACGCGACCCGCGAGAGGTTGTTCAGAGCTTCCCTAAGCGGGCCGATGCCGTTATGCACAAGGCACGCTGCCACGATCAATGTGTAGCGTAGCTGTTAGGCAGTGTCTCGCGAAGCGCGAATTGAACGCACGCATCGTGCTCGAATTCGTTGAGCTCGTCCTGGGCGTTGTGGGCGCGACCTGCTTCGGTGAGATGCCCGGCGTCGTCGAAAGAGACGATAGCGCCGATGGTCTTCACCTGGATCTCACCGTTCTCGTTGGTTTGATCGTCGAAGGCGACCTGAACATAGCGCAACTGTTGATCGGCGTAACGGGGAAGGTCTTGTTTGCCTTCAGCCACCGCCGAGGCTTCTTCCTCGCTAAATTCCTCGATCGCGCCGTCGTCGGTCAACAGAAAATGACGGGTCGACATAACGTCCCTCACACAAATCGTCTCGAGCGCTGGATATTGGCGCTTGGGGTGTTTTTTCAAGCAATAGGGTGAGGGTACGCGTCAGCCAGAGGTGGGATGCAGCGGTTTAGATGGTCTACGGGCTTCATGTCGGATTACGCTTGGCTAATCCGACCTACATTACTACGCCGCTGCCTTACACCCGCGTAGGTCGGGTTAGGCCGGAGGCCGTAACCCGACAGGGTTCTGGTCGGCGGTGTTGCGTGCGATAGAGCGGGCGTTGGCGTGGGTTTTGGGGGGGGGTTCTTGTCGGATTACGCTTCGCTAATCCGACCTACGGGCTGGTGGAGCTTGCTAGGGCCCGGATTTTTAAGGCGTTTTACACAAGCCGCCCGGTTTATCGGTAGGATGCTGTACGAACGTATAACAAAACATCGTCAACGCATTGCGCGTGGCACCGTTGGGGCAGGCATGGCAAAGACAGCAACAAAATCGTCGGGCGCCGGCAGCAAATCGGGCGGGCGGTCGAGCAAGGCTGAAAAGGCCGGGCCAAAGTCCACCCGGCGCGCGGCCAACGAGCCGACGACGCCGCCGAGTGCCTACAACCAGCGTATGGGTCGGCTGCTGCGCGAGGCAGCCCTGTTTGTCTCGCTGGCGATTGCGTTGTTCCTGCTGGTGGCACTCGTTTCGTACAACCCCGCTGATCCGGGCTGGTCCGGGCTTGGCAACGGCACGGCGATCAAGAACATGCTGGGCGAGCCCGGGGCGTGGTTCGCCGATGTGCTGCTCAGCCTGTTCGGCTATCTGGGCTTCATATTCCCGTTTTTCGTGGTTTATCTCGGTTGGCTGGTGTATTCCGAGCGCGACACCGAGTCAGAAGAAGTCCTATCGCGTGGCCTGCGCGGTGTGTCGCTGCTGTTGGGATTCATTGCGGCCTGTGGTCTGGCCTGGCTGTTGTTGGGCAGTGCGCGCGTCAGCGCCTTGCCACAGGGCGGCGGCGGTATTGTTGGCGCTATATCCGCTGGTGAAGTGGCCGGGCTGATCAACGCCCTGGGGGCAGCCTGGCTGCTGATCACGGTGCTGTTGGTCACGCTGTCGATGGGGCTTGGCTTTTCGTGGCTATCCGTGGCCGAGCGGCTAGGTCAATGGGTGCTGGGCGGGTCCTGGCAAGCCCTGCAGCAGCTTGGTGGGCGCTTTGCTGCGTGGCGTGCGACTCGCCTGGAACGTCGGGCGGCCGCACGCGAGGCGCGCCAACAAGATCAACACGCCGCCGCGATGGCGAAGGCTGCGGCGCCGCGCCATTCGGCGCCGAAGCCCGCGCCCGCGTCGCAAGAGCCAACGCCTGATACGAGCGCGCGGGCCCCCACCGCGCCAATGCCAGCGCCCGCACCGGCAGAACCAAAGAAAAAACAGAAAAAGAAACAGGCCGCGCCGATGCCGGTGGCCTCGGGCATGGATGAAGCCGTCGACGTGCCGACGTTTGATCCTGAGCGTGACAGCCCGATTCCGCCCATTGAGCTGTTAGACCCGGCGCGGGCGCCGAAGAGCGCGCAGGACGATGCGGTGTTGCAGCATATGTCCGAGGCGCTGGAACAACATCTGGCTGATTTCAACGTGCAGGCCAAGGTGGTGGCGGTTAAGCCCGGCCCGGTCGTGACGCGTTTCGAGATCGATCCGGCGCCCGGCGTCAAGGTGAACCAGATCTCGAATCTGGCCAAGGATCTGGCCCGCGCGATGTCGACCACGAGCGTGCGTGTTGTCGAGGTCATCCCTGGCAAGTCCGTGGTGGGGCTGGAAATCCCAAACGCGGATCGAGAAATCGTGGCCCTGCGCGAGATCTTCGAGGCACCGATTTATGCCGAGTCCAAGTCGCCGCTGACGATCGCGCTCGGCAAGGACATCGGCGGGGGCGCTGTCACGGCAGATCTGTCTAAAATGCCGCATCTGCTGGTGGCAGGCACGACCGGGTCGGGCAAGTCGGTGGCCGTCAACGCCATGATTCTCTCGATTCTGCACAAGGCCACGGCCGATCAGGTCCGGCTGATCATGATCGACCCCAAGATGCTGGAGCTGTCGGTTTACGAAGGCATTCCCCATCTGTTGGCGCCGGTCGTCACGGACATGAAAGACGCGGCCAATGCGCTGCGCTGGTGCGTGGGCGAGATGGAGCGCCGCTACAAGCTCATGGCGGCATTGGGGGTGCGCAATATGGCCGGCTTCAACGCGAAGGTGAGCAAGGCGATCGAAGCCGGACAGCCTATCGAGGATCCGATCGCCAAAAACGCGCAGTCCAATGAGGCCGCAGAGGCCGGTGAGGCGCTACCCACGCTCGAGCCGCTGCCGGCTATCGTAATCGTTGTGGACGAGCTGGCCGACATGATGATGGTGGTCGGCAAGAAGGTCGAAGAGCTGATCGCGCGTATCGCCCAGAAAGCGCGCGCGGCGGGCTTGCATATGATCCTGGCCACGCAGCGTCCGTCTGTGGACGTGATCACTGGCCTGATCAAGGCGAATATCCCGACGCGTATTGCCTTCCAGGTGGCCTCCAAGATCGACTCGCGCACCATTCTGGATCAGCAGGGGGCCGAAAGCCTGCTGGGCCACGGCGACATGCTGTACTTGCCGCCGGGCACCGGTTTTTCCAATCGCGTACACGGCGCATTCGTTGATGATCACGAAGTGCATAAAGTCGTGGAATACATCAAGCAGACGGGCACGCCGGACTATATCGACGAGATTTTGGACGGCGGCAGCGAAGGCGAGGGCGGCGACGCCGACGAAGAAGACGTCGAAGCCGATCCGCTCTACGACCAGGCCGTGGCGATCGTGCTGAAATCACGCAAGGCCTCGATCTCGTACGTGCAGCGTCGCCTGCGGGTGGGTTACAACCGATCTGCCCGCCTGATCGAACAGATGGAAAATGCCGGTGTCGTAGGTCCCGCCGAAGGTAACGGCGGGCGAGAGGTGCTGGCACCGCCGCCGCCGGACGATTGATGGGGTTCAGACTTGATTCACCGGTGGTGCTCGAGGCTTTCGATCGATTTATTAAACGCTACACGTAAGTAACGAGGCATTTGATGCGAACCTTTCTAACGGCAGTCGTCGTTGTGCTGGCAGCGACCGTGACCTCTGCCTCGGCCGCTACCGGCTCACAGGCGCTGACGGACTTCTATAATAAGGTCGATACGCTGTCGACGGATTTCCAGCAGGTCCAGCGCGACGACTCCGGAAATATCGTGCAACAGGCCAGCGGCACGTTTCTGCTCTCGCGGCCGGATCGTTTCCGCTGGGAGTACACCCAGCCGTTTGAGCAGATCATCGTCAGCGACGGTCAGACCTTCAAGTTCTACGACGTGGATCTGTCGCAAGTCACCATCCGTGATGTGAGTGCCACCCTGAACGCCACCCCGGCGCTGCTGCTGACCGGCGGCGAAGCATTGTCGGAGGCATTCAAGATTACCGATGGCGGCCAGCACGACGGGCTGGACTGGGTGCACTTGACCCCCAACGCAGACGACACGGACTTCAAGGCTGTGGATCTCGGCCTAAAGAACAATGTGCCGCATTTGATGAAGCTGCACGATAATCTCGGGCAAACCACGAGCATCTCGTTTGGCAACATCAAGGTGAACCCGAAGATCGACGCCAAGCGTTTCAAACTGGATATCCCAGACGACGTTGAAGTTGTCGACGGGCGTGAGACGTCGACGAGTATGCGTTGATGGCACCGCGACGCCTCGCGCTGTTTCCGTTGTGGCTGGCAATCGGCGTCGGACTTTGTGTTTTCTTTCTCTATGCCTGCCTGATGCCGCACCCGCCCAGTGAGCCGGGCATACCGTATTTCGACAAGATCGAGCACGCCGGTGCGTTTGTTGTGATGGGGGCTTGGTTTGCGGCGCTGTTTCCGTTGCGACCGGGCCGTGTCGTTCTGGGGCTGGCGGCGTTTGCCTTGGCCACTGAACTGTTGCAGGCCGCCACCGGCTATCGCGACGGCGACGTATGGGACTGGTGCGCTGATATGATCGGGCTCTGTCTCGGCGTTGCCGCGGCGCGTTATGGTTTGATGCGCTGGCTTTATCGATTGGACGACCTTGCCGCAGCAAACCGAAATTGAGTTAGGTACGGACAGCGGCGGGCGTCCGCTGGCCGACCGTATGCGGCCGGCCTCGCTGGACGAGTACGTCGGCCAGGCGCACATCCTGGGCGCCGATAAACCGCTGGCACGAACGCTGGCGGCCGGTCGTATTCATTCCATGATCCTTTGGGGGCCGCCCGGCACGGGAAAGACCACCCTGGCCCGTCTGCTGGCGGATCGAATCGACCGTCGCTTCGTCCAGATCTCGGCCGTCATGGCCGGTGTGAAGGATATTCGCGCGGCCGTGGCCGAGGCGCGTGAGGCGCGGGCAAGCCGTGATCAGGGTACCGTGCTCTTCGTGGATGAGGTGCATCGCTTCAACAAGGCGCAACAAGACGGCCTGCTGCCGTACGTCGAAGACGGCACGGTGACGCTGGTGGGGGCCACGACGGAAAACCCATCGTTCGAGGTCAACAACGCGCTGTTGTCGCGCACCCGCACCTATGTGCTGCGCAGCCTGGATACGGCGGCGATACGACAGTTGATCGATCGCGCGTTGGCCGATCACGAGCGGGGCTTGGCTGAGCTCGGTGTGGCGATGGCCGACGCGCTGCGCGACCAGTTGGCCCTACGCGCCGACGGCGATGCGCGCCGCGCGTTGAACCTGCTGGAACTGGCGGCCGACATTGCCGCCGGGCGCGCGGATCGTACGATCACCCAGGACGAGCTGGACGAGGTCTTGCGCGAAGGCGTGCGCCGATTCGACAAGGGCGGCGATTATTTCTACGACCAGATGTCGGCCATGCACAAGAGCATGCGCGGGAGTGACCCGGACGCCATGCTGTATTGGCTGTCGCGCATGCTCGAGGCCGGCTGTGACCCGCGCTACGTGGCCCGCCGCATGACGCGCATGGCCAGCGAAGATATCGGCAATGCCGACCCCAGAGCGTTGCGTATCGCGCTCGACGCCTGGGAGTCGTACGAGCGCCTGGGCAGCCCGGAAGGTGAATTGGCGCTGGCACAGGCCGCGGTCTATCTGGCCTGTGCGCCGAAATCCAACGCGGTCTATGCGGCTTTCAATGCCGCTTGGGCCGACGCCAAACACAAGGGCACGTTGGATGTGCCCCTGCATATTCGAAACGCGCCGACCGGGCTGATGAAGGAGCTGGGCTATGGCGAGGGCTATCGCTCGGCCCACAGCCAGGCAGAAGGCTATGTGGCCGGCGAAACCTATCTGCCGGATGCGCTGGTGGGTACGCGCTATTACGAGCCGCTGCCGCGCGGCCTGGAGATCAAGATCGGCGACAAGTTAGCGCGGTTGCGCGACATGGACGCCAAGGCCGACGGCAGCGGGGCGGGCGACGGCGAAGACTAGCCGTCCACTCGAATAATCTGGCGTGCCGCATCGGCCAGATCGCCGGCGACGATATCCGGGTGTTCGCCGGCCGGGCTCAGTCGCGCTCTGCCGCGAGCAATGAAAGCGGCGTTCAGCCCCGCGCGCATGGCGCCGGTAACATCCCAGTCGTGGGCGGCCACCAGACGAAGCTGGTTGGCCGGCGCGTCAAGCGCGGCGGCGGCGACCTCGTAGGCTTTCGGGTGGGGCTTGTAACAGCGCGCTGAATCTACCGACAAAACGTGGTCGAAATAAGTCGTCATCCTGGCGTTATCGAACTGTTTGTCGACTGTGGCCTGGGCCGAGTTGGTCAGGGCGGTCAACGAAAACCCAGCCTTTTTCAACTCGCCGAGTGCATCGGTCACGTCGGGGTGGGGGGCCAGAGTGGCAATCGTCTGGAAAACCCGCTGGCGCTGCTGTTCGTCCAGCGAGACGTCATGCATATCGCCCAGCTGATCCAGGCAGTGGCCGGCCAGGACGCCGAAGTCCAAGAATTCGCCGGTCAGCGTGGTTACGGTAGACCAGTGTAAAAGCCGCTGAAACCACAGGCCGCGAAATGTGGCGTCGCCGAATAAATCCGCGAAGACGTTATCCAGCGGGGAAAGATCGAGCAGTGTTTCGTTGACGTCGAAAACGAGATGGGTAGCAGGCATTAGAGCGTAGAGCGAGCGTGATAGCGCCCCACGCTACGACGGATTAGCCAATTCGAAAAGCCTGCGTTGGGGATGACGACGCATCCAGTCGGATTACGCTTCGCGAATCCGATTTACAAGGATTGGAGCACGGGGCAGGCTCGCCGCCCGCGTAGGCCGTAAGCCGACGAGGTTGGGGCTGCCGGATGGTTCGATGACGCTTCCTTTATCCGGCTGCCCCTTCCATGGCAGGGACGGCCCGGCTCGTACTCGGCCGGGCCCACGCGATCAGAAATCGTACTTGGCCGAGAACTGTACGCGGTTGAAGTTGCCGTCAAAGCCGTTTTCGACCTCTCGCTGGGCGTAGAGATATTCGCCGCCGAGCGTGAGCGGATCGACCGGGCTCCACAGGAGGTTGGCGTGCACGCTGGCGGCCTGCTTCGTGATCAGAGAATTACGCAGGCCGCGCGGGTTGTCGACGCCCATGCCGCCGAGCACCAGGTTAGAGCGCCATTTTTCGGTCCAGTAGTGGCGATAGTCGATGTAGCCGCCATAAGCTTGAATGGTGTCGATATCGCCGTCGTCTTGCACGTAACCGGCCGGAACGGCGCCGATCGCGACATAACGGCCGATGCCGTCGCCGTAATAGCCCTGGTACAGGAACGCGTCGCCACGCTCTGTGATATTGAAACTCCCGGATAGACGCAGCCCATAACCAAAAGCGGTGTCGTTGGTGTTACGTACGCCGCCGACACCGGAAAAGTCACCGTCGGTGCTGACCGTCTTGGCCAGAGCGCCGACCGAGAAATGGCCATAGTCGCCGGTATCGGTGTAGTCGAACGTCAACTCCGGATAATGGTCGCTGTTGGTCGGGCGCGTGACGCGCGCGTTGTCAGTTTCGGGCAGTGAGTCGAATTCGAAGGTAGTCTCCGGATTCTCGATAGCCGCAGAGAAGCCGTTTTTGGTGTAGCGCAGCATCGCCTGACGAACGAAGACCTGGCCCTCGGTCGGACCGATGAAATCCAGTGTTTCCGGATACGCCTTCATATCCATGAAGGTGGTCCAGGTCTGGCCGAACAACCAGGTGTCGTCCAGTTCGATAAACGCATGCCGCAGGCGCGGCGAGTAATCGTTGACGACGCGGTCCTGGCCCTCGGCCTGATCACCGTAGAAATCGGACTCGATATACCCTTTGATCTTATGACCGCCGAGTTTGGTGATCGTGGTCAGATGCAGGCGGGTCTGCTGCGCGGTGAATTGTGTGCTGTCGGTGCTTTTGGCGCTATCCGGGCCCACCGGAATGCCACCGACGGTATAGAACAGTTCATTGCGCTTGCCGACATCGCCGTTGTCGTAATGCGAGTAGTTGGTATCGGCCTTGATATAGCCGCCGATCGTGGCTGTCGTGTTCTCGCCCAGACGGAACGTCCCGATCGGGTCGTCATGTTCGGTTTTCGGGCTGGCCGCGGCCACCTGCGTATCTTGTTGCGTATCGGCGCCGGACACCGTCGGCTGGCGCTTTTCAGTGTCTTTGCTGGCCGTCTGCGTCATTTGACGTGCCTGGCGCTGGGCCTCCGCGGTGGCCTGTTTCTGCTCTTCGAGCTCGGCGCGCGTCTGCATGAGCATCTGCTCCATGCGATCCAGCCGTGCTTCGAGTTCTTCGTTAGTGGCAGCGTGGGCGACGTTGGCCGTGGCGATGAGCCCGGCCATGGCTAGAACCCACGAGCGACGTGGCGTGATCTGCATGACATTTCTCCCTGTGTAGCGATCCCCGGACCGGCGTTTTATGTGCCGGATACAACAATCATAGCGTTTATCTAGCGCACGGCGCAGCCCTGATGACGCATCTTTTGCGCCTTACCTTGTGCACAATGAGAACTCTGACCATGGCTTGTGAATCGGCAAAAGGTCTATACTCGCTCCCCGACGTAACGAGCGAATCTCTCTAAAACGAAGGCGGGTCTTTATGGCAGCCAGTTCGAAGACGACCCATTCACGAAAAGTCGTCATCGCAGACGATCATCCGCTGTTTCGAACCGCGCTGTCCCAGGCGGTGACTCAGGCGCTTGGCGCGCCCGAGCTCGTGACCGTTGGAAGCGTCGAAGAGCTGAATAAATGGCTGGCAGCCTCGGCCAGCGAGGCCGATCTTCTGCTTCTGGACCTGAACATGCCGGGCGCTCGCGGCTACTCTTCGCTGGTCCACGCGCGCAGCGTGGCCAGTCATTTGCCAGTTATCGTGGTATCGGCGCATGAGGACGCTAGCGTCGCCCAGGCCTCGGTGGAACACGGGGCCGCTGGGTTTATCCCGAAGTCGGCATCACTTGAAGTCATGGCCGAGGCCATCGAGACGGTGCTGGATGGCGGCACGTGGGTACCGGCCGGCACGCAAGACGCGCAAGCCGCCAAGGACGATTTCACCGAAAAGCTGGCCACGCTCACGCCTCAGCAACAGCGCGTGCTGATGATGCTGACCGACGGGCTGTTGAATAAACAGATCGCGATCGATCTGGATATCTCTGAAGCGACCGTCAAGGCGCATATTACGGCGATTCTACGCAAGCTCGAGGTGCATACCCGCACCCAGGCGGTTATTGCGGCGCGCAGCCTTGAGATCGACTGGCAGAGCTATGCGCGCCGTGAACTCGACGGCAACAACTCATAGGGCGTGTTGAGGTTTCATACGAGCGCCGCGTTGGAGACCGCAAATCGTGTCCTGCAAGGCGCGAGTCGCCGTGTCGTGGCGCGCCACGATCAAGACTCGCAACGTCGCAGGGTGCGATTTGCGGCCCAACCCGAAGGGACAAGCGCTGTTTTGCGGCAATCCAGCGTTCTAGCACGCTTGCGCAGAATGACTGC
>MDSW01212743.1_pt1 | contig 35856 bp, 35 predicted proteins | sample 811171 | NCBI WGS metagenome assembly MDSW01 (sample SAMN05326641, study PRJNA326480) | marine metagenome | isolation source: seawater | place: Atlantic Ocean: North West | collected 2012 | reverse complement strand
CTTATCCACTAAAGGCGTATCATAAATACTATGATGAATATATATTTTTTTAGAAAATGGAGGAAAAATATCAGAAATATTGTTGGAAATAAAAATATCACAAAAAAAAATAAATTTAAGTGACAAGTATGAAATATAAAAATGTTTATCTTTATTTAAATCTTTAAGGCTTTTATGACAATTTATAATCGTAAAATTATTTCCAAGATTTTTTGATAGTTTTCTTAGATAAAAATCATGTATTTTTGTTAAATCGTCAACTGGATGAAAAAATAAAATAGTTTTTTTATTATTAAATTTAGAAAAAAAAAATTTTAAATTTATTAATAGAATCGAGTAAAAGCTTTTTAAATATTTTTTAATACTCATATTTTTTTAATGTTTCGTATAAAGTTAATGATTCATCTAACAATATTTTATCAAAAGAACTTTTTTCGATATTTTTATTTTTATTTTTGAAATCTTTAAAATTAATTTTGTTAATAATATCTTCATCATTTGGAATAAATTTTTCAAAATATTTTTCTTTTCTCTCAGATAATTGTTCATAACAAATGAAATGAATATTTTTGTTATCTTGAAATTTTAATGCATATTTATATACATCTAACCAAATTTTTAACCAATAATTAAGACTGCTAGGATTAATCTCAATGGAACTTTCATTGTCGAATGAGTAATATTTATGATTTAATCCAAAATCAAAATGACCAAGTAAATCCATATATTTTAATATAAATTTATTTTCTTTTTGTATTTTTATAAAGTTTATATGTTGTTTATAAAGAGAGTAAGACTGTTCTAAAGGATTTCTAAAAACTATAAAAAAGTAAGACTCTGGAAAAAAATCTAATAATGATTTTAGTCTTAATATATTGAAATTATTCTTAGATAGGTATCTTTCTTTTTGATATTTAATTTTAATCAAATTTATTATTTGTTTATAAAAATTAACATCTTTGTCACTTAAATCATGGTTTTTAACATAGTTATTATGAATATATTTATTTTCTTTTAAGTGCATCCAAATTGGCTCTTCTAGTGCCTCTGGACTATTTAAATCTATTTTTATTCCATCTCGATGTGCTCTTTCAGTTTTTTCTATTATCTCATTTTTAAAAACTGATCGAAATTTATTCCATATATTTGGTGAAAATATAAATGGCATATCAGAATAAGTAAAAGATGAAAATTTACCTGTATTATGCAATAAATTTAATAATTGTGTTGTTCCAGATCTTGCAAGACCAGTAATGAAATAATTTTTTTCATGAATAGTTTTTTTTTTTAAAAAAAAAAATTTTTCAATTTTAAATAATAATTTAATAATATTTCTATTTGATAAAGCTAATTTATGAATTATTTTATCTAGTGAATTATATTTTATTTCGAGCAATTTTTTTCCTTAGGTAAATATAAATTAATATAATTAAAATAATAAAAAAATTTATTTTTAAGGATGTAAATATTATTATTATTTCAAGTTTTAAATATATTGAAATTAATATATATATTATTATAGGCAATAAAATTAGTACAAATTTTATTACAATTTTCAAGTAATCTAAAAATACTTTAAGTAATATTTTAAAAGGATCGTCATCATTTGTGCTATTAAGATTTTTAATTTCTTGTAAGTATTTTTTTATATTTTCTTTAATAGAATAAAAATTTTTTTCGAATCTTATTCTAAAAGTTAATTCACATGAAATTATGCATGAAATAATTAGAAAAATAATTTTCAATTTTTTTTATTTTTATTTTTATTTTTTATTTTTTTAACTATCCATTTAAAAGGATAAATTATAATTGATACTATTAATAATATTACCAATATTATGAAACCTAAACCAGTTAATATAGCTCCAATACCGGCTCCTGGACCTATGTAAGCTTGAGCAGAAGAAATAAATAAAAAGCTAACAATTAAATATATTATTATTTTTGACATTCTTGTTCTATAAAATCAAATTTTTTAAACTCCTCTTCTGAAATATATCTAGACCAGTTAATTAATGAATTCCAAATAAATTCCCACCTTAAGTTGCCCTCACTATCTCCTCTTAATATTCTACCATGATCCTCTTCCTCTACATATATATCATCATTATTAAGAATTCTATATAACGACCCTGTTCTGCTATTAATATTATGGTTAATAAATAATTTTTCATATTTTTTTTCACTTGTTTCATTATCAAAATTATAAAAGTATAAATTATTAGTGTTTGGGGATTCATCCCATCCTAATGTTACATTATTATCAAATATAGCAATTGTATTTTGATCTACTAAGTCAATATCATGTTGAAATCTCCAGGGACCTTGCTTATACCAAATGACTTTATTTGTTGATGGTCTATAAAGTATTACAAGAGATAAACTTCTTATTGATAAAAAAACATCACCTTTTAACCAATAATTACTGTCAAAATTTACAGGCTCTATATCATTAAGATGAATTGGATCATCCCCATAATAAACATTTAAAACTAACTCAAATAGATTATTTTCAATTAATATTTCTGTAACAGATTTTTCGAGTAATATAGTGCCGTCTAAACTCACTTTTGCTATTCCATCATCATGATATAAATTGTGAATACTTTTATACTTTCCTGGAATTTCTAAAATTGGTACCCATATATTATTTTCTGAGTCTAAATTTATACTATGATGAAATCTTTTATCTATTTGCCAAACTAAATTTGAACATCTATCTATTTTAATCAACGGAGAAGATGAATGGGTTATAATAGAGCCATTACTTAATAACACTGGATGATAAAATAAATATCTTTTTCTATTTGAGTCCATCTCTAAATTCTTTTGAGATCTATCAAAATTTGATATTTTATTTATCTCATCTATATCTGGATCCCACTCATACAAAATTTTATCATTCTTAATATCATACAAATGTACTAAATTTTTTCCTTTATCTTTAAAGTATCTTGAAAATATTATGTAACCTTCTAAATGATTTGGATTACTTGAAAATATTGTTAAACCTTTTTTCTTCTTTTTATGTTTTGTATATGTAAACTCGTCTCCACCAAAACCTGAACAAGCTTCAATATTATTAAATAAATAGCACTTTATAATTTTTATAGAATTACTTGGTATTTTTGCAAAAAAAACAATTGCTGACTCAGTTTTTCCAAAAGCTCCACCTGGATTATTATTTGATGTAGAATGTATAACAATATTCCCAAAAATTGAAAATGAAACTAAGATTACTAAAAAAATAAAAAAAAACTTTTTTAAATACTTCATATTATATCTTCCAATTATATTTAATATTTTTTTTTCTTAAATTATTGGGTGGATAATTTTTAATTTTATCTTTAAAATATTTTCTAATTTTACTTCCATATTTAATTTCATTATAAGTTAAAAATAACATTCTTCTTGATTTGTTTGAAAGGTTTGAATCTGATCTATGTGCCGTCTTGTCATTAAAAATAACTATATCACCAGGTAAACTAATTAGTTTTTTCCATTTAAGCTTTCTAACTTTATTTAGTGGTATTGCTTTCTCAAATTTTGCTAACTCACCCATTATATGAGACTTGGGAGATATTTCTAAACATCCATTTTTTTTATTTGATTTATCTATAGTAACTGCAACAGTAATAAATTCTTTTATTTTATACATATTATTCCAAATAGTTAAATCTTGATGAGGCTCAAAACCAACAGCACCTGGACTTTTAATATTGGCTTTGTCCTTAAAGATATTAACTTTAGATTTAATGATTTGATAAATTATACTTTTTAATTTTTTATCTAGAACTTTTTTTATTTTCTTATTATTTTCATAGAAATTTTCAATTCTATTTAGGATTAGTTTTTTATTAATTTTTGATCTAGTATAATATAAATAAATATTTTTATTATCAGCACTTAATATTTTATTTAGCTCACTAGAAATAGTTTCAATGTCTTTTTTAGAAAAAAATTTTTTTATTACTAAAAATCCATTGTCATTATAAGAATTTATATGAAAATTTGATAATTTCATTTAGGGTATTATTAATATTTTAGAGCTATTAAGTTTGTTTTACAAGTGCAGAAGCTTCTGCATTTTTTCCGTACTTGTAATGAAACCTTTTTGGATCGTTATCTCTCAACATTAAATTGGCTTTAACATTGGCTTCGTTTACAAATTTTTCAAACTCATCAGGCCCAGAAAATCCATCAACTTTTACTAGTGAAGACCTAAAAAGCATATCGTCTAAAGATCTACCTCCCCACCAAAGATTTTCTTTTATTACTTTTCTATAAATTGGAGTTCCAGGTAGGGGACTTAATATTGCAAAAGAAAAGCTATCTGCTCCAGAATTCATTGCAAAATCTATAGTTTTATTAATTTCTTCATATGTCTCTCCTGGATATCCCACAATCCAAAAAGTATGTACTAACATTCCAGCTTTTTTTGCATTTTCAATTGAAGGATAAATTGTTTCAAGCGGTAATCTTTTATGGATTATATCATCTAATACTCTTTGTACACCACTTTCACAAGCAAGAGTAATTTGATAACATCCAGATTCATACATTCTTTTATACATTTCGTCTTGCTTTTTAAAATGATAATTTACTTTTGTGCCATTAGGTGTACACCAAGGTAAACCAATTTTTTCCAATCTATCACATAGCGAATACAAGTTTTTTTTATTTACAGTAATTGTATCGTCATCAAATTGAATTTCTCCAATTTTAAAATCTCTTACGTCATTAGAAATTTCATCCATTATATGATCTGTTGATCTCCATCTAGTATTTTGACCCCACATGCTTGGAGTAGAACAAAAAGTACATTTTTCAGGGCAGCCTCTAGAACACATAACACTTAGAACTCTTTTTGATCTAGACTTTGCTGAGTGAAAAGCTCCTATCTTAAAATATGCCTCCATATCCACAAGATGTCTTGCTGGTCTTGGAAGTAAATTTAGATCGTGAACTCTATGATTTGAATTTATATGATATTTTCCTTTAGATATCCTTTTTACCAATCCAGGAACTTTCATTATCTCATTAACATCATTATTAATAATAGCTTCAACCATTTTTAAAAATGAAAATTCACCTTCACCTGCCATGCCATAATCAAAGTGATCATTTTCAAGATCAGTTATAATATTTTCAAGTTTAATTTCTTTATCAATTTTAAAATATTTATAATCTTGTACTGCACTTGATATATGATTGCCTCCCAAAATAATCTGAATTTTTTTATTTACTTTTTTAATTACTTTTGCAATTTGATGAGCCGACTCTAATAAATTTGAAAATAAAACTGAAATTGCAACAATATCAGGTGAAAAATTTGATACAACTTTTGCAATATTTTCATCATCTTGCCCTATCATTACAATATTATTTTTTTCATCAATAACTTTTCTTTTTTCCCAGCCATCCAAAGCTGCATCATAAATTTTTACTTCATGCCCATTTTTTTCTAATATTGGAGCTATAAGCATTAATCCTAATGATGGTTGAATTCTATTCACTCCATCAGAAATTCCCTTTAAATTTGGAGTTATCAATAATACTTTTGCTTTTTTTTTCATGTTTATTTAGTTAGTAACCTTTTTGATTATATCATTATAATATTGGTTTGCTAAAGTTTTTAAATTTTTTTGCATATCATTTTTTATAATAAAGTTTGGTTTTTTTGGATATTCTGGCTTTATATCAATACCTAAAATATATTTCTTTTTTTTATAAGTCTTTTTTTTACCAAGTTCTATTATTTTTCTAATATCTGCATCAATTAATGTAACCAAAAAATTTTCAATCTTAGACTTGTAAATTTTTCTAGCAGCATGATTTAACCCAACCACTGAATACAATACATTAATTTTTTTTTTAGTTAAAAAATTTAACAATTCACTAAACTTATATGAGTTTTTAATCCTATCACTTTTTTTATATCCATAATATCCATACAATTTTCTTAGGTCATCTCCACTTAAATTTATTGTTGTTCCAAATTTTTTATCAATTCTTTTATGAACTAATTTTAATATTGAAGATTTTCCTGAGCCTGAAAAGCCCTCAACCCAAAAGACTATTCCTTGTTTTTTATCTAATTTTATTTTTTTAAATTTTTGCATGCTTTTTTTCTAATTAAAGTACTACTTATACCCATTGTTCTTTTAAAAATTTTAATTTTTGTTTTTGAAATTTTATTTTTATTATCATTTCCATGTATTAAGTAATCTATTTTTAAACTTCTCAAGAATTTATCTGTTATAAAAAAATTGCTCGGTACTACTTTAAAAACATTTTTAAATGATTGAAGAATTTCTCTTCTATGTTTGAATTGTATTTCTGGTATATAGCCTTTATATTTTTTAATTTCCTTGTCTATGGTTAGAGCAATAATAACATTTCCAAGTTTTGCCGCTCTATTGATTAATCTCACATGACCGTGATGAATAATTGTTGCTGACATATCTAACAAAATATTTTTATTCTTCATTAATCCAATAGATCTAAGATATTTCCTTTGGCGTTTTTACCTAAATGAGCTTCACCAATATGACAAACAACACTTCCTCCAATATTATTTCTGGGAGAGTATAGAATAACTTTTTTACTTTTAGATTTAACTATTTTATTTACATGAGTACATAAATTAGGTTGATTTTCAATTGGAATAGTTAAAAAATTTTCCATTTTTTTCATAAACCTTTTTTTATTAACTAATACAGAATGCTTGATTTCAGAATGCTTTTCTAAAACTTTTTCCAGTGAGTATAAAATTTGGTATGGACCTGTCATTTTTTTATCAATATGATTTTGTAAATTTAAATAGAAACTTGGAATATAATTTTCAAATTTTCTATTAAAGCAAATAAAACCTGCTCCTGTTAAACCAAATAAACCTTTGCAAGAGCTGAAAGATATAACATCGGCAAGTTCATGATCTTTTTCTAAACCTATAGAGCCGGTGGCATCTAACATTAATTTGGATTTACATTTTTTTGCAAATTTGCTTAAGTTTTTAATTGGAATTTTTAACCCACAACTAGTTTCTGTTGGACATGCAACTATCCAATCATATTTTTTTTGAAAAGAACTTAAATCTTTCCAATTGATTTGATCTACTTTTTTAATATATCCAAATAACTTTTTATGTTGATTAGATATGCTATATAATCTCTGAGAATAATATCCTGTATCAATAATTAAAATTTTCCCAAATAGGTAATTGGCCATCATAATTTCTATTGCTAAACTTCCAGACCCTTGAAAACGAGAAATATTTAGAAATCCACCTGCTATTTTTTTAATTTTTGACAAAACTTTCTTTTCAGTTTTTAAATATTCTTCATCACCACGACCAAAACATGGTTTAATATTTGAAAGATTGGTGCTTATTAAGCTGGCTGGTCCAGCAGTAAAAATTATTTTTTTATTATTTTCTTTTTTTATTAAACTTTTAATATTTTGCATTTTTTTTTAATATTTTTTGAAACTCTTTTTTTCTTAATATAAATTTCTCTTTTGGTCTTGGTAAGTTACTAGTAATACCTGCCTGACTTAAAATTTCAATAAAAACACTTTTATTTAATTTTAAGGCTTTATCCATATTTTTTTCAAATTTTTTTAAAGTAGAAGATTTAAAATAAAAATCATATCCAAAACCTTTGCTAATTTGTCTATAATTAAGCTTTATTGAGTTAATTTTTTGTCCACCAACAGAATCATGGACGCCATTATTAATTAGTATATGAATGAAATTTTTCATCATGGCTGAGTTTTGCATTCCAGATGTGTGCATTAATAGAGAACCATCTCCATCTATACAAATTATTTTTTTTTTTTTAAATTTTTTGCAATTCCTGCTGAAACAGATACTGCGTGTCCCATGCCACCAACCATTAAAAAGTCTTTTGATACATTTTCATTTCTTAAAAATCTTAAATGATAAAGCTCCCTAGAGGTATATCCTGTCGTAGAGATTATTAAGGAATTATTTTTTGATTTTTCAATAATTTTTTCAATAATTTTTTTGCGAAATGGATAAGATGTTTTTTTGGAAAATATTTTTTTTTCTTTATTTTTTTTAAAAGTACCCTTTTTTACTATTATAGCTACAGGTTTTTGAAGAGAAATTGATAGCTGTTTACTTTGAGTAATAATTTTTTTAAAATTTTTTGTATCTTTATTAATTACCTTGTAAGGGATATCAATCAATTTAAGTTGCTTTAATGTAATTTTGCCTTGGTATAAATGTTGAGGCTCATCGTCAACTTGTTTATTTTTTTTTATAATTTCACCTCTCCACCCAATTAAGAGAAGCATTGGGATGCCATAAACTTCTTTATTAGCAATAGAATTTAATGGATTAATTGCATTACCTAAACCAGAATTTTGCATATATACAAGTGCTGGATTTCCAGAAGATAAATAGTGTCCAGCTGCCAATGCTATTGCTAGTCCTTCGTTTCCAACAGATAAATGCTCCTCTTTTTTTTTTTTATCCAATAAATAAATAAAATTTTTAAGAAGCGAGTCAGGGACTCCTGTAAAAAAATTAATATTATTTTTTTTTAAAAAATTATAAAATTTTTTTGAGTCTAACATCTTTAGTTTGTGCCTGGAATTAAATCCATCATATCTTTAATTGAGGTTAATTTATCCTCAATTTCTTTAGATCTTTCATGTGTTAAAATTGACTCTGCAGTTTTTACCATTGCAGGATATGCTGCTCTAAAAAGATGATTTGCATAAATTACAACATTAAATCCTTGCTGAATTAATTCTGACTCTTTTACAGAGCTATAGGTGCTTGGTACACAAACTAATGGAATATTGTTAAATTCTTTTTTAAATTTTTTTGAAAAATCAAAAATTTCATTTGGCTGATCTTTTTTACTATGTATCATAATTGCATCACTTCCAGAGTCTACATAAGATTTTGCTCTTAAAATTGCATCATCTATTCCTTTTCCTAAAATAAAACTTTCTATTCTTGCAATAATCATAAAATCTGAATTCTGTTGATTAATTTTTGCTTTTCTTATTTTTTCTGAGAATGTAGCTATATCTTCTTGCGACTGACTAGAAGTATCGTTTAATAATGAATTTTTTTTTAAACCTGTTTTATCTTCCATGATTACAGCTGAAATTCCAAGTCTTTCAATTGTTTTAATATTTAAATTTAAATGCTCAATTTTTCCTCCTGTGTCTATATCCATTATTAGAGGTTTTGATGTCACTTCAAATATATTGTTTATATTCTCTAATCTTTTTGAAATATCTACTACTTCAATATCAGGCTTACCCATCAGAGAGGCATCTGTTAAAGAGCTTGACCAAAAACCATCAAAATATTTTTCTCTTCCATTAATATTTGCTGTTGCATTCTCTGCAATTAATGCAGAGATAGGACTGTGAGTTTCTATAATTCTTGTAATATCTTTATTTTCTATTGATCTTTTTAAAGTTTTTATTCTTTGGTCGGGAGAAATTCCAACTTTTTTTGACTTATTTGAAATTGCTTCAGAAGAAATGCCTTTTGTATAAGGCACTTCAATTAGTTTACCACCATATTTATTTAAAGTTTCAATAACATTTTTTCTCAAAACAGCTTGTTTACCTGTTGTCCAATCGTCTCCGTGAATAACAAATTCAGGCTTAAGTTTTTGAATTGTTAAAGAATCGTCCCATTCAGATTGAGGGACAACATCAGTAACTCCAGAAATATTTTGGATTATTAGTTTTCTTTGTTCATAATTTAAAATTGGCAACTTTTTATGTGTTGCTACAGCTTTGTCAGTCAACAATCCAATAATCACATCTCCATATTTTTTTCCTTCATTTATAAGATTAATATGTCCATGATGAATGTTATCTGCTGTTAAGGATATATAAACTTTTTTTTTCATTAATAATTAATTTGTTTAAATAATTCCACTATTTATTAAATCTTTATACTTACCATTGTCAATAATAGATCCATTTTTTAGAACAAAAATATTATCACAATTTTTAACTGAGTTTAGTCTGTGGGTGATTATTATAATTGTTTTATTTTTACTTAATTTGTCAATATCATCCATGATCTTACTTTCATTTTCTTCATCCAAAGAACTTGTAGCTTCGTCAAAAATTATTATTTCAGGATCAGTATAAAGTGCTCTAGCTATTCCAATTCTTTGTCTTTGTCCACCTGAAATTCTTATACCATTATTTCCAATTAAAGTTTCCTCTTTATTTTGAAGAGAATTTACAAAAGTATAAAGTTGAGATTTTTTAAGACTATCTACTAATTTATCATTTTCTATTTCTTCTTCATTTATTCCATAAGCAATATTATTTTTAATTGTATCGTCTAATAAATATATATTTTGTGCAACATAACCTAGTTTTTTTTGCCATCCTGCCTTATTTGAATTTATATCTATATCATCACAAAATATTTTTCCCTTTTGTGGAGTGTGCAAACAAGTAATCAAATCTAATAATGTACTTTTTCCTGAACCTGAAGGACCTATTATTCCAACTTTGGAATTTTTTATTATTTCTAAGTTTATGTTTTCTAAAACTGATTTATTTTTTTCATAACTAAAATGAATATCTTTTAAAATGATTTTATTTCTAAGTTTTGGAAAATCTTTAATTTTTTCAAATTTATTAGATACATAATTCTTTTTTTCTACATTGATAATTTCGTTGTATATAAACTCAAAAGAAAACATAAGATTATTTATTCCTGATATTGATTGAGTTATTATATTATATGATGGCATCATTCTTACTATTGAGACAATATATAAAGTTAAAATTGGTAAAATAATTTCAAAACTTCCGTTAACTCTTATTAAAAAAAAACATAACAACATTATTCCAGTTATACTTACAGTTTCTAAAAATAGTCTTGGTAATGATTGGATAAATCCGGATAAAGCTCTATTACGTTCTTCTTCAGTCATAACTGTAGTAAATTTTTTTAATGAAAACAAATGTTTGTTTAAAATTTTAAGTTCTTTAATAGAGCCAAATGTCTCTTGTAAATACACAAGTGTGCTGCCCGATGCTTTATGAATTTTTTTTCCTGCTTTTCCCATTATATTTTTAGTAAGCAAAACAAAAATTAAACTTGATATAAATAAAATTGATATTACAGAAATTGCTGAAGCTGGATTTGCTAATAAAAGCAAAGTAGAAATTAAAATTAATAATATTAATTCTTTTAATATTGTTATAATTTTAAAAATTATTTCAATAGAATTATTACAATCTAAAACGACATTTCTAGCTAGCGTTGCTGGGTTTCTTAATAAAAAAAAACTATAAGGAGAATATATATAGTTACTATAAATTTTATTTTTAAGGTCCTGTCTTAATTTTAATCTTAGTTTATTTTGAAAATAAGACAAAAAACCTAAATAAATATTTTTGAGCAAAAAAATAATAAATAAAGCAATTCCTATTAGAATTTCAATTTCTAGATCAAAGCTATAAATGAAACTTTCTATATTTAATAATTCTATATAATTTGAGATTAATTCATTCCCAGTAAGAGCTAAAATAAATATTGGAATAGAACTTATTCCAATTAACTCAAATATATTGGCTCCAAGTAATAAAAAATAATAAAGATATAAATAAAAATAATTTTTTTTATCAATTATTCTGTTAATTTTATTTATGCTGATACCTGATAGTTTCATTTAATTTTATTCTTTAAGTTTTTTTTGAACTGGTGTATTCCATATTTTTTTTAATTTCAGAATATATGCAATTTTTTTTGCTGAGTTACCATGTCCAAAAAAAAATTTTTTTTCAAATTTTTTATCACTAATTTTTGAAATAGATGAAAGAATTGAAGAAATATTAAATTTAACATTAATAATTGATTTAATATTTTTAACACGTTCATTTTGTCTAGATCCTAAATTAATAGTTGGAATTCCATATACAGGAGCTTCTATAATTCCAGCGCTAGAATTACCAATAATAAAATTTGAATTTTTTAATAATGATAAAAAATATTCAAATCTCATTGATTTAAGCATTTTAAAATTTTCATTCTTTAAAATTTTAGATTTGTAAACTTTTAGAATATCTAAATTTCCAGGATCATTATTTGGAAAAATTACTACAAATTTTTTACCTGATTTAATGCAAGCATCTAAAAGAATATTTGTAAAATATTTAGTTTTTTTTAATTCTGTTGTAACAGGATGAAAAATTAAAATTGAATATTTTTCAAAAAAAATTGAATATCTTTTTTTTACTTCATTTATTTTTGGGAGAAATTGCTTTCTCATTATATCTATATCAGGACTACCACAGACAAATATAGAATTTGGGTTTTCACCAAGATTTTTAATAAGTCTTTTTTTTGCAATACTATTTGAAACTAGATGCAAGTGTGAAAGTTTTGAAATTGAATGTCTTATATGCTCGTCTATTGTTCCAGTTAATTCTCCACCTTCGATATGCATTGTTAAATAATTATTTAGTGATGCCGATATTGCCCCAGCAAGTGCTTCTACTCTATCCCCATGAACAATAACCAGATTAGGTTTATTTAATCTCAAGAATTTATTAAATCCATATATTGTATTTGCTAATACTTTGTCTTGGCTTTCTATTTTGGTGTAGTTTTTAAATTTATATAAAGTGTTTTTTGGGAAGTTCTTTTTAAGTTCATTATATGTATAGCCATATTTTCTATCTAAATGCATTCCGGTAACAAAAATTTTTATATTAAAATTTAGTCTTAAAAGTTTTTGTATAACACTTTTAATTTTACTAAAATCTGCTCTAGTACCAGTTATAAAAACAATTTTTTTTTTCAGATATGTATTTTTTTAATTTGAGTATTTTGTAAAATATCTTTTTTTACTTTTTTTCCTAAAAGCTTATAGTACATTTCTGCACTAAAGTCACCAGTTCCAGGTCTTTTTACCCAAATATTGTCTCTTGTTAATTTTTCACCTTTAAATATATTTCTTAAAGCTATCACTGATGCAAAGGCAAATTTTGCAACACTTACTTCTTCTTTCAAAATATTTTTTTTATCTTTTAATGTTAAAAAAATATTTTTTGAATCAATAATCAAATTTTTTAAGCCTTTTTCGTCTAATGAACTTGAAATATCAGGGCCTTTTCTTTTTTTTGTATCAACAAAATGTTTTTCAACTAAGTTAACTCCTAAAGCTATAGCTGCATAAGAAGTTAAATTATCTTCTGAATGATCTGAAAGTCCAATTAAAATATTAGGGAAATTTTTTTTTAGTTCTAAAATAAAATTTAATCTTGCATGTGAATAGTTAGATGGGTAAATATTTGTGCAATGATTAATGACAAATTTAACTTTATTTTTTTTTAGAATTGATATAGTTTTTTTTATTTGTTTCATATTGTTCATACCAGTACTTAAAATTATTGGTTTTTTTGATTTAGAAACATATTCAATTAGAGGCAAATTATTGCATTCGCCCGAACCTATTTTAAAGGCTTTTACTTTAAGCTTATTTAGTCTATCAACAGCTGCTCTTGAAAATGGTGTGCTCAAATACTCCATTCCAAGGCTTTCTGTGTATTTTTTAATTTTAAATTCTTGTTCGTAAGAAAAAGAGCATTTTTTAATTAAGCTGTATATATTTTCATTAGCATTCTTAGGGACTTCCTTCTTTGATTCCATGCTATATTCATCTTCAACAATATGGGTTTGATTTTTAATTAATTTTGCTCCGGCTCTTTTGGCAGCTTTTATAATTTTAAATGCAATTCCAAGATTTCCACCATGATTAATTCCTATCTCGGGAATTATTAGAGGCTCTAAAGAATTATCAATTTTTATTTTACCAAATTTTATCATATTTTTTTATAAGTTTATTATATTTTATAGCTACATTTTGCCATGAATACGATCTTATTTTTAAATAGTTATTATTTACTATTTTTCTTTTAGTTGTAGATTTTAACTTTGTGACTTTTTTAATTTTATTTGATAAATCGTTTTTTTTATGAGGATTAAATAAATAAATTTTAAATATTTTAGCTAATTCTTTATTTGGACCAATATTACTAGCTATCATAATTTTTTTTAAACAAATTGCTTCTAATAAAACCAAGCTGCTTGACTCATATAAAGATGGCATCACAACTGCAAAACTATTTTGATAATAATTAATTAATCTCATTTGTGATATCTGGCCTAGATAATTTACATCTTTTACTTTATTTTGATAAATATAATTTTTTACCTCTTTAAAATAAGATTTTTTTTTTCCGCATAAAAAAAGTTTTAAATTACTTTTATTCATTTGTTTAAAATTATTAAACTCATATATTAAAGTTTTGTGGTTTTTATGCTTCCAAAATTGCGCTGGATAAAATAGATAATTGTTATTAATTGATTTTTTTGTATTTATTTTTTTAATAAAATATTCATCTACACCTTCATTGATAACATAAATTTTTTTCCTTTCTATATTCATATGCTTTGTAAATTCTTTTTTCATTGAAGCAGAGCTTGCAACAATAAAATTTGATGACTTTGCGCAATTATAATAAATAACATCTCTCATTAATTTTTCTTGTTTTTTTAGATAATTTGGTAAAGTTTTATGAATTATATCATGAAAGTTTATTATCGTTTTTATTTTAAGGTTATAACAATTTTCATGTGCATTTAAAAAAATAATAATATCTGAATTTTTTTCAAAAGTTTCTTTTATTTTATGGTTTAAAAGGTTAATTAAGTAAAAATGTACAGAATAAATTTTTATTCCTAAAAAGCCAAAAATTAATACTAAAAAAGTTATTATTTTTTTTAAAAAAAAAAATTTTTTTTTAATTATTATGATTTCAAATATTTTTTTATCCAATTTATTTTGAAAATGAGATAATACATTTTCATTTATATAAATTTGAAATTTACTTTTTTTATTAATTTTTTTAAAACCATCTAACAGTCCCATTGCATAAGTATAAACACCCTGATTAAATGAGCTTTTATCTAATGAAGAAAGGTCAATTCCTATTTTCATAAAATTTTATTATAGAGTCTGTAATAAATTTTAGCTCTTGATTACTTAGAGAAACTGAAGAAGGTAAGCATAAGCCTGTATTGTATAAATTATTAGAATTTATAAATTTATCAGAAGTATTTAATACGTTTTTCTCTTTTATGAAGCATTTTTGTTTATGCATTGGAAAGAAAAAGTCTCTAGTTTCAATTTTTTTTTTATTTAAATATCTTGCTAAAAGTTTTTTTTCCTTTGTATGAATAACTATAAACCAATTTACAGGATTTGAATGTGAAATAATTTCAGAGAATATTATATGTTTTAATCTGTTTAAATACTTAAAATAATATTTATATATTTCTCTCTTTTTTTTTATCATCATATTGATTTTTGATATTTGGGCTACACCAATTGATGCACATAAATCATTAAATTTAAAATTATATCCAACTGAACTGTGAAAAAAGTTTCCCTTTTTCATTCTGCCGTAATTTTTTAATTTAATAATTGAATTTGCGATTTGTTTTGAGTTTGTTATTGCTACACCACCCTCACCAGTAGTAATTATTTTATTTCCATAAAATGAAAAACCACCAACATCTCCAAATGTTCCTAATTTTTTACCTTTATATGTGCTTCCAAATGCTTGTGCAGCGTCCTCGATTATTTTTAATTTATATTTTTTGGCAAATTTATTTATCTCTGTAATATCAGAGCTTTGCCCAAAAAGATGAACCATCATTATTGCTTTAGTTTTTTTGTTAATCAATTTCTTTGCCATTTTTAAATCCAAAGAATAATTATTCTTGTTTATATCGCACAATTTAACTTTAAGATTTGCCAATAACATCGATGATACACAAGCTGCAAATGTTACATTTGGAACTATTATCTCATCGCCAGGCTTTAAATTTAAACTTTTTGCACAACAGTACAATCCTAATGTCCAATTACTTACACATATGGCGTATTTAGTATTTGTAAATTTTTTTATACTATTTTCAAATAGCTTTGTATATTTGCCTTCTGTTATAAAATTTGAATTGATTACTTTATTTAAAAGTTTTTTTTCACGACTATCAAAATATGGCTGTATTTGTTTTATTTTATATTTCATATTATAAATTTAAGTATTAGTTGAAATTTTCAAATTACTATAGCCTTTTAAATCAATGTAATCATCAATATCAAGTGAATGTTTTTTGTTCATTATATAAATATTTGGTTTTTTTTCATAAATAGTATTTTTTTTTTTGAAATAGCTTGCACTAAAAAGATATATAGCCCCATTATAAGAATATTTTAAGGAAGTATCAATTATTTTACGCTTTTTAATAAAATGGATAAATGAAGATGAAAAAATTTCAGTTTTTTTATGGTTTGTTGTTACAGAATGTAAAGTTTTTAATTTTTTTTTTTTTAAAATTTGAATTATATTTTTAATATCTTTGTCTTGTCGCAAAGGAGACGTGGGTTGCAAAATTAATATGTAATCTTTTGATGAAATTGTGTATTTCTCTACAAGATATTTGATTACACTTTCTGTTTTTGAAGAAGATTTACTAAGACTCTTGGGTCTTATATTAAATAAAATATTTTGTGAAATACTTTTAGAAAATTTAATCAACTTTTTTGAATCTGAGCTTAGGATTATTTTGTTTATTTGAGGTATTCTTATTGATTGTTTTAGAGTCCAATGTATTAAAGGTTTTCCCTTAAAATCAATTAAATTTTTTTTTTTTATTCTCACTGATCCAAGTCTTGCAGGAATAATACAAATTATTTTCATCTATTTATTAATTTATTTATACTAATCATTAAAATCATTCAAATAAGATGGCTTTATTCGAAGAGTTTCTAAATTACTAGTATGTCTCATTTTATAATTAATTTGTTTTTGAAGCATTTTAAAAAAATTATCATTTAAATAATTTTTTTTGTTTAATCTTTGTGAAGCTTCTTTCCAAAATTTTTCTTGATCAATTTTTCTACTTATTAAATAAATTGGCAACAAGGAACAATTTACTTTTATAATAAAATCTTGGATATACAAAAATATCAATGATTTTTTTTTAATATTTATTTTTAACCTATTTTTATAATTTAATTTTTTTAATTTATTTAATAATTCCTTTTTATTTTTAATTATTTTATTAAAATGCATATTTGAATATAATGATTTTTCTACAAACAAACTTTCTACACCATGTGCAGGATATTCTATGCCCGCAGTTCCATGGGATGTTATAATTTTATCTGCAATATCTAAAAGACATGAATTACTAAATTTTTCGGGATATAATTTAATATGTTTATTATTTTGACATATTTCTTTAATTTCATTTTCGAAGTTATAAGTAGAATTGTATAAATTTTGAATTGGGTGCTTTTTTATTATCCAATTTACATTGTTTATTTTTCTCATTTTATCTAAAATATATTTAGTCCAGGAATAATTATCTTTGAAATTCAGCCTAGGACCATTATGGAAGTTCCTATCTATTAAAACATTCATAAAAAAAACAATTATTTTTTTGTTTTTATGCCAGTTAAAACTTTTTAAAATCTGGTCGCGGTTGATTAATTTTAGATTTGAATAGTTAACTAAAGGAATTTTAGTATCAAATCCATATTTTAAATTTTTTTTTTTTTTTTGATAAATTAAATAAATCTTATTATATTTGTCCTTAGAGATTTTTTTTTCTATAAATTTAAAAAACTTATTAGAAATATTATATCTATAATCATGTCTTTGAGACCAATTTGTATATCTTCTTAAGGAAATTTCGTTCTCACCACATCTCGCAAATACATCTATTTTCTTCTGCAAACAAATTTGAAAAAAAATATTTAAAGGGTTAAAAACAGTTTCTGATTGTACGCTAATTTTAATATTTTTACCGTCAGTTTCTAAAAAATTTCTAATAAAAAAATATGAACTTATAGCATGTGAAAATAAAACTATAAGTTCAAATGATACTTTATTAAGTGTAGGTATTTTTGTATATCTAATAAAAGTATCATATGTTGATAATCCAATTTCAATATTGTTTAGTTTTAATTTACAAAAATGGTTTATATCTTTAACATTGGATAACATTTTGATAGCTTTATATAAAGACCTCAGCCTAAATAAAAAATTTGGACTTTTAATTTTATAAATCTCATTAATTGAAAAACTTTTAAATATAAACTCAGCTTTTAAGTCACCTTCTCTAATTAAAGCAATTATATTTTTTTTATAAATTTTACCTAAATAATTAGCGCATATTGCATTAGAAAGTGTATATCCAGGATGATTGATAAAATTTTCTACTAAAATTTTATTATCATTTTGAAAGTTTTCATTTTTCCAAAATTTCTTATTTTTTCTCAAATATTCTTTAAATTTTTTTGATTTAATTGGATTAAGATTTTTATCAAAAAATTTATAATAAAAATATTTTATAATATTTATCTCATTAATTATGAAACTAAAATATTGAATTTTTAATGACAAATTTTTTTTTTCTAAAATAAATAAACAAATAAAAAAGTTTTTAGCAAAATGCAAAAAAGACATTAAAATTTATATCCAAATACATTTAGTTTATTTTCTTTAAAAATATCAAATATTTGATTTTCAATTTTTTTTTTAAAATCTTGATCATTTAAATTAGAGAATTGAAGACTTAAATTATTTTTATTATACCTCAAAATAGTATCTTTCACTTTTGCTTCTTTATTGTTTTCTAATGCAATTTCCAATTCTTTTTTTTTTATTGGAAAATTGTAAAATTCTAAAATTCTATTAATATTAGCTGGTATATCTAATACAAGTTTTTCATAATTTAGAAGTAGGTATTTTTGATCATTTTTTTTATAATTTTCAGTTTGCTTACTCCAAAATAATAAATACTTTATAGCCTCATTTGCTTTTAATTGAATATATTTATTTAAATTTTCTTGACTGACATCATTAGTTTTAATTCTGTGATGTAAGTACAATATTATAGCAGATAATGTGGCTTTTAGTGGATCTCTAATAAGTATGATGGGTTTTAACTTTTCAAAATTTATTAAGTCAATTGTTTGAATAGGATGGTGAGAAAAAATAAAATATTTATAGATATCTTTAGTTAAATTTGTTTTTCCAGATAAAATATCATTACTAATAAGTGTTGGATAATTAGGAATGTTGTAACTTAACAATGCTTCATCAAAAAACTTTGGTATTCCATTTCCTTTGTTATAAATTTGCTCTAAATATGATGATAATACTCCATACAAAATATGTGTGCCAGACCTTGGTAAAGTAAAAATAATTTTAATATTTTCATTATCTATTTTAGAAAAATATATACTTCTAAATTTTTTGAAAGAATTTCTGTTAAATTTGTATAATGAAAAAATATATTTTGAAAAAAATCTGATCATTAACTTTAATATGTTGTTTTCTATAATTCTATTTTGTAGTCCAGCCTCCATCTAACATAAACAGAGATCCTGTTATATACGAAGATGCATCAGATGCTAAAAATATTGATGAGTATGCCACATCCTCAGCATTAGCCATTCTGCCTAGAGAGGTTTTGCTTTTATAACGATTAACAAATTTTTTGCTTTGTTTATTATAAATACCACCAGCACAAATACAATTTACTCTTATTTTGTATTTACCATAATATGATGACATCTGCTTAGTTAAGGTATTTATTCCACCTTTTATAACAGAATAAGTCATACTTTCTCTCATGTTGGTATTTCTATAAATTGAAGGGTCTTGAGCAACAACTCCATAAATAGAACTTAATAATATTATAGATCCTCCTTTGTTCTGTTTCATTTTATCTGCAATAATTTTTGCAGACCACACAAAACTATTTAAATGTAGATCTACATTTTTTTTATATGAATTAAGTTTAATTTCTTTAAATGAATTTTTATTCCAATCTGAGGTTTTGGGGTAAGAACAATTAATAAAAATATCGGGTATACCAGTCTTACTAATTATATTATTGAATTTTTTATTTAAGTTTGCTGAATTAGATACATCAATTTTTTCAAAACTTAAATTTGGATTTAATTTATTTTTTTTTTGCAATTTTTTATCTATACTGACTACTTTAGCACCGTGAAGTAAAAACAATTCAACGGTTTTTTTTCCAATTAACCCATCCCCACCTAAAACAAAGACTAGCTTATTTTTTATTTTAAATTTTGAGATAAATTTCATTAATTAAACCTTCTAAATACAGGTTTTATTACATGGCCTTTGAGATATTTTTTAACACCATTCTTTAAAGCTTTTTTATATACAAATAGTGCTCTATCTAAGGAATTTAAAGTTTTATCTAAAACTTTCGCATTATGTCTATAAGCAATAGAAATCCATGGCATTAATACTTCATTTCTCAACATTTCTTGTATAAATAATGTTCTAAATTCTAAGCTATTATTTTTTTTAATATCAAAACAATTGTAGTTAGGCGAACATGCTATACCAGAGAAATAAAAAAAATTTTCTAAACCAAATTTTTTTGCAATTCGATTTCCCTCTATCATTAATTTTTTTCCATAGTTCCAATTGTGTTTAATTACATTTTTATTTTTTAAAAATTTCATTGTTTCAATAAATGCTGATAGTCCGTTCATTTCAGCTCCATGTGTTGTAGATAATAAAAAAACTCTCTCCTGCTTTTTGTTTGTGATAGAGCCTAATTCCATTATTTTTTTTTTTCCAGAAATACAAGATACAGAAAACCCATTTGCCATAGCTTTTCCAAAAGTACTTATATCTGGGCTTACATCATAAAAATGTTGTGCTCCTTTTATATGCCATCTAAATCCTGTTATCATTTCATCTAAAATAAAAACTATATTATTTTCCTTGCAGATTCTTTCAACTTGTTTTAAAAAATGATTTTCTTTTCTAAAATCAATAAAATTTCCTTCTCTCTTGCATAGTCTAATATCTTTCTTATGTATCTTGGGATGTTCCGTGCTTGAAGGCTCTAATACTACACATGCCACTTTATTCTTATGGTTTCTTATAAGTTTCTTTAAACTTTCTATATCATTATAATGAAATAGTTTTGTTAATTTTCTTGTTTCATCAGTGACACCTCTTGGAATATTTGTAGATCCTATAAACCAATCATCATAAGAAAAAAAAGGTTGTTCCGCACATCTTAAAACAATTTTTTTTCCAGTGTAAGCTCTAGCAAGTTTTACTGCTGCTGTGACAGATGTAGATCCATTTTTTGTAAATTTAACCATGTCAGAGTTGTCTATTAATGAAACTAAAAGTTTTGCTGCTCTAAGCTCTATTGTTGAAGGTCTAGTTAAGTTATTACCTTTAATTATAGCATCTATAGCTGCTTTATTAATTGATTTTTCTGCATAGCCAATATTAACTGCTCTTAAACACATCCCGTAGTCTAAGTATTTCTTTCCCTTTTCATCAAAAATATAAACTCCCTTACCCTTTTCAAGTATTGCAGGAGCATTTGAAGGATATGTATCTGGTCCCCTTGAATATGTATGGGCACCTCCAGGTATAAAGGTTAATAATTCTTTTGTTATTTTATTTTTGAATTTCATTTTCTTTAATTTTATAAATCATTCTTGATATCATTAAATCATTATTGTCATCAATTTCGATTGATTTCCATTTTGGAAGTTCAATTCCTATTGTTTTTTTACTAACAAAACCTTTATTTTTTATAAAATCATCAATTTTTGAAATGTAAATACTACCATCTAAAACATATGTTTTTTGTATATCTTGTCTTCTTAAGTGATTTTTTCCTTTCACTAAAGGCTTAATAAGTTTTCCAAATTTTTTAAACTGAAAAAAAATATTAAATTTAGATGCATCTATTATTGATAACAAAGAATTACAGTTTAAATTAATTAATTTTCTTATTGAATAATCTATATCTTTAGAAGATGTAAATGGAGATGTTGGTTCTAAAAGAATTACAATATCAAATTTTAATTTTTTTTTTTTTAAGAAATCTATTGTATCTATAATTACATCATAACTTTTTGTTTTATTTTTAGATAATTTTTTTGATCTCACAAATGGAGAATCGGCTCCATATGATAATGCTAATTTTTGATAATTTTTAGAATCTGAAGAAAAAATAATTTTGTCTATATATCTTGAATTTTTTGCTGCTCGAATTGGATAAAATAATAATGGTTTTTTGTTTATTAATTGTAAGTTTTTATTAAGAATTCCCTTGCTTCCTGACCTTGCAGGAATAACACATAAAATCTTTTTTTTTTTATACATTATTTTACTATATTTTTTGCATATTCATAAGCAGAGAATGTCCCAATATCTAAGATGTCTTCATGAATTTTAAAAATTCCGACTTTTTTTTTCATGGCATATATTTTATTTACTAATTCATCCATGTTTAAGTATTGTTTTTTCTTAATATGTTTTAGTAAGTTTGAGTTAAATACATATATACCTGAGTTAATTAAAAAAGTAGTTTCAGGTTTTTCATTAATTAGTTTTTTTTTCTTTTCTATCAATCCATATTGTAACTTGTAAACAAAATCATGACAGCAGACAGTTATGTCGTTTTTTTTAGATTCATGAAACTTAATTAAATTTTTATAGTTTAAACTTGTATAAATATCACCATTAATAACTAAAATAGATTTAGGAAGTTTTTTGTTTTTTAAAAAATACAAAGGTCCAGCAGTACCTAATTTTTTTTTTTCTTTAAAATATTTTATTAAAATATTATAATTTGATCCATCGCCAAAATAATCAATAATTTTGCTTGATTGGTAATTAACTGATATATTGATATTTTTAAACCCAGAAGATTTTAAAGAATAAATAGTACTTTCTAGCAATGGTCTTCCTGAAAAATTTAACATTGGTTTTGGTAAAAAATTAGTCAATGGTTTTAATCTTTCTCCAAGCCCACCTGCCAATATCAATACTTCATTTTCAATAGTAATTTTACTTTTAAAAATATCTTTATCAATTATGCCTTCAAGTTTTCTATTTTTTCTATTAATAACTAATAATATATTTACCCAAGAATATTTTCTAAAAATTTTATTAATTGAAATTTCGTCATCATCACTAAAACAATATTTAAATTTTTTATTGTAACTACTAACAACCTTAATATTGTTATAATTTTTTTTTATTATTATTCTTCTGATATCTTCGTCGGTAAAAATACCTTGAGGAACGTTTTGGCTGTTTACTATTATACAAATTTTATTTTCTTCTTTATTTAAAATATCAATGACATTTTTAATAATTGAATCTTTTTTTAATAAATTTTTTTTTATTTTATTAACTTTAATCATTTGATAACTACAAATTCTCCTATAACCAATACATCTAAACCGCATGAAAAAAACGTTCTTATTGCGTCATTTGGTGAGCAAACAATTGGCTCTCCATTTAAATTAAAAGATGTATTTACCAATAATGGAATATTTGTTTGCTTAGAAAATTCCATAATTAGCTTATAAAATTTACTATGTATTTTTTTACTAACTGTTTGAACTCTTGCTGTATTATCCACGTGCGTAACTGCAGGTATTTTTTTTCTCCACCTAGGTTTAACCTGAGCCACTTTTTCCATAAAATAAATTCTTTCATCTTTTTTTAAATTAAATATTTTGTAAGCCTCTTCTTCCAAGACAGATGGAGCAAAAGGTCTGAAACCCTCTCTAAACTTAATAGCCTGATTTAAAATATTTTTCATTTTTGGATTTCTAGGGTCTGCTAAAATAGATCTATTGCCTAAAGCTCTATGAGAAAATTCCATTGAGTCCTGAAACCACCCAATTAGCTTTCCCTTGCTAAGTTGTGAAGCGGTAAAATTGTAAATATCTTTTGGTTTTATAAATTTTATTTTTGATTTTTCTAGTTCTTTTTTAATTTCCTTAGAATTAAAACTTGGACCAAAGAAATTTTGTTTTTCAAAATAAACTTTCCTTTTTTTATTGTTGTATATATTTTCAGCTAAATAGGTTGCGCCAATCGATACTCCTAAATCATCAGGATACGCAGGTATATAATTTCTTTTATAAGTTTTGTCTTTATCTAAAATTGCGTTAAATACACAATTCATAGCGGCGCCTCCAGCTAAGACAATATTTCCAGATTTACTACCATTTTTTTTTAGATTTTTAAGTAAATATAAAACTATGATTTCAAATGCTTTCTGCATAGCGGACGCTATTTCGAAATGTTTGCCAATTATTTTATCATTTTTTTTTCTTGCTGGACCAAATAATTTTTCAAACTTACTAGAAAAAAAATGTTTTTTTCTATCAAATAAATAATATTGAAAATATGACAGGTCTAATTCAAATTTTCCATCACTTAGCTTGAATAATTTTTTAACCTTTGATAAATATTTATTATTATTCTTTGTTTTATATGATGACAAGGCCATTGCTTTCCACTCATCACTATCTGGTTTAAAACCTAAATAGTCAGTAAAAGTTCCATAAAATAGTCCTACAGAATGTGGATATTTAATATTATCTATTTTTTGTATTTTTTTTTCTCTTCCCACTCCAAAGAAGCAGGATTCAACTTCTCCATGACCATCTATTGTTAATATATCAGAATTTCTAAATGGCGACGTAAAAAAGGCTGATGCAGCATGACAATCATGATGATTAAAATAAACAATTTTTGTTTTACCAAAATTCATTTCAATTTCTTTAGGAGCTGGTCCCTCTAAATTTTTCATAATATGAATGGGTATATTTGTTAACATTTCTCCTCTCCATCTCATGTCATTTATCCATCTGTTTGAAGCAGTATTTATATTATGAGCTGGGTTCCAAGGTATCGCTATTAAATCTATATCCTCAAGTTTTAGTTTCGCCATATCAAGGCACCACTTCATTGACTTTAGAGGAAATGAGGTACTCATTTTTATTCTATTAAATCTTTCCTCTGGTGCTGCGTATTTTAGTTCGCCATTTATCATTAATGCAGCTGACGAAATATGAGTATATGGATATAATGACAATATTTTCATTTGAAATATAGTTATACAACTATTCGAAAAATTTATTCATAAATATTGAATTCTTTATAAATAATTTGGGCAAATTTAAGGTGGCCTGGTAAAGAAGATTTGTCTGGAGCAACAAATTTCTTTATATAATCCTTATATTTTTTCCTATTTGGGGTAAAATTTTTGATTTTACTTAATAATGTATAATCAAATCTTTTATCTAAATTAATTACTGGAATATCCAAATGTTCTACATAATGAGAGTTATGATACTTTTGGTTTTCATCATAAAATTGTGAATCTTTTGAGATCAAGGGAATATAATTCATTATAGCATCTATTGACGCACTAGACTCTGTAAAGATAACGATACGAGCTTGAAAAATAAATTTTTTTGTCTCAAATTGTTTAACTTTAAATTTAGGATATATTTTTCTTTTGTACTTTAGACTGTCATTTGGATGAATACAAATTATAACATCTTTCTTAAGTGCTTTTGATAAAACAGTAAGCCTATCTGAAAGATCTGAATGATATTTTTTTATATCATTTTCTTCAATTTTTCCTCTTAATGCTATATATTGATAATCATTCATTGGCTCGTCTAAAACAACAATATATTTTTTTTTTATTTTTTTTTTATTTTTTAAACTCATATCGTAAGATCTACTATTAATTGATAATATTTTTTCATAAGATTTAAGATTTAAAAAATCTATTAATTTTGAACTTAATGAATTTTTTCTTATCAACCAATTTCGATTAGAAACAAATCTGATTTTATATTTAGGGAATATTTTAAAAAAAACTAAAATTACATATATTTTTCTTAAAAATTTTTTATTGTAAATACTAGCATAGCTTCTTAAAATATTTTTTTTAATCGGAACATCTGAATACTGCACATTCCCAATATTTGAAATTTGAAAAAGGTTTAAGTTCAATTTTTTTAAATAATAAAATATAATAAAATTTTATAAAATTAATTGTATACATGAGATAGAATTATATTTTTTTTTTCCTAGAATTTTTTGTAACTCTGTAAAGTTATAAGGATTATGAAATGAAACTTTTTTATTATATTTAAATTTTTTAAGTATATTTGAATGAATTTTATATTTTTTTTTAAAAAACTTTAAGTTTGATAGATTAATAATTTTAATATTATTAAAATGAGTTGAAATATTTTTTATATGGTAATAATCATTTGATAATATTCTATGCATATCATGAAGATTTTTACAAGAATAGAAAAATATTACTTCTTTATTCATAAATTTGTTAAGACTTTAATTATCTAAAAACAGAATTTAAAAAAATTATACCTAATGTTATTTTTTATTATTAGTCATCAACGCCTGTTCTATTAGCATTATGTCTAAGTTTCCATATATTATTCTTTTTTATCCAAATATGAGGAGATCTAAATTTATCACACCAGGAATTAAATTCTTTTTCGGTTATTTCTAAATAATTCATTATTTCATTAAAATATTTATTTGGAAACTCTCCATCAAATCTATCTACTAAAGCGAGCGCCTCTTTTCTATCAATATGATTATTCCTTAGTTCCTGAGAAGCTTCATAAGTTGCTCTTCCAATGCCAAATTTTATATATGTAGTATACCAATGAAGATCATCAACTTTATCGTCTATACTTACATACTTGCTGAATGATCCTTGTGTTCTATAAGGTCTGGCCTTAAAACCAGTTTTTTCGATAGCATAATAATATGCTTCTTGTGGAATCCACTTTATAAAATATCCGAGATAATGTATTTGTAATCCTTTGAGCAATTTTTCCTTTCTTTCTGGAAGAAAATTAACAAAATCCTTATATTTAAAATTATAATTCTTAATTAAATCCTTAATTTTTACTCCCGCTAAATATAACTCATTTAAATTTTTATATATATACATTGACTGATCTGTTAATGAAGAGCTACTTTCGGCTAAAGACTCATTATGATCAGCATTATTTTCTCCATAAAATATTAATTTTATATTAAATTTTGTTGCAATTTTCGGAGCTAAATTCTTCTGCCCTAATATAAAGTTTTGAAATGGATGTAAAAGGTTTTTTATACTCATTCTAGTTAATCTTCTCATTACTTCTCCATTAGGAGCAAAGGTAAGATTATCAAATCCACCAATATTTATAAAATTCATTAAATTTTCTCTTCCATAGTCTGTATACATAATCGGGGGCCATGTAATACATAATGGGTTCATTCCATATTTGTATTTTAGCAAATGTGCTTGCATCGCACTATCTTTACCCCCGCTTCCTGGTACTAAACAATCATAATTATCATTATTAGATCTATATTTTTTTAAAAGTTGTAATAACTCTAATTCTCTTTTCTTCCAATCAATTTTATCTCTTCTATTATGAACTTTGCACGGATCACAGATTCCATCTCTCCCAATATTCAAGTATTTTGCACCGCGTCTATTTTTAACATGTTTAAACTCTGGAATCGACCTAGGTACCTGATTTGATACAACGCATTTTTTACAAAAGACAATTTTTTTTGGTAAATTAAATAAAACTTTATTTTTTTTCATTTATTTTAAATTTCTCTTGAAAATAATTTAGATTTTTTCATTTTATTTTTAATTTGCAACAAATCATATGCGCCAAAATTTTTAAATTTTTTTTTAGAATTTAAGAAAGTCAAATTTCCATTTAAATTGTGGTTTTTTATAAATTTTTCGTCTCGATTTGCAACTATATTATAATGAAGCATTGAGGAAATTGATATTCCTGATACCTCTGTTTTTTTAAATATATTAATTATATCATCAATTTCAGATGCTCCACCGTGTGCAACTATTGGAATTTTAGTCTTTTTTGAAATTTTTTCTGTAAACTCAAAATCTAATCCCTCACCAGTTCCTTCTCTGTCTATTGAAGTAATTATAATCTCTCCAGCATGTCTACTCTCTGCTTCTAATGCCCAGTTAAGTGCATCTTTATCAGTTTTTTCTCTACCATTATCAGTAAAAACAAAATAATTTCCATTCCTATCTTTTGTTACTTCAATAGCAACAACTATAGTTGAAGATCCAAATATTCTTGCTGCTTCGGTTATAAACTTAGGATCTTTAACTGCTGCAGTATTTATAATTATTTTATCTGCTCCTGCTTTAAGAATTTTTTTTATATCATCAACACTTCTTATTCCACCTCCAACAATTAAAGGAATAAAAATTTTTTTATTTATTTTGCTAATTTGATCTAAAAGTGAATTTCTTTTATACAAACTGGCTACTACATCTTGATATAAAATCTCATCAGCGCCTTTTTTATAATATTCAAAAGCGAACTCTTCAGGGTTTCCTAGAACTCTTAGGCCCTCTAAATGAATGCCTTTAACTAAATTTTCCCCTTTGATGTCTAAACGAGGTATAATTCTAAAATTTCTCATTTTATTTTTAAAAAATTTTCAATAAGTTTTATTCCAAATTTACCACTTTTTTCTGGATGAAACTGGGATCCAAAAACATTACCCTTTCTCAAAAAAGCTATAAATGGTTTTTCATACTTGCAATAAATAAAATAAACATCATTATAATTTTTTTTAAAGTCAATTTTGTATGAATGAACAAAATAAAAAGAGCTTTTTTTAGGAATTTTTTTCCATATATAATGATTATCATGTTGAATTTTATTAAATCCAATATGTGGAATTTTTAATTTTTTTGATCTTATGTGAGAACATTTACCTTTAATTATGCCTAATCCATTAGATTTACCATGTTCTTCACTACTCTCAAACATTAGTTGCATGCCTAAGCAAATTCCAAAAAATTTTCCATTTGTATCAATAAAATTTTTTATATTTTTTTTTAGATTTTTTTTTTTTATTATTTTTGATGCCTCTTTAAACGAACCAATTCCAGGCAATATAACATGGCTAAACTTATCTAATTGAGAATAATCATTTATAATTTCAACTTCTCTTTTTAAATGTGTAATTAAATTAGTTATAGATCCTAAATTACTTATACCTAAATTTATTATTCCTACTTTTTTTGAAAAGCTATTCATAAAAAAATTATATTAAATCGTCTGTTTGATAATTTTTTTTCGCCCTTTTTCCCAAATAATTAACTATTTTTGATGCAGGCAGACCATATCCTGGTCTTTTAGCGGTTAAATTTAATAATGTAAACTTTTCTCCTTTTAATATATTTTTTTTTGCCACAAGACTTTTTCTAACAACTTTAACGTTTTTAATTTCACATTGCTCAAGTTTCTTTACTCCGTTTCCTTTCATATTTTCTAATCTCCTAATATCGTTTACCATATGTTTAAATTCGGTTGGAGATAAGGATGCTAAATGATCAGGTCCCTTCATCTTTTTATCTAGAGTAAAATGCTTTTCTATAACTAATGCACCTCTTGAGACTGCAAATAGTGGCGCTGCAATACCCAAAGTATGATCTGAGTAACCCACTTCAAGTTTAAATTGATTTTTTAAATTAGTTATACATTCTAAGTTTGCAAATTTATCTTTTACTGGATAATCAGTAATACAATGAAGAAGAATAATTTTTGATTTAATTTTTTTGTGGTTTCTTTGATTTAAAATTTTTACATTATTATTTTTTACACTATAAACTTTTCTTTTAAAAATAGTATTTAATGCATATGAAATATCTTTAAAATCACTCATGCCAGTTGAAAGTAGTATTTTATGTTTTTTTATATTAAGACCATTTAAAATAAGATAATTATTTATTTCTCCAGATGGTATTTTTATAGTATTAATTTTTAAATCTTTATATAGAAAATCGATGCTATATTCATCAAAAACTGATGAAAGAAAATCTATTTTTTCTTTTTTACATAATTTAATAAGCTCAAAATAATTTTTTTTTTTTAATTGTAATTTTTTTAGCATTAAAAACTGAGAATTATTATTTTTTGTATTTTTTATTTGATATGGAGCTTTTTTAGCAGATTTAGTTACTAAATTTTCAGCTGAAAAATTCTGAAATTTAATTGCATTTGCACCACATTTTTTTGCTGAAAGTATTAGCTTTCTAGCTAGCCGCATATCTCCATTGTGATTTACACCCGCCTCTGCAATTATATAAGTTTGATTCTTATTTAAGATCATAAAATTCTTTTTTAACTAAATTTTTTAATTTAACTTTCTTTAAAATATTAACTATTTTATTAGATGCTCCATATTTTCCGTATGGATTAATAGTTTTTTTAACGATCTTTAGATATTTTAAATCATAAATTTTTTTAATTGCGGCATCTATTTTTTTAATATCACAGTCCACATTTATTACACTACTTGAAGCTATTCTTCCTTTTTGTCTTTCTCCAATATCAACTGTAGGTATTTTAAATGAAGGTACCTCTAATAGTCCACTTGATGAATTGCCTATTACGCCATCTACAACTTTAAGTAATGAAAAGTAATTTTGTTGACCTAAAGATTTTATAAAATAAGAAAATTTTTTTTTTTTATAAATCTATTTATGCTTCTTATAACCTCAAGGTTCTCTATTTCAGCACCTGGCATTGTAAAAATAAGTGTTGTATCATTAATTTTATTTAATGAGGTAAGTAACTTTTTTATTTGTACCTTTGCAGAGTTTTTATTCATTGTTTCTGGATGAAAATTTATAATTAAATTTTTTTTTTTAAAATTTATATTTAATTTTTTTTCTAGTCTTTGCTTAGGAACAATTTTATTATAATGAATACTATCAACTCCCATTCCACCCACTATAAATACACTACTGGGGTTTTCTCCTAATTGAACAACCCTTCTCTTATAAACTTTATTTGAAACAAAGTGTATTTGAGAAAGCTTAGTAATTGAATGCCTAAAAGCGTCATCTAATACACCATAAGTGAGTTCTCCACCATGAATATGCGCTAATGGAATTCTATTGATGTACGCTGCTAAAGATGAGCCTAAAATTTCATATCTGTCTCCCAAAACTATAACGATATCTGGTTTTATCTTCTTTAAAACTTCAGAAGTTTTTACCAAAGTACTAGATAAAATTTTTGATATACTATTTGCACTTTTTGTATTTATTTGACTTGATATTTTATAATCAATTTTTATTTTGCTATCATAAATTTCTTTATATGTGTTTCCATAATAATTAGAAAAATGAGTTCCAGAGCCAACTACTTTGCAATTAAAATTTTTCTTTAACTTTATTATTAAGTTTTTTAATAAACCAAAATCAGCTCTTGTACTTGTAATTACTGCAATTTTCATTTTTTTTTTTCAAATAAAAGCTGAAATGATTCTGCATAGCGGAATCCACTTTCGCTTCCACGTAAAATTGCCAAGGATTTTATTGATGATATGCTCCTTGGAAACGGATGTTTTTTAATCTCTGAATTATAAATCTTGAAAGTTTTTAATTTATTATTTAAATTTTTTGAAATATCAAAATATACATTGGGACTAAATTTTTGCTTTTTTACAAAATTTTGATTTGTTTCAGATAATGTTTCATAAAGATAACATTTATTTATAAAAGGATATCTAAAAGATTTTAATATGTGATTTAAAGCATAAGTAGAAAAAAAATGGTCTGAATGTGCATCATGAAGATATGGAGCAAATATTGTGTCAGGTTTAAATTTTTTTATATTACTTGACATTTTAGATATAAGTTCTTTTAAATTTCCTTTATTGAGGAATGACGCATCAAATTCAAGATTAACTAATGAATTTATTTGCAAAGATTTTGAAACTTTATTTATTTCTTTATCTCTTTTTTTAATTTGTTTTTCATTATATCCACTTTTTTTTGACATTTTAGTAATTATCATCCAACATGATTTTTTATTTCTGAATTTATGCATAACTCCGCCACATCCTAATATTTCATCATCTGGATGAGGTGCAATAAACATTATTTTTTTCATAGATAATTTGTTTTTTTTAAATTTATTTTCTTATTGGTTTTTAATATTCTAATAATTCCTGATCCACATCTTACATCAAAAAATGAGTTATTTTTTAAAATTATATTTCCTGGCACAAAATTCTCATACTTTCTAGGAGTTTTTTTACTTATTAAATTTGATTTCATAACCTTTATTTCTTTACCTTTAAAAAAAAAATGAGCATATGGATATGGCTTATCTAAAGCCTTTATAAGGTTGCTTATAGAAAAAGCTGTCATTCTCCAATCAATTTTCCCATCACTATAGTATCTTCTTCTCCAATAATTGGATTTACTATTAGTATTAATAATTCTAATCTTATTCTTCTTAAAGTTTCTTATTATCTGCTCTAATTGAATTATTGCTGCTCTCATTATTTTTTTGTAAAGACTTGCTGCATTATCTTCATTACTTATTACTACCTGTTTTTGGCTAATTACTTTGCCACTGTCTACTTTTTCATTTTTGATTAAAAAAAAACTTGAAGCAGTTCTTTTTAAGCCTAGTGCAAGAGACCATATAATTGGGTGTTTTCCTCTATTTTTAGGTAATTTTGTGGGATGAAAACCAACAGTTGCAATTGATGGTAAATTAATTATTTTTTTTTTTAATATTTCTGACCATCCAAAACAAAATATTAGATTGGGAGATTTATTTTTTATCCAAGTAAAAACTGATGGAGAATTTATTTTTTTTATATATTTAAAATCAATTTTTTTATTTTTAATATTTTTTTTTAGGTCTACAAAATCAGAATTTTTGCTATTTTTTTTTGTGCAAACTCCAACTATATTCAATTTTAAACTTATACATTTTTTTAAAAGTAGTCTTGAGCTTTCTGCTGATCCAATAAATAAAATTCTTAAATTTTTTTTATCTATCGATCTGCTAAATTTTTTCATCTATACGTTATATTGATCTGGATTGTATTTAGATAAATTTTTATTTTCTTTAAACCATTGAATTGTTTTTTTTAAACCTTCATAGAAACCTTTTTCCTTTGTAAATTTTGGCTTCCAACTTAAAATTTTTTTAGCTTTAAGATTATTAGATAACAATTGATTAACTTCGCTTTTTTTTGGTCTTAGCCTTTTTTTATCTAATTCGACTTCTATTTTAGTTTTTAGTATTCTACAGATTAAGTCTAGTGTTTCTTTAATTGTAAAACTTGTTCCAGTTCCTAAATTTATAACTTCTCCTATACTTTTTTTATTTCCTATTAATTTAATATAACCTTCTACTGTATCTTCTACATAAGTAAAATCTCTTGATGAATGTAAATTTCCAAGTTTAATTTTTTTTTACCATTTATGATTTGATTGATTATAGCAGGGATGGCTGCTCTTTGTGACTGCCTTGGTCCAAACGTATTAAAAGGTCTTAAAACAGTTACGGGCAAATTAAAACTTCTATAATAAGATAAACATAAATGGTCAGCAGCAATCTTGGTAGCTGCATAAGGAGATTGGGCATTCATCGGATGATTTTCATCAATAGGAATATATTGAGCTGAGCCATATACCTCGCTGGTAGATGTGTTTACGACTAATTCCACATCATTTTCTTTTGATGCCTCCAAAATATTATATGTTCCATTTATATTTGTATCTATATAACTTTTGGGAGATTGATAAGAATAAGGAATTGAAATTAAAGCTGCTAAATGAAAAATAACATCTGTTTTTTTTGTTTTTTTTTTAATTAGATTAAAATCATTAACATCACCTAAAATTACCTCAATGTTATCTTTTATATTCTTATCAAAAGTATCCATCCATCCCCAGGAACTATCTATATTGTATGGTGATAGAACTTTAACTTTGTGTCCAAGAGTTACGCACCTTTCCACTAAATGAGAGCCTATAAAGCCACCGCCGCCAGTTATTAATATATTTTTTTTCATTAAATTATTTGATTTGTTAAATCATTTTTTAATTTACTAGCATTTATTAGCATTTAGATAAATTCTTAAAATTGCAAATTAATTTAATTATTTTAACTTAAAAAGTAAAAATGTAATTAAATTAAATTTAGTGTATAATTTTAAGTCATACAATAAATATTTTTTATACATTTAATGAAAATAAAAAATCTTATAAATCATCCATTTGAGTCAGCAAAGCTTATTTCAAAGGTATTTATTGATAAATTATTTTATAAATTCATCGAAAATCAATCTAAAAAATTTTTCGAATATAATGATTTAGATAAATATTTTATACTAGGCAATCATGAAGAACTTAAAATAGAATATATTGATATAAAATATTTATATAACCAAGTAATAAAGAGAAATCCAAAATGCGTTTTAGAATTTGGTTCAGGTTTTTCTACAATAGCAATAGCTTTAGCTCTAAAAAAAAATGATGAACTTTATAAAACAGGTGGAAAACTTTTTTCAGTAGATGGAAATGAGGAATGGATAAAAAACACTAGAAATAAAATTAACAAGGATTTAACCAAATACATAAAGTTTATATTTGATAAGCCATATATTTCAACGCACAAAGGTCAACTAGTCTCATATCATAAAAATCTTCCTGATATTTCTCCTAATTTCATTTATCTTGATGGCCCAGCACCTGATGATGTGATTGGAGATATCAATGGATTATCGTTTAATTCAAAAATAATTAAAGATGATGATGAAAATATTTTTTTTAAAAAAAATTCAAGAAGGATAGTAGCAGCAGATGTGCTTTTATATGAAAGTACTGCCCCATCAGATTTTTTTATTTTAGTTGACAGGAGATATTCTAATTCAAATTTTTTAGAAAAAAATTTAATTTATGATTATAAAATTATAAAAAGTATAATTTTTGGTGGAAAAGTGACTTTTCAAAAAAAATATCAACCTTATCCTTGATGGGAAAAGTTGTTAATTTTTTAACTTTTTAAGAATAATTAATTAATGAAAAAACATGTCATAAACATTATATCTTTTTTTTTGATATATTCAGGTTTAATTTTTTTAATAGAAAAAAGAATTTTTAAATATAGATCTTTAAAATATGAAAATAAATCAATTTTTCCATTTTTAAATAAATACTATCATTTAATAGACTATTTTTTGGTCACAGTTGTATATTTTAAGAAATATTATTCAAAAATAAAAGATCCAAAAAAGCAAAGAGAAATATCTTTTAATACATTGAATGATAATGAAGGGGTTAAGTGGGCAAAACACTATTATAATGAAAATAGTAAAGGCAATTTTCACAGAAAAGAACGTGAGCAAATTTATATTAAAACTTCTGAACTGATAATAAGTAAATCTCTTAATAATAAAAAAACTTTATTTATTAATGTCGGCTCATCTAGTGGTTTGGATTTGATATACTTTTACAAAAAATTCAGTGAAATGAGCTATTTATCCTCTGATATAAACGATGAAATTATTAATTTTCAAAGACAATTATATAAAGATTATAATATTAATTATTTTAAGGGATCGGCTGATTTAGTTGCAGAAAATTTAGATTATCTGGTTGAAAAGTATAATGCTGAAAAAGCAATAATATTTTGTAATGGATCATTACAATATGAGATACCTTATTATTTGGATAAAGGACTTAAATTTTTAAAAAACTCAAAAGTAAAATTTTATTTTTGTCTAACTGAAGCAATTGAATTAAAATTTAAAAGTGATGACAGTTACCATAGAAAAAATATACTATGGATACATAATTATCCAAGTTACTTAAAAAAATACAAATTTAATATTATCTGGGAAAAATTATCTAAGGAAAATCAAATTAAAAATAATTCTATAGGGATAATTTTTAACAATCTTTTTAGTTAATAATAATTCAAAAAATTTTTTTCAGTGCATAAATCAAGCCAATTGAGCTATTAGTACTGGTCAGCTACACGCATTACTGCGCTTCCACATCCAGCCTATCAACGTGGT